>Ga0074197_1003054_pt1 | contig 10646 bp, 10 predicted proteins | sample EPASupsiteSAE305_FD_64526 | JGI IMG/M metagenome (GOLD analysis project Ga0074197, IMG submission 64526) | Bioremediated contaminated groundwater microbial communities from EPA Superfund site, New Mexico - SAE3-05 reassembly with SPADES | ecosystem: Environmental > Aquatic > Deep subsurface >...
CCTGCGGGAAGTCGTAGAAGAACCCTGCGGGGTTGGCCATTATTTCGCCGGCTATCTGCATCCCCTTGGATTCCCAGTCTATCTTGGCGAAGGCGGGGCTTTTTACAATAAAAAGCGCCAAAAAGGTCAGTATCAGCCTTTTCATCATTTGTCCCTTCATTAGTCTTTAAGGTTCGTGATAGCGGGCAGCATGCGCTGCACCGCGGCGACCATCAGGTCGGGGATGAACACCACGTCGATATTGGTGCCGTTGGACGCGTGCTTGTACGCGAAGTAGTCTGCGGTATCTATATCCGCGTAGGCCAGGGCGCTGTTGGTCATCGTGGACGGATCGCCGCCCAGGGACTTCTTGATATAGATCACGCTCTGCAGCGCGCTGTCCTTGAGGATGGAGAAAGGATCGGAGGAGGAGTTGGTGAAGTCGTTCACGTTCTTTATCCCGCCGCCGTTGCCTATGCCGTAGTTCTCCTTGGCGAACCACATATGATCGGTGCCTTCATTGCCCACGTCGTAGAGGTCGGCCTGGTACTGCCAGAGGCTGACATTGTCGCCGGTTTCCTTGGCTTCATAGGCGTTGGCGTCGGGGGTCTTTATGGCCCACCGGACCATGCCGATATTGTCGTCCACCACGGTAGTGGGCACGCCGCCGTCGGTGTAATACAGCATGCCGCCGCTGGAGTAATCCTTTATTTCCAGCCTGGAGATCTTACCCAGGCCTTCCACCGCGCTTATCCCGGCCACGGAGTCGTCCTTAAGCACGCCGGTAATTATGACATTGCGATCATCGGCGGAATCCTGGGTGGTAGGAATGCCTATCACGGAAGGATTGTTCACCAGTTCGTCGCGCACGGCGTCGTACTTGTAGCCCTGCGCCACGAAGAAGATCTCGCTGGCGTCGGTGCGGTTGGCCAGCACGAAGGAGGACCAGTCCGGCTTTATGGCGTTGTCGTTGAAGAAGGCCGGCCATTCCTCTATGCGGGCGGGCAGGTCCTTGCTGAAGTTCATGGTCATCTGCATGTAGTCCAGGCGATTGGCCACGGCCTGGAGGCCGTTATAGACGAAGCCGCCGCGGGCCAGCGAGGCGGTAGTGTCGTTGTTGTACACCGGGCGCTTCACCAGGTTGAAGAACTGTATCTCGTCGCCGGCGGGGCGCACCATGCGCTGGTCCACGCGCACCAGGTTGCCGTGCACGTCGGTAAGGGTGCGGCCGGCTTCCAGGTCGCTCTCCTTGACCACGTTGAGGAAGGTCTTCACCGTGTTCTCGGCGTTATTGGTGACCTTGGCGAATTCCTTCACCTGCGCGCGGTCGTTCTCTTTCTGGCGCAGCTCTTTGCCGCGGTCTTCCTGCTTGAGGCCGGGGTTCCAGTTCTCCAGCGCCTCGCGCTCCTTGGCGGCGGTGAGCAGCACCGGCTTGGTGGCCTTGCCTTTCTCCTCCAGGGTCAGGCCCTGGCCCTGCGGGATATTGAATTCGGATTTGCCTTTATCCGGGGGGATCATGAATTTCAGTTTCACTTCGCCGAACAGCACCTGGAGGCCCATCTGGCCGTCCTCGGTGGTGTTCATGGTGAACTCGGTGCCGCGCACGGCGCAGACGGCGGCCGGGGTGCGGACCTCGAATTTTTCCTTGCGCATCAGGTGCGGCACGCGCACCTTGATCCGGCCGAACACCAGGGCCAGGCGGCTGGCCAGCGTCTGGCGCTGCTCCAGCTCCAGGCTGGAGCCTTCTTTCATCCAGACCTTGGTCTTGTTGGGCATCAGGAGCACGGCTCCGCCGTCGGCGCCGGTGCGCACCGCGCCGCCCTCGGCTATCTCCATGTTCTCCGAAGCGGGAACCCACTGGCCCTCGCGGGTCTGGCGGGCTTCCACGGTGCCGCTCATGGAGAGTATTTTGGACTCTCCTGCCAGGGCGAGGCCCGGGAGCAGCATAAAAAGGAAGGAAATAATAATTTTTATCCTCATACCTGAAGTTTAGTAGAAATTCCGCCTTGTGTCAATAAAACTTTTATGGGATAATTGGATTTGAGAAAAGCCGTTTTCCCCTATGAAAACCGGGTCAGTGTGACCGCGGTCAAGTGTAAAGGACGATACCGCGGCGGCGCCCCCGCCCGGTGAGAAAGATTTCAGAGTGACGGGAGTTATTCAATGAAAAAAGTAACCTTTGTTATGTTCGCCCTGGCCCTGGCCGGTTGTTCCACCGGCGCCAGGAAGGCGGCGGTTTCCGGCGCCTGCCCCCCCTGCCCTGCCGCGCCCGCGGTGGCCGTTTCCACGGCCGTCCCGGCCGCCGCGGCTCCCGGCGCCGCCATGTACGCGGTGGCCCCGGACAGCGCCCCGGCTTTCACCGACGGCGACGAGACCGCCCCCCTGCTGAAGGCGGCCCTGCTCAACCAGGCCTACCTCCTGGGCCTCAACGGCTCCGGCCCCGCCTACGATTTCGGCGGACGCAAGGTCACCACCGCCGACCTGGCCGCAGCCAACGAGGAATTCATAAAGATCCTGCGCTCCTCCCCCACCGCCCAGGACCTGGACCTGGCCGTGAGGGAACGTTTCGAGGTCTACCAGATGGCCGGCCGGGACTCCACGGGCACGGTGGTCTTCAGCTCCTACTACGAGCCCACGCTGGAAGCCAGCCTGAAGCGGACGAAGAAATACAAATACCCCATCTACTCCAAGCCCGAGGACCTGGTGACCATCAACCTGGGCGACTTCAACGAGAAGTTCAAAGGCGAAAAGCTGACCGGCCTGCTGAAGGGCGACCAGCTGGTGCCATACCTGACCCGCGACGAGATAGATTTCGAAGGCAAGCTGAAGAAGAAGGCCAAGCCGCTCGCCTGGTTCACCAACCGCGCCGACATCATGGACCTGCACACCGAAGGTTCCGGCCGCCTGGCCCTGCCCGACGGCAGGATAGTGAAGGCCAAGTTCGCGGCCACCAACAGCCACAAATTCAAAGGCTGGCTGACCGCCATGATAGAGACCGGCGCCCTGCCGCGCGAGGGCATCAGCCACGAGAAGGGCCTGCAGTATCTGGAGGAGCACCCCGAGAAAACCCGCGAGATCCTGAGCCGCAACCGCCGCTACGTCTTCTTTTCACTGGACGAGAAGACCGACCCGGACGAAGGTCCCGACGGCACTTACGGCAAGCCGCTCACCGGCTGGCGCTCCATCGCCATAGACAATACCCTGGTCCCCATGGGCGCCCTGGCCTTCATGCGGGTGCAGACCCCGGACGTGGACGCCGAGGGCAACCTGCTGGGCCGCAAGCAGGACGGCCGCTTCGTTTTCTGCCAGGACACCGGCGGCGCCATAAAAGGCCCGGGCCGGGTGGACTTCTTTGCCGGGGCCGGCAAAAAAGCGCGCACCTTCGCCTTCAAACTGTGGGACCCGGGCCAGCTGTACCTGCTGGTGCTCAAGCAGCCGGCGGCGGCCAACTGAAGATATGCGCTACTTAAACCTTAAAACCGCGACAGTTGCCTTTTTATCCGCCCTGTTCTTCTCCGGCAGCGTCTCCGCCCTGACGCTCACCGGCCTGGACGTGCTCGAGCGCGACGGCTTCAGGCAGCTGGCAGGCAAGCGCGTGGGCCTGATCACCAACCACACTTCGGTGGACCAGAACGGGCTTAACGCCGTTGACGTTTTCCACAAGGCCGGCAACTTCAAGCTGGCCGCCATCTTCTCTCCGGAGCACGGCTTCCGCGGCACCGAGGAAGGCGGCGTTTACATAGCCTCCTCCACGGACCCGGTCACGGGCGTGCCGGTGTTCAGCCTGTACGGCAAAGGCAAGCAGCGCCCCTCCCCGGAAATGCTCAAAGACCTGGACATTCTGGTCTTCGACATACAGGACATAGGCGCCCGCTTCTACACTTACCTTACCACCATGGGCTACGCCATGGAAGAGGCCGCCAAGGCAAAACTCCCCTTCATGGTTCTGGACCGCCCCAACCCCATAGGCGGCCTGGTGGAGGGCCCCGTGCTGGACAAGGAGGTCAGCGCCTTCACCGCCTATTTCCCGGTTCCCGCGCGCCACGGCTTCACCCCCGGCGAAATGGCGCTTTTCCACAAAGACAACCTCGCCCTGCCTCTGGACCTGACCATAATAAAACTCGAAGACTGGACCCGGGACCTGTTCTTCGACCAGACCGGCGTGGTCTGGACCAACCCCTCCCCTAATATAAGGAACGTGGACGCGGAAACGCTCTACCCGGGCCTGGGCTGTTTCGAGGCCACCAACGTTTCCGTGGGCCGCGGCACCAGCAGTCCTTTTCTCTGGTTCGGGGCGCCGTGGATGAAAGCCGGAAAGATAGCGAAGAAACTCAACAAGGCCGGCCTGGCCGGGGTGAAGTTCTCCGTAAAGCGTCTGACCCCGGACAAGGACGTTTACGAGGGCAAGCTCTGCGAAGGGATAAATATAGAAGTGACCGATAAGGCCGCCGTGCGCGCCCTGGACATTTTCGCACACGCCGCCTACTGGCTGAACAGGTACAACGGGAAGGATTTCGTCATGAAGCCGGAGGAAATGCGCAAAATGACCGGTACCGGGGACCTCAACACCCTGCTGCTCTCCGGCGCCAGGCCCGCCGCGGTAATAGCGGCCTTCGAAAAGAGCAATGCACCGTTCAAAAAAACCGCGGGGAAATACTTGCTTTACAAATAATCGGGGAAAGTGTTAAATATATAACCTATGGGCAATAAAATCCTTGTAGTGGACGACGACCCGGAAATATCGAGCCTGGTGCAGTACACCCTCGAATCGCTGGGCCACCAGATAAAGGTCTGCGATAACGGCCGCGAGGTGCTGGACGTGCTCCGCTCCTACAAGCCGGACCTGCTCGTGCTGGACGTGATGCTGCCCGGCATAGACGGATATTCGCTGGCCTCCCAGATCTCCGAGGACCCCGAACTGGGCAAGATGCCCATAGTGGTGCTCTCCGCGCTGGAACCCTCCCGCACCATGTTCCAGCGCTTCTCGCAGGTGGCCGCCTTCCTCACCAAGCCGTTCAACACCGACGACCTGATGGAAGCCGTAAAGAACGCCCTCGCGAAAAAATAAGCCGGTCAAAAGCAAAAAAGAAGGACGCCCCAAAAGCGTCCTTCTTTTTTATCAATTACCCGCGGTGCTTATTGCCAAGGCTGGAAATGCGGATTCGGGTTAAAGGGATACCCTGTCCCCGTGCCGGTCTCGGTCCCGTCCCCGCCGCCGCCCGGGTGCCACCAGCCGCCGCCGGGGTTGGCCGGGGCCGGAGAGCCTGTTCCCGGGAGCGGCGCCAGCGGCACACCCTCCCTGCGCCATTTCCCGTATTCGCCGCCGCGCCTTAAGGTAATTTTCAGAAGTTCCCAGTGCGTGGCGTCGTCTTTCGGAAAGTCCCACTGAAGGTTTTCCGCAACGTAAAAATAGCTGGCGACGGCGTTCCTTATCGCGGCCAGTCCGTCCCTGGCGGGCTCTATGTACAGCCTCAGAAAATCCTCCGCCCGATATTTTATCTTGTCGCCATTCTTGTCGTAGGCATAAAAATCCCCGGGATAAGGGCCTTTATTCTCTTTCCAATCCCAGACCTCGATAAGGAAATCGAACTCCGGGTTCTTGATCTTCGAAGGGTGTCGCAGTTTCAGTTCAGTATAGACGACTAGGGCCGACAGATACGCCTTAAGCTCGGTATCCGCCCGGTAAGACTCCGTAAGCGCGAGTTTGAGCTTTTTATAGTCCTCGGCGTGGCTTAACTCATGGCCAAGCGTCACCCCCAAGTCCAAAGGCTTGCGATTGGCGAACTTTGGATTGCGGTTGATCACCACCAGGACCTTCCCTCCCCACATCAGGGTATGCGCCGCGTCCTCCGTTCCCAAGTTTTTCGCCTTAACGACTATCCCCTTCGCCGCCAGGGCTTCCAGTGCGCAGCTGCCGCCGGCCGCCCCCCGACAGGTGGCCCGTCCGAGCTCCGTTTCATTGAGCCCAGCCAGCCCCTTTTCGACAGCGGACTTTTCGTCTTTGCTCAAAAGCTCTCCGTAACCGATAAAAGCCTGGTACATCTCTATTAAGAATTGAGGGAGAACTTTCTCGTCCCCAGCCGGAAGATAATACTGGTCCAGGAAGCAAAGTTCTTTTCCGCGGCAAAAAGCTTCCAGGTCTGGGGCGGGGATGGGCTGCGGCTCCGCGGCCGGCGACCCCGGAGGGGGTTCGCCGCCGGCCGCGAGGCCGGCCCCCGTTTCAAAAGCGACAAGGGTCCCGAAAAAAATTTGAGTGCTTTCCCCGGCGGAGGCCCGGGAGAATGCGGAGAAAGAAATTAAGATAACCAGCAGGCAGCGCGTCACTTTTCACCCTTTACGGCCAGCGTCCTCATAATTTCCCTGAAGTTGCAATCGGAGAGCTTTTCCCTCGCCGGCCTGGCGAACCAGGCCTTAAACCCGGAAGAATTGTAGCCGCTCAGTACGCAACCGCTGCCGAACACCGAGCAGGAGAAAGTCTCCCAAAAGGGATACCTGCCGCCCTGCATGGACAGGTCCTGGTCCGCCAGACAATAGACCCGGCCCGAGCGGGAGGTAAAGCAGACGCCTTCCCTGTGGCCGGACCGGAAACAGGCGGAAAAAGGAGCGCCTTTTACGCAGGCCATGGAAATTTCCGGTTTTGCTTCGCCCTCCCTTTGCGCGTATTCCCCGGCCAAAGCCAGCAGTTGTTCCGCAGTGGCCGGACCTTTCTTTCCCGGAACGTAGCTATTCATCCAGATATTGCCGGCCGGGTAGGAATAATCCTGGGTATACCCCGGCAGGGCGCGTTCGAGCGGCGGCAGCTCCATGCTGAACCCGGAGTGCCGTTCCATGCCGCGAACGTCATTATTAGAGAAGTAGTCGAAGGCAACCCCGTCCTGCTCATACTTCAGGGGAACCGCGGCCCGGCAGGCAGTCAGGGAATAGACCAAATTATAATACTTACCGCCAAGCCCCCCCTGGGTGGACGGGGCCTTGGGCGCCGCGAAGTTAAAAACAACCACGGCCGCGCCGAAACACAGCACCGAATAGCCGGCTACTCGCATAACCCGCATCTTCATTCTCTCGTCCTCCCGGAAGGAGTGTTGCCTGCCTGGGTTGGCAGAGCCGTTCTCCCGCCCCGTATCTCGTCCGCCAGGGCGTCCTGCAGATCGTCGGGAGTCAGGTCCTTTACACCCCATTCCAGGGGTTGGCCTTCTTTCGCCCTGTTGCGGAAAGCCAGCCCCAGCGGGAGACAGTAGGTCCTGGGTTTGTATTCATACGGCTCATTGCCGGTGAAAAGCTCCATATAGTCCAACGGCACGCCGCTCTGCGGGTAATACGGCGCGAATTCGCTAATAACGTAACCGTATCGAAGGCGGCGGAGAACCGGGTCCCAATATGCCTGCGGCACGAAATACGTCGTATTCTTTTCTGTATAACGGCTGTATCTCTTGGCGTTCTCTTCCCAAGCCGAGCGGAGACCGGGATAGTCGAAAGAGGCGATATTCGCCCAGGCAGGGGTCCGCACATACAAGGCGTTGTTGTAGTAACCGACATTGAACAGCCCCTCATTTTTACCCGTAGTAAAAAGAGAGTCGGTGTTCTGTATTTCAGAAAGTTTCTTTAACTTCCAGACAGTGTAGCTGGCGTCGGTGATATCGGAGACTATCACTCCCGGGACCGCCTTATAGTTTTTTATATACGGGTCGTACTCGCCGCGCTCGAAACCGAGTTTTATGACATACTTACGTCCGGAATACTCGAATTGCCGGCCGCCGTCTACATAGAGCTCCTGGGCATAGTGGAACCACATCAGTTTGCCGCGCTCTACGGCCGCCCTGCCCGAAACATCGGGGACGCGAAGAGCGGGATCGGCAAGCCCCGTGGAGAAATCACCCAGAGTTTGAATAGCGGTCAGATTTTCCACCGCGTGCAAAGAAAGAGATGACGCAAAAAAAACCGACAGCGCGAAGATTTTGCACATTATGATTCTCCTGATTCCGGCAAAACGACTCTCCTCAAAGTATATTCAATATCCCCGAGCCGGGATAAGGTACTTTGTGCCCACGTGCAAATAGGCAATACGGCCCAGACGCCAGAGCGGGAGAATTGTTACTTCAGACAGGTTCGAAACCGGGGGAGAGTTGGCCGGGGGCTTTGTTGTTGGGGCAGGCTTCCTGGCAGATGTCGCAGCCGTAGGCCCAGCCGCCCGCGCGGGCCACGGCCTCTTCGGGCATCTTGTCCTTGGCCTGCGTGGTCCAGTAGGCCAGGCAGCGCCCGGCGTCCAGCCGGCCGTTAGTCAGCGCCCGGGTGGGGCAGGCCTTCACGCATTGCTCGCAGCGGCCGCAGGAATCCTCGCAGGGCGCGTCCGGAGCCAGGTCCAGGCTAAGCGAGATCCCGCCCAGGAAAATGTAGCTGCCCAGCGTGCGGGAAAGCAGCAGCGTGTTCTTGCCGCGGAAGCCCAGCCCCGCCAGCCGCGCCAGTTCCTTCTCCATCACCGGAGAAGTATCGCAGAAGGTTTTTCCGTCCACGGTGGGGCTTTCCTTCTTTATTTCCTCCAGCATCGCGGCGAGCTTTTCCTTTACCGCCAGGTGGTAGTCGCGGCAGAGGGCGTAGCGGGAGATCTTGGCGCCGGGCGCGGACAGCAGGGGAAGCTGGGTGGGCTTGCGCCCGGAGTTCCACAGAAAAGCCTTCAGCGGGCCGGCCTTAGCCAGCTCCGCGGTGTGGTCCATCTCCGGGGTCCAATACCTGAAAGCGCAGACCAGCACCGAGCGGGCGGCCGGATGCCACTTCTTCACGCTTTTTCTTATGAGGGGGTCGCGCTTGAGATAGCCCAGGCCTGAGGGGATAATGGTTACGGCTTCGGTGTAGCGGCGGAATTCGTCCAGGTTGCCGGCCGGGGCTATGCCGGCGGCCGAAGCGCCGGCGGCCAGGGCTATGGCCTTTACCCTAGCGGCGTCCATTTAGCTGCTCTTGGCCTGGCTGCCGTACTCCCAGGCCGCGTAGCGCAGCCAGAAGATCTTGAAGAACTCGCGCAGGAATTCCTCGCGCGAGACCTGCGCGCCTTTAAGCGTCTTCACGCTCACGGCGGTGTCGAGCTTAACGAGGTTATTCAGGTTCACGCCTATGCCCAGCAGCAGCCAGCTCGGCGCCCGGTTGATGGAGGACGACTCGGTAAGGATGCCGGCTATCTTGAACCATTTCTTCTTGCGCGGGTGGAAAGCGTAAACGTCGTTGGGCAGCTTAATTTTGGTCTTTATGCCGTACAGGGCGGTTATCACGGCCGCCACGGCCTCGCCGCTGAGCACACTGAGGTCCGGCAGGAATTTCAGGCCGGTCTCCGGCTTGAGCAGCAGCGTCATGTAGAGCCCGCCGCAGGAGCTCTCCCACTCGCGGCCCAGGCGGCCTTTCCCGGCGGTCTGCGTATTGGCCACCACCAGGGTCTTCTCGGCGGTGCCTTCCACGGCCAGCTCACGGGCCACGGCCTGGGTGGATTCCACCTCGTCCAGGCAGACTATCTTGCTGATACCGGGCAGGGAATCCACGTTCAGATCTATTATCTCACAGGTTTTCATTTTGTCCTCGCTTCGAAAGAGATGTCCAGCGGCCGCGCGCCGCTGGTGATGGAACCTACCGAGATGCGGTCCGCGCCGAGCCGCGAATATTTGGCCGCCATCTTCAGGTCCACGCCGCCGGAGATCTCTATCTCCGGGCGCTTGCCTTCATAAGAACGTATCAGGACCACAGCCTTCTTCATGGCCGCGTAGTCCATATTGTCGAGCATTATCACGTCCGCGCCCAACGGCAGGAAGGCTTTGAGCTGGGCCAGGTTCTGCACTTCCAATTCTATTTTGAGCCCGGGCTTGGCCTTTCGCATGGCCTGTATGCGCTTGCCCAGCACTTCGGCCCGGCCGCCGGCGAAGGCCACGTGATTGTCCTTTATCATGGCCATGTCATAGAGGCCCAGGCGGTGATTGCGGGCGCCGCCGCAGCGCACGGCGTATTTCTCTATCATGCGCAGGCCGGGCAGCGTCTTGCGGGTATCGTAAATTTTGGTACGGGAGCCTTTCACGGCCGCGGCGAACAGGGCGGCCTTGGTGGCCACGCCGCTCATATGCTGCAAAAAGTTAAGCGCGGTGCGCTCGGCGGTGAGGATGGAGGCCGGGCCTTCTATCTTCATCAGCACTTCGCCTTTCTTTATGCGGGCGCCGTCTTTCTTGGTTATCTTTATCCGGGAACCGGGCGCGGCCAGGGCGAAAACGCGCCTGGCCACTTCCCCACCGCAGACCACGCCATTATCCTTGGCGCGCATCTCCCCGTAGAACCGCGTGCCCAGCGGCACAAAGAACCGGGTGGTCACGTCTCCGGGCCCTATGTCTTCTTTAAGAGCGGCCTTAATGACCGCGTCGAACTGCTTCATTAAGTTAATTTTACCATTTAGCCCGCCCCTATCTGTAGGTTTTCTCCGAGCGCCGCCGCAGGGCCAGCAGTATTACCCTGCGGGCGCCGTCATCTATGTCGTAGAGTACCCGGTAGTCACCTACGCGGATTCGGTACTGGGCGACAAAAAGCGCTATGTGTATGGGAGGGCGCAGGGCTTTCAGCTTTTTGCCCTGCGGCCGCGGGTTTACCGCCAAGGCGTCTATGGCCGCCTTTATCCGCAGCTGCGCCGGCCTGTCCAGCCGGGA
>Ga0074197_1003057_pt1 | contig 10641 bp, 10 predicted proteins | sample EPASupsiteSAE305_FD_64526 | JGI IMG/M metagenome (GOLD analysis project Ga0074197, IMG submission 64526) | Bioremediated contaminated groundwater microbial communities from EPA Superfund site, New Mexico - SAE3-05 reassembly with SPADES | ecosystem: Environmental > Aquatic > Deep subsurface >...
AAAGTGGGTTTGTTTTAAAACTTTACCAATACAACATCTGAGACTAAACAATTGGGCAAAAACCCGAAGGCTTGCTAGTATTATCACATGTTTAAACAAAATAAATTGACAGTTAATTTGACAGTATAAGCATTTTATAATGAGTTTTTATAGAATAAATTCCACCCTGATTTCACATTATAAGTCAAGATTTTGACAGTAATCGTACAGTAAGAGAGCCCACAACCCACGCAGTTATGCGGGATTGTGGACTTTTTAATTTTCATAATTAATTTTTATTGTTGGTTATATAAGAATATTATGAAATATTTCAGACTCAATTTATTTAATAATGAGGAAAATTCAGCGCTGTTAAGCTAACCTTTCATATTTGGACTTCGGCTAAAAAATTAGAGTGGTACTTGTAGTATCATTTGATAATCTTTGTATTGGAAGCTCTTTTACAACAATAAATGTATATATAAAAATATGCTAAATATAAGTAAGGTTCGATTACATCAAAATGTTTCATAACCAAAACATATGCATTCTGCATGGAACTATTTCAATCCTGTTGAATACAGATTAAAAAGTAGTGCATAGAAAGCCAGTAAAATATAGAAAGACTATGCATATGAACTTTTAAAAAGTTACTTTCAAAAAAACCTCGCGATCGAAACAAGAATCATTAAATAAAAGTTAATATTAAAAAAGAGGAGAAACTAAATGTATTGATGGGTTCTCCTCTTTTTGTCAGTAAATGATAATTAATTTGAACAATCAGTTTGTGGCGAAAGGTAGAATATTCCATATATTAGTGATATAATAGAAAATAAGATTAAAAAAGGTCACAAGTTTTAATGTTTATATAAAATAGTTAAAGGAATTGCTGAAGAACAACACTAGAGTATTCTTATTATGTTTATTGGTTCTGTTGCAAAAAATCTTTGCCGAAAAGCAATGAGCAGAACTATCTCTTAAACATCAAAATTTTACGCAACGCAAAAAGCTGGTTTATCAATGCAACTTAAGACATTGCAATGATAAGCCAGCTTTTGTTTTAATTAATATTTCCGTGTTTCTTTGATGGCCTATTAGTTAATTTAAAATAAACTAATAGAGTTAAAATTGCAATTAGAATTAATACCGCGGCTGTAATTACCTTATTATGTGATACTTTTTCTTTAACGAGATTTCCTTTCTGTACAATTTCAATTTTTGTACAATGAATATCCGTATCTCCGCCATGTTCTGGGCAAGCCCTGTAAAAAGTTCCTGTTACTTTAACGATATCACCTTTGTGTTTATAATCACCATAGTATTGAACTTGTTTAATATCTTCTTGTTTCACCCAAATGCCTATTGCATTGGTAGTGTCATTTATATTAACCCATGCATACTTGTCTCTTTCCAGTGCCTCACCAATCAGTTCGCCCTGAATTGTAACTTCTTTATTATCATATGTTATAGTATTTTCAATAAGCTGATTAATTTCTACTATATTTGAAGCATTACAAGTAAGTGTAAATAAAAATAAATTTATTAATACTATAATAAGACTTATTATTTTTGAATTTTTGTGCATAGTTTTTTAACACCTCCAATAAAATATCCAATTAGAGCAAAAACAGATAAGAACTCAAGTCTTCCTAGATACATTGCAATAATATAATATACTTTCATCATTGCAGGCATGGCTTTTGCTGTTATACCTATGGATAAACCTACATTGCCTGTCACGGAAGCAGCTTCAAACGCTGAATCAGCCATGGGGTAGCCATAATATGTACCAATGGCTGTACCGATTGCAAATGTTAACATATAACAAACAATTATTAGTGCAGAAGATCTTACTACCCCATCTTCTAAGACATAATCCTTAATATGATGATATTTATATACCTTGACATTTCTTTCAGAGGATAATAATTTTCTAACATCTGAAACGATACTTTTAAATATCACCCCTACTCTAAGACCCTTAAATCCTCCTGCAGTTGAACAAGCCGAACCACCTATTAACATAACTATAACCATGATTAAAATGCCAAAATCGCCCCATTCTAGGGCAAACTGCCTTGCATATACATTACTAAAACCTGTTGTTGTATGTGCAGACAATACATTGTAAATAACTCTTCTAAATACAGTAATAGAATTCGGATATATTTTTGATAATGCTATTACTGCAAAAGTGGAAGCAACAGTAGCTGTAATGAAAAAGCTTTGTGTCTCAATGTTCTTTGCTATTTCCTTTCTTTTACCTTGCCAAATTGCATAATGTAATCCAAAATTTAACGAACCTAGAATGAAAAATATTATAGTAATAACTTCAAACGAAAAGCTGTGATAATACATTATGTTTTGAGAGTTTGGGGCAAAGCCTCCTGTACTCCAGGATGATGCAAACATAAAAAGCCCATGAAAAAATGCCGATACAGGCTTAAGCCCAATTAGTATTCCGTCAATCCATAATGCTAATGTGCCAACTAGAAGATACACCATACTGATTTTCCATATAATTCTGGCTGTTCCTTTTACGTTTGGAACCAAGCCAATATCTTTAGCTTCTCCAACATATATCTTATATGCTCCGCTGGTTTCCTTAACTAAAAATGAGAGTGCTAAAACCACCATCCCTTGGCCACCAACAAATGTTAATACATGACGCCACATATTAAGACCTAATGAGATATGATCCAGGTCTTGTGTTAAAACTAATCCTGTTGTAGTAAAACCGCTCATCACGTCAAAGCATGCGTCTAGTATTGAATTTGTATTTCTACTTAATAAATATGGAATTGCACTTAAAGCCGTCAAAAGCATCCAGGAAAGAGCAGCGATAATAAAGCCATGTTTCCATTGAACATGAGATTTGTTATCTCGAGTTATTCCTCCTAAAAGAATTAATAAAAATCCAAGTATTGTTGTAATAGCAATACTAATTAAAAAATCGAATACGGGGTTCCATTCTCTAAATACAAGAGATGTAAGTAAGGGTATAAACATTAATAATGCAATACCAATTATCACCCAGCCTGTATAATAAAAAATTATTTTACAATTTAAAAATTTGATTCTTGAATTGTTCATTTTTTACCTCATTAACAACCATGTAATTAAAAATAAAAATGCACTGTATATTGAAATAGAAATAAGTTCAAAAAATAATCCTAAAATATCTTTTATTACATTTTTTGCTCTCATTTTCTATTACCTCCATTTCGAAATAACTTTTTTAATTCTAATAGACCAGAATTATTAGTAAGAACCAAAATATTGTCCAAGCCTAAAATTCTTGTATTACCTCTTGGGTAGATTACTTTTTCGTCTCGCAATATTGATGTAATAACACATTCATCAGGCAACTCTAAATCCTTTATAAAACTATCACACCAAACATTATTTTTTTCAATTCTTATATCAACTAATATCATTGAACCACGCTCAAAAGTTTGAACGATTTTAAAGTTGTCCTTATCAAACTCACTTTCAATAAGATTGGCGATTACTGCGGTGCTACATACCGTTTTATCAACGCCTAAAGCTTTAAACATTGCCATGTTTTTAGGATTGTTTACTCTTGCAATGGTTTTTGTAATATCAAAATTGCTTTTAGCAATTTCGCAAATGACTAAATTTTCTTCATCTGTACCAGTAACTGCTGCTACAACCTCTGCTTCATCAATACCCGCATCTTTCAAAACATCAATATCCGTACCATCTCCATAAATAATATCAGCATCGATGTTCTCTGCAATAGTTTGACAAATATATTTATCTCTCTCTATCAAAACTATATCATAATTTCTTTCTTTTAAGGTTTTTAGCAGATTATATCCAATTTTCCCCCCGCCGACTATAATTGATTTCATATTATAATTCTCCTTTAAAGTAAGATATTAAGTGGTTTTTGTCTTTCTCACCGATAGTACAAATGATTTCTTCGCCCTGTTTTATAAAATAATTTTTTGGGGGTAACATCAAACTTTCTTCCCTAACAACTGCAGAGATAATACAATCATATTTCTCTTCAATATCTTGTACTTTGCATCCTCTTTCTTTATTAACCATAATTTTAGCAACTTCATAATTCTGATTAATAATTGCCATGGTTTCTGAACTTTTCACCGCAATCTTAGCTTTTAAAATATTTACACCTAACTGTGTTGGATTAATTGTTTCAATATCCAGCTTTTCATATATATACTTTCTGTTCGGGTTTACGATTCTTGCTATAATTCGCGGCACGTTATATATTTTTTTAGCAATTAACGAAACAGTTATATTTACATTCTCATCTGGCGTAACAGATATAATTACATCTGAATTCGAAATGCCTGCTTCAAGAAGAACTTCATTGTCATATTCAATGCCTTTTACTTTTAATCCATTAAATCCGTTTCCAAGAACATCTAGCCTTTCATTATCTCTATCTATAATTGAAATATTATGACCTGCATCTGAAAGCTCATTTGCTAAGATGCTTCCTAGCCTGCCACAACCAACAATAATAATATTCATAATTTTCTCCCTCAAAAAATTCTATGATCTACGCAATGTTTTTTATTTAATGGAAAAAAGATTTTTCATTGTCTTTTTACAACATGACCAACGCCATGTTCATCATATTCAACCTTGTATAAATCTTTTTTATTTTTATTTTGACAATCTGTTTCGTCGAATGCGCATTGTCCCTTTGTATAAATGTCACTGTAACGCTCCATATTGTATCTAGCTGGAATATAAGTGGGATCTAGAGACCATGCTGCCCTAAAATGTTTCATGGCTGTTACATGATCACCTTCGTGTTCAAGTAATATGCCAATCAAATTATGTGGTTGAGGGGCATGCGGATATTTTCCCATTTCTTCTGATATAATTTTCTCACATTCTTGATATTTCTTTTGCTCTACAAGTTTCCTCACTGTATTGCATAAATCCTTTAGCTCATTATAGCCATTAGGAATATTATTTTTTTTCATTTTAAAGACCTCCTTAAAGTTTCATTAACTTCATTAATGACATATTAGCTATTATCCTGTGAGTGTGGTGTGAGAGTGAGCATTCGCGTGTGAGAATTCTGTGAGTATTGTATTTTTATGTAATATAATTGGAATAGTAAGATTTTTTCTTGCTCGCAGCAAGTCAGTAAATTTCATTATACAAATTAAAAGTCGCATTGAACTTTTAAATTCAATACGACTCAATTTAAATAATATTTATTCATCCATAAGCCTGTAGCCTACGCCTATTTCCGTCATAATATACCGTGGTTTTGCAGGGTCTTTTTCTATCTTTCTTCTAAGTCCTGCCATTAAAGTTCTTAGTGCCTGTGTATCATTACCATAACCAACGCCCCATATTTCTTTAATAATATAGCTTGTTGTAAGAACCTTCCCAGCGTTTTTAAAGAGAAGTGCCAAAAGGTTGTATTCCATAGGCGTCATGTGTAATTCAGCATTATCAAGAAAGACTAAATGCTTATCAAGCTCAATTTTAAGATTACCAATCTGATAGCTTGTTTGTTGTTTATTTCCTCCCTGCTTATATAAATGCCGTAATGCTACCCTTATACGAGCCAGCAACTCAGTTGCAGAAAACGGTTTAGTTAAATAATCATCAGCACCAATATCAAGTGCTGAAACTTTTTCTTTGTCTTGATCCCTTGCAGATACAACGATAATAGGCATTTCAGACCATTCACGAACCTTTTTAATAACATCCATTCCATCTAAATCTGGCAAACCAAGATCAAGAAGCATTAAATCTATTTGTTCTGAAACGAGTGAATTTAAAGCACCTTGCGCTGTTTTCTCAGCAATATATTGATAGCCCTCGGCATGTAATGAATAACATATGAAGTTTCTAATTTGTGTGTCATCTTCAACAACAAGTATACGTTCGCCAAAATTACTCATTATCAGTCACCTCCATTGGCAGTGTAAATATAAACTCGGCTCCTTTACCGTCAGAACGATTATGCGCTTCAATATTTCCTCCATGTGCGTTTACAATATCATAACAAATTGCAAGTCCTAAACCAATGCCAGGTTTAGCATCAGCGTGTTTTGCACTAGAAGTATAAAACATTTTAAAAATGTTGGGTAGATCTTCATCCGATATACCTTCGCCTCTGTCTGCAACAATAAAAACCGCACATTTTGCTTTTTTGTTTTTGATAACAGTTATACTTATTTCATCGCCTAAAGGTGTATGCTTTATAGCGTTATCTATTAAATTAATTAAAACTTGCTCTATTAATTTAGCATCCATTGGTACAAGTAAAAGCTCTTTTGGAATATCGATAGTTATTTCTTGTTCTGAAGATCGCTGAGCAATATGGTGAACAGCACCACCGACAACTTCTTCCACTGCTTCTGGTTGTTTATTCAATGCTAGTTTTCCATCTTGTAATCTAGTCAAGCTAAGAATATTTTCAACTAATGATTGCAACCAATTTACATCGTTATAAATTTCTTTTGCCAAATTATAACGAGGATCACTATTTTTTGTCATATCCATTAACATTTCAGAAGTTCCCATTATCCCAGAAAGAGGTGTGCGTAAGTCATGGGAAATAGCTCGTAATAAATTACCACGATAACGCTCTTGTATAGTTTCCTCCCTATACTTAATTCTTTGTTGGACCGACCTTAATCTGTCCATAGCAAGTGCTGTGCTTTCAATCATAGCTCGTAACAATTTTTTTTGTGTATCGGTCATCAAAACTGCTCGTTCAATAGGAATACGAATTATACCAAGTTTATTATCTCTACCATAAATCAACCAATCATAAAACTCGGTTTCTACACAAAAGCCCGACTTCAACCCATCTATATTGTGTTTAATATCTTCCATATTAATTACATCACGACTTATTAGTTTTTCAGGAGATACTTGTTGAACAAAAGTTTTTTCAGGCAATTCATTTTCATCAAAGCAAAGACATGCAGCATTACAATCCATAACATCACTAATTATATTTGTTGCAATACCAGCAATATCGTGTAAATCCGTCGCATCAGTCAAGTGATTAGTTAATCTGTAAAGTGCTTTTGTTTCGGCTTCTCTTTCTTGGGCTTCGATAGCATTTTTCTTAACATGAGATGTTAAGGTGCTTGTTAAAAGTGCAGTTACAGACATAACAACAAAAGTAACCATATAACTTGGATCATTTACATTAAAAGTATAATAAGGTTCTGTAAAGAAATAGTTGTATGCAAAAATGGAAATTATAGACGCAAACATCCCATAAAAATAACCTTTTGTATATCTTGCAATTAATAGTACCGCAAGAAGATACATTATAACAATATTAGTTTCTGGAAAACCTGTTATTCTAAATAAATAACCTATTGCAGATGCCAAAGATAAAAAAACAATAATAATTAATAAACCGTAAAAGATCGTTAGTGCCTTGTGTTTTTTTTGTAATGTCATTATAATTCGCCTCTAAAGTCTCATTTTCTTGTTTAATTACTTTTCTTTAAATATAATGGAATAAACAAAAATAAATATTACAAATTAAACATCCTATACTTATTAATCCTCAAAAAATTTGATATAATTATATTTCAATATATAAAAATATGCAAGTAACTATCTCAGTATAAAACAAAATAAAAAAGATAGCCAATAGGAAAAATCTGCTGTATAGTTAAGTTGGGTTCTGTTGCAAAAAGTCTTTGCCAAAAAGCTGGTTTATCAATGCAACTTCTTGAATTACATTTGATGTGCCAGCTTGTCCTTTATGTATCATGCGCATTGCTTCAATTCCTGAAATAACAGAGCATGCAGATTGAAAACTTTTAAATCCAAGCATATGATTTGTTACTTTTTTAATATGCCGATGGTCTTGTTCTATAATATTGTTCAGATGTTTAATAATCCGACGCTCAGTAATGCAACTTAAATCCCCATAATATTTTTCCTCTAAAATAGCTATTTCAGTAGCATTATATTTATCTGTTGTGATAACTCTTGACATTTGATTGTGGGTGAAATTTAAGGCTTTTAGGAAGAAGTTTTTATCGAATTTTTTATCAATAGACTTTGATAATCAAAAGTCTATTGTATTTCCATTTGAATCTACAGCTCTGTATAAATGAATCCACTTTCCGTTCGATTTTATGTAAGTTTCATCCATTCTCCAAGAGCGTTAGTTGGTCGAAGATGTTTGCGAAAATTACTATTTAAAACTGGAGCATATTGCTTGACCCATATAAAAGTTGTTGAATGATCAACCAATATACCTTTTCCCTGCATAATTGCTGAAAGATCTATATAAGATAAAGCGTATTTTAAATACCAACGAACGCATTGGAATATAATATTAGATTAAAATGTTTCCATTTGAACAAATTAATTTTCATATTCTGTTTGCACTCCTAAAATATTATGGTAGAATTATATCATTAAAAGTGTAATTATGAAGCCCAAAATATTTTTTCAACAGAACCATGCTTTTGGCTATGCTCAAGGAGAGATGAATAATCGGCTTATTGATGTACATGTGCAGGAGCACAGCGAAGTGATCCAAAATCCGGCGACAAGGGTAACTATCCTCAGACAATGGGACCTCAGGGCGATATACGTATGGTTTATAACTATGTGCGTTGTGTTAGGACAGTAGATTAGTTTGAGACAACTGCTGACAATGAACAAAGGAATTCTAAGACTAAGGATAATACTGTGGTTTCTAATCGTTCCTCGGTCTCTTAACAAATTGTGCATAAAAAGTAAGTAAAATAAAGAAAAAGTATTCATATGAATTACTGAAAAGGATCTATCAAAAAAGTACCCACTCCAATATATTTAATTATAAAATTATGTATTTACAAAATTAAGTGTTTACAAAATTCAAATTATAACATATAATATTAAAAATTGAATATCCGCTTAAACCGTTGAAGTGGAGATAACGGTGTTTCGTGCAGTTACAGAGAGTGGGGGATGATGAGAACCTCGCACAACGCAGTACATCAAATGGACCACTGAGGGCGCAGTCAAAAGGAAATTTTATGGTTTCCTGAGTATTCTGCGACGTCACGCACACGTCAGTTGCGAGGAATATGATAGTATTCTGCTAAGTGTGTAAGGTGTAATGCCTTGCAAATCAGGGTGGTACCACGGGTGAATTAATGCACTCGTCCTTGACAATTATTTTGTCATGGGCGGGTGTTTTTGTTTTGTAAAATTCAGGAGGTAACTGCTATGATTAGACCAACAATTGAAGAGGCAAGAGAATTATGTAAACACAACACGATTATCCCAATTAGTATTGAGCTTTTTTCTGACATGAAGACACCAATAGAGGTTTTAAAATGTTTAAAAGAGAAAAGTGATAAATGCTATCTGCTGGAAAGTGTTGAAGGCGGGGAAAAGTGGGGGAGATATTCTTTCTTGGGTTACAATCCTAAACTAACCGTTAAATGCACGGACGGAAAAGTTGAAATTATGGATGGGGTTTTAAAATCCTTAGAAACCAATCCAAAAGAATTGCTGAGAAGAATATTATCGGAATACAAAAGCCCAAAACTTGATTTTCTTCCACCATTTACAGGAGGATTTGTAGGATATATTTCTTATGATTTTATTAAATATTCCGAAAAGTCTTTAAAACTCGATAATATTAATTCTGGTGATTTTGAGGATTTAAATTTAATGCTGTTTGATAAAATAATCGCTTTTGATCATTTAAGGCAGAAGATTATTATTATAGTTAATATTCAAACAGATAATTTTGAAAGCAATTATATTAACGCTGTTGTAGCATTAAAAGAGATTGAAAACATGATAAAAAGTGAAAAAACCGTTGCGAAATACAACTCCAATCTTTTATCTGACTTTACGCCGATGTTTTCAAAAGATGAATATTGCAATATGGTAGAGAAAGTAAAGAGACATATTTTTGAGGGTGATATTTTTCAGGCAGTTATTTCAAACCAGATGGAGGCACAATTTGAAGGGGATCTGATTTCAACATACCGTGCACTGAGAACAATAAATCCATCTCCTTATATGTTCTATATGAGTTTGGGTGACACTCAAATTGCAGGTGCTTCTCCGGAGACACTGTTATCATTGAAAAATAACAAGCTTTCTACATTCCCTATTGCAGGCACATGTTCTCGTGGAAAGTCCGAGGAAGAAGATGAAATGTTAATTTCTGAATTATTCAAAAATGAAAAAGAATTATCAGAGCATAATATGCTGGTTGATTTAGGACGAAATGATTTAGGTAAAATAAGCGAATTTGGTTCGGTCAAAGTAGAAGATTATCAAAAGATATTAAAATTTTCTCATGTATCTCATATCGCTTCAACGGTAACTGGGACGTTAAAACAAGGTCTTGACCAGTTTGATGCCATATCGGCTGTACTGCCTGCAGGAACACTTTCCGGAGCACCGAAAATCAGAGCATGCGAAATTATAAATGAACTTGAAGGCCATAAGCGCGGAATTTATGGTGGTGCAATAGGTTATATTGATTTTGCCGGTAACATGGATATGTGTATTGCAATCAGAATGGCAGTAAGTAAAAATAAAAAAATTTATGTTCAGGCAGGTGCGGGTATTGGGGCAGACAGTGTTCCAGAAAATGAATATAACGAATGTATTAGCAAATCAAAAGCAATGATTAAGGCAATTGAATTTTCA
>Ga0074197_1003059_pt1 | contig 10636 bp, 10 predicted proteins | sample EPASupsiteSAE305_FD_64526 | JGI IMG/M metagenome (GOLD analysis project Ga0074197, IMG submission 64526) | Bioremediated contaminated groundwater microbial communities from EPA Superfund site, New Mexico - SAE3-05 reassembly with SPADES | ecosystem: Environmental > Aquatic > Deep subsurface >...
AACACTATGCAGAGTAAGACCTGCAAAAACCTATACTTTGCTGGCGAGGTTATGGATATTGACGCAATTACTGGGGGGTACAACCTGCAGGCTGCTTGGACTACAGGGTTTATTGCGGGAAAATTGATGGATTAGTAGTTCTTGCCTATTGAGCGTTCCACAAAAATCCGTTTATATCGAGCGGCTTTTAAAAGATAATCGGCAGACACATCGGTGCCCATGGCAATAATTTTATCGCAACAAGCAAGGCCGAGTTTATGACTTACGCCAAAATCAAAAGCAATAAAAATTGCCTTAAACACAAACTCAATATTCTGTGGATGAACCTGCATTGCATCTTCAAGCACATTCAATGCCCTATTGGGTAGGTTGTTTTCGGTGTAAAAATCGACCAACGAAAAAATAGCCTTTTGGTTGAAGTTGCACTCTGTGCTAGCCAACTTCAAGTAGTGCTCAGCCTCGTTAAAACGACCCATTTTGCTGTAAACTATGCCAAGTAGGCGGTTTCCAACAGGAGTGTTAACCGATTCAATTTGTTTTGCCACATTAAGCGCTTTTCGGAAACTGCCACCGTGCGAAGCAGGTAATTGCATCAGTGTATAAATTAGTTCCTCGCCAATTGCAAAGTTTGAATGATTGACTTTCCATTCTTTCTCAAGAGTTTCGGCTTTTTTCGAAAGTAATTCCAACTCATCAACAATGGTTTCGCCCCAAAACTTCACACCCTGTTTATAGGCCGCACGGGCAATAGCGTGTGCTCCCACAGGATTGGTTAACAACAAAAAGGTTATGATGATAAAGGCTTTTACAAAAACCCCAAACTGGTCGAAATGGATTGAAACGCCCAGCAAAACCATTCCCAAACCTAAAGTAGATGCCTTTGTAATGGCCGACATCCGAAGATAAAAATCGGGTAAACGCAAAATACCTATTGCGGCAATTAGCATAAAAATTGAACCTATACTAACCAGTAAAGTGGTTATAATATCGTTAATCATATCTACTCCTTACGTTTTAGAATGTAATAAGCAAATGACATAGCACCCAAGAAAGCGATTAGCGAAAGAACAACTGCAACATCAAGGAAACTGGTATTCTCCCAAATCAACGAGAATATTGCAATTGACGCAATTACCAAAGTGGTAAACAAATCGAACGCTGTGACCCTATCGGGCAGCGATGGCCCTTTAACAAAGCGGATAACCACCAACAACATCGAAATTCCTATTATAATAATTGCAATTATGAGTACGTTATTTACCATTTTGTAAAATCGTTAGTGGAACACACGTAAAACTCTACGCTCAAACCCATTCTTAATTTCGGCTTTAACCCTATCGGCATCGCCACCGGGAATGTACATGGCGTGAACAAACAGGAATGTTTTATCCTCCGAAACCTCAACGCTAAGTGTACCAGGAGTTAATGAAATTAACGAGGCCAGAATTGTTATCTCCAAATCTGTTTTAACATCCATTGGTACAGCAATCATACCTGCTTCAATTCGCCATTTCCTCGATAAAACCTCCCTAACAACCTGAAATGTGGCCACAAACATCTCCTTTGTAAAATACGCCAGCAATTCCATAAGGTACAATACCTGAAAGAAACTTTTACGATTGTATATATATGAAAATAGCCACATCACAAAGAGTAATCCTAGAAACAAAAGGATTATCCAGTGTGCCAGCATATCAAAATTGATATACTGCAAGTAGGCTAGAGTAACTATTGATGCTATGACAACTTGCCAGTAAAATGCTTTCATAATAGCCTATGTTTAAACCAACAATATTTAATCTAAAATCATTTTACACCCAAAACACCATTAATATACAAATCCCTATTCACCAAAGTATTTGCCGACTCCATACACCAATTAATCAAACTATTTGGAAAAAAACTAACCAATAGTATCAGAATGGTTAATATGACAATTGATACTGTGGTTCCAGTATGCTGCTTAAGTAAAGTTATAAACGACATTTTTACCTCAGACCTTGAGTCGTTATTTGGATTGGGCTTCCAGAACACCTCGTTCCAAATCTTTGTCATTGAGAATAGCGTTAAAAGACTTACAGCCAAGGAAACTGCTGTTACAACAACCACCATTGTACTCCCCTCATCAAAACCACCCTTTGCAAGCAGGTATTTGCCCCAAAAACCAGATAATGGAGGAATTCCAGTAAGCGAAAAAGCGGATATTGCAAAAAGCAGTGCAAGGGTAGGAACTTGCAGCATCACACCGCCCAATTCTTTCAATTTGAATGAACCAAAAACTTTATATACGCTCCCGGCCACAAAGAAAAGATTGGTTTTAACCAAAACGTTATGAACCACAAAAAACAAAGCCCCTGCTATGGCCATTGGGGTGAAAATTGCTAGTCCCATAATCATATATCCAATCTGCGAAACTATATGGAATGAGAGAATTTTTCTGAAATCGGTTTGTGCCGCTGCCCCCAATACGCCAATAACCATTGTTAATCCTGCAAGAACAAGTAGAATAGGCTGTATAAGCGTTCCCTCTAAAGGGTAGATTATTGTAAAAAAACGGGTTAACGAGTAAATACCAACCTTGGTAAGCAATGCAACCACCAATGCTGTAAAGCCAATTGGTGCTGTATGGTACGATGCTGGCAACCAAAAGAAAAGCGGAAAAATTGCTGCTTTTATACCAAAACTTACCAAAAAGAATACCGCAGCAATATCAACCAATGTTTGATTCTGAACCAATGGTAACGCTTTTGCAAGCATCGCCATGTTGAGATTACCAGTAAGTCCATATAATATTCCAACTCCAATCAGAAAGAAAGCCGAACTAATTACATTTATGGTAACGTACTTTAAAGCACCCTCCAGTTGACTCCGACTTGCTCCAATTGTAAACAGCACAAACGATGAAACCAACATCACCTCGAACCAAACGTAAAGGTTAAAAATATCGCCTGCTACAAATGCTCCGGATAAACCAAAAAGCAAAAAGAAGAATACAGGGTGAAAAATTGATAAGGAGATATTTGATTTGATAAATGTGCTTCCATACCAAAAAGACACTAATGCAAGTATTGCGCTGAGAAGAATAAAAAGCGCCGACATCATATCAACAACCAGTGCAATTCCAAACCCAGTTTGCCAACTACCAACATCAACCAATATCAAACCATTTGCAGAAACTTCCGCAAATAGTGCTATTGATGCTAAAAGGTAAAGAGCGGTGGAAACACCACCCAGTAAACGCTTGGTTTTGGTTTTTCCCCACATTAACAGCATAAGAATAGCCGAAAGCAAGGGAATTATAAGAACCGATATCAACGAAATATTTTGCATATCAACAAATCATCTAATTAATCAATTTTCTCCGATGAGCTTAACTCATCCATATTGGCAGTGCCAGTTGCCTTGTAAACCCTACGGATAAGCACAATGGCAAACGCCTGTATTCCAAAACCAATCACAATAGCCGTAAGAATTAATGCTTGTGGAACAGGGTCGGCAAAAGTATCGGTTAACTTGTCCTGATTTTCAGAAATAATTGCAGGGATTCCACGCGTAATACGGGCTACTAAAAAGATAAAAAGATTAGTGGCATAACTAAGTAACATAATACCTAGAATCAACTTTACCACTCCCTTATGAAGCATCAGGTAAAGTCCTGCAGAAAAAAGCAACCCAGTAAGTATTGCAAGTACAACTTCCATGGTTAACTGTTTGAAAGTATAAACGTGATATTTAAAACAACACCAATAACAAGAATATAGACACCAGTATCAAACATCAGCGGAGTTCCAATTTTACCGATAATTGGCAAAGTAAAATCAAACCAAAGCCCTGTCATCAATGGATAACCAGCCAAAACAGGAATAAGCACACTTACAACTGCAACCGACAACCCAATGGCCATAATACCAATGGGACGTAACTTATATTTTGCAATGGTATTGTTAACGCCAAGAACCATTGCACGCATAAAAAATGCAATGGAAGCTAATAAACCTCCAATAAACCCACCTCCAGGTGAATTATGACCCCTAAACAAAAGAAATAGCGAGAATGCTATGAACAAAGGCATTAAAAGTTTTATTGCTGTACGAAATATAACTGTTCGCATAGTATCTACTGCTTTGACTGTGTAACCTTTAAAAGAGTGAATATCCCAATGGATGCTATTGCCAAAACTGAAATCTCGCCAAGGGTATCGAGCCCCCTAAAATCGACAAGTATAACATTAACCACATTCTTACCTTTTGCGAGCAAGTAGCTGTTTTGTGCAAAGTAATCCTTTAATGGAGATACAACCTGTAGCGACTGAACCCACATAAGAATTATTGCCATAGTAGCGCCAAACGCAACAGCAGGGAATGCTATTTTGATAAGCAATCCTTTACGCACATCAACAAACTTAGGCAATTTATTTAGCACTAGCACAAAAAGCACAATAGTAAGAGTCTCTATAAGAAACTGCGTCATTGCAACATCGGGTCCTCCATAGTAGAGGAAAATTGCAGCAGTTCCATAACCAACCATTCCTAAAGAAACTATAGCAGTTAACCGAGATGTTGTAATAAGTGTATTTACCAAACCAACCAGCATTAACACTACAAAAACTATCTCGAACCACTTTAACTTGGTTAATCCATCAAAACTGAGTGTAGACAAACCTCCACCATTAAAAGCCATAAGCCATATTAAGGCAACCAAAGTCATTGAGATGATTACAATGTAATTTCGGAGAATACCCGACTGAAAAAATTCCGTTTGGCGCTTTGCAGCCTTCAGTAATGCAGGGATACTGTTTTGATATGCTTTTTCTGGGCCTGAAATACTATTAAGCGAATATTTATCGGAGAAATTCACAATCACTGAGCGCATTCTAAAAAGCAAAAAGCCCAAAAGCAAGGTAAGTAAACTTAGCCCAAAAATCAATGTAAAACCATGCCATAAACCAAGTTGTAAAACCTTATCAACATTTAAAATTTGAGATGATGAGTGATGCAGCAATGGCTGAGCAAGTTGCTCAGAAAAGACACCACCAATAAGCCCAAGCGTAGCCAAAAATACTGGCCCTATCAGCATAGCGAAAGGTGCTTCGTGCGGATGTTTTGGGGTTTCTGACTGTTTACCTAAGAATATTTTGTACCCAAACTCAAAGGCCAACGCTGTAAACATTACACCTGTGGCAAAAGTTGCAACACCAATTAGTCCACTTGCAAGCGGCGACTTAAATGCAGCACCGTAAAGTATCTCCTTAGCTATAAAGCCAAAGAAAGGAATAACCCCTGCCATTGAAAGCGATGCCAATGCCGATGCATAGAAAGTGTATGGCATTTTCTTACCTAATCCTGACAGCAACGATAAATCGCGCGAGCCCGTTTCGTGGTCTACATTTCCAGTCACCATAAACAGTGTTCCTTTATACAATGCGTGAGCCAGTAAAAAAACCATCGCAGCCTGCACCGATACAGTTGTGCCAATACCCAACAAAAGCACCATAATGCCAAGCGCACTAATGGTTGTGTAGGCCAATACCTTTTTCATATCGGTATTGGTTAAAGCCATTAAAGCTCCATAAACCATTGTAAAACCGCCTATTGAAACCAGCAAAGGTTGCCATATTGGAACATCGGTAAATACATGCGATAAGCGAGCAAGCAAAAACACCCCCGCCTTAACCATTGTGGTAGAGTGTAAATAAGCGCTTACTGGCGCTGGAGCAGCCATTGCATTGGGCAACCAAAAGTGGAACGGAAACTGAGCCGACTTAGTTATTGCTCCGATAATTATAAGAATTGCTATTAAAGATGAATTTCTGCTATTGGCTAAAATATTTGGAGTTGATAAAATTGTATTCAGATCAAAAGTTCCTGCTTCTATACCAAGCAGAATAATGCCAGCCAACATAAACAAACCACCTGCAACAGTTACCAGCATTGCCATCAAGGCTGATTTTCGAGACTCCTCATCGTTATGATAATATCCAATTAGAAGGTAAGACGACAAACTGGTTAACTCCCAGAATATAAATAGAATAATCAAATTCCCCGACATAACAACGCCAAGCATTGCTGTCATGAATAGGCTTAAATACAGGAAAAACTTACCCTTATTGGAATCGTGATGCAGGTATGCATTGGCGTAATTGTAGATGAAGAAACCGACACCAGATATCAATAGAACAAAGAAAAGGCTTAGACCATCGAGCCTAAAACTGAGTGAAAGACCAATTGAACTAACCCATTGATAGGTTTCCGACACATAACCTGCGAGGATAATTCTGTCCAAATAGGTTAGAGCCCAAACAAAGATACCTAGCGGAACAATGCTAAGCCAATTACCAACCCGTTCGGAGTTTATCCTATGAACAGGGATTGAAACAAATGCCAGTAAAAAACCTAAAAGAATAAATGCTAACACGATTTAAGTATGATTAATTCAACATTATCAAACATAAACAAATATAAGCAAATAGGCGCAATAATTCATAATTCAACAAACGCATGGCTTATTTTTGTTATAGAAATAACAGAATTGTTGTTGATTTGTTTAGTTACTTAGATCTGTAGCCCCAAAAGGGTTTGAAACCCTTTTAGGAATTAGTATAATTTCATTATCTATAACTTGATGTCTTATCAGTTTTTCTTACCTTTATGCGCCAAACGATTTTAAAACAGATTGCCGTTATGGAACAACCAAATGTAATTGAAATCAGAAATACCAATATATTTCAAGAAGATAGTCTTATTCTGTCCGATGTAAACCTTGATATTGCAAAGGGCGAGTTTGTGTATTTGGTTGGTAGAGTTGGAAGTGGTAAAACCAGTCTTATTAAAACTATTACCGCCGAAATTCCCCTTAAGTTTGGCGAAGCAACGGTTTGCGACTTCAACCTAAAAACCCTTAAGCGCAAGCAAATTCCATATCTTAGAAGAAAAATTGGAATCGTTTTTCAAGATTTTCAACTCCTTACCGATAGAAGTGTATACGACAATCTCCTATTTGTGCTAAAATCGACAGGTTGGAAAGATAAAACTGCAATAAAAGAAAGAATTGCACAGGTATTGGAAATGGTCGGTTTAAAGTTTAAGGATTACAAAATGCCCCACCAACTCTCAGGTGGAGAGCAGCAACGTGTTGTAATTGCCCGTGCCCTTTTAAATAATCCCGACTTAATACTCGCCGATGAGCCAACCGGAAACCTCGACATGGAAACATCGGAAGGAATAATGCAGATTTTACAGGAAATTGCAGCCAACGGAAAATCGGTTCTTATGGCAACACACAACCATCATCTCATTAAAAAATTTCCTGGTCGCACGCTGAAATGCGAAAAAGGAAAATTAACTGAAACAGAACAGGTTAGCGAGATTGATTTTGAGAGTTTAATGGAATAGCTAAATAAAAGCACAATCTCCGTCTCCATCATTAAAGCGTATTACAGAATTCTTTAAGCGTTCGGCTAATTTATTGGTTGAAAGATACTCTCTCTTTCGCTTTGTAATCCACAGAAAGAATCGTCTATACAAATACAACTCATTAATCAGCAAAGGATTGTAAAGTGCAATAAAAGTTGCATTTAGGTTTCGCGCATGTAGCAATACAATTTGAGCCATAACCTTAGCATTCTCAGGTTCGAAATAGCAGTATGGCACGGTTAATCGTGTATGGCTATGCTGAATATGCAACATCCCTATTAACTCTTTATTCCTGTATACTTTTATAATATATTGATTAAAGGATTGTGGCGCCGATGCAAAAAAGTATTTTGGGGCTACCCTATCGCCTAGAGGTGCTGGCTGCATCCAAGGAAAACGTAAAATCCAATTCCACTCAATTCTCGAACGTCCGGTGAGCGTTAAGTTGGTAGTCTCTTCGAACAAAGTACTCAGTTCATCGTCAGGACGAGTATAATATTCCAACTCCACATTCTTTGGTAACTTAAGGAAACTCCTGAAAATTGGGGTTGGATTAAATAAGTTTATAGTTTTTTCTAGCCCAAACTTGAATGAATTCTCGTGCTTACAATAGTTATAGGATTTTAAAAACGTAGACTTAAGATAGAATCTGGCACCAATGCTTTCGGAAATTGTTGTGAAGTTGTGGGTTTTATCGTACACTTTTTTTGCGTAGGGAGCAAAATTTGAACTAAGAATTCTTTGATCCCAATCGGCGTATATAGCATTTAGAAGTTCCGACGCTATTCCTTTTCTCCTATAGTTTGGATGCACCCACGAGCCGCTTAACCAGGCTACCTTCAAGGGAACGCCTTCAACATAAGCAATATCGGGCAGAACGGTTCTATAACCTACCAATTCATCGAAACTATATGCTAAGTACATTACAACATCGGACGAAACAGCACGCGGGTTGGCCATAAACGACATTGCTCGCTGCCTGCTAATAGGTAAAATATTTCTATCGGCTAAAGATGTATCGTTGACAAAAATTGCTAGCTCTTTTACAGTTAATCTTGAAACGGTTATCATAATGAATAACTCTTTTAGTGTTTACTTAGAATATTCTTTAATTTAAATAAAATTCTAACATGAAATGGCATATTATCAATAATAACCTTTTGATACATACAAGGCTTAGCACCAAAACCTGCATAAAAACGAGCAATTGATGGTATTATTGATCCTTCATAGTCTAAAACCAAATGACTCTCAGAATTCCATCTTATTATTTGATCAACTATTGCAAACATGGCTCTTTTTTGGAGTCCTAGCGAACTTGAACTAGCAAATAGGTATATCAACTTACCGTTTCCTTTTACAATTAATGTTGCCGCACATAGTTCACCTCTGAAGTAAGCACCGATAATTTCACCATGACCATTTTCGCTTAAAAAATTGATCAATTTTTCAATTTGAGTATACTTTGGTTTTTTAAACTTGACACCATGATTTCTGTAAAAATCAATAAAAACAACCGAACTCTCTATTTTTATAACATCAACACCGAAGGCAATTGCTTTGAGGATATTCCTTCGGGTATTTTGGCTATACGATTCTTGAATCTTACTATATGACTGTACCAAATAGAGTTGATATGTAATTCTATCAATAGATTCAGCAGTACCACAATATTTATTTGTGGTATTTAAATGAATATTAATGTATTTAAACTTTTGAGGAATTTGTTGAATAAACTCATTCAAAATTTCTGATGTTATTTGATTTGCTGAAAATAAGCCTAGCTGCTGGGTAAACAAAGGTTGCAACAGCATATCAACATTAAAACGCTTGAAGGCTGGAATCGGAAAGACGTAACTGTAATCGTTGGAAACCAATGCCGTCCAGTTAGGCGATACAATATCTAGGTACCAAGTGTAGGCATACACTATTCCATTGAATGACTCACTTATACACTTATTCCATAAAGTATCGTCAATGGCTGATCGTTCAAGGTAATTAATTACCATTTCCGTCCTCCTTCAAATATGAAAGCGTTTGCTTAAAAACTTCAAACCAATTTCCACCATTTTGATACCCCGACAAGTAATCGACATGCCAAACACTCACAAATGTTCCATTAACTTTTTGAACAATATCAATCATCTGCCTAACATGAGTAAAAGCATCGTCTGCTTTTATACTCTTTAATATCATTGCAGAATCCATTGTTTGAAAAGGATAAACTTTTAGATTTAGGGGTTGCTCGGCCAATAAATCGAAGAATACAAATGGAGTGCATGTTCCTGCCCTAAACCCAATAGTTTCTGAATATCCCATAGTGTAATCTTCAGTAACACCTAACTTAACAAGTATTCTGTAGGAGGTAGGTAAACTTAATCGCAAATAATGCTGACGGCTACACCCCACTGCTTGATCTAAAACATCAACCAAAACAGCAAGTTCATCTCTTGTTCTATTCTCGTTCAAGAAAGAATTATATGAAGGATGAATTCCAATCCTAAATTTTTCACCCAAACTTTGAACAAGATTTTTCATCGCATCGGAGTGAATTGGAATTGGCTTATCATAACTTCCCCAACTACCCGAGTGAATAAACCAGATTGTTTGAGGAGTTGAGGGAAGTATAGGTATTAACTCATCATAAATATCAAATGGATCAGGCTTTAAGCCAGCAAGAACTTTAAATCTGCGAATAAAATCGGGTTTAGCACCAGAAACTAACGATTTAATTGCCGATAATGCTACGCGAACCAAACCCTTATGCTTAAACGCATAGGCCGAATCTAAATCGAAAGTAACTATGTGATTAAACTTACGGGTTTTGCAGGTAAGGCTATAGCCTCTTTTGCTGAGAATTTCTAAAAACCTAAATGCCCACAAATCGATTATTGGTAGATGTAGAAAATTATTCTTTGATGCGATACTCATTAAATGGCTATAACGGCTATGTTTATCGCTATTAAGCCTAGAACTAGTATACTCCTCGTAGCGAGTTAACAAGTAAAAAGAGGCAGAAAAAATATCGAAAGGAATTTCAGTATCAGGAGCTGTTAAAGGAAAAGAAGGCAAACCGTTCCAGTCGGTTACCTCAAATGAATGATGATGAACTCCAATTTCTGTTAATAACCCATGTGGAATAACTTGAACTGATTTTCCAATTTGCTGATGAGAGTATGACAGCAATGGGCCATAATAACCCTGCGCTTCGGTTATTGATGTTG
>Ga0074197_1001327_pt1 | contig 10627 bp, 7 predicted proteins | sample EPASupsiteSAE305_FD_64526 | JGI IMG/M metagenome (GOLD analysis project Ga0074197, IMG submission 64526) | Bioremediated contaminated groundwater microbial communities from EPA Superfund site, New Mexico - SAE3-05 reassembly with SPADES | ecosystem: Environmental > Aquatic > Deep subsurface >...
AACAGCTTGTCCCCGACTTTCTGCCGCAAGTTCCGCAGATAAAAGATTCCTTCGTTCTGGTTTACGACCCACCCACCCTCCGCCTCCAGCGCCCCGACAAGATGCAAAAAGCTGGAAGTCCCGTGAAATAAGAAAGATCGAAAATTAAGCAAGCCCTTCTCTTTCATCTCGTCCCATGCGTCGCATGGAAATTCCGCCCTCGATGCGTCGCATCCCCTGGTGTGTCTGGCTTTCAAGCTAACAAATTGATCCTGTAACCAAGGAATATCAGGGGCACTTCTTTTTATTTTCATTTGGTGCACTTGCGTCGGACAGGACCCGCCTTTTATGTAGTTTAAACATGCTGTGGATCCATTAGCGGTATGGCCGTCGTTGTTGTAGCAACTGGGTGCGGCGGCGCATCCATAGTGAAGTTCCCATGCGGCACATGGGGGGGTAAGGGGGACGCATCTATCTCCAAAAGAGATTGCTCCGTTTCGCGCTTACGTGCCATAGCTCTTGACGGGGTGTTGCTGGTTGCATATCATGTAGGCAAAATGCAACCATAAAGGAGCCTTTGTCCATGAAATCCATCACCATACGCGGAATTGATGATCAAACTGCTGAATTACTGAAACAAAGGGCCAGCAACGAGCAAAAGAGCATGAATCAACTGCTGCTGGAAACCATAAAAAAGAGCCTTGGTCTGGCAGAGGAAAAAAAGTTCACCGCCGAGTATCATGATCTTGACCATCTCTTCGGGCAATGGTCCGAGGAGGAGTTTGCAGCAATACAGGAAAAAATTTCCAGAGAACGGCAAATCGATAAGGAACTCTGGCAATGACGAGAGTATTGATTGACACCAATATCTACTCCTTGGCCATGCGCGGCTCGCAAGAGGTTGTTGAGGTTCTCCGTCATACCCGGCAGATCGGTATTTCGGCTATCAGCCTGGGAGAGCTTTTTTCCGGTTTTCGTGGCGGCAGCCGGGAGCGGCAAAATCGTCAGGAATTGTTCCAGTTTTGCGACTCTCCAAGGGTATCGATTTTTTCGGTTAACGAAGAAACAGCTGAATATTACAGTGCGGTTCTACAGCAATTGCGGCAGCAGGGAACGCCCATTCCCACAAACGATATCTGGATTGCCGCCGTTGCTTTTCAACATGGACTCCCTCTTTTTACCCGGGATGAACACTTTGCCCACATACAGGGACTGCTCTTGCGGTGAAGCAGATGAATTGCGAGTGTACCTTAATGAACATATGCTCATCTTCGGCCTTTGTTCGGATTGCTCTTTTGCAGGAAAGAACTGAGGCCAAGAGAGGGTAAATGCGGGGGCGAGGGCTCAAATTCGATCTTACTGTAACCATGGCTTTTCTGCTGATAACCGGCATGTTGCTGACGGATTTTGTCATCATGGGTTTGTGGCAATATCAGGCCAACCAGGCTCGCCGGGACAAGTTGACCCAGAGCCTCGCTCTCATGGTCGCCGGTATCCAGGACGCTGCTTCCCCATCGTTCACTCCCGGCGACCATGTCCGTGCCGAATTGGAACGGCAAGATTTATGCCTGCACCTCGTTCCCGTTGACAAGAACGCCAATCCGCCCCTCCACTCTTGTTCTCAAAACGGGAATGTGGCAACGCTTGTCGAAACCGTGCTGCGTGATCAGCAACCGGTCGTGCGTCAGGTTGACAAGCAGGGACAATCGGAATGGTTCGGAGAAAAATGGCTCGTGGTCGCTCAACCGCTGTATCAGGGGAAGACCCTGGTCGGGGCCGTCGGACTGGCAGGACCCATGACAACCCTTTTCGATCTCGTGTCGGCCAGCCAACAGCAGATTCTTGTCTATATACTTATCAATGCTCTCATCTTGACTATCGTCGGTTTTTTCAGGATTTCCCGCCAAGTTATCCGACCCTTGGAACGGTTGATCAACCTGGCCGATAATTATCAGGCACAGGAAATGATGCTGTTCTCAAGCCAAAATCAATCCAATGAGATAAGCCAATTGTCGACAAGCCTCAACAGCGTGGTGCAACGGATCGAGCGCGACAAGAATGTCCTCAGGCAAAGCATAGAGGAACTTGCCAAAATGAACAGGCAGCTGCAGGAGAATCAACAGGAGATGGTCCGGGCGGAAAAACTGGCCTCGGTCGGCAGGCTGGCCGCCGGGCTGGCCCATGAAATCGGCAATCCGCTCGGGGTGGCGCAGGGGTATCTGCAACTGCTGGGGATGGACGGCAGCACGGCGGAGCGTACCGAGTATGCTTCCAGGGCGCTCAAAGAGCTGGAACGGGTGGATGGGCTGATCCGCCAGCTTCTGGATTTTGCCCGGACTTCGAAAGGCGAACCCGAAGAATTCGATGTCCAGGACCTGCTTTCCGAACTTGTGGCAACCCTCGAGGTTCAACCGTTTTTGGACGGTATTCGGCTCAATCTCGCCTTACGGATGGAGAGCGCAATCGTCTTTGCGGATCGGGAACAGTTGCGGCAGGTGATCCTCAATTGTCTGCTCAATGCGGCGGATGCCATCAAGGCGTGCCGGGAAAAAGGGGAGGGTGCGATTGTACTTGAAACCTCCCTTGCCGCGCCATCCCCGCCGGATGACGAACCCTGGGTGCAGGTCGCGATACAGGACAACGGTGAAGGCATGAACCCGGAATTGCTCGATACGGTCTTTGATCCGTTCTTTACCACCAAGGAGCCCGGCTCCGGAACCGGGCTCGGCCTGTCGGTGTCTTTGACGCTGATTGAATCCATGGGGGGCAAGATCCGCTTGCAGAGTGCAGCGGGGAAGGGCACAACCGTGCAGCTTTTGCTGCCGTTGGTGACCGAGCCCGCAGCCGGGTCGGATGCAGTTGCAAGTGAAAAGGACAACAGGGCTGCCGATTCGCCAGGGGAGCAGAGATGCTGAAATCCATCCTCGTTGTTGACGATGAAGCCAGCATGCGCCACATGCTCGGCAGCCTGCTCGCCAAGTGCGGATATACGGTCGATGTTGCCGAGGATGGGGCCGAAGGGCTCTCCCGAACGGAAAGGAACGCCTATGATTTTATTCTCTGCGACCTGAAGATGCCGGTCATGGACGGCATGACCTTCCTCCGCAAATTGCAGAAGAACCGGCAGACTGCCACTGTGATCATGATGTCGGCCTACGGCACCATTGATCAGGCGATCGAGACCGTCAAGCAGGGGGCCTACGATTACATCTCCAAGCCGTTCAAGGTCGAGGAGATTTTGCTGGTACTGCGTAAAGCCGAGGAACGGGAACGACTGCGCCGGGAAAACGTCCAGTTGAAGGCGCAGCTCGATTCCATCGACAATCAGCGTTCCTTTGGCAATATGGTGGGGAAAAGCAAGGCGATGCAGGATGTTTTCCAGCTGGCCGAAAAGGTCGCAAAGTATAACACCACCATCCTGATCACCGGGGAAAGCGGAACCGGCAAGGAACTGGTGGCAAAAGGCATCCATCTGGCGGGCAAAGGGAACGAGGCTCCCTTTGTGGCCGTCAACTGCGGCGGCATTCCGGAGAATCTCCTGGAAAGCGAGTTCTTCGGTTATGTCAAAGGGGCTTTTACCGGCGCGGACAAGGACAAGAAAGGCTTGTTTGAAGAGGCGGATACCGGCACCTTGTTTCTCGACGAAATCGGGGAACTGCCGCTGGATCTCCAGGTAAAGCTTCTGCGGGTGCTGCAGGAACAGGAGGTGCGGCGGGTCGGTGCGGTGAAAAGCCAGGCGATCAATGTCCGGGTGCTGGCCGCGACCAATAAAGATCTGGTCGCTCTAGTCAAACAGGGGTTATTCCGGGAGGATTTGTTTTACCGGTTGAATGTGATCAATATCCATATCCCCCCCCTGCGGCAGCATCAGGAAGATATCCCTCTCCTCTGCCGGTTCTTTCTTGAGAAATTCGTCCTCCGGCTGGGAATCCAGGTGCAGGGCATTGCTCCCGGAGCCATGGACCTGCTGATGCAGTACGAATGGCCGGGGAATGTCCGCGAGCTGGAGAACGTGCTGGAACGGGCCCTCATCCTTACCGATAAAAACATCATCCTCCCGGAAAATCTCCCCGGACAGTTCGGCGCCAAAGGTGAGCATCGACGTATCGATGACTTTTTCGGCACCTATTCGCTTAAAAAAGCGAAGGTCATCATGGAAAAGCGCATGATCATGCGGGCGATGGAGAATAGCGGCGGCAACAAGAGCAAGGCGGCGCAGCTGCTGGAGCTGAGCTATCCGGCTTTGTTGAGCAAACTTAAGGAATATGGGTGTTGATTTGATGGATTTGCAGAAAACGTTTTCTGTCGAGGAGCATAGCAACGGGAAATTTCTCTATCCCCGAGGTTTCTCGCTACGCTCGAGATGACAAAACGGGTGTTTTTCCATTTTTTGCGAAATCGGCAATCTTCGCCGATTTTGAGTGTTGTCTCAGCGTAGGGTAACTGGGCGCATGCACGGATGCATTTGAGAAATTTATTCTTTGAAGGCCACGAAAAAAATTATCCCTCCGGCCCCAAACGGGGGATAACTTTTTTCAGGTGCATCTTATTTGAGACGGGCGTCTTGTTCCGGATTTGGGGAGTGGATCTCCTGTAGAGAATTCAGGTCCGGAGCATACTCGAAAAAGAAATTCTTATTCTCCGTTTCAACAAAATACCTCAGAGTAACGTCTTTTCCTTCCGGAAGACGGATAACAAGTCCGGTACGGGAAGGATAGTATATCTTCCCATTATCCAGTCTGACAGAATGATCTGCATATTGCCGGACAATCTTCCCGGAGACTACTTGTGTATGAACAACAAGGGTCGCCCAGCTCATGACAGGCAGGAGACAGAGGAGTGCCCATAAAAAGAGAAAGTTCAGAGTCGATTTTTTGATTCTATCACACATGATGTTCTCACTTTTGAATCGTATTCTTCATAAACTGGTAATTTAATCTGCCCGTGTTGTTGCCATTTTGGGCGGAAGGCAATTACGGTTGCATGCTGTTACTGTCTCGCCAGTAAAATAATTCCAGCCCTAAGCCGGGGGATGGGATTTCAAAGGGATTGTTCAGGTCAGCTCCGGGGCCGACAATTGCCCCGCCCATGCTTGCCATGGCGGCGGCATGACCGTCACGAAGGACAATAGTGAACCCGGAAGGGATGCCGTAAATTTCGGTAAATTTTTTATACCGGTCGGTGACATCCTGAATGTTGCTTGCTGAAGCCTGATTCAAATCGGACATAGCACTGCCGTCGAGATAGTCCAGTGCATAGGCAAAACCATTCCCTTGTTGGCTGCAAGGATTATTGCTGTCTGCTGGTTGATAGGTTGTGAAATAGAGAGTGCCGAAATAGAGAATAGCCGGGCTGAGCACCTGCTCTTTGGCATGGTTGTCATGGTCAGTAATAGTGGAAGCCTGAATAGCCGTGGGATAGGACACATAGGGGCACTTTGCACTATTGCCCTGATCCGCAAGGACAATATACCAGCCTTTTTTATCGTTCTCCGCATTTGTACCGATTTGATATTCCAGTTGCGGCGGAGATGCCGAAACAACATTGTCTGTGAGAAGCCCTCGAAGATATTTTTTCATATCAGTGGATGCTGTCGCAGAACTGCAACTCGCACCGGGTAAATAGCAGGAATTAATGATGGTATTTTGTCCTAGCTCGTCGCAGGTCAGGTTCAAGAGGTTGAGTTCAGTTTTAGGGAGTGGGGGCACCATTAAAGCATCACCAGAAGTATTCGTGGCGGTAATCGAAGAATCGTCATACAGGGCATAGAATCGATTGCGGATCGCCGCCGGATTCAGGGGGTGCTCGCGGTCGCCCGTGCCAAAGAAGAGTGAAGCCATGGTCTTGAGGTTGCCGAAGGACGCAGCTGAGGAGAAGTAATTATCGGCTTCGAAGAACCCTTTCGATCCTCCCCAGGAAATAGCGGGAGGATAAAATGCCTTGCGGCCTTGGTCCGTATTGAGGGTTCCAGCAGCCCCTGCGTAGCTGCTGCTGCTTCCCGGATTAGACTTGAATATTTTCGTTACCGTATCCCAACCCGCAGACTGGATCTGCCAATTTGGCGCTGTGGTTGTGCCTGTGTTTGTCACGTTAAAAGAGAAACGGGTTTTAAACAGGTTGGAATAGATATCCAGGGCGTACAGCGATCGCAAGACGTTTTCCTTGTATTGGGTAACGCCATTTACAGAATATTGGTCCGTAGCCGTTACCACTGTTGGGCTGGCGGGGAAAGAAAACTGCATGTCCGGGATATTCTGGGTCGCACCACCGGAAAGGACGGAAAGTGGCCCATAGGTGGCGGTAAAGGGAAGAAGCTGCGCTCCCGACGTCGGCGATCCGTTAACATAGGTTATATTCGACGGATTATCGATATCCACCGCAAAGATACCGCGGCCTTTATCCGTGGCAGCCACCGGAGTAGAGGTGGGGTTATTCCCGCTTGAGTCCGGGTAGCTATCTTCTTTGGGATCGTACCCGCCAGTGAATATGGCGACATCCTTGTATGATCTTTCGCCCGTCGTAGCGTTGATCTTGTAAGGAATTTTCGCTAGTTTCACCTCAGACCAGGATTGGACAATTTCGGGATGGGTATACTGCCACTTAAGAGCCCAGTTGATTGGGTTGATATTGTTTAAGTTTGGAGCGGACACATCAAGACACCAGAAAGCTCCGCCGCCCCGTCGCTCGCCGAAGATAAGATATTTGGGATTTCTGAACGTAGGACTTGCACTGTCTGGATCCCTGTACAGGGTGATAAGCCCGTCAACCGTGTCATTAACCGTGCCGACAGTTGTTGGCATGGTTTGTATTTTGGGGAGAATATCCATGGGGATAAAAGCGAACATCTCTTTGCCATTTTCGCTTTTACTCGAATCTTCACTGTCCAATGTGCCGATTTCATTACCATTGCTATCAATGGTAATGGTATCGGCAAAAACATGGAGCATGCCGTCGTTGCTGCCCACGGCAATAAACCGTTTTTTCAAGGGAAGCGTTGTTGGGAGAGTGGTATCAAGATAATCCACCACCACTGGTCGGGAATGGATAATGGAACCCAGTATCCAGGGCCTCACCGCCACGGGTGTGCCATCGGCGTTGGCATCATAGGTGTACCCGTGCATGAAATTGACCAGTTTATTACGGGTAGCTGTGTCATCCGGTGTCAAACCTAAACTTTCGGGTGGGATGGATTGATCGAAAGGCACCAGATCGGTCCCGTCTATCGTGGTATAGATGGGACGGCCCCAATAGTTGCTTTTATTTTCCAAATACTTCCTCACGCGCTTCAGCAGTATCTGGCCGGCGCCATCTTCCTTAATATCGGCCGTGTCGAAGTTATTGTCGCTGTCATTAGCGTCCGTTGCGGTTACGGTGCCTGTTACGCTATTGTAGTCATCCCAGAATTCAGTGAGATTGTCTTTGAATTGTCCTGATGGGTCGAGCGCTTGATTGTCGCCAGAGGACTTTGCGTCATAGATCATAAAACGGTCAGGCCGAGTTGTCCCATTGCCAAGTTTGAATTTTTTGAGATTGCCGGCCCAATAGGTGTCGTTAATGGGGAGAAAAAGCCCCATATACAGGTCGTCGCCGCTCTGAATTTTGTTGGCAGCGTCCACCGATACCACCGGTGCTGTGAACGAAACGGCTTCGGACATCATCATGGCCATAGAATAAAAGGCAGCCTGCAACTGCACCTTGTTATTGGCAACGATATACGCGCCGCCAGCTTTGCTTGCCGCATACTCCAGCATGGGCTGCGCGGCACCAAAGGAGATATTGTGGGTACGGATGTTCGCGTCCGATTCGGAAGGATTATTCACCGCGGGGGCACCGGCATCCCGCCAGCTGTGGTTGTATATCCAGGCGGCTACGTCATCATAGTAATCATTTTTTAAAGTGCTATAAAAGCTGGGATCCTGGGGCCAGGTCACACTGTCATGACCCGTAGCGTCGCTAAAGACGGGGGCAGATGACACCGCGTCGTGAATTATGGAGGCGTCATCATCTAATCTTGGATACCCGTCAGTCACGGTAAGGATGTAATTTTTCCTGCATTTTGACTTACTTTGGAATGCCGGGTTGCTCTTTTGGAACTCTTCAACCCAAACGTACTGCAGGGCCTCCATCAGCGGTGTCTTGGCTTCTGCCGGGGCCAATGTAGATATCGCGTTAGGGAGTCCTTCGTTGCCACCATCCTGGTCAGAGGGATTGAGCCCATGTATGACATGGCTGCTTCCGCTCTGAGTGAACGAACTTAAACCCCAGTCAATTTTTCTCTGGAAGGTGTCTACCACAAAAAGCATTGATTCTTTGGCGATTTCCATGCGGTTCTGCATGGTATAGTCGGTACTTCCAGAGGAGGTGGGCAGATATTGTACTTTATCAATATAGATACCTTTTCCGTATGCTGGCGATGATCTGTTTTTTGCAACAATGGTTAATTTTATTTTTCCGGTATTAAACACAGGGGACCAGCCATTTGTGGTCTTCGCTGTGAAGTTATCGTTATCGCATTTAAGGAGTTCTTGATTATACGTAGCAGAAGCAGGATCATTATCTGTTATTACCAAATAGTCATAATTGTATTTATTAGAATTGTTATCTCCAATCACGTCAAAACCAGTATTCAAACCGGAGCCGGTAACTGTCGGAGAGTAAAAATGTATTTTCATTTTTGAAGTTGGTTCGGTGATCGTCGTTGAGATGCTACCGTTTGCATAGCGAGTAGTGAGTCCAGGGGGGGTGTTTAGGGGAAGGTCGATAGTTTTGGGATCCATTGACCATTCGGTCTGATAGGCGGCAGGGAAGGGTTGCTTGTCCCAGACTTGCTCACCATTACTCTTGTAATTCAAGTTGTAGACAGCCTGCATATTCAGCCAATTCCCTGTAACGAAGTAATAAATGGTCGCTTTTGTGAAACTGGTATTGGCAGTAGCAGTGGTATGGCCAGAAACTCCAGAGCCAATAGCTTTATACCCACTGAAATAATAGCCGGGGGCGTTAAGTAGGCCACCAAATCCACTGTCAACAATACTGCTGTTATAAAGCGTCTGATATCTGTGTAGAGTAATATCTTGCCCTAAAGGCAGCAAATCCCCATCGAGTTTAACAGGGGTATTGTCTGCTGGTGAGGTTGCAGCCAACGGAGTAATCCGGTTCGTATATCCTGCTTCGGCGCTGAGATTACCGTCGCTGTCGATGAGTGTATGCGTATCAATAAGACCAGTCGTGGCAGACGTGGGAGTGGATGCATAGGGGGTAGTATTCCAGGTATAGGAAGGGTCTGCCGCGTCACCGGTAAAAGCTACCTGTTTACCATCCACCGTAACCAAGCCCAAGCCTATTGGTCCTGATATAAGATAAATTTTATTGCGCTGATAGTGATGACCCACTAATGGATTTGTTGTGGTGCTGGTTTTTTGTCCTAGAGTTGTATCGTAAACGCCTGTAGTAGCATTATTGCTGGCATTAGTCCAGTTGCCGGAAGAGTTTGGAGAGGAATTTAGTGTGTACAGATAATCATACATGAGTCCGTAATCGATGATGTTATCGTAAACACCGAAGGTCATGGATAGGGAATTGTCCATCAGTATTTCGCAATTCTGCTTGCTGCTTATCGCAGTGTAAATGTCCGTGTCAGCGGAGAAAACAGATAAAGGGGAACAGTATAGCGTTGCCAGTGCTGCAAAAACTCCGCCTGCCTGCTTGAGGTATTCTTTCTTTGCCGTTTTCATGGCAACGTCTCCTTTGTTTGTATGAGCGAATAAGTGTTCATGCGCTTCACAATACTTTGCTGTGACGGTTTATAAACTTGCCTTCACGCCCACTTTCGTGCCACCCAGTTCAACGACAATCGGGGTGCGCGCCGTGTTGCCCTGGATACGGAATTTATAGGCAGTGAATGAACTGGGGTCATAGCCCATGGGGGGGGCATCCGAATGAAGATAGGTGACCAGATAACGGTAATCGAAAATATTGGTGTTTGTAGGCAGGTTGGTATAGTTCTGGAGTAAATTTTCCCAGGGCCAGGTGGTGGGGGTAGCCGGTGATAGCGCGGCAACGACGGCTGTTCTGTCGGCTCCTGGATCAAAGTCGGCAGCTGCGGGCGTCAAAGTTTGATTGTGTACCGTGGTAGGGTCGAATGTGATCTTGTAATAGTCCTTCGTGCTGAACCCGACATTTCCTGCCTCTGTATTAGCAGCACCCTCGGCAATATTAAATTGTGTTTCAACCCTTTGTTGCCCGCCTGCCACATCCAACTCAAACGTGGAAGTGCGCAATGCCCATGCGCCAAATAAAGAAAGCATCAATAAAACAACCAAAGACAGAATCAGCACAAATCCCGATTCTGCTATGTTGTCCGTTTCACGTTGTCTCAAATGAAGTATCATAGGAATATTACCCTGGCTTAAAGTTGAGCCTCTTGCGCCTATAAAAGAATTACGGTTCAATCCATTTAAATTTCTTTATGCTCGAACCGTGCGTAATGGTTAGTAATAATTACCTGGCACTTTACAGGCTCACGTTGTTGTATTTTACCGTGGTTATTTCGAGCCTGTTCCGGCCTCCCATGGGAGAATTCCAGGTCATGAATACCCTGATGGTTTTATCCAAGGTCTCACCTGTGGGCAGTATTCTGTCTTGCACC
>Ga0074197_1003066_pt1 | contig 10627 bp, 10 predicted proteins | sample EPASupsiteSAE305_FD_64526 | JGI IMG/M metagenome (GOLD analysis project Ga0074197, IMG submission 64526) | Bioremediated contaminated groundwater microbial communities from EPA Superfund site, New Mexico - SAE3-05 reassembly with SPADES | ecosystem: Environmental > Aquatic > Deep subsurface >...
TGCTTGTCACTCACAGCTTGTTCGTCCGTTTAAATCAGAAACTGACCGTTACGGTCACTACTCTCTAAGCGGTGAGTATGCGTATGATAGACCATTTTTATGGGGTTCAAAAAGAACAGGACCGGATTTATGGCGTGTTGGTAACTATCGTACGACAGACTGGCATGAGAACCACATGAAAAATCCGGCTTCAGTTGTACCGGGTTCTGTTATGCCTGCATATAAGTGGATGTTTTCAAATAAGGCTGATATTAATACGGCATTTGCTGAGCAGTTAACTGTAGCACAGTATTTTTCTGTTCCTTATAACCAGAGCGTTCCTATGAAAGACGGAACTACTAAAGTTGTAAAAATGGGAGGCAGTGTTGCAGAAGCAAACGCTATTGCACTTGAAGAAGCAAAAATTATTGCAGCAGATATGAAAGATCAAGATGTTAAAGACACGGTAGCGAGAGGCGAGATTCCTGAAATAGTTGCATTAATTGCATATTTGAATAGTCTTAAGTAGGGGATTATAGTGGATATTGCACAACTTCAAGCTTACGGATACTTTATATTAACAGCATCTCTTGTGATTGTACTATATGGTTATATTTATCATTTGTACACAAAAAAGAGAGATGCTGATGGAGTTGACTATGAAAATTATAGCAATATGGCACTAAAAGATGATATTGTCGATACTCCGGTATCGGCGAAATCCGATAAAGAGAAATAGGAGAGAGATATATGAATAAGCTTTATCTTTGGGGAATCATTATTATAGCAGTTATGCTTGGTGCTACTTACTTATCTGTAGGCGGTTCTAAGGGAGGCTTAAATGGTGATATCGTCAACATGCTTGCAGTTGCAGGAGCTGTTTCGCTTGTAATAATTACAGTATTTGTCGTAGTTAAATATGTTCGCCAAATGCAAGTAGATAGCGCGAGCGGTGAACTATTAAAAGATAACTGGGATGGAATAGGCGAATATAAAAATGAGGTGCCGACAGGTTGGGCAGTAATGTTTTTACTGACAATGGTTTGGGGTATGTGGTATTTTGTAATTGGGTATCCGGTAAATGCCTATTCTCAAATTGGTGAATATAATGAGGATGTAGCAGTACATAACTCAAAATTTGAGACAAAATATAAAGATATTACAGGTGAGAAGTTAGTTGAAATGGGTGAGTCTGTTTTCCTAGCTGAGTGTAAAGTGTGTCACGGAATTAGTGCAGACGGAATTGATGGAGCAGCAGCAAATCTAAACAAAAGAATTGATGAAAAATCTGTTAAGCATGTTATAGAAAAAGGTTCAAACAACAAGCTTTTAGGTATGGAAATGCCTATGCCCGATCGTAATGGACTCTTAAATGCAAATACCGGAGCTTTAATTACGGATGCAGAGATTGAAACAGTTTCAAAATTTGTTGCAAACAAAATGAGCGGAGCCGGTGCTGATATATTTGCAGGTACATGTGCAGCTTGTCATGGTGAAGACGGTAAAGGTTTAGATTCTGTTGCACCAAGTATCGCAACATATACGCCTACGTTGGTTAGTAATGTTCTAACACACGGTAAAAAAGGTGTTATAGGTGTTATGCCTAAATTTGACAGACTCAATGATAAGCAAAAAGAAGCGGTTGGTGCTTATATCACTAGCCTAAACAAATAAGGAGTCAGGTATGAATGAAAATAGAAGCGTATTTGCTCTGGATGGTATAACGGGCATGTTGATTGCAACCGTGTTGCTACTAATTATTTTAGTTGGATTAACAATTTGGGGTATTGGTGTGCAAAACACAAGTGCAAATAATTTTTATGATATAAAAGATGAACAGCTAATAAAGATGATTAGTGTTGATAACTCTAAACATTTAGTAGATGTAAAGTAAAGGATAGATTATGGAAAAAATAATTTCATGGGGCTTGGTTATAATGGCTATCTATACTCTTTATGTGGTTTTAACGCCAAATCACCTTTTTATCGGTTAGGAAATTTCATTGAAGTTTTCAAGAGGGCTTTTGGCCCTCATCCTCACACTTTTTTTTAGCACTTCCCTTAGCGCACAATATTTATATAAAGATGAGATAATTTTTAACCCGTTGTTTAATGCGGAAGTTGAAAAGTTAGGCTTAGAACTCTACCAAAAAACAGGAATTTCTCTAAGATTGGTAATGCTTAAAGAGCTGCCAAGCGGCATGAGCATAGTCGATTATGAAAAAGAGCTAATGAAAGATTTTAGCGAGCCTACTATTTTGCTTACTTTTTCAGAGATGAACTCTAAAGTAGATATTCTTGCAAATCCTGCAGCTTTATATGAGTATTTTGATAAACAACAGATACTAAGCCCTGTAGCTTCTTCGGTACAAGCTTTTGTAATGGCACTTTTTTACAGTGATAGTTTTTCTTCATTTAAAGAGATTGCATCTAGCCACGGCGGAACTATTATTCCTCTTTTGGCTCAAAAAGCAAAAGAGGGTGAAGTTTTAGGCAAGTATTCAGGTTCTATGTTTAACGGTTATGCCGACATCGCAGAACAGATTGCTTCAAGCAAGGGTATTGTTCTGGAAAACGCAGTCGGAAGCGCAAATCAAAACAGCATAATGGTCGTAAAAGTGCTGTTTTATAGTTTTATATTTTATGGTATATTTATGTACATTAAGAGAAAACTATATATAAAAAGGCAAAAAAATGAGCAGAAGTAACGGCAGAATTTGGCCATATGCAATCGGTGCATCCATAATATTTGTTTTTGGTGCATGTGTCGCAACTATAGTCGTAACAAGTAAAGTGCCTGTTGAGAAAAGCGACACTTACATGATGGGCTATCATGAAGCGGATGCCAAAGCAAACGATATTATAAACGATAGAATTGAATTTAACAAAAAATATAAAATAGAGTATTTGACGGATGATTTTAACTCGCAAAATTGTGTGGTTAAGTATAAGGTAGGCGACATAAACTCCAACTCCGTAAATAATGCGGATATTAAGGTTGTAGTAACCAGACCCGATAATCATAAATATGACCAAGAGTTAATCAATCCTGCCGTTGAAGGCGGAGTTTATACATTTAGTGCAATAAAGCTCCCACTTGAGGGAAGATGGGACATCATGGCAAAAATAAGCATTGATGGTGTTCAAAGATTTTATAATATTAAAACGGATACAAGAAGCAAAGAGATCATAGAATATTAGGTTATAATAAACCTATGAATGAATCTCTAATCGTCCTTCCCTCGGCTCGCGCAATCAGAAATAAGCTCTTGGGCGTAGAGGGTGCTACTCTCTTCCTGCCCAATTTTATCACCATGAGTGATTTTATACCCAAACTCTGCATCGTCAAAGATTTTAAAACTTTAGATGAAGACGGCAGAGTTCTGCTGCTTTTAGAGGCATCCGATTTTAAGGCTTTCTCAAACCTGCAGATTCAGAGAAACTTTTTTACCTTCACAAAAAATTCATCATTTATCTTCAAATTTTTTCAAGAGCTAAGTGCTGAGATGTTTGACATAAAAGATCTCAGCACCTCCGATATTTACGGCGAGTATGAAGAACATATAGCCATACTTCAAGAGTTATACGCCAGATATGAATCTTTATGCAGCCAAAGAAAAGTGCTTGATAAGATATTTTTGCCAAAGCTATATAGTTTTAATGAGAGTTACGCAAAAACACATAAAAATATAGAGCTGCATGTTGATGGACATTTGACAAATTTTGAATTTGAACTCATAAAAAAGTGCTGTGAGTTTAGCAATGTAGAGATTGTCTTTACTGCCACAAGGTTCAATAGTAAAATGCAGAGTAAATTTCTAGAACTCGGCATAACTCTTGAGGTCGGATTTGAGTATAAAATATCGCTCAATAAAAAAGAGATAGTTCAAAAAAGAGAGATTATCACAAACAGAAAAGTCACATGCGAATCCCTAAGTGAACCTCTTTTACAAGCTGCGTTTGTCCAAAAAAAGATTTATGATTTTGTAAAGATGGGATATGAACCTGAAAATATTGCCGTTATCTTGCCTGATGAAAATTTTGCTCAGATGCTTAAGGCTTTTGACGAGAAGTCAAACTTCAACTTTGCGATGGGTGAGCCTTTTAGCCAAACAAAAATATATGAGAAATTAAACGCTACATGTAAGTTTATTGAGCAGGATTCAAAAGAGAACGAGGCTAGAGTAAACAGAGCAGGCGATGAGTTTCTTAGAGAGCTTTTTGGAATTTACTATAAAAGTGCCGCAGATGTAGATATCTTAGAGTTTTTAAAAAGGTATAAAGAGAGTTTTGCAGATAAAAAAGAGCTAAAAATTTACGAAGAAGAGCTTTATAGTTTCAAAAATATTTTGCCGTTTATGAAAGAGATGAGCGTTAAATCCCTCTTAAGTGTTTTTTTACAGAGGCTCTCAAAGAGAACGCTTGACGATGTAAGAGGCGGAAAAGTGACCGTAATGGGAGTTCTAGAGACTAGATCCGTCTCATTTGATGCGGTTATAATCGTTGACTTTAGCGACTCGCATGTTCCAAAAAAGAGCGATAAAGATATGTTTTTAAACACCCACATCAGAGAGATGGCAAATCTGCCGACGATGAGCGACAGGGAAAACCTACAGAAACATTACTACGAGATGCTGATAAACTCAAGTAAAGAGGTTGCGATTTCCTATGTAAAATCAAAAGAGAGCAGCGGCTCGAGATTTTTAAAACAGCTCGGCATAAAAGAGAATAATGCTTATTCTGAACATGATTATGCACAACTGCTTTTAAAACAAGCAGCACAACATGTAAAAGAGGAGAAGCAAGAGATAGTTTTAGAGTACAGCTTCAGAGATAAAAAGCTCTCGGCAACAAAACTTAAAACCTTTTTGACATGTAAAAGAAAATATTACTACAGATACATAGAACGCATAAACTCTCATGAGATACCAAAAGATATGCCGCAGGAGTATGAGATAGGTCTGGATGTTCATGAAGCTCTTAAAGAACTCTACAGCAAAAAAAGCTCTTACGACAGTGTAGAGAAACTAAAAAAAGATTTACATGTAGAACTTGATGAAGCTTGCGGAAGCAGTGAGTTGGAAAAGTACCTTATAGCTATGCAAAAAAGAAGAATGAATGATTTTTGTCAAAATGAGATAGAGCGGTTCGCACGTGGATGGCAAGTTTATAGATGTGAAGAAAAAATGGAGTGCAACTTTAGCGGTATAACCTTAGAGGGTGTAATAGACCGCATAGATAAATGTGCAAACGAGATAGCCGTGCTTGACTATAAAACCGGCTCATATCCTCTCTACACTGAGAAAAACTTCACGGAGGCTACAGACTTCCAACTTGAGTTTTACTATCTCTTAGCTGGCGGTTTAGGCAATGTTACGGAGTGCGGATACTATGACCTAAAAGAGTCTAAGATTGTTAGTGAGCCTTTTTTAAAAGAGAAGCTAGAACTTTTACGCTCACATGTAAACGATTTGCTAAATATCGAAGATCTAAACTTTAGCAAGTGCGAAGATGTCAAAAACTGCCTGTTTTGCGACTATAGAGTTATGTGTGGGAGGGAGTGATTTTCTTTTTTTCAAGTTCAAAGTCAGTGCCGACTAAGTTTAAAAGATTTGAGAGAATTTATAAAATTATATAGTATAATGGTATAAAATCTACCATCATAGAGGTAAATATGAAAATAAGAACTTTAGAAACTATTTTAAAAATAGCTCTTGAGACATTCCCTATTGTACTTTTAAATGGTGCTAGACAAGTTGGTAAATCAACTCTTGCCCTTGAAAACTTTAAAAACTATCTTACATTTGATGATGGAGAGTTACGGCTATACGCAAAAGAGAATCCAAAAGCATTTCTTAAAAATCTTGAACTTCCAATATGCCTTGATGAGATACAAAAAGTGCCTACACTTCTTGAGTATATGAAAATGCAAATAGACATGGAGAGGGTGAATGGGAGTTTTTTACTTACAGGCAGTTCCAATGTGCTTGACCACAAAGATGCAAAAGATACTCTTGCAGGCAGGCTTTGTGAGCTAAGGCTCCATCCTCTTAGCTCTAAAGAGAAAAATGACAAACCCCATGAAAATGTGATAGAAAAGCTTCTCAAAAGAGAGTTCAAGCTTGCTAAAAAAGAGTACAGTGATGAGACTATCAAGCATATTATTGACGGTGGGTATCCTGAAATTTTAACGCTTGAGGGAATGCCAAGAGATTTGTGGTTTAAGTCCTACATCGCAACCTACATCGAGCGAGATGCAAGAGATTTGGCGGATATTCGTGACATAGACAGCTTTATCAAGTTTGTTAATGTTCTTGCTTCAAGAAGCGGCACGCTGCTTAACAAGTCAAGCCTAAGCAACGACATAGGCATAAAAGATGTCACAACGGACAACTACCTCTCTATCATAAACCGCATCTATCAAGCCTCACTTCTTAAGCCCTATTTTGCGAACATCGGCAAACAATTTACAAAGTCGCCTAAAGTGTTTTTCAACGACACGGGAGTACTTTGCTCACTGCTTCGAATCGACTCAAAAGAGAAACTCCTTAGCTCACCTTACAGCGGACAAGTTTACGAGACCTACATTTTTTGCGAACTCCAAAAACACCTCTCGTACATGCAAAAAAACGGCACACTCTACCACTACAGAACAAACGACAAAAAAGAGATAGATTTCATAGTCGAAGTTGATAATGAGATACTTGCCATAGAGGTAAAACAAAGCAGCAGTGTCAAAAAAGATGACTTTAAACATATTATCGATTTTCAAAGCAGATGTGAGCAAAAGTGCTTAGGCGTGGTGTTTTACAATGGCGATATGGTTGTGGAGTTTGGGGATGATTTGGTAGCATTGCCGTTTGGGATGTTTTTGTGATTTTGAGAAATAAGGGGAATAGATGGAGTTAGTTTATTTGTGGGTTAAAGAATATGAGAATATAGCAAAATGAAATACTTTTGTGGGTTTGGTATTAGATTGTGTTATTATTTTGCGGTAATAAAAAAAATTATAGATAAACAAAATAGGTAAATTAGTTTATGAGCTTTATGGTTTGAGTGAAGATGAGATAAAAATTGTTGAGGGTAGAATAAATGCAAAATAAAGATAAAAGTATAGGGCAGTCAAAAGAAATAAAACAAGAAAAATTAATTCGTGGTATAAAAGCTTCTTCAAAGGGTTCAAGTAATATATCATATGGATTTATATTGGGTGCCGGCGCTTCTAAGTCTTCTGACATTCCAACTGGTGTAGAATTGGCTAAAGAATGGTATGAAAACATAAAAAATGATACTTTTCCTGATGAATTAGATACTTGGAAAAATAGTATAAAGTTTGATGAAGCAAAAATAGGAGAATTTTATACAGAAATTTTTGAAAAAAGGTTTGAAATAGATCGAGAAGAAGCATACGAGCAAATACAAGAATTTATTGATAATGCAACGCCAAGTATTGGCTACTCTTTTTTAGCACAGTTATTAGAGAAGACTAATAATAAGTTTGTGATTACAACAAATTTTGATACTATGACAGAAGACGCACTTTTTAGATTTACTAAATCAAAACCATTGATTTTAGGACATGAGTTACTTAGTCATTATATACAATCAACAAATCTTTCACGACCGACAATTATTAAAATACATAGAGATTTTTTATTACAACCATTCAATAGTAGAGCAGAACTTCAAGATTTAGATGAAAAATGGCAAGAAGCATTAAAACCTGTTTTAAAAAACAATGCAATTATAGTCATAGGATATGGTGGACATGACAATTCATTAATGCAATATCTTACTAATATAGATGCTTCAGATAGAAAACCGATTTATTGGTGCTATATAGATAAAAATGAAATTTCTGATAATATAAACAATCTTTTAAAAGATAAAGATTTTACAGTTAAAATAAGTGGATTCGATGAATTTATGTTACTTGTTAGTCAAGCTTTGAGTTTTGATTTACCAATAAATATAGAAGATATAAAAAAAAGTCAAATGGTTGAAAATGCACTTGAACATGCAAATAACTACTTGTTGCAATTAAAAGATTTAAATGTAAGAAATTTAGATAAAAATGAAAGAGAAGCTTTTGATAAATACTCAAAACAACTTTCAGTCTATGACAAAGATGAGAATGGAAATAATTTTTATGAAAGAGCTGCTTTAGAAGATGCAACAGAAAAGGTTGCAAGATACATAGATAATTTTGGAATAAAATTTTTTAAAGAAAAGAAAAAAGAAGTAGCAAGTACTTTGGCTATTGCTGCTGAGACACTCTCAAGGCGATTGAAAATTCTTGAAGAAGAAGGATTAATTAATCGAGAAGAAGAAACTATAGAGAAATTAAAATTAAGAGAATATATAGATAATATTTCTAGAAACAAAAAGCCTTAAAATAAGGACAAAGCAATATGAACAACATTATTATCGACAACCATACTATCCAAAACAAAATCTTTACCATTGGAAGTTTGCAAGTGATGCTTGATTCAAATTTAACGGTATTCTATGGTTTGAGTGAGATAAAAATTGTTGAGGGCAGAAATGAATAATAAAATAACAAAAGTCTTTATATCTTATTCTCATGATTCCAATGAACATAAAAAATGGGTTTTAGATTTATCAAATAAATTAAGAAACGACCACATAGATGTAATATTAGACCAAACAGACTTAGGATTAGGTTCTAATATTGGGGCATTAATGAATATGATAAAAGAAGTTGATAGAGTTTTGGTTATTTGTACATATACATATTATCATAAATCATTAGCACAAAAAGGTGGCGTAGCTTACGAAAATTATTTGATGACAAATGAGATAATTAAGGATATAGGTAGTAAAAAATTTATTCCCATAATAAGACAAGATGTAACACAGGAAGATGGTTCATTTTATATTCCAATTGCACTAGAACCGTTAATGTATTTAGATTTTTCAAATGATATAGAATTTTCTTATGAATATAAAAAGTTAATTAAAGACTTACACAATCAACCGTTAGAATATAAACAGCCAATTGGTACATCTCCCTTTGATTTTAGTGATGAAAATGTTACAAAAAAAGGGATTGAAGATTTAACTGAAATTTATGTTAATTATTTAAATAAACAAGAAGTTATAGAAAATGTGAGTAAAGTAGAAAAAGACATCTATAAAAAAATAGCTACAATTCAGGGGCATAATTTAGAATTATATGTATTGAACTATGAAGATAAAATTAAATTTGAAGCCTATAACGGTACTGTTTCAAGAATTTATCAACAAGGTGATGTAAAGAGAATTATAAAAATATTTGAAAAAGCTGAAAATGACAATGTTGTAAATGAAATAATCAATAAAGATTTAAATATAACAACAAGAATAAATTCTCCCAAAGAGTGGTTTTTAATATTTCAATTTTATAATAATGAGAGCGACTATCCAGATAGAGCTAGTGTCTGGATTTTGAAAGAAGATTTTACTAAATTTATTAATATCTTGCAACAAAGCATTAAAGAAGATTAAATGAACATACAAAAAATAGAAAATTTCAATGAAATTTTATTAGCCATCCAAACTTCAAAACAAAAAGATTGCTACTTGGAATTAACACATGACATTTAAAAACCTAATTTCAAACATAAACGACATACACAACACCTTGCAGATAAAAGCTCTGCAAAGTGTAAGCGTAAATTTAACCATCAGAAATTATCTCATTGGGCATTATATAGTTGAGTATGAGCAAAACGGGAATGATAGGGCTGAATATGGGGCAAGAGTTCTTGATAGTATGGCTGATAATTTGAAACATATTAAAGGAATGTCAACAACAAATTTAAGGCTCTTTAGGCAGTTTTATAGTATGTACCCTCAAATTCATCAGTCACTGCCTGACCAATTGAAAATAGCTATAAAGATTCATCAGTCGGTGACTGATGAATCGAAGATAAATCTAAAAGTGCAAGCAAATAAGCTTTTAACGCATCTTACTTTTACTCACTTTGTGGAACTTATAAAAATTGATGACGATACAAAAAGAGTATTTTATGAAGTTGAAACAATCAAAGGAAATTGGAGTGTACGGGAACTAAAACGACAAATAGAAACTCTGCTTTACGAGCGAGTAGGTTTGTCAAAAGATAAAAACGCGTTACTTAAAAGTTTAGAGAGTAAAAAAGATATTTACAATCCTTTGGATATTATAAAAAATCCATACATCTTAGAGTTTACGGGATTGGAAGAAAAGGCAAGTTATAGTGAGAGCGAGTTGGAAAGTGCGCTTTTAAACCATATTGAAGATTTTTTACTGGAACTTGGAACTGGGTTTTGTTTTGAGGCTAGGCAAAAAAGAATCTCCATAGAGAATGAGCATGACAGAGTTGATTTGGTTTTTTATCATCGAATATTAAAGTGTCATGTTCTGGTAGATTTAAAGGTCAGAGCATTTTCTTATGCAGATGTTGGACAGATGAATTTTTATCTCAATTATTATAAAAATGAGATTTCTAGCAAAAGTGATAATCCTCCGATTGGCATTATTCTTTGTACCGACAAAAATCATACAAAAGTAGAGTACGCTACGGCAGGGCTGGATGAAAATATGTTTATATCGAAGTATAAAATCGTTTTACCGTCTGTAAAAGAACTTGAAAAATTTATTGAT
>Ga0074197_1003067_pt1 | contig 10622 bp, 5 predicted proteins | sample EPASupsiteSAE305_FD_64526 | JGI IMG/M metagenome (GOLD analysis project Ga0074197, IMG submission 64526) | Bioremediated contaminated groundwater microbial communities from EPA Superfund site, New Mexico - SAE3-05 reassembly with SPADES | ecosystem: Environmental > Aquatic > Deep subsurface >...
CGAAAGTGACGCGGACCCTGGCGGTCTCGTCCGGCAGGACGCCGTAGCAGAAAACCACCTTGCCCTCGCTTCTGCCGAGGGCTTTGCCTTCTCCTACAATTTTCTTGAATTCGAGCGTAATTTCGCGCATAAAATCGCCTATTCCCGGTGCCGTTTGTTTTATATACTACATTTAGAATGACCGGACTGCAACAGAAACTTCCGCTCCACGTCAGGCAGCGGCTGCTTTATTGGGCGACGGTAGTGCTGGCCGCGGCCGCCCTGGCTACCAATATAACGGCTTCCTGGAAGGTTTACCGCCAGGAGCCGCTGCGTGAGGCCGCCTCCCGGTCGCTCTTCGCCGCCAACTCCTCTTTTTTCTACGACTCCGGCCTGGCCGAGCCGCTGCCGGTATTCACGCTGAAACTGGCCATGGCGGCGGGCGCGCCCCCGGACGCGGCGCTGCGCGTTCAGGGGCTGGCCGTACTGGCCCTGCTGGGGATAGTTACTTTCCTGGTCCTGCGCCGGCGTTTCGGGGAAACCGCGGCCGTCATGGCTGCGCTGTTCCTCGGGGCCAACCCCTATTTCGGTTTTTACGCCATGCAGGGCGGTTCCCACCTCTACGCCCTGCTGTTCCTGCTGCTCTTCTGGCATTATTTCGACCTCCCTGGCGGCGGCCGGCGCGAGGCGCTGCTGGCCGGGCTGGCCGGCGGCCTGGCTTGCCTTAGCCGTCTCGACGCCGGGTGGGCGCTGCTGATCCTGGCTGTCTGTTCGCTGGCGGCGCGCCGCGAAAAGACGCGGTTATTGCCGGCGGCGCTGGCGCTGGGCCTGGCCCTCCTGCTGACCCTGCCCTACCTGGTTTGGCAGAAGGCCAAGTATTCCAACCCGCTCTACGCGCAGGAACTGTCGTTGCGCCGCTGGGCCAACGTGGACAGTTACGGCTACGCACCGGGTGCCCCATCCCAGGCCGCCCCCTTGGGGCCGGCCGCCTTCGTTTTCCGCAACGGCGCCTCGGGCGCCCTGCAAAGTTTTTTCAGCGGGCTGGGCAGGGCCTTTTCCTACGAGCTGCCGCGCACGGTCTACTATAAATTCCTTTTCGTCCTGGTCTTCGTCGGGGTTTACGCCGCCTTCACCCTTAAGAGGGACTGGCTGCTCTTTTTCCTGGCCGCAGCGCTGCTGCCGGTCCTGCCGCTCGCCACTGTCAAACAGGTACCGGCCTCCGGCGGCGTAGAACTCAGGTATTACCTCTGGACGGCCTGGGCGCTCTTCGCGCTGGCGGGGCTGGGATTCCAGGAGCTTCTGGCGTTGCTGGAGCGCCGGTTGCAAGAAGCCGCGGCTAAAAAATAGAAAGGACGGGCTTACCCATGAACGGTAACAATAAATACAAATTCATCGCCGCGCTGGCGGGGCTCTTTCTGGTCCCTTTCCTTATCCTGAGCCGCCACTTCATCTACGGCGAGCGCGAACTCGAGCGCAAGGACATGCTGCGCTACCTGGAACTGCGCACCCAGACCGGTGCCGGGATAATTTCCGACGTGCTCAACCTCAATTACAGCCTGTCCAGGCTGACCGCGGGCTCCGGCTCCGGGCAGGCCGGGGTAAAGGAAGAACTGCGGCGCCGGGTGAAAGAGGCCCCTTTCATCTATTCAGAACTGGCGCTGTTAGGGCCTTCGGGCTCCGAACTGGCCAGGTTCTCCGCCGAGAAGAGCGTGAAGGCGCGGCTCGATTACGCCTCCAGCCAGGTCTTCGCGGAGGCGAAAGAGAGCCGGGCTCCGGCCGGGGCGGTGGAATACGGCGACTATACCCCGCCCGCGCTGGTGCTCTGCGAGCCCCGCGCCGGCTCTGTCGCGAAGCCGGAGTATTACCTGGCCGGCCGCCTGAGCCTCGCCTACCTGGGCGAAGTGGTGCGCATGATGGGGAAGAATTCCTCCGGCAATTTCGGTCTGGTGGACGCCGGCGGCCAGATCATCGCGGACTCCATGAGCATGTCCATAGTGAAGCCCGGGCTTAAAGCCCCTCCGGAAGTGGTGAAACTGCTCCAGGTTTCCCAGGCCCGGGAGGCGGATAATTTTTCCAGCGAGGTGTTCTTCCGGGGCCGGACCTACCTGGCCGCGGTCTCGGCCGTGGGCGGCACCAGGTGGTGGATCTATGAGATCATGGACGCGCCCTCTATTTCGGCCAGGCAGACCTCCTCCTGGGCGGTCCGTGTGGTGCTTTCCGGAGTGTTGCTGATAATCATCTTCTCCGTAATTTCATACCTGCTGGCCCTGCGCTGGCTGAAAGAGGAGCCTCTTTAGGCCTGGGACTTTAGGGCAAAGCTCCGGGGGCCGTTGCGCCCTTGCGGGCCGGCCGCCGGCGAGGTAACCTATCATGATGGGTCTTTCCGTTCATCTATTCAGGCTGGTTCTGCTGCTGGTCCTGCCTTTGGCGGCCTACGCCGGTCCCGAGTCCGACCGGGCGGCCGCCGGCGTCCTTTTCGACGGCTCCCTGCCTTCCGTTCCTCTCTTGCCGGACGCGCCAGGCCAGAAAGCCGGCGCGGAGGCCGAGTTCCTGCGCCAGATGAAAGAGGTGCTCTCTTCCGGCGGCTGGGACGGCCCGTCGCCGCAGCTGCGGCATTTCGTTTTCAAGAACGCCGACGGCGGCTGGACCGCCCAGGCGCAGAGCGTCGGCCTGGAAGGTTTCCTCTGGACCAAGAAGGAACTGGAAGGCAAATACGGGGCCGCCGCCTTCGCCGGGCAGACCGCCGATTACTTCAATTACCTGGACGCGCTGCTCAAGCCGGTGCCCTGGACCTCCGACCTGCGCAAGGCGCTCGACGAGCTGGAGGCTTCCGGCTTGAGCGAAGCCCAGAAGAACGCCCGCCTCAACCTCATCCTGGAAAGCTACGTGTCCGGCCTGCAGGCCAATATGGAGCGCTATGACGCGGCCGCCTGGTCGAAGAAAGCGCGGATCTACGAACTGTTCCCGAGGGCCTATAATCTCGCCGGCAGCCGCGGCGGAAAATTCTTCAGGGAATTCAGGGCTTCGGACTTCGACAGGATAAAAAAGATGGGTTTCGACGCGGTCTGGCCCATGGGCATCCTGCCCATAGGCGTGCGCGGCCAGACCGGCACCGGCGGCGGCTCCCCGTACTCCATCAGCGACCACGCCACGGTCAACCCTGACCTGGGCACGGAGGAGGATTTTCGCGAGTTCGTGCGGACGGCGCACGCGGCCGGCCTGCGGGTCATAGTGGACTTCGTGGTGAACCACACCTCGCTGGATTCCCGGCTGCTGGCCGAGAACCCGGACTATTTCGTCAGCTTCCGCTACGACGGGGCCTGCCCGAAGGACGGCTATTTCGAAAGCTGGCATAACGGCGCCAAGTACTGCGTGCACCACGGCGGCTTCGAGTACGGCGGCGGCGTCTCCAGCTGGATAGATACCGCGCAGATAAATTATTCCAACCGTGGCCTGCGCGACAAGATGACCTCCATAGTGAAGGGCTGGGTGACAAAGTTCGACGTGGACGGCTTCCGCGTGGACATGGCCTATCTGGCGCTCAACAACGTTTTCTCCCGCACCTGGCAGAAGAGCATGCCAAAAGACGAGTTCTACCGCCAGCTGATCTGGACCGTGAAGGCCGCCAAGCCCTCCGCCGCTTTCATGGCCGAGGCCTACGCCTACCAGGAGGACCTGGGGGCCTGCGGTTTCGACACCATCTACAGCAAGCACGAAGAGGCCCGGCCCGAGGGGCAGACCGGCTGGTATAACGCTTCCGAAGCCGGCAACCCTTACGCCATGCAGAGTTCCATAAACCGGCAGGCCTTCCTGGCCTGGCAGGCGGGCGGCGCGGGGTCGGTGATGTTCACCGGCAACCACGATGAGCCGGCTCCGGAGAAGGTTTACGGCCGCCGGCTGCCGGCCGCCCTGGCGCTGACCTTCCTTTACCCGGGCTCCGTCATGATGTATTCCGGGGCTGAGATAGGTTACGACGCCGCCGTCCCGACAGAGCATAAACCGCTGCCTTTCAGCGCGCCTTGCGAGATAGACTGGGACGGGGGGGACGCGCAGGTTAAGAGGACTTACCAGGAAGTTCTGGCCCTGGCCGCCCGGATGCGCGGCGAGCTGGGCACCTACGTTATAGAGCCCCTCTGGCCCGCTCCCGGCCAGAACTGGGCCGGCTACATCTTAGTTTCCACCGATAAGCCGGGCCTCCGGAAGGCGGTCATAGGCAACGTGACTTGGGACGCGACGCGGGCGGACCTGCCGCAGGCCGGGTTCAGCGGCTCGCTGGCTCCGGGCGAATACCGGGTTTTAGACCTGCGCTAGGCGATTTGCTATAATAGGGGCGGGGTAGTATTCACAATATCTTGATAAGCGTCAACAGAGAGGGTCCGTGCTTCGTTCGAATCCGCACTTGATTGAAATCAATACCCGGCTGTGGCTCAAACAGCTGAGGGTGAAGTATTCTCTCCCGGAGATGACGCTTTCCGCCGTGCCGGACGAGGAGTGGCTGGAACTGCGCCACCTCGGCTTCGACATCATCTGGCTGCTGGGTGTCTGGGAGGCCAGCCCCGAGTCAGAGCGGATAGCCCGCCAGGACCGCGTCCTGCTGGAGGAACTCAAGACCCTGCCGCCCGGTTTCGGGCCGGAGGCCGTCGGTTCCTCGCCTTATTCCGTGCACTGGTACCGCCTGAACGCGGCGCTCGGCTTCGAATGGGAGCTGAAGGCCCTGCGCGAAAAACTGAATTCCATGGGCATGAAGCTGATGGTGGACCTGGTCTCCAACCACACCTCCCGGGACAACCCCTATGTCAAGGAATGCCCGGACTGCTTCATCAACGGCAGCGAAGAGGATTTTAAGGCGCACCCCGACTGGTTCTTCGAACTGGCCGACGGCGAGAAGAAGCGCTACATCGCCTACGGCCGCGATCCCAACTTCCCCGCCTGGACCGACAGCGCCCAGCTCAACTATTTCAACCCCGACACCAGGGCGCGCATGCTGGACGTGCTGCTGCGCATCGCCGACATGGCCGACGGCGTGCGTTGCGACATGGTTATGCTGACCCTCAACGAGATCCACGAGGGCACCTGGGGCTGGCTGCTGGGCCGCAACGGCTACAAGCGGCCAGAGCAGGAGTTCTGGGAAAGCGCCATCAAAGCCGTCCGGGAAAAACACCCGGAGTTCGTCTTCCTGGCCGAGGTGTACTGGGGCCTGGAGTGGCGCGTGCAGCAGATCGGTTTCGACTATACCTACGACAAGGGTACCTACGACCGCCTGCGCTTCCAGGGGCCGCAGGAAGTGCGCGGCCACCTGCGCGCCGAAAAGCTTTACCAGAAGCGGTCCGCCCGCTTCATCGACAACCATGACGAGCAGCCCTCGCTCTCCGCTTTCGGGCGGCAGAAGGCCCTGGCGGCCGGAGTGGTGGTCTCCACTATAAAGGGCCTGCGGTTCTACAACGACAACCAGCTGGACGGTGTTAAGACCCGCGTGCCGCTGCAGCTCACGGAGCTATACGAGCGGACGCAGGACCTGGAAGTAAAGAAGTTCTACGCCAAGCTGCTAAAGATCACCGACCATCCCGCCTTCCACGGCGGCGAATGGGCGCTGCTGGACGTGCGTCAGTGCGACAAAGAGAACCGCAGCAACGTGAACATCCTGGCCTGGAGCTGGGCCCAGCGCCGCACGCTGAAAGTGGTGGTGGTGAACTATTCCGGGGAGACTTCCTGCGGGGTGGTGAACGTTTCCATCAAGAGCGAAGGCGAGACCACGGCCATCTTCGAGGAATTGTCCGACCGGTTCTTCTCGTTCAAATCAGAGGACCTGGCCGGCGGCCTGCGCCTGCAGCAGATGGCCCCCTATTCCGCCCACATCTTCGACGTGCAGTTCTAATAACAGCCAAACGTTAAAAAGCCGGCCTCACCAGCCGGCTTTTTTGCGCTCCCATAGGCAAATGAGGGTGTGCCTTCGCAGGGGCCTCACGAAATCCGAGCTTACGTAAGCGCGAGGATTGAGTGCGAGAGCGCGGCCACGGTGTGGCCGCGCGTACCCGGAGAAGGCATATCCTCGTTTGCCTATGGTTCTCGTGCTAGGGTAAAGGCCGCGACGGAGCGGGCGCCGGCCTTGCGGAGTTCGGCGGCCAGGGAGGCCAGCGTGGCCAGGGTGGTGGCCACGTCGTCTATCAGCAGCACGTTCCTGTCGCGCACCAGCTCCGGCTTCAGCACTTCGAACGCCCCTTCCATGTTCAGCCTGCGCTCCGTCTTGGAGAGCGAGGTCTGGCTCGGCGTGTCGCGCCGGCGCCCCAGCGCCCCCTCGAGGCGGAAGAGGCCCGCCGCCGGGGCCAGCCCCGCGGCCAGCAGCTCGGCCTGGTTGAAACCGCGCGAGCGCAGCTTGGCCGGGTGCAGCGGCACGGCGGCGCAGAAGTTGTAAGGAGCCAACTCCGGCGCGCGCCGCAGGCCCGCGGCCATGCCCGCCGCCAGCCAGCCGGCCAGATCTTCCCTGCCGCGGTACTTGAACGCGTGCAGCAGCGAGCGCAGCGGCGGGTTGAAGACGTAAGCCGAACGGGAGAGGGTCAGGGCGCCGGCGGCGCGGCCGCGGCAGTCCGGGCAGCTGGCGCCGCCGCCGGAGAGCGGCAGGCCGCAGACCCGGCAGGAGAGGGCCGGCACCGCCTCCAGGGCGGCGAAGCAGCCGGGGCAGAGCGGGCCCTGGTGCAGGTAATGCAGGTCTTCGAGGCAGTGCAGGCAGGCGCGGGGCAGCAACGCGTTGAGCAGCCAGCGCCCGGCTTTTATTATAGGTTTCATATCCCCCCGGATACTTCCCTGACCGCTAGAACTGGAAGGTCAGCGTGCTGCCGGCCTGGTACGAGAGGTACTCTTCCTGCTTGAGGTACTTGTGCCACAGACGCTGCAGCCCGGCGTTGAAGGTCAGGCGCAGGTTCTTGGCGGCCTCGTAGTCGGCGCTGGAGTTCAGGGTGAAGAGCTTGTTGTTCTCCGCTATGGTTATGGGCGACGACTTGATGGCGTAGCTCAGCGTGGTGGTCCAGACTATGCGGTTCGTGAAAATTATCGTCTCTTTCATGAAGGGCAGCTTGAGGCCCTTGGGCAGCTGGAAGTCCGTCTTTATCAGCAGGCTGGGGGTGATGGTGCGGGTGTTCTGCGTCACCACGCCGAGCGCGGCCTTGGCCTTGTCGGAGACGTAGTCCGCCTTGGGTGTGAAGCGGAACTTGCCGTAATCGAAAGTACCCTGCAGAGTGGCGTCGTCGTGGCGGGTGTTGCCGGTCAGGCGGTTCACGCGCAGGTCCTTCTTGTCGGTCAGGCGCAGGTTGTAGCTGGTGGCGGTGTCCATCCAGTTGAGCAACTTGAAGCGGAGGTCCATGCCGTAAGTGTCCGAGGAGTCCAGGGATATCTTCTTGGCCTCGTTGGTGTTGCGGGAGTACTTCAGGTTGATGGTGGCGCCCTGCGCCCAGCGGCGGGTCCCGGTGAGCAGCTCCAACTGCGACAGCGACAGGATCATGTCGGGGAAGGTGCGGTTGACGCTCTTGGAGATGGTTCCCGTCACTTCGGAGCGCTGCACCGAGTTGCTGTAATTATTGGTCACCGACAGCGTCTTGAGCGCCGAGGCCCGGCCCGCGAAAGCGTAGCCTTCGAAGGGCTGCCAGCGCTGGGTGGAGCTTACGGTGTCGCGCATGGTTATGGAATTGCGCTGGGCCAGGCGGTTGGCCGGCTTCAGGGGGTCGCGGATCCAGAGCTTGTTGCGGGTGTTGTAGTCCTTCTCTATGTTCTGCCAGATGTCGCCGTCCTGGATCTGGTAGTTGGAGGACAGCACCAGCGAACGCAGCAGGCGGTTGGAGGGCATCAGGTCGTTCATGCTGATGGTCAGGGCCACGCCGCCCTGCGCGGTGCGGTTCACGTTCTTGATCTGGCCGGCGGTGTAGACCTGCGAGCTCTGCGCCACGGTGACGGTGGTGGTGTTGAGGTTGTTGCTCTCCATGGTGGTCACGGAGTAGTTCACCGACGGGTTGAGCCAGCGGGCCAGCATGAAGTTGGAGTTAAAGTCCACCGTCTGCTGCATGGACTTGGGGTAGCGTTCCCGCGCGGTGGGGGCGGCCAGCGGCGAGCGCTCCTCCCGGGCGGTCTGCAGGGTGTAGCCCGGGTTGAAGGAGGACCCATTCCAGGGGATGAAGGTGAGCCTGGCGCCGTAGACGTCGGTGCGCTCGCTGGTGTCGTAGAGCCCGGAGAGGTTGAGCAGGCGGCTCTCGTCGTAACGGACCCGGTTGAGGCCGAGGGAATAGTTGAGGTTCAGCGAGCGCGGCAGCACCGGCACCGCGCCCGGCACGGAGTAGGACAGGTTGGCGGCGTAGAGGTCCCGGTCGTCCTTGCGGCTCAGCAGGTTGTAGTCGGTGATGCCCTTGGTGTAGTTCAGACCCAGCTTGGGCAGCGCCCCGACGCTGAGCGTGCCGGCGGCCGTGCCGTCGAATTTCTTCACGCGGCCCTGCTGCAGCGAATTCACCAGGTTGTTGCCGCCGGTCACCAGGGCGTTGGGCGTCACGGTTCTCTGGCGCGCCGCGGTGACGTTCACCGGGAAGAAGGCCAGGCGCGTGATGTTGAGGTAGCCCGTATTCTGTTCGTTGTCCTGGTTGGCGATGGCGGTGACCGGCGTCTGGAAATTGCGGTCTACTAAGCGGTGCTTGCCGCCGAAGCTGAACCAGCCGGGGACCTCGAAAGCGCCTTCCACCTTGCGGGCGTTGCCCACCCGGGTGAGCGGGTCCGCCACGTGCAGCTCGTTGAAATATACCGTGCCGCTGTGCGGCTGGTCGTCCTTGGCGGCTATCCCGATGATGAACTGCGGCACCTGCTGCAGGCTGGGCGTACCGGTGGAGGTCACCACCACGTCCGCGGTGCCGGAGGCCCAGCGGTCGGGTATCCCGTCTTCGGTGATGTCGGTCTGGTCGATGACCACCATCTTCCAGCCGGTGAAGTTCAGGGGGACTTCGGCCTTGAAGTAGCTGGCCTCGTCGCCGGCCTTCAGGTAGAAGCTGGCGTTGGCGTCTGCGGCGCCCTGGTTGTTCACCAGGAAGCGCAGTTTGCCGTGCTGCGAAATGTCTATGGCCCGGGTGAACTTGCGGTAGACGTAGGCGGTGGCCGTGGAACAGACGTTATCGTAGGTGACGGAGAGCGTCTGTTCTACCACGGTCTTGGCGTTGCTCTTCTCCTTCTGCTTGGAGACGGAACCGTAAAGGTCGTTATAGACTATAGTGGCCTCGCCGCCGGCGTCGTAGATGGGGGTGTAGCCGGGGTTGTCCATGTTGTTCACGGCGGTGGCCTGCATGGTGCCGGCCTGCGTGGCCGTGCCCGCGTTGACGGACCAGGTATTGCCTACGGCGGAGATGCGGGCGAACTTTATGACGCCGGAGGTGGCGCCGCCCGGGGTCTGCTTCAGGGAGATGCGCACCTGTTTAACGGCGTTCCATTTATAGGTGTCGGTGGAGGCGATGGCCAGCGGCATCACCAGGGTGTGCCAGCCGGCGAAGTCCACGGTGTTCTTCAGGTTGCCCGAGTCGTTGTTGTCGGCGAACTGGGACCCGTTGACGTAGCCGAACCCGCCGCCGGTGAAGTCCTGCGCGTCCAGGCGGCCGTTGCGGTTGAGGTCCTGCGTGTCCATGCGGCCGTTGCCGGCGCCGTAGCGGCGCGTGTTGACGGCGTTGGAGGGGGCGTAGACCCAGCCGATGTCCTCGGAGCTCGCCACCTGCGCGTCGCAGTTGAGGTCTTCGCTCTTTGGGGCGTTGGTCAGCACCAGGCCGGAGGCGCAGGTAAAGGTCTGGCCGCCGCGGCCGTCGGCGTCCTCGTTGATCTGGCCCAGGTGGATGTTGAACCTGGGTCCCTCTGTGGCGCCGGGGGCGTTCTGGCCGTAGACCACCAGTTCCAGCACGTTCTTCTGCGAGAAGTCCAGGCCGGTGGGGGACAGTGGATAAACTATGGAGACTTCGGACGAGACGTTGAAATCGTAGTTCACGCTCAATACCTGCTGGGAACCGTCCGAGCTGGAGGCCGGGTTGATGTCGCGGGACTTCACGTTCTCGGTGTTCCAGTCCAGGGCCGTCGGGTCTGCGGGTGAGAGCGTGGGGTTGGCCGCTATGAACCAGTAGTTCCGGTCCATCCCGGCCGAATCCTCCTGCTTTGCGCCTTCCATGTTGTCTATCAGGGCCACGTCGTTGAGGTTGGGGTTCAGCCGGCTCTGCGCGGCCTCGGCGCCGAGCGAGGCCTTGAGGCCCAGGAGGTTCAGTCCCTTAAGCTGGGCGTCGCCTTCGTAGACCAGCATGCTGTTGGTGAGGTCCGTAACGTTGGGTACGGAGTTGGACTTGATGCCGCCCTGGTAGAGCATGGTGGAGCCCAGGGAGAAGTGATTGCCGAAGTCGTAGGAGATGCGGCCGCCTACCATGGACTGGTTGCCCACCCCGCCGAAGGGCGAGACTTCGTAGGAGATGTCTATCTTGGAATCCTGGCTGACGCGTTCCGGGTAGTAGAACGTGATGAAGCCGGAGTCGTAGTCTATGAAGTATTCCTCGTTGCGGCCGAGCTTGCGGCCGTCCACGCGCACCACTTCCGACTGGAGCACTATGTTGGGCTCCAGCATGAAGGTCTTGAAGCGGTAGGAATACTCC
>Ga0074197_1003068_pt1 | contig 10621 bp, 10 predicted proteins | sample EPASupsiteSAE305_FD_64526 | JGI IMG/M metagenome (GOLD analysis project Ga0074197, IMG submission 64526) | Bioremediated contaminated groundwater microbial communities from EPA Superfund site, New Mexico - SAE3-05 reassembly with SPADES | ecosystem: Environmental > Aquatic > Deep subsurface >...
CTCTATCTCCCCATCGGTAAATCTCATTGGGGGAAGGTCAGGCTCCGGAAAATATCTATAATCTTTAGCCTCCTCTTTGATTCTTTGCGAGTATGTGGTTTGCTTTACTTCGTCATAGCCCCGGGTTTCCGAATGTATAGTCCCTCCGACAGTCAAAATTTCTTCCTGCCTTTTGATCTCGGCATTTATGGCTTTTTCCAAGAACTTGAATGAATTAATATTTTTTAGTTCCACCTTATAGTCGGGGAGCTCTCCTTTTTTAATACCTTCCTCATCAGTCAGGGATATGTTTGCTTCAAGCCTCATGGAACCTTTTTCCATATCGGCATTACTGATCCCCAAGTACCTGGCCACCATTTGAGCCTCTTTTAAAAAGCTTATAATTGAAACCGTGTCGTGGAAATCAGGCTCAGTTACCATTTCCATTAGAGGAACCGAGCTTCTGTTAAAGTCGATCAGGGTTGATTTTTCTCCGTTTATGGTTTCATGAACCAACTTGCCGGTATCCTCTTCCAAGTGGACCCGTCTTATCCTTTTATCTTCAAAGGCTCCGCCGACACAAAGTGGTAGGTCGTATTGTGAAATCTGGTAGCTTTTGGGTAAGTCCGGGTAGAAATAGTGTTTTCTGTCAAATTTACTGAAGCTGGATATTCGAGATCCGAAAGCCTGACCAAACCTTATGGTAGCGGTAATCGCCTCTTTATTCGCGAAGGGAAGCGCTCCGGGTAACCCCAGGCATACTGGGCAAACCTGCGTATTTGGAGCTTTTCCAAAATGGTCGGAGGAACATCCGCAAAACATTTTGCTTTTGGTCGAAAGCTCAATGTGTACCTCAAGGCCGATTATGGGTGTAAATTTATTCATAACCTTATTAATATCATAATTTATCCTGCCAAAAATCTATCACCAAACTTTTTAGAAAATCCATAAACTACAAAAATAAAAACTGACAATAAAAGAAGCAGGGATTTAATGCCGAATATTTCAACTATTGATCCGGAAAATACGACCGGCAGTACCGATACCGTTATGACCAAAAAAGAGAAATTACCAAAAACCCTGCCTCTAAGTTCCGGTGGGGTCGATTCCTGCAAAAATGTCTGTGAGGGAACCAGGATTGCGACAAAGCTGAACCCTATAACAACCACGGAAAGGAATGAAAGTATAAATCTGACAATGTAGCTAAAAAGAGGAACGACAAAAATCAAAAATATCAACGATATAGCCATTGTTAATAAAGCGGCATCGATAAGTGTTTTCTTTCTTACATCTCTTTTTAAAATTTTAGGTATAAAAAGAGCGCCAAAAACCGCTCCGATTCCGGCGGGTACTAACATATATATTCCGGCACTATTTAAGGGAATATTCAAAATGTTTTTTGCCAAGGTTGGGAATTGAACAATCACAATCTGCAGTGCAACCTGAAACCCGATGAGAAGAAGTACGGGAGTCAGTACTTTTCTCTCACTTTTTATAAAGGAGTAGCCGTTACTGATATGTTTAAAGAAGCCAAAAACGGCAGTTTCAAATCCTTTGGGGATTTTGTTCTCGGATTTTAGACTCGGTAAAAATAGTGTGCTAAGAAAAGCAATAAAAAGGAATGCTGAGCACAAAAATATTGTGTTATTAAATCCCAGAAATGCGTTAAGAAGGCCGGCCAAAGCAAAGCCGAGAACCAAAGAGCCCTGCTGAGTTATGAAGAAAAGGCTGTTGCCGTGGACTAATTTATCCTTTTTCAAAACAAATGCCAAAGTGGAAGTTTCGGACGGGACATAGAATTGGTTCAACAAGGAATAAAGGAAAACCACTTCGTACAAAAAGAAAATGCTGGAATTTGCGGCAAAGGCAAAAATTAATATTACCAGAGCCTGGAAAAGATTTGTAAAAATGAGCATTTTTCTTTTATCAACAAGGTCAACCACGGCTGAAGCAAAGGGCCCGACTAAAATCGCCGGAAGAGCATAGGCTACCCATAAAAGAGAGGTTGAGATTGCCGAACCCGTAACTTCAAAAAGCCGTATAAGAAGTACAAAGTTCATTATGTTTATAGTCAGCTGAGAAAAAATCTGGGAAATCCAGATATATTTGAATTTTTTATTTCTAATTACAGACTTATAATCGCGTAGCATATTTAAAGATTTGGCAACATTGCCTTATAATCAGTTTCCTTCTCGTATAGTTTTCCCAACTCAAAGAGGACCGGCTCCGAAAACCTGGGGCCCAAAAGCTGAAACCCTAATGGAAGTCCTCCTTTATTAAAACCCGATGGTATGGCCAGTCCGGGAATTCCGGCAAGATTTGCAGGAGCCGTAAAAATATCGGCCAAATACATTTTAAGAGGATCCGAAGTCTTTTCTCCGAGTTTAAATGCAGGAGTTGGTGAAACAGGCGCCAAAATCGCATCAACTTTTTCAAAGGCTTCATCAAAGTCTTCAGTCAGCTTGGATCTGACTTTCTGAGCCTTGAGATAAAAAGCGTCGTAGTATCCTGCAGACAAAACATAGGTTCCAAGCATTATTCTCCTTTTTGCCTCAGCCCCGAAATCCGCACGGGGATTTCCGTATCTTATTCCGTCATATCTTCCAAGATTTGAGGAAACCTCTGCGGGTTGGACAATGTAATAAACAGATATGGCATATTTGGTATGGGGAAGACTTATCTCAGTCAGTTCAATTCCTGCTTTTTCAAAAACTTTGGATACTTTGATCACGCTTTCGGCAACCTCTTTATCCACTCCTTCTACAAAATATTCTTTAGGGATGCCTATTCTCATTTTGGCTTTTGGCTTAACAAACTCTGCATTTTTGACGGTGCTGTCCCGTCCGTCCTCACCTTTGGTTACGTTAAAAACCGTTTCAACATCATCCACACTCTTCCCGAAATTCCCGACCGAATCAAGGGAAGAGGCCATGGCAATTATTCCGTATCTTGAAACGGCTCCGTAAGTAGGCTTGAGGCCAACCACTCCGCAAAAGTTAGCAGGCTGTCTGATGGAGCCTCCCGTATCCGTTCCTGTGGCAATCAGGGAAAGGCCTGCTGCAACGGAGACTGCCGAGCCGCTGCTGGATCCTCCCGGAACAAACTTTTTATCCCACGGGTTCTTGGTTGGGCCGAAATCGGAATTTTCTCCGCTTGCTCCGTGCGCCCAAGCATCACAATTTGTTTTCCCTAAAATTATCCCTCCCACTTTTTCCATTCTGGCAACGGCGGTTGCGGAATAGGCAGGAACATAGCTCTCAAGCACTTTGGAGGCTGCTGTTGTTCTTATTCCTTTAGTTAAAAACAAATCTTTATGGCCTATTGTCGCACCGAAAAGAGGAAAGTTTTCCGAAAGGGCTAAAGAGCCATTCGCAATAAGTTTATCTACCTCTCCGGCTTTTTTATAGGCTTCATCATCACAAACTGTTATGTACGCGTTTAGGTCCTTCTCTTTGTTTATTTTTTCGAGATAGGTATCAACCAGCTCTGTTGCCGAAAATCTTTTCTTTAAAAGGCCTTCCTGTGTTTCCTTAATTGTCAGCGGGATGTTTTTCGTATTTTTCATAAATAAAATCTATTTATCCGTTCTTCCCTCTAAAACAGCTTTGACTTTAAAATAACCGTTATGAATTTTATCGGATCCTGAAATTGCTTCCTCAGCGCTTAAAGACCCTTCAGTAGTTACTTTGTCCTCACGATAAACATTCTCAAGTCCTGTTGTCTGGCTTGTCGGAACGGTATCTTCTGTATCAACTTCCGAAAGTTCGCTGAAGTGATTAATTACATTTGAAAGTTGCGGCGTAAATTTTTCAATTTCTGCCTCTACCAGGTCTAGTTTTGCGAGTTTGGCAACATGTAAAACGTCCTCTTTTGTGAGCTTTACCATACTCTCGTAATAATATCGCCAAATAGAATTTTTAACAAGAAGTTAAGCCATCCCTTTCAGGATTTTTATGCGCTCTGCAATCGGAGGGTGTGTGTTAAAAAGATTCGCGAACCACGAAACACTTCCTTGTTTTTTACTCTTAAAGGGATTGGAAATATAAAGGTGAGCCGTGGCTTTATTTGCAACTTCCAAAGGTTCTCTGTCAGTTGAAATTTTAGTTAATGCAGAGATTAAACCGCTAGGCTGCCTTGTCAGCTCAACCGATCCCGCATCCGCAAAAAACTCACGACGCCTGGAAATTGCTAATTGAATGAGTTGTCCGATAATTGGGGACAGAATAGCAAAAACTATTCCTAAAACCAGAAAAATTGAGTTTCCGCTATCCCTATCGTTATCGTTTCTTCTTCCACCAAACCAAGTTGCCCTTAAAAGCCAGTCTCCCAAAAGTGCTACAAGACCGACCATTACGGAAACAACCGACATCAGCCTTGTGTCGTAATTTCTGACATGGGTTATTTCATGGGCAACCACTCCTTCCAGCTCAGTTCGGTTTAATTTTTCCAAAAGACCGGACGTGGCGCAAACCGCAGCATGAGCAGGGTCCCTACCCGTCGCAAAAGCATTTGGTGCAGAATCGGCTATCACATAAAGCTTGGGAACCGGAATCCCGGCTCCTATAGCGATATTCTCGGCAACCGTATAAAAAAGAAAATCCCTTTTCCTGTCTGCGGGTCTTGCTCCTGAAATTCCCAAAACAATCTGATCGGAAAAATAATAACCGACAAAACTAGAAATTCCCGAGACAATCAAGGCAACGCCCACAAATCCCAACTGGCCCGGTTCATATCCAAAATAAATACTCATGGCTTTGGCCAAAACGTAGGTGGCTAAAGCAACAAAGACAACAAAAAGAGTGACGACAACCGCACTCTTGATCTTATTGGACTTTTGAACTTCGTAAATATTTCTCACAGATCAATTAGAATTTCAAAAATAATCAAAGATTAATTTTTGGGGTTTTCATTTCCTCTTTTCCAACTTTTAACTCATCCCCGTCAACAGGTGTTTCCAATCCTTTTAATTTTTCAAAGCGGAAAATGCCTGCAATTACGTTACTTGGAAATGAAACCATTTTGACATTATAATCTGCCGTCAAATCTATTAGAAGACGCCTTGCATACATGACTTTATCCGACGTGTCCCTTAGCTCATCCATTAAGTTTTTGACCACCTCGCTGGCCTTTATCTCAGGATTATCCTCAACCACTACCTGAATTTTAGGTAAGAGGTCGGAAAGCATCTTTCCGGCATCAGTCATTTTTTTCAAGTCGCCCGAGTTCATCGCGGAAGAAATTGCTTTCCTCGCGTTTGTCAATTCGTCAAAAATACCTTTTTCGTGGGTCAAATACCCTTTGGCGGAAGATTCCAAATTCGGAATAAGTTCGAATTGTCTTTTAAGTTGATTGCCAATTTCCTGAATTGCCGCACCGACTCTGGTCTTGGTGCTGACAAAAAAGTTGTAAACAGAGATTACCCAAAAAACTAATATTATTAAAATTGCTACAAGTACATATATCATCGTTTATTCACCTTCTTTCAATAATTTCTCAAACTCAACTAAACTTCGAGTATTTATTATATCATGGGCTTCACACCAACCCCGTCTTGCAACAGAAACTCCAAAAGTCATGTTATTCATACCATCTTTATGGTGAGCATCGGTACCAAAAGTCATTTTCACACCAAGTTTCACAGCCTCACGAACTAGATTATCCGGCAGATCCAGTCTCATCGGGTCACAGTTTATTTCTATCCATTTATTGTTTTTAAGGCAAAAGTCAAAAATTTCGGGCCAATTAAGCTCAACCCCTTCCCTTTCGTTAAGTTTTCTGGCCGTCGGATGGGCAAATATGCGTACTTTGGGGTGAGTAAGGGCAGCTAAAACCCTCTTTGTCATCAGGTCTTTTTCCAAATTGAAATTTGAGTGAATGGAGACAAGAGCAAAATCTAAAAGTTCCAATCCCCGTTCGGGAACAGGTAGGCTACCGTCTGACAGGATATCAATTTCAAGACTATTGAATACTTTTTGTATACTACCTACATGCCTATTCTTTAATGAGTAATTAATTTTATCAATGTTTTCACGCTTTCTTTTGAGTATTTCCACGGTCTGGGAGTCGTTATGTCCTTTCTGGCTGGGATTGTGTTCTGTAAAAGCAATATATTCATATCCCAATTCATTAGCTTTCTTGATAATTTCTTCCATTGTGCTTTCGCCCAGATCGTGGCTTGTTTCTATATCAAAGCTTGAGTGGATTTGAAGATCACTTTTGACTTCTCCTAATTCAATCAAGTTTGGTAGTTTATGTTCCTTGGCCGATTCAATTTCTCCCGTGTCTTCCCTTAGTTCCGGTTCTATATAGTCAAGTCCCAGGTGTTTATAGAACTCTTCTTCGGTTTTAAACTTTTGGATCTTTGAATTTGGCTTTTGTGATTTGCGTATGCCGTATTCGGAAAGGCTCAACCCTTTTTTGAGAGCCAGCTCACGCAAGGCAATATTGTGATGCTTTGAGCCTGTAAAATGCTGTAATAGCGAGCCGTAGGATTCAGTCGGTTGGGCCATTAAATCAACCTGAATTCCCCCGGGGAGAAGGATTGAGGCCGTATGATCACCTTTTTCTATAATCTTTTGGGATTTTGGATACTTAGTAAAATAATCAATCACGGCCAGAGGATCATTCGTAGCCACAGCAATATCAATGTCGCCAATGGTAGACGCCTGACGTCTGAGGCTTCCTAGAGGGTCTACACGCATGGTAGCAGGGTTTCCTGATAAATATTCGATCACTTCATGGGCTACCATGGCGGCGTACGGCAAAAGGTGGCGTTTCCCCTTTTTCTCCTTTTCGGCAACTTCTTTTAATTTTTCCCTAACTTCTTTAGGGTTTCCCTCTTTAATCATTTTCATGGCCGTTTTGATTCCGATTCCGGGTAGTTCCATGAGCTTAAAGGCATTGGCGGGAATATCTTTCATCAGATTGTCAAAATGTTTGGAGTGTCCTATCCTAAAAAGTTCACTTAAATGTTCAGCAATGCTCGGCCCAATGCCGGGAACATCTTCAAGTTTCCCATCATCCCAAAGGTCTTTAAGCTCAGAACTGGCGTGTTCGACCGCGTCGGCTGCCCGTTCGTAGGCAATTATCTGAAATTTATACTTGTCTTTATCTTTCAACTGATATGATGCGGCTACGTCTCTGAGAAGTTCCGCGATTTGGAGGTTAGTTAAAGTCGAGGATATCATGGCTAGATTAATATTACCATAATTGGTATAATTGGCTTTATTGCGAGAGGTCGTAGCTCAACGGCTAGAGCGCTTCCCTGTCACGGAAGAGGTTGCGAGTCCGAATCTCGTCGACCTCGCAAAATTTAGCTACTTGACTTAGGCTGCTTCTTCCTCTACATTCAGCCTAACTCTGCCCTTCGGAAAGAAGGTGAATAAATTTGAAATTTGATCTTAAAAAACTTCTCAAACAAATAAAACTTAACGAGGAAAATATTAGCATGATTTTAGGGGCAATAGTCCTTGTTATAGTTGGAGTCTTGGTTGTAAATTACTTTAAAGACAAGGGAAATGGCAGTATCACGGTAGACTCAACCCAGACATCAGCTATTAACGAACACACTGTAGTGAAAGGTGAAACATTATGGTCGATTGCAGAAAATTCGTATGGTTCCGGATATAACTGGGTAGACATAAAAAGTGCCAATAATTTAGAGACAGATAATATTGAGGTTGGACAAAAATTAATATTACCCGATGATGTCACACCAAACGAACCTACAACAACAGAGGAATCTGAATCTCAAACTGTTTTACAAGAATCACCCATAACAAGCGAGACCTACACAGTAGTTAAAGGAGACAGTCTGTGGAATATAGCGGTCAGGGCATATGGAGATGGTTTCAGATGGACTGAGATTGCAGAGGTAAACGAATTAGATAATCCAAATATAATTCATACGGGAAACATTCTAATTTTACCCAGATAATAAAACCTTGGGAGGCGGACATACATTTGAATCAATGATATAATTTGCGTGTCTTTGCCATGCCGATGCGGGTGTAGTTGATCGGCTCAACGCCACCTTCCCAAGGTGGAAAGGGCGGTTCGACTCCGCTCACCCGCTCCAAAACGGACAAAAATAAACAGAAGTGTACATAAAGTTACTAGAAAGTGACAAAAAAGAAGTAATCAAAATATGAGTAGGCTCAGAGAAATTGAAAGACATTTAGATCAACTTAGTTCACAGGCGGGCGCCCTCCCGACTCATGTAGAGACTATTGAATTATGGCCAAGATTTAGAAAAGTGAAGAATGCTGTTCTCACAGTTTTGACATCTCAGCAACCACAAACTTCACGAGAGCTCAACACGTTTAGTTGGGCGGGATCGGATTCTGGAATTCACGACCATAGAGGTCAAGTAAAGGGCGCTATAAGAGGAATAGAGTTAGCTCTTAATATAGAAGGAACTACCGTAGATAATCAAACTCAAGTTGTTATAGGTGATAATGGGCAATGGAAAATTGCTCATTCAAAAGTGCAGCGTGTGGGAATTTATGGAACATTTACGTCTGCAGATGGACGTAAAGGGGCAGTAAAATTACAAATCGGGAATGTAGAAACACTATATGAAGCCTATTGGTTGCAATTTGTTGATGGAAGATTAAGATTGGAACAAGTAGTGCACGACAAGGATGTTTTTGATGCCAACTCTCTTGATAACGAGAAAGATCAAGTGAATATTCCGGGAACCAGAATAGATGTACCAAGGTTTATTGAAGGTTAATATTTGTATTATTATTTTCCTAGGCAAATGCGAAGCTGGATATGCCAAGATATTCTTTTAAGACTGAAGGTTCTGAACCCAACTCTGGTGTGACCTACTTTGGTAGGTCCGAGCCAATTACGGTATCCAGCTCAAATATTAGGGCATACAGTTGGGCCAGATTGAGGTTTTTCCTGTTTGAAGTACGTAGGCTGCTGTTTGGACAGCTTCTTCAGCATTAAACCTTAAGTCAATATCTGCATCTTCCCCCATTTTTATTCTCATATTTTTCCAGGTGTTTGGCCCGAATTGGTATAGGCCGGCGTAGCTGAGTTTTTTTGCCATGGGATCAAACCCCGATTCGCAGATTGCTATTGCCCTGAGTACATGCGGACTAACGCTATATTGTTCTGCAAATCTGTCAACAAACTCATTTATTTGTTGTGATGTAAATGTTGGTTGAGGAACAGGGGTAGGAGTAGGTTTGGCTGTGGGGATCGGGGTTGGGGTTATTGTGGGTGTAGGAACTGGGGATGAGGTCGGAGAGGAAGTGGAAGTTGTCATTTCCGACAACACTTTGGTTTCTTTTTTGGGTATGTTTGTAATGACTAGATATAAAATCTCACCCGTAAGGATCAAAAGCAAGAGATTTAATATAATTTTTCTCACCGGGCTATTTTATCACCTAGAGATTTTCTTTGAAAAACTCGACCGCTCACCTCATTGCCTCGAAAAATGTATTGCCTGAGAGATTGTGCCCCCCGGATGAATATTCAAAAAGCTGGTGGAAAATGACAATGGCGTTATAACAAGTTATTATTAGTTTATGAATCAAAGAGGTTTTTCGGTGATAAAAGTTTTTTACTCCCAAGTATTCTTTTAAAGCCGGAGGCTGAAGACCAAGATTTGACATGATATACTTTGACAGGTTTGAGACCAATACGATATCCAGCTCACGCCCAGAAATGTTATAATTGAGCACATAAGCCGAGGTAGCTCAGTTGGCAGAGCGGCGGTATCGTAAACCGCAGGTCGTGGGTCCGATCCCCACTCTCGGCTCAAAAATAAAATGAAAAAGTTTACAAGAAAATTTGTGAATTCTGAGGAAAGAAAAAACACAAGAAGTGCTACTCTTTTTATATTGCTGACAATTGCCGCCCTGGCGATACTTTATTTTGTGGGGATACCAGCTCTTGGAAGGCTTGCCTCACTTGTCTCCAGTCTTAGAGGTAATAACAATAAAATCAGTAACTCCGATTTTACACCGCCCCCACCCCCCAAGTTTAAATATTTTCCGGAATTCACCAACCAACAAACTTTGACACTGACAGGCAATACGGAGTCGGGAGCCTCGGTAAAACTTACTTTTAATGGAAGTTCCCAAGAGGTTTTGGCTGATAATGATGGACAATTTTCGTTTGGCGTCACCCTACAGGACGGAATAAACACTTTTGCGGCAACTGCCACTGATCAGTCGGGGAACCAAAGCCAAAAATCGGATGACCATCAAATAACTTTTGACAAGAAAACACCCGATCTGGAAATAACCTCACCTTCAGACGGTTCAAGCTATTTTGGATCCAACCAAAGACAGATCACAATTACGGGGAAAACCGAGATTGATGCTAAAGTTACAATTAATGACAGAATTATTTCGGTTGATGATTCCGGAATTTTTCAATATACAACAACCCTAAATGAAGGCTCGAACACCTTTAATATAAAGTCCACTGATCAGGCAGGAAACACCACCGAAAAAAATATAGGCCTCAACTTTACTCCTTAATACTAATCGCAAGAAGAATTGCTACATACCCCATTATCCATGGGAAAAACAGAGAATTGGAAAACAGACTATGAATAAACAGTGCCACAGATACCGCAATTACGGTTTGCGCTTCTCGGCTTTTGGGTAGAGATTTGAATACC
>Ga0074197_1003069_pt1 | contig 10620 bp, 9 predicted proteins | sample EPASupsiteSAE305_FD_64526 | JGI IMG/M metagenome (GOLD analysis project Ga0074197, IMG submission 64526) | Bioremediated contaminated groundwater microbial communities from EPA Superfund site, New Mexico - SAE3-05 reassembly with SPADES | ecosystem: Environmental > Aquatic > Deep subsurface >...
CGGCACCAATGCATGGCTGCAAGACTCGCCACTGCACCATTCTTCCACCTGAAAGCCTCCGGAGCCGTCCATCCTGACGTACCACAGTTCGTCAAAGCCTTCGCCATAATCCGGCAGTTCCAGTCTGCTCGCCATGCCTGCCACACCCTGGTCCGGTATCCTGGCCGCACCCTCCCGCTGCCGGTTACGCTCCATCGCTTCGTTAAGCATTGAACTGAAATAGTAGCCAATGACCCTGAAACCTGTTCTTCTGGCCTGAGCTATAAATGGGGCCCTTACGGCACGGGATACATTTGTATTATCGACAACAAACGACTGTCTACCGCAGATACAGGCATCCAGTAGCAAATGCTCCCGATACTTGGTTTTTAACTGATCACGATTGATACGGACATGGCTATCGTACAGATAACTGCGGCAGAAACTGCTCTTACCACTGGCCGGTATACCGATTAAAATGACTAACGTAGGTACGTTAGGTGTATGCGTTACAGGCATCTTGTATAAATCCAGTACACTATAAGTAGTTAATGCTATTAAATTTCTGATTTGGCGCTATCTGCCTTATGGGGTGTTATCTCAATTTCATCTTTACCTTCAGATGTCTTTTTAAACTCTCTGATACTCTTACCAAATGCCGCACCTATTTCAGGCAGCCTGCCGGCACCAAACACGACCAGTACAATAACCATAATTATAACAAGCTCCGGCATACCGAATCCAAACATGGCACTTCCCCTTGGCAGTCAACGACTGGAATTATTAATTTTAAGGCACTATACACAGGGCACATCACCGTTCTGAGGCGTACAGGCAACAATTTCGTCACATCTGCAGATATTTCTGTCTATAAATGAGTCTCTTGCAAAATGTCAGGTGGGACTGATGGCCAGGAAGGTTGACAGGATGGCCGTGTTGCTGAACAGACGGTAGATCAGGTCGTAGAGGTGTTAGTTGTTGCTTTTAGGGGTGTGACTGCCGACGGCATCATGGCTGTAGCGCTGGGTGATGGAGAAGCCTGACTTGAGCCGAATTAAGTATTTTGCCCCCGGAATAACCCGGAATAACCTCCCAGGCGGCATTCTGATCATTGCAATATGTATAAACATGTGTATAGTTGTGCTATGCGATTCACATGGGATGAAAAAAAGCGGATCAGTAACATCAAGAAGCACGGCATTGATTTTGCCCGTGCTGCTGAAATATTTGCCGGTCCAACATTCACTTAGGAAGACAGCAGATTTGATTATGGAGAACAACGCTGGATCACCATGGGGTTGTATGGTTCACTGGTAGTGGTTCTGGTCGCGCATACGGGAGCAGAGGAGAAAATTCATGTCATCTCAATCAGAAAAACAGATAAAGACGAACAGGCGCTCTTCTTCAACAATATCTGATGATGCACCCAAGGTTACGCAGGCAATGATTGATGGCGCCAGGTTTCGGGTAGGCCTAAAGGATGCCCCACGCAAGCAGAGGGTTAATATCATGCTGGATACTGCTGTTGTAGCTGCATTCAAAATTAAAGCCGGTGATCGGGGTTACCAAACCCTGATCAATGAAGCCTTAAAGCAGTATCTCAGCCAGAACCTGCTTGAGGACACCTTAAGACGTATTCTGCGGGAAGAACTGCCTCACGCGCAATAATACCCCCACACACAGTTGAAGAGAAAAGCCGCTACCGGAAGCAAATCCGAGGCGGCTTTTGAATTAAATATCATGTCCCCGGAACTCCCGGAACTCTATGTTGCTTTTACCGTATCTTCTGTAATCGAAAAACAGGGAAGTATCCCTGTTTTCCCATAGGACGGGCAGGATCACTGTTTGTTTAAGTATTTGCCTAATACAGAACCAATAAAGGCAGATAAAAATATTACCGTAAAGGTTCTAACAACAATTAAGATTATTTCTATCGTCTTTGAATTATTATACAAACTATACTTTGTAATAAACACTGAGAACACTGGCAAAGCAAGTACTAATATAAAATAGCAAAATAATGATTTATAAATTCTATCTATATTAAAAATACCTATAAATAAAGAAACAACAGATAATACCATATATGAATACAATGGTATCCAAGAGCCAATTTTTGTGGCCACAAAAAAACAAATGGCTTGGACTAAAATGTAACCAACAAACCAAACAAATCCTTTAATTATATCATATAGGTACACGCTAACACCCCTCCAGTAGCAACTATCTGCGAACAGGCACCTGAGTCCGATCAGTAGGTACATGCCCTTCTGGATATGGCGACAAGGGCTCTCTAACTGGAGAATCCCTATCTGGCATTCCTGCTTTTACCATACACTCCATCCTCTTTGCAGTGCAGTTCATTTTCTTGATTTCACAATTAGGATCTTCCTCTTTAGTCTTTCCCATACATCCATTATATTGAAGTTCACAGCAGGCAGTAGCACTTGCTAGGCATACAAGCGGTGTTAATACATTTTGACATATTTTTTGTTTTGTACTTCCATTGAGATTTAAGCACCAATCAGCCAACTCCAACCCACTCGGGTCCACCCAATTAACCGGATTATTTTGGACGTAAGCATAGACGTTGATCCCTCCCCCAAACCCAATCGGATCTTTGGCGATAAACCTCCCCACACTTGGGTCATAGTACCTCGCCCGGTAGTAATACAGCCCTGTTTCCTTGTCCCACTCTCTGCCGGTGTAGCTGTATGGCTGGCTGATCAGGTGGATGCCTGGTTTCCGGTTGCCAAAGGAGTCGTAGTCAATCTTGTCTATAACAATACCATATTTGTTGCTTAGGGCAATGATGCTGCCAAGTCCGTCGGCGTGGTAGTACCAGCTGTTGCTGCCTCTGGTCAGTGAAAGCGGTTCGTCGGTGCCGGGGCCATGCAGATAGCGGGTTGTTCCGGTGAAGTCGGCACCTGTGATGTTTGTGTCCCGCTGTTCAAGGATGATGTTCTGACCATCGTAGGTGTAGTTGTGGCTGTCGGTTCCGTTAAGCAGGCACCATGTGCCGGTGGTTTTCTTGCTGATCCTTCTGCCAAAGGGGTCGTAGCTGAAGCTGGTGGTGACGGTGGCCTGGCCAAATTTGATTTCTGTCTGGATCAGACGGTTTTCAAAGTCATAGCTGTAGAGGGTGGTTAACGGGCTGTTGGGTAGGCCGGTTGGTTCGGTCTTTGTTATCAGGTTGCCGTTTTGGTCGTAGTTGTAGCTGGCCTTGCCGGTGGGGACAGCTGTCTGGCCGAAGAGTTCAGCCAGTATCCCTGTGGTGTTGCCGGTTTCTTCGGTTAGTTGGTTGGCCTGGTTGTGCAGGTATGTAAGTGTTGGCTTTGGTCCGCTGATCCGGTTGCCAACCGGGTCGTAGCTGTACTGTTCGGTGCTGCCCAGGGGTAAGGCCGGTTTTGCCTGGGTCAGCCGGTAGAGTGGGTCATAGCTGTAGTTGATGGTCTGAAGCAGTTGCTTTATTGAAAGCCGGTTGCCCACCTTGTCATGGGTGTAGCTGAAGCTGTCAATGGGAAGCCCCAGTGCTGCCTTGTGGCTGAGTGAGGTGAGTTTGCCGGTGCTGTCGTAGCTGTAACTGGCGCTTGCGCCGTTGGGGTAGCCAAGTTTGGTTCTTCTGCCCAGGCTGTCGTAACTGAATGAATAGGCTTTTCCGTTACTGGTTATTTTGGCGAGTCTTCCGGCGCTGTCGTAGCTGTAGGCAGCGTTTGTGCCATCGGGATAGGTGAGGACTGTTTTCCTTCCGGCGCTGTCGTAGCCGTACTGGATAACCTGTCCGGTGGAGTCGGTGGCTGTGAGCATCCGTCCGGCAATATCGTAGCTGAAGCTGTAGGAGATGTTTTTGTTGGCAGCGGTAAGAATGTTGCCTTTGCTGTCGTAGCTGAAGGTTTCTTCGGTGGTGTCAGGGAAGTTTTTTCTTACCAGGCGGTTGTTGGCGTCATAGCTGTAGCTGATGGTCTGGCCTTTGGCATCGGTTTTTGAGGTGAGGTTGCCTTTGCTGTCGTAGTTGTAGGAGGTGACCATGTTGAGCGGGTCGGTTTCCTGGGTCAGTCTGCCCAGGTTGTCGTAGTCATAACGGGTGGCGTTGTTGTTGGCATCGGTAAGGGCGGTAAGTTTATCTACTCCGCCACCGCAACTGGGACAGCTTGTGCCGCCGTATGCGTATGTGGTGACGTTGCCCAGGGCATCAATGGTTTTGATCAGTTGATTCCGGCTGTTGTATTCGTATCTGGTGCTGTTGCCGTTGGCGTCGGTGTCAGAGAGTTTGTTGCCGTTTTTGTCGTAGGTGTAACTGGTACTGTTGCCCTGGGGGTCGATGCTTTTGATCAGTCTGCCACGGTTGTCGTAGCTGAGTTTGGTAATACCCCCTTTGGCATCGGTGATGGTGGTGATATTTCCGGCTGCATCGTAGCTGTAGTTGGTGGTTGCGCCGGAAGCATCGGTGACGCTGATCATGTTGCCTGCTGCGTTATAGCTGAAGCTGGTGCTTTGTCCGGCAGCGTCGGTTACTTTGGTCATGTTGCCTTTGCTGTCGTACTGGTAGCTGGTGGAGGCACCGGCAGGGTCGGTCAGGCTGGTGAGGTTGCCTTTGGCATCATAGCTGTATCTGGTGATGCCCCCCTGGGGATCGGTGATGCTGGTTGCCTGTCCAAAGCTGTTGTAGCTGTAACTGGTGCTGTTGCCTGCTGCATCGGTGCTGGAAAGCAGGTTGCCCTGGTTGTCGTAGAGTGTGCTGGTACTGGTGCCGTCAGGGTTGGTGGTAGCCGTGCGGTTACCGTTGGCATCGTATTGATAGCTGGTTGTGCCGCTTTGGGGGTCGGTCTTTGAAAGCAGGTAGCCTTGCTGGGTGTCGTAGCTGTAGCTCCAGGAGTTGCCGTCTTTTTCAGTGAAGGTGGTGGTTTTTACGGTTTCAGTGGTTTGTGGATAGGTGATGCTTCTGGTTTTGCCTTCCGGGTCGGTGGAGCCGATTACCCGGTGTTGATCATCGTAGCTGTAGCTGGTGCTGTTGCCCAGTGGGTCTACCTTGCCAAGCATGAAGCTGTTGGTGTCGTAGCTGTACTGCCAGATGCTGTTGTCTGGCTGGGTTACCGTGCTGAGGGTGGCCCCCACGGCCAGGGTGTAGCTGTTGCCTGACTGGTCAATGATGCTGGTAAGGTGGTTTGCACTGTCATAGCCAAGGGTGGCAGTGTGACCTGCCGGATCAGTGATGCTGATCAGGTTGTTGCCGGTGTAGCTGAAGGTCTGGCTGTTTCCGTTGCGGTCGGTGATGGAGGCAAGTTGACCGCTGGTGTTAAAGCGGTAGACCGTGCCTTCACGTTCGGTAAGGGTGAAGCCGGTGCTGTCTTTGGCAAGCACGACGTAGTTGCCGGTCTGGGTGCTGTTGTAGCCGGTGCCGCTGGGGGAGTAGGAACGGTATTTCCAGTTGGGTTCGCTGATCAGGACAGAACCGTCGCTGTTTTCTTTGAGGTTGTAGCTGTAGCTGTGGCTCCAGCCGCGGCCCATTGCCCCGTTTGTCGGATCGAGGCTGTTGTAGTAGAGGGTAAGCCCCAAGGGGAGAGCACCACCCTGGGTGGTGAACAGGTTCTGGGAATGGCTGAGGTTGCCGCTGGCCAGATGGGCAGAGGAACCGAACTGGACGTAGAGACCGCATTGACCGTCAGGAGCTGGCGTAACGGTAAAGTTTGCGGTTTTACTGTCAGTGCATTGGCCATCGGCAGTGGTGGCGCTGAGGGTGGCGGAGTAGGAGCCGGGAGCAACCACCGTACCATCGGCAAGTTTACCATCCCAGGTGGCGCTGACACTGTTGCCACTGCCGGTAAAGGTTTTACCAAGTACGTTCAAAGTCCAGGATACCGGCTGACCGGAGCTTTCGTTGATACTGCCGCTAAAGGCGATACTGCCGCCTGAGGCGGGGGTAAGGATGGCGTTGTTACCGGTGAGAGAAGTGATAGAGAGAGTACAAGCAAGATTCTCTAGCTTGATACTGTTTATAATAAAATTACCGTAACCATCTGATAGCGACGGTTGCAAGAGAATAGTTTCACCAGCTTGGACCGAGACTGGGATTTCCCAGCTCACGTCTGCTGATCGTTCATAATAATTTTTGCCCACGATATATTTATCGTATGTGTAGGCAAGGATCTTTGGTTTTATCCCATTAACTGCAAAATCCTGGATAGACGGTTGGGTACTATTATTCCTCATATTTAAGTTTCCAGTAAGAACCAATACACTCCCTTTTCTACTGGACTTTAATTGAACTAACCTGTTTGCCATTACAATATCGTATATAGATCCCAATGCGGTAATGTTGCATTTGTCACACATCCATTTCCCATCAACATTAAGACCTGAATATGTCGGATTATAAAATGCTTTATAGGAACCACTAGACAGGCTGACATTATAATTTGGGCTTGTCTGGAGATCATTTTTCGAACAACCTGTCATATTTTTATCAAAGGTCCGAGTGTATGAACACGTGGAACAATCAATATAGCTCAGATATTTGTGATCCTCTGATGTTTGAGCTAATGTATAACAAGAAGTAATATAATTAGCATCATACGTTTCTTCGCGTTTTATTGTTGTTATAGAATTCAATATCTCATAAAGAGTTGGAAATCCATAGCAAGCTTGGCCTTCATGCAGGCCAGCCAATGATTCAACATCCTTCTCCACAAAAGCACTATCATATTGCGATATATTCGTCAGAAGATTTGTGCCTTTATCTATCAATATGCCGTCAAGATCGGGAAGATATGCGAGGCTTATACCTTCAGAAATAAAAACAAAAAAAACAGCTAACACTATTTTTTTGAATGCTACTGTAAAAAATCTGTTTGGGGGCATATCTATTTCTCCTAAAATAGCTTGTTAGTTGTATCTTAAATAGCCAAAATATTTCTTATGAGTGTTATAAGGTATAAAATCCTCTCAATTCTTCATGCAAACTATCCAGTCAACATCCAACCAACTACGTTTTATAAATTCATTACTGGCACTGCCTGTTCTCTTAATCATATGTTAAAATAGTGTGTTACGTTTATTTCATTCAGCTTGTCCCCAGCCGCCGCCCTTCGCTTTATACAGTCCGATGACATACTGATACAAATCTCGCATCTTTTATGGGGATTTCATAACCAATTAAAATGTCAATGGGGTGACTACAGGGTAAACTTTTAAGAACATTTTGAAGGGCAAACTCTAAACCGGCTATAGGCTTGAATTGAAAACATTAGCCGAGCCACCGACAACGCAGCTGGATATGTTGTTAGCAACGAGATAATTCGAATAAGGTGAGGCAGGTATCGTAATGAGGCGGGCAAGCACAGAACAAGACAGCCTATTACATGTAAATTCAAGGCGCTGAAACAACGTATATCTGGCTGATTTCTCCACCGGGATTAACCACCTGGATTCTCAGTTCCTGTCTGGTTGAAGAGTACGGACGACGTTGATAGATAATGCGATTGCAATCAATATAGGTAAGCTGACCTCCGGCCTGCATATCGCTTGAACTGGAGATCTGGTTGCCGTTTGCAATAACAATGCTGTTCTGCTGAAAGTTTTCCCCTTCCAGCACCAGATCATAACTGCTGACCCGGTCATCGCCGATGGAGACAGAGGATATAGCCGGTGCGGTGATCATCTGAAGACCGACCGGGGTTGCAATTTCATGGGCATTTTTAACCGCAACCTGATGCAGGCCACCGGCAACTTTGGGTAAAGCAAAACTGAGTGACTCCGAAGAGATATACTTGCTTGACAGGGCAGCACCATCAAAAACCACCTGAGAAGTTTCTGTAAAGTTTTTCCCATGAACAACTACGTGCTGCACGCCATTATGCCTGCAGGCGGTTATCCGGTCCGGCTCAATTTTGGTAACATATGGTTTAAGCGGAAGTACTGTAAAGGCATAGGAACGCGTTATACCGTCAACAGACCGTACGGTAAGGGCATATTGGCCGGGCATTTTGCCAGCCGGAACAGTAAAGGTTATTTTTCTCCCTTCCTGTTGTTGAAAGGCGAGTTCGTCGCCACCGAGCAAGATCCTGGCACCCCGCATTTCGCCCCCATAGGTTATGCTGACCAGAGCTTCCGGTTCGGCCTGGGTTGGGGCAATACTTAAAAAAATGGCGCCTGCGGGCGGCGGCGATTGTTTTTTTGAAGATGCGCCATCAAGCGGAGCGGTCACGCCGGATTGTGGTGCCAGCAGAAAGAGCAAAAGCAGCCAGAAAAGACCCCAGGCCCGATATTTCAGCATCACCATTCTCCTCTTCATAGACATCATCTCTGCCATCTCCTGCCCAAGTTATACAGACCCATTCGCAGTACAGCCCGGCCTCAACGGACCGTTGATCGAACCGTGGTTGCAGATGTGGTGGACGTCCCCGTTGCAGTAGTACCGGATGCTGTTTTCACAACAACCGTTGTTGGACGATATCTGAATTCCCAATCCCGATATTTCTGTTTGCCTGAAAGATATTTGAGTTCATCCGTAAATCCGTCCTGTTTCAACGGTTGTGCATCACTGTCCGGCCTGACGCCGACAATTCCTTTTGTGGGGTCCATTATCAGCAGCCAGTCCTTCTTTGAAACCGGATCACGGTACAGCTTTCTCAAACGGCGTACTGTCTGCGCGGTACGGGGGTCTTTCAACAGATCCTTCATATCCGTTAATTTAGTGGCAACATGCTCGCCACTGGCTGGCTGATGCCACCTTTGCAAGGCACGCTGGATCTGCAGGCCACTAAAGATCAACTCTTCCTCACGCTCACGCTCAAGCTGGGCGGTCCAGCTCTGTCCGGCCTTGCCAAGCATGATGCCCATTACCGTAATGATCATCAATGCTGCCAGGTAGGTAACGCCCCGGTTTCCTGTTACGCCGCTCTTACCATTCATTGTAGGGAATACTGTTGCTGCCGATCAGATCACTGCCGCTATGCACATCGTAGACTCCGGTTGCTATCGGGGAAGCTCCGGGCAGTCCTTGTACACCAGCCAGATCTTGTGGCGGAGGTAATGCTATCCAGGTATCGTTCTTACCGGTAAAAGGATCTTTAGGCAGGCCCCGGAGATATTTTTTATCCACCAGTGCCTGTATGGTTTCCGGGTACCTGCCCTGATCGGCGTAATGCTGATCAATACCGGAGCGGAGCGAATAGAGATTTTCCCGCAGCACGGCTTCCCGTGCCCGGATTACACCCCACTGATAGTTGGGGACGGAAATGGCCGCCAGAATACCGATAATGGTCATAACGATCATCAGCTCTATCAATGTGAATCCGGAACGATTATGTATTCTGGCACTACGCATGTTACCAGTCCTTGTAATTGCTGCCATCTATGGCAGTGCCACTGCTTAGGGAATAAACGTCATAGATATCCTGTCCTCCCCAACTGGTGGCATCCGGTGGGTCGCTGTAGGCACGAACCCCCCATTGGAGAGTTTCACCCTTTTGTGGGGGATTCATGGGGTCTGTTGGTATGCGCCGAAGATATTTTTTCTTGTAGGAATAGAGCCCTCCAAAGTCATAGCCGTCCACAAGCTGCTGTAAACTTTCAGGATAACCGGACTTATTGAGTGACGGAATAATCTTTTTATCCTCCACCGCCTTGTCGTAATCCTTCTTGAAATCATCAATGGCAGTTCTTAGGCTGCGTAAGGTGCGTTTAAGCTCTGTCTCGTGGCTTCGGACCGTTGCCATATGTGAGAGAGGCACCGCCACGGTGCCAAGGATACCGAGGATAACCGCTGTCACGAGCAGCTCAATCAGGCTGATACCTCGCCTGCTATTGCAAAACAAAAGCAGTCTTTTCATTACCTGTCACGGCGTCTTTCAGGTGGGGAAGAGACAGGCTGCTCTGGCTGATCTGTTGCATTTGGCGGCACATTTAAGGTGGCTTCTGGCGCTTCTTGCAGGACCGGCGGGACGGCATTCGAGTTATCACTATTAGACGTAACCGGTGTCGGAGTTACTGTCGGAGTTACTGTCGGAGTTACTGTCGGAGTTACTGTCGGAGTTACTGTCGGAGTTACTGTCGGAGTTACTGTCGGTGTTACTGTCGGTGTTACTGTCGGTGCTACTGTCGGTGTTACTGTCGGTGTTACTGTCGGTGTTACTGTCGGTGTTACTGTCGGTGTTACTGTCGGTGTTACTGTCGGTGTTACTGTCGGTGCTGGTACTGCTGGCACTGCTGCTGCAGGCTGTGGGGTACGGGGGCTTGAAACGCGACGGGCAGTTGGTAACGGCATCGGTGCAGTAGCTCCTGTCTCGTACTGCGGTTCCTGCTCAAATGAGGCATAGGGTTGCATGAGTGAAGGATCATCTTCCCTGCCGGTTCTGATGGTTGACAAGGCATGGTCAGGCACCGTTATGCCACGCACCAGGCGGGGGGTAATGGATAGCACCAGCTCGGTTTTGTCTTTAGTGGTATTATTGCTGGAAAGTAGAGGTCCAAGCAGAGGAATATCACCCAGCAGGTAGACTTTCTTTTTTTCTTTGTTGGTATTGTTTGAAATCAGACCGCCAATAACACTGGTCTCACCATCCTTCAGAGAAAGAACCGTATCAAGGTTACGTGTACCGATTGTGGCTACCACGGTAGCGCTGTCTGTTGGTCCAACAGTCT
>Ga0074197_1003070_pt1 | contig 10620 bp, 2 predicted proteins | sample EPASupsiteSAE305_FD_64526 | JGI IMG/M metagenome (GOLD analysis project Ga0074197, IMG submission 64526) | Bioremediated contaminated groundwater microbial communities from EPA Superfund site, New Mexico - SAE3-05 reassembly with SPADES | ecosystem: Environmental > Aquatic > Deep subsurface >...
ATTTGTGCTCGTCCGCCAGCCACCATATGACGTGGTTTACGCGGAAGGGCTTGCGGGGATGTATCTCGCAGATTTTTTCCATCAGCGGGACGCGGCGGTTTATCGGGTCCGTGCTGTCGCCCTGGGGAGGGCGCTCGAAACGGCTCTGGGGCAGGAAGCTTAGCAGCTCCCTGACCTGGCGGAAGCAGTCCGGTTCGCTCTTCGCCACGAAATGGCAGACGCCGCTTTTTGTGCTGTGCGGCTGGCTGCCGCCCAAGGTGTCCGAGTCCACCTGTTCGCCCGTGGCCGATTTGACGACTTCGGGGCCGGTGACGAACATGTGGCTGATTCCTTCAACCATGAAGATGAAATCGGTCAGTGCGGGGGAATACACCGCGCCGCCGGCGCAGGGACCGAGTATGACTGAAATCTGGGGTATAACCCCGGAAGCCTTGACGTTGCGGTAGAATATCTGGCCGTAGCCGTCGAGTGATTCCACGCCTTCCTGTATGCGGGCGCCGCCCGAATCAAGCAGGCCTATGACCGGGAAGCGGGCTTCTATGGCCATGTCCATGAGATTGGCTATCTTGCGGGCATGGTCGGAACCGAGAGAGCCGCCTATCTGCGTGAAATCCTGCGCGAACACCGCGACGTCGCGTCCGTTTATCTTGCCGAAACCAGTTATTACGCCGTCGCCCTTGATGTGCTTGTCCTTGAGGCCGAAATCCGTGCAGTGTGTCTCCAGCATGGAGCCTATTTCCGTGAAGGAGTTTTCATCCAGAAGATACTGTATCCTTTCCCGCGCCAGCAGTTTGCCCTTGGCCTTCTGCGCGGCCGCGCGCTCCGGGCCCGCGCCTTCCATCGCCTTGGCGTATATTTCCCGGAACTTGCGGAGGTTTTCCGGCACTTCGCGCACTTTTTTCTGCTTGCCTTTTCCTTTTGAGTTTCCGTCGGGAGAGGCGGCAGAGTCCTGCTTTATCAAATCGTCCATGTTCATTTCCTCCGTAGCATTTCAGATTTCATAGCCACGCCACAGTGAGGGCGTAGCCCGGCGGCGTTTCCGCCGGCGTTTCTTCGCGCAAAACGGGGCTGCCAAGACCCCGCCACAGCTCTTCCAGACGTCCGGCATACTTTGGTCCGCCGGACGAAAAATCCAGTTCCTTCAGGTCCACCGACAGGCCGAGGCCCAGCGCCTTCAGCGCGGCTTCCTTGCGTGTCCACAAAAGAGTGAGCGCCGCGTCATTGCCAGCGGCCACTGCGAGTTCCGCGTCAGTGAAGCAGTCCCTGGCCCATGATGTGGAACGTTTCTCCACCACTTCCAGGTCCGCCCCTATGGCATTTGTTCCACCAAGTCCGACCGCCGCCGCTGCGTAGCCGCCGCTGTGCGTCAGCGAAATCGGGGAAGGCGACGGCAGCCCTTTGATATGCAAAACTGGCCGCCCGTCCTTGTCCGGGACCGCTTCTATCTCGGAAGCGGGCATTCCCGGGACAAGATGCCTGCTGACCGCAAGCTTAAGGGCCGTCCTTCCGCCCAGCCAGTCCCTCCTGCGTTTCTCGACTTTGAAAGAACAGTACTTCCCGGTTTCTCTCGCGGACAGCACGCCCTCTCCGGGCGCGCCGTCCGTAAGCCTTGTTATTTCCAGAACGTATGGAGCCATCTCCCTTACTGGGGAATCATCCTGTAATCTTCCAGCTCAACCCAGAGCTTGTTGTCGCCGCCGAAGACGAAGGCGTCGTATATGCTCTTGCCCATCTCGTCCTTGCCTTTATATATGCCGAGTATGAACAGTTTCTCCGGCGCTTCGCCGTGGTTGTAGACAAGCACCCGGCCTACATTGTCCGGCAGTGCCATTACGTTGTCGCGGTGCAGGTCGCGGTAGCCGCAGGCCTGGAACGCCGCTTCTATGAGCATGGGATAGGCGAGCAGGTCGCGTTTGCCCCCGTCCTTCCACTGGTATACAGCAGGGCGCTTGTAGACAGCGAGCACTCTCTGGTCGTCTATGGCCAGGACAGACTCAAGCACCTGGAAGCTGGGGCCGTGGAAGTAGACTTTGTAAATCTGCTCGCTGTCCGCCACAGGGGCGGGCAGGGTTCCAAGGTTGGGCTTAACTACGGTGGCCCACTTCGAGTCGGCGGAGTCCACCGTCCGCGCGGCAAAGTGCTTGCGCGGATTGCCGAGCTTTATTCCCTGGGGATTGAGGAAGTCGGACTCTATCGCCATGTCCAGTTTCCCGGGGGCTGTTTTTTCCGCGGTTATTTTGACCTTCTGCGGCTTGTTTCGCAGGAGTTTTATGGGAAGCATGAAGCGCACGTCCTCAAGCCCGGCCGGAGCCTTGCCGGAGGCGGCCGCCGCCGCTTCCATGAAGGTTTCTATGCCCATCACGCCGGGCACATAAGGCGTTCCGCTTATGGCGTGGTCGCGGAGGTAGTAATCGCTTTCAAGGGAAAAGACCTTCTCGGCGCGCATGGCTTTGCCGTCCGATGTCATCTGCGACACGAAAGGGCGTACCGGACCCTCTTCCCCGGAAGGGGGTTCTTCTCCCCCCCCGGACGCTCCGCCTTCATTGCCGTTCCCGCCCTTGCGGTTGCCTTTGACCTTGCCGGGCGCAGGATTGTGGTCGATGTGGACCTGCCTGTCCCAGTCCAGCTTGTCCAGCGTGGAGGTGAGGACGTATTCCGGCACTTCGCCGTAGACTATTTCGTCCACGAGGGCCTGTATTCCTTCGTCCGGCTGGATGAAGTCCAGTCCCTGCGACTTGAGGAAGGCTTCCACGCCGGGGCGCGCGCCCATGCCTACGGCGGCGTAGGCGCTCATGTCTATGGCTATGGCGCGCGTGCCGCTGTTCGTCAGGCTTATGGCCAGCTTGGAGGTGTAATCGCTGGCGGCGGCGTAGTCGCTCTGCCCCAAGTTGCCGAACTTGCCGGCAATCGAGGAGATGAAGAGCCAGAAGCCGCTGTCCTTGACTATGTCGGACGCGAGCAGGTCCATGGCGCTCTGGGCCTTGACGTCGTATATCTTGAAGAACTCCTCTATGGTCTTTTCGTTGACCAGCTTGGAGCGCTCGAGGCCCGCGAAGTGGACGACTCCGTCCAGCCTGCCGTGCGCCGACTTTATGGAGGCCAGCGTGTCGGCCATCGCCTTGCGGTCCGTCACGTCGCAGACGTGGTAGTCCACTTTCGAGCCGAGGGCTTTCAGGGCCTCGAGGTTTTTGTAGAGGGTTATGGAGTCGAGTATGCGGGTGTATTCCCTCTCCAGCATTACCGGGGTGGCTTTTTTCGTCGTGTCGGCCTTCATTGTTTCCCAGAGCTTTGCCTTTACGGTCTTAAGCTCGTCGGTGCTCATGGCCGCGTATTCCGCGGTCTTGGCCGTGACGGGAATGATGTCGAAGATGACGAAATTGCTGCGGTAGCGCTCGGACACCGCCTTGGCGAACATCGCGCCCAGGCCGCGCCCTCCGCCGGTGACCAGCACGGTTTTGCCGCGCAGGTCGTAGAGTTCCTTGGACACGTCCAGCTTTTCCGGCAGGGCGTGATAGGTCTGGCGCTTCCGTCCGCCCCATGCTATGTCCAGCACTCCGTCGCCGTGGAGAAGCTCTTCCATCGCCGTTTTGGATATGTATTCCGGCCCTTCCGCAGGTTCGAAGTCCTGCAGCTTGGAGAAGCACTTGGTAAGCTCGTACATGTCCTTGCGCAGGCAGCGCATGGTGCCGGCCAGGGCTCCGTAGATAGGGTCGAACTGCCTGTCACCGTAGTAGCCGAAGCCGCCGTCATGAGTCATGCAGACGTTGATGAAGGTGTCCGCGTCGGCGCGGTTCGCCAGGTCCTTTTCAAAGACCTTGCAGGCCACGAAGAGCGGCATGACATAGCGGACGAGGTCGTCGTGCGCGTTTGCCTTGCGGTCGAGCTTCTTGTCCGTGCAGCCGAGCAGGTAAATGAAGCCCTGCACGTTCGGATTGCCTAGCGCGTATTCCTTCAGCGCGGCTTCCACGTCGTTAAGGTCTTTCCAGTTGACCACAGTGGCGTTTTTGCTGCGGGTCTTGAGCGAGGTGAAGATGTGCGATTTGACCTTCAGCGAGGATAGTTCCGCCTGGAAGGCGCGGGCCATTGCCGCGTTGTCGGAGAATATCAGCACCGGCCTGTCGTGCGAGAGCTTCCTGTCCTCTCGGACGGCAAGAGGCGCGTCCACCACTATCGGCACATGGCGCAGATTGCGGGTTTCCTTGCGGACGAACGCTGTCGCCACAGACGCTGCCGGTTCTTCCGCATGCGCCACAGGTGCGGGCTGTGCGGACGGGGCTTCGGCAACCGGTGCGGCGGAAGGACTTCCGGCTTCCGTCATGACGAAGTTGATGCAGTGGCGGATGGTCGGATAGTCTTTAAGCTTCACGCCGTCCTTGCGCGGAATGTTGTATGCGTCGCGCATGGCGGCAAAGAGCTCTGCCTGCTTGACCGTATCGATGCCGAGGTCGGCTTCCATGTCGAGGTCGATGTCGAGCATGTCTTTCGGATAGCCGGTCTTCTGTGTGACCAGTTCGAGTATCGCGGTTTTTACCGACTCTTCGCTAAGCGCGGATTTCGCGGGCGCGGCTGCCTTTGGGGCAGGCGCGGGGGCCGGGACTTCAATTTTGTGCGCCGCGACGGGCTGTGGCTTGGGAGCGGGCTCGGTTGCGGCGACGCCTCCAATTTCCGATGTGACGAATTTTATGCAGTGGCGGATGGTCGGATAGTCTTTAAGCTTAACGCCGTCCCTGCGGGGGATATTGTAATGCTCACGTATTCCCGCGAAAAGCTCGGCCTGTTTGACCGTGTCGATGCCGAGGTCGGCTTCCATGTCAAGGTCGATATCGAGCATGTCCTTGGGATAGCCGGTTTTCTGTGTGACCAGTTCGATTATGGTTTCCTTGATGGAATCCTCATCGTGCTGGGCCGGCTTTGGGACTACCGGCGCGGGAACGGGTTTCGCGGCGGTGTATGAAGCCGGCTTCTGTTCAGGTTTTCTCGCCGCGGGTATGGAGACGGATGCCTGTTTCGGGGTTGTCACGAAGGCCTGCGGGGCTTCCATCACTACCGGCGGAGCCGCGTCGGCCGACGGGTCGAAGATATCCTTCACCCTGAGGGTGTTGTTGACGACCTCGAGTTCCGGGTTGCTTTGCCCTGATATGGACTTGAGCCAGTTCTGGTACGCGGACGGGTTTTCTATGCGCGCTTCACCGGCTTTGTAAGTCCTTTCCGTGAAGCTCATCGCAAGCTGCGAGCCGAAGCCCGCGCCGAGGCGCAGAGCGTAGCGGAGGTCGTATTTTCCCCCCTTGCTCAGGTTGATTCCGGCAAGTTCGGGGTCCGGTTCCTTATAGTTGGCTATGGGCGGCACTATGCCGGTGTTGAGGGCGCGGACGGCCACCACGTCCTCAAGGCTTGCGCCCATGGTGTGGCCCGTAAAGCCCTTCACATTGGAAACCACAACATTCATCACGTCGCGTCCGAAGGTCTGGCGCAGGGCGTTGACTTCGGCCGAGGCGCTGCCTCCGCGCGCGGGAGTGTAGGTTTCGTGGGACATGAACAGCATGTTGCGGGCTATCTCTGAGCGGTTGAGCCCGTGGCGCTTCTCAATCCTGCCGATGAAGTTGTCCATCACGTCGGCCACATGGGTGACATCGAGGCGGGTGGGATGGAAGGCGCTGTTGGCTATGACGGTTCCGAGCAGGCGGGCGAGCGGCTTCATGCCCCTGGCGCGCGTGCAGGTCTCGTCCTCAAGAACTATGCCTATGGCGCCTACGCCCACAATGAGGCCGTGGCGTCTGCGGTCGAAGGGCAGGGCGGCCTCGCTGATTTCGGCCTTGGTGGTGGCCGCGCCGCTGGCAAGGAAGCCGGCCATTACCCACTCGTGGGCGTTCTCGTTGGTGATGTCGTCGCCGCCGATGACTATGACGCGTTTCGCGCGGCCGGTGCGTATCCAGTCTTCCGCGATGCCGACTGCCTGCGTGGTTGTAGAGCATGCCGCGCTGACATGGGTTGCGGGTCCGCGCGCGCGTATCCACTGGCAGAACTGGCTGTGGCCGATGGGTATTATCTTGAGCAGGAAATTCTGCGAGAACTGCTCCCCTTCGCCCTTGGAGTGGTACTTGTTGAAGTTGGCGGCGAACCATTCCGACAGCTCCCTGCGGAGCGCGGCGTCGGTAATCTTCTGTATTATCTCCTCGTAAACCTTGTATATATCCGCTCGCGCCGCGTTCCTGTATTTGGCCGTAAGGCTGCGGGATATCTCGCGGATGAGGTTGTCCGTGGTCGGGAAGGCGGAGGCGAATATCACGCCAGTTTCGTCGGACATCTCGGCAGGGAGTGTCCATTTCTCTGGCAGGTATTTGCCGGTGGAGGTCTTCTTGTAGCTCTGCACAAGCGGAATGCCCGCGTCATGCAGGGCCTTGATGCCGGCCGCTATCGCCATGCGGAAACTGGTGTCCATCGATTCCACCCAGTTCGCCGGGAGGCCGAATTCCCTTTCAAGGTCGAAACCGCCCTTGCGCGCGGCCAGTTTTATGGCCTGCGATATGGAGGTCAGCCTTTCTATGCGGTGGTCGCCCGTGGCCGACTTGACCACGTAGACGACGTTCTTGTCTATCTGTTTCTGCTGGTCTTCCGGGGATATCGGCTCGATGAGATTCTTGCCGGCGAGTATTTCGTCTATGCCGGAATCGCGGAACGCCTTGTCCCAGCTGCCGGGAACGCCGGCGGCTATGCCGCTTATCGCTATCGGGTTGGTGTTGAAACCGAAGCGCTCGTAACCGCCCTGTACTGCCGGAGTTTCCGCCGCGGCGGGAGTTTCCTGTGTTTTCGCTCCGCCGGTGAAGCCGTCCACCCAGGCCTGGAAGCCGGGGTTGTAGTCATTGGGGCGGACAAGCGGGTCCTTGCCGTTCCACTCGATTTTTATGGAAGAGGCGGTCATGTTGGCAAGCAGGTCGTTGAATTCCACTATGCCGCCTTTTTTCGGGTGGTTGGATGAAAGTATGAAGATGTCCTTCTTGTTCGCCAGGGTGCTGGTCGCGAAGGCGCTGAGGACGCGCTTGGGCCCGCATTCCACGAATATGCGCACGCCGTCGGCGTACATGCGCTCCAGCTGGCGTATCCATTCGACCGTGCTGGTTATCTGCTTCACCAGCAGGGTGCGGACGGCGTCTGGATCGCTGGGGAAATAATCGGCCGTGACGTTGGAAAGCAGAGGCAGTTTCGGGCTGGCTATGGGCAGCGTGGTAAGGAAGCGGCGGTAAGGCTCCACCGCGTCGCGTATGATTTCGCTGTGGAAGGCGTGGGAGACGGGTATTTCGACCGCCTGTATGCCAAGCGCGGTGAACATCTTTATGGCTTCGTCTATGGACTGCTTTTCCCCCGCTATGACGGTCTGGGACGGGCAGTTCTTGTTGGCGGCGACGACGTAGCCTTTTATCTTCTTGAGTTCCGGCTCCACGCGCTCGCACGGGGCGGCTATGGAGGCCATCTTGCCGGGGTCCTCCACCTTTATGCTGGACATTTCCTTCGCGCGGTTCGTGACGGCGCGCAGTCCGTTTTCGAAGGTAAAGACTCCGGCTGCCACGGCGGCGGCGTATTCGCCCAGGCTGTGCCCTATGGAAACGTCCGGTTTCAGGCCGAACGTGCCGAGCAGGCGGAACATCGCTATGTCCGCGGTGAGGACTGCGGGCTGGGTCATCTGCGTCTGCTTGATGGCCTCCTCGCGTTTGGCGAGCTGTTCCGCGCTTTCCCCGGGCTTGGACCAGATGACCTCGGTCAGGGTGGTGTCTATAAGTCCTTTAAGTATTCTGTCCGCTTCGTCAAAGGTGTCCTGCACGACCTGGTACTTGCTGGCCAGGTCCTTCATCATGTCGACGTACTGGGAACCCTGTCCCGGGAACATGAAGCCGACCTTGCCGCCGTAGGTCTGCGGGCGGAAGGGATATATGCCCTTCATCTTGAGATGGAGCGAGCCCTTCTCCCAAACGTCCTCGGCGGAAGCCGTCTTTATGAAGAAGGCTATCTTGTCTTTAAGCTTGACCGGGTTTTCTGCCACTATGGTGACACCATAGGCGCCGCGGGGCGCAATGTGGCGCTTGTAGGCTTCAAGGATGAGGGGATAAGGGTCGGAGGCCGAAAAATTCTGGGCGAAGAGGCGGACTTCGTTTATGAGTTCCGCCTTGCCTATGGCGGAGAAAGTGAGCGTTTCACTCTGCAGCTTCTCCGGTCCTACCTTCAGTGTAGCTTCCGCTTTCGGGGCGAGCTGTCTGGGCATTTCCTCTTTCATATATCTGGGCTCCGGTGTCCTTGTGGCCTTGGGGTCGAACTCTTCCAGCGCTGCGTGGAAGTTTGTTCCGCCGAAACCGAAGGAAGAAACGTTTGCGCGCCTGGGACCTTTGGAGGACCATTCCTCTGCCTGGGTCAATACGCGGAAGGGGCTGTTTTTCCAGTCAATGTCGGGGTTGGGGGTTTCGAAATTCATGGAGGGCGGCATTACCTTGTTGTGGATGGCGAAGGAGGTCTTTATAATCGACGCTATGCCTGCCGCGGCCTTGGCGTGGCCCATCATGGACTTTACCGAGCCAATGCCTATAGAGCCTTTTTTATCCACATACTGCGCGAAGGCTTCTCCTGTGCTGTTTAACTCGGTCACGTCTCCCACGCGGGTGGCGGTTCCGTGCGCTTCCATGAGGCCGATGTCCGCGGGGGTATAGTCCAGCTGCTCGAAGGTTTTGGCTATGGCTATGCGCTGGCCTTTGGGGTTGGGGGCGGTTATGCCCTTGCCCTTGCCGTCGCTGGACGCGCCGATGGCGCGGACAAGGGAATATATGCGGTCTCCGTCCCGGACGGCGTCGGAAAGCCGCTTGAGGAGTATCATGCCGGCGCCTTCAGCCATTACGAAACCGTTGGCGCGGGCGTCGAAAACCCAGGAGCCGTCTTCCGAGAGGGCACCTATCTTACAGAATTTGATGTAGGCGGAGGCGCTCATCATCTGGTCCACGCCGCCGCAGACGCACATGTCGAAGTGGCCGAGGCGCAGGCCGTTGATCGCGGAATAGACCGCCGCCAGGGAGGTGGCGCAGGCCGCGTCAACCGTGAAATTGGCGGCGTTGACGTTGAGGACGTTCGCCACGCGGCCGGCGATTACGTTTGAAAGCTCGCCCGGCATGGTGTCTTCGTTTATAGGGGCCCAGCGCCTGTCCGATTCCGCGTCCAGCTCCGCCAGCAGGGCGTTTCCGGCGCTGCCCATCCTGGCGTAAGTGCTGGTCTTGCGTATCATGTCGAAATAGGTCTGGCGGTAGACGCGGAGGTCTGTCTCCTCTTTCTTCATGCCGCCCATGGAATTGCCGATAATGACGGCGGTGCGCTCGCGGTTAAAGGGTTTCTTGTCATAGCCGGCGTCGTTCATCGCCATGACGGCGGTTTCTATGGCAAGGTGCTGGACGGAATCCATCTGGGCGGCTATCTGGGGCGGGATGCGGTGCTTTATCGGGTCAAATTTGAAATCCCGGATGAAGCCGCCTATCTTGGAGTAGGTTTTATCCTTTGCCTTATGGTCGGGGTCGTAGAAAACATTTATGTCCCAGTGGGTTTTGGGGACTTCGGTGATGCAGTTCTTTTTGTTAAGGATGTTGTTCCAAAATGTTTCCTTGTCGTTCGCTCCCGGCATGATGGCGCCCATGCCGATTATTGCGATGGGTTCAAGGTTCTTGTTTTCCATAGCGTCTTGGTTCTCCTTACTTTGGATTCCAATCCAGAAAGTGTCGGGTATGCATCCAGCATGGATGTCGCATCAAAGCGCAAGGCCCGTTCCTATAAATAATACTTATAAGTATTTTAGGAAATTTGCCGGAAAGCAAACAAGGCGTGGGAGGCTATTTTATTTCCAAAATGTTTCATGTTTTCCGGTCTATTGTGATGCTTACGTCCGGTTTGCCGTCTGTGGAAGGGTCTGGACAGTCGGCTTCTGTTTCTTGATAGGTATCCTGCGGGAATGGCGGTTAGCCTGTTTGGGATAGGATGCGGGGATTTCAAGGTTGTTTTTGAAGGGTGGGAAATTAGGGCTTGTAAAACTACTACTAAAATGGTAGAATTTACTTGAAGGTCCATGAACCGGCCCCGGGGAAGTGTTTGGAGGGGCAGGACTGGAAATCCGGACAGGAGGCATTATGCCAGGTAAAACGCAGGCCGAAATTCAGGCCATAACAGCCGAGCTTGACGCGATTGTGGCCAAAGTGAAAAAAGCCCAGCTTGCCTATGCAAGCTTCACCCAGGGACAAGTGGACCGTATTTTCCGCGCCGCGGCAATGGCGGCGGCGCGAAACCGCATATATCTCTCCAAGCTGGCGGTTGAGGAAACCGGCATGGGCGTCATGGAAGACAAGGTCATAAAGAACCATTTCGCCTCCGAGTACATTTACAACAGCTATAAGGACGTCAAAACCTGCGGCGTGCTGGAGAATGACGAGTCCTTCGGCTATCTCCAGATTGCCGAGCCCATAGGCATAATAGCGGGCGTCATTCCCACCACCACCCCCACTTCCACCGCCATATTCAAATCCCTGCTGGCGCTCAAGACGCGCAACGGCATCATTTTCTCCCCCCATCCCCGCGCCAAGCGCTGCACGGTGGAGGCCGCGC
>Ga0074197_1003074_pt1 | contig 10607 bp, 6 predicted proteins | sample EPASupsiteSAE305_FD_64526 | JGI IMG/M metagenome (GOLD analysis project Ga0074197, IMG submission 64526) | Bioremediated contaminated groundwater microbial communities from EPA Superfund site, New Mexico - SAE3-05 reassembly with SPADES | ecosystem: Environmental > Aquatic > Deep subsurface >...
GCAGGTCAGCATGGCCCTTATAGCTGGGGCAACACACATACTACAATGGAGCCGACAGAGGGTTGCCAAGTGGCAACACGGAGCTAATCCCAAAAACGGCTTCTCAGTGGGGATTGGGGGCTGCAACTCGCCCCCATGAACTTGGAATTGGTAGTAATCGCGGATCAGCATGCCGCGGTGAATACGTTCTCGGGTCTTGTACACACCGCCGTAATTTAATTAACGCGCGTGGCAGTTAAGTTTTCCAGTAGGTTAAAATCCTACCCCTTAGATACTACATATCTGATAGGGTAGCCAAAAAATTGACAGTCCTAATCGGGTAACTGAATAGGGCGGAGGGTCTGAGGCAAAAAGCAGGGATGATTCAAAAAGGCAGACGACTTTTGCAGGGCGGTCCTAAGGAAGTCAAAAAAAACGCTTTTCATTCATGTTTGGAACGGAAAATTTAATAACCCACGGAGATCCTATTAAGACAGAGGTTATTGCTTATTAGGAAGTCAGCTTTTCCATAGTAAATATTGACATATTCGGGTTTAGTTTGTATTCTGAATATTGAATATATTGAAGGGGAATCCGTAATGTTATCAGCTTTGTATATAGTAGGCTTTGTTGAAGGGGAAGGATGTTTCTTAGTTAGTTTGAGACGTGATAATCGAATTGATCTTTGATTTTTCATTACTCAGGCCATTGGAAACAAGGATCTTCTTTACAAAGTTAAAAAGTATTTTGGAGTTGGTAGTGTATATCAGAAATCTTCCTCAGAAGGGAAGTTGCCAGCCTACGTGTTTGAAGTATCAAAAAGAGATGATATTTACAATGTCATCATTCCATTTTTTACAGAACACAAACTGTTAGGATATAAAGCAATAAGTTTTGAAACTTTTTGCAAAATAGCCAAAATTGTAAAAGGCAGGCAGGATATACGCAAACTTAATTCTAAGGAACTTTCTTACGTAACAAAGTTGAGGTTCGGAATGAATAAACATTATGGCTCGCCCGGTGCGGTAAAGTCCGCTCGCCGGGTGGGAACGCGCTACAACCTCAAGTAAAGCGCAATCCGTCAAGTGAGTAAAGTTGTATATACCTTAAATCCCGTTGTACGGGATCAAGGTAGAGACAGCGATAAGCACTAAGTCGTAACAAGGTATCCGTACTGGAAGGTGCGGATGGATCACCTCCTTTCTAAGGAGATGACTTTCACCAATTTATTGGTGACTGTTACACCCCCATTTTAAGTTACGGGTTTTTTGGTTAAAAAACTATAAACGAAGCTTTCAGTCACATTTTGGATTCTAAATAAAAATTAACTTTATAAATCTTTGGAAGTCAACGAAAAATCCCCTTTTACAGGGGATTTTTTGTGGGAAAAATTAAATGAAGACGTACTTGGTGGAGCATTTTATCAAAAATCGATAGAATGCTCCACCGGAAGCAGAGAGATTATTGTTTAAATTTGAGCGCTAACCCCGCAATCATCAGGAAAATACCCCCGACGGTGACGATAGCGCTTCCGAACGGTGTGGATCCAGAACCTAAATCAGCGCCTGTTATGGGCAATAGTTCTGGTGTGTTCATCACCGGCGGAATGGGTAACGTCGAGATCGGCGTTGCCGTTGGTGTTACTTCAACGATTGTTGGTGTTGGGCTGGGCGGCAGGGTAGTGGCCGTTGGTATTTCAGACGTGCTTGTTGGCGTTGGATCAACTGGAACAGTTGGTGTAAACGTCGGAACCGATGTTTCGGTTGGAACCGGCGTCTCGGTTGGATTTGGTGTTTCAGTCGGTACAGATGTCTCAGTCGAGATCACAGTCTCGGTTGGGGTAGGATCGGCGCCTTCGGTACAGTGGCTCAGCTGAAGGTGATTTTTTTCACTACCTTCGCCGGTAAAACTGACCGATGCCGACAAACCCGCATCCAAAGAACCCACCGAATCGGCTGACCAGGATCCATTTCCATGCTGGATCATCGTGTAATCTCCATTTACATGGAGGGTTGCGCCGGTGATTCCTTCAGATGGAGCAAGAACCCAGTGACCACCATACTGACAAGGTAAGGCATCAGATCCATTACCATCCCAGTCTATAATCCCGTCCGCCTGAACAGGGATTACCCCAAAACCTAAAAGAAAAACAGCCATCACGAACAAAAACTTTTTCATTTTACCCTCCTTATGGGTATAAAAACGTTATGAGTCTCTCTGCTTTTTTAAAGAACAATACTTACTTGATAAACCCGCAGTTGGGCTTATTGACTGGGAATTATAGACCTAAAAGTCAAATTTTACAATATTATGGGGTTAAATTTTCCTCGTCCAGTGTATGCGGCTTGCTTGAATAACCTTTTCGCGGTTAAGGTTACTGGAAACCGGTAGAGGAAGGGTGGTAGAAACAAAGGGTCGGGTAATCTGTCCGTCAATAGTCATCTTGGTTGCAATCTGATACTTACCCAGGTTTATGAGATCCTGGGCTGTGAACACTTCGGCGAACTCTTTGGTTAAGATGTCCGCATCGTTTGCTCCGACTGCAAATGTCATGACTGTTCCTGCATTTCCCAAAATTGCCTTGGTTACTTCCTCGGGGATTTGGGCCATGTATTGATTGGCAAGCATGATGTCGAGTCTATATTTTCTGGCTTCACTCATTATTTTGATGAATGACCCTGTGGCAAAATTTTGAAACTCGTCAACGTAAAGATAAAAATCTTTTCTTTGTTCCTCGGGAAGGGCAACTCTGTGCATGGCGGCAAGCTGGAATTTTGTAATAAGCATGGCGCCAAGTAGAGCCGCGTTATCCTCTCCGAGTCTGCCTTGGGAAAGATTGGCAAGAAGGATTTTTCCGTCGTTCATTACGTCATCGAGCTTAATTGTGCTTTTGGGCTGTCCGATAACTGTCCTTATAAGTGGTGAGGTTACGAATTGACCCACTTTATTAAGAATTGGGGAGATGGCTTCAGCCTGAAGCCTTTCTGGCATTTTATCAAATTCATCCCGCCAGAAAGCCAACATTGAAGGATCACTAATTGTATTTTCAACTTTTTGTCTGAAGGCCTTGTTGGTAAGAAGTAGTGGAACATCTTTCAAAGTAGAATTTGGAACCAGGGCAAGAGTGTAAAGTGAATTTCTTAAAATGTACTCGAGTCTTGGTCCCCAGGAAAACCCAAAAATTTTGTTGAATATTGAGACAATTCCGGACACAACCAGTTCTGCCTCTTCATTGTTTGTGACTTCAAGAGGATTTATGACAATGGGGTAGGAAGTGTCTGCCGGGTTAAAGTAAATAACATCCTTGATTCTGTGTTTGGGGATGTAATCAAGAACAATGTCGCATAGATCTCCATGGGGATCTATTATGGCTAAACCACGGTCTTTTTTCAGATCGTCAATTGCCATATTGGCAATGAGGGTAGACTTTCCTGTACCGGTTTTTCCTATTGCCCAAATATGACGTCTTCTGTCGATATCTTTAATTCCAAAAATAGTATCGCGGTTTTTGAAAATTGTTTTGCCGAAAAAGTTAACATGGGCGCGATCTTCCTCTTTTGTAGTGATTGCATTGGGAAGACTTTCCGGAGGTTCAGAAAGAACTTTAGTTCCCCAGGCAATACCTGTTGTTTTAATTTTCTCTGACGGAAGATGCCAGATGGTGGCAAGCTCAAGAATATTGAGAACATCCCCGCCCGAAACACTCCGGTTTAACGTGTCAGGAAGAGTATTGTTTTTACTAAAAATTCCAGTTTTTTTTGTCGTGAGGTGATTCCCGTCGGATCTAGTAAAAACTCCAAAAGCACTTGAAAGTTCGATTAGGGATTTCTTCGTGTTGCCGATAAGACGAATAGAGGTCTTAAATCCTGGGTAAGAAATTTTCTCAGTTATTATAGTTTTATCCGCCCTTGGGGAATAAGTTCCATCTTCATTTTTGGTGCCATAATCGGCGTAGGAAGCTCCTTGCGATTGCCATTTTGTAGTGGTCGCCTCAAGTGCTATTTGTACAAACACCATTTCTGTCGGTTCCGCTTTCGAGAGAACTGAAAGTACTGAAGATAGCGGATCTACATCGGCAAACTTGTCATAGGTTGCAATAGGATAAAAACTGCCCTTGGCAAGTTTTAATTCCTTAATTTGTAAGGAATGTTCCTGTAAATCGGTTTGTAGGGGATCGTTCATTTTTTCAATGACAACAAGCGGATAATTGCTTTGAATTTGGGCTTCCAAAAAGGGAACAAGGGAAGTTTCACAGGTTATCATAAACCTGATTTGCTGGTTGATGGAGGCCATCTCGAGTGAAAGGGCGGGGGCCTTGGTACCTAAAAGTCTTTGTAAAGGTGAAACTGAATTGATTTGAGTCAGGGCCGAAAGAAAAGTCTTGGCAGCCTCGGGGGTGACCTCAACATTGCGGGGCAGTTTGAGAAATAGAGTGGTCAGGTTTTGCATACATACCATTATATATGGTTAGTGGTTAATGTTTAATCACTAATGATTGAAAATAAAATTACTGGTGGAACCGTTACTCTCGAAATATTAAAAATTAATATTTTTTGATTGGCGGTTCCACCTCAAGGGGAAGGGAATTGTTTATTTAAAAATTGCTACAGCGGCAGCTGCAAGCACAAACAATATAACGATGTCCAGAATATTTAATCTGTTTTTCTTCAGGAGCCTGACAGTTGGCCCTGAAAGAAACAAAACTCCTAAGATGAGCAAAACTGCTACCGGGTTTAGAATGCGATCATTCATGACCTTTTCCCTCTCTTTTTATGTGCTAAAAACAAAAAAACCAACGCAATTGTTGGAATGGGGTAAGTATACTATGGGAGTTGATTGGAGTCAAACTGGGTGGGTGCGCATGGGATCGAACCATGGACCTCGTTCTTATCAGGAACGCGCTCTACCACTGAGCCACGCACCCCCGTACCAAAAATCTTTGCTATTTTAACATGGCAGATATTTATAATCCACCTTGTTCCAAAGAGGGCTTGACGCCTCACACTGTTCAAGATATAATTCCCTTACCTTATAAAAGATAAGGTTTTGAGTTCGGAACAATTAATGAGAATTAAAACAATTTCTAAAAAACAAGCCGCGCTCATGCGTGGTTAAGGGAAATTAGTATTATCTTCTCGGAGACTGTGACCGGCACTCGAAAGGCCGGTTTTTTTGTATGAAACAACTGTCCGACAAAGAAAAATTAGTAGCACTTTTGAAAAAGCTGGAAGAATATGAGGCTAAAGTTAATTTTCGCTTGAGTCATTTCAGGGGAGTTGCTCACGAATCAGCGTCTGGAGAATTGGCCTCAAGTGAACTTAAAGTATTGCAAGATCATGTTGCAAGCTTGAAAGCCGAAATTAAAATTTTGGAGGCTAGGCTTTCCGGGCCCAAAGTTTAACTGGCTGAACACCTCATTTGCAATGAGGAGGTAGTGGGTTCGACCCCCACTGGGTCCACTAATAAAAGGGCTTAATTGGTTTATCAGTAGGTTCGATTCCTACTAAGTCCACACTGATCCGCCGAGAGGCGGTGAATTGTACTTTAAAATTTGAAGATTTTTAGGATTTTTTTGTTCCCGTCGAGATTGAAATTATATCTTACGGGATATTGTAGAAGAGGAAGGTCGCGTCCCATATCCTGATTTATTTCAGGGTGTGTGGGATCGCAAGTTAAACAACGCAGACAGTGAATGCCTTGCTTCTTATCTCCGAAGAAGGACGTACATAGCCACGAAAGTCGCCGGGTAGCTGCTACGAAGCTTTGATCCGACGGTGTCCGAATGGGGAAACCCAGCCAGTTTTACTGGTTACACACATTTAAAAAAGTGCTCGTAAGAGTATTTATAGAGTGTGTTGTGGAAACCACCCGAACCGAAACATCCAAGTAGGGTGAGGAAAATAAATCAACGAGATTCCGCTAGTAGCGGCGAGCGAAAACGGAACAGTCTAAACCCCATTCCAATTTATTGGAAAGGGGGGTTGCAGGAGCCCAATGTGGGATTAGTGTTTGATAGCAGAGTGGTCTGGAATGGCCAATCAAAGAGCGTGAAAATCGTGTATGCAAAATCAAACATTACCCTAGGGATTTCCTAAGTACCACGGAGCACATACTCTGTGGGAATCCGGGGGAACCATCCTCCAAGACTAAATAAGATAAGAGAGCGATAGTGAACAAGTACCGTGAGGGAAAGGTGAAAAGCTGGGTGAGACACCCAATGAAATAGAACCTGAAACTGTTTGCGGTCAAACCGTGAGAGCACCGTAAGGTGTGATCGCGTGCCTATTGAAGAATGAGCCGGCGAGTTTTCAGTTACTTCTTATGTCTAACCCCAATTTGGGGGGAGGCGAAGGGAAACCAAGTGTGAATAGCGCGTTTGGAGTAACTGGAAGACCCGAAGCTGGGTGAGCTAACCATGAGCAGGGTGAATGTTGATGAAAGTCGACAAGAGGCCCGAACCCGTTATCGTTGCAATGATATGGGATGACTTGTGGCTAGAGGCAATATACTTATCGAACCCAGAGATAGCTGGTTCTCCCCGAAAGGTCTATGGGGACCGTGGTCCGTAACGTTCTGCTGGTTGTAGAGCACTGGATGGGCAAGAGAGCGCAAGCAATTTTGCTCAATCAAACTCCGAATGCTAGCGTGAGCTATCGAACTAGAAAGCCGCATCGGGCTAAGCTGATGCGACGAAAGGGAAACAACCCTTGACTCTCAGTTAAGGCCTCTAAATTACAACTAAGTTTGAAAGGAAGTTTCCTTTCTCAGACAGCCAGGAGGTTGGCTCAGAAGCAGCCACCCTTTAAAGATAGCGTAACAGCTCACTGGTCGATGAGGGGGAGCGCCGAAGATTTATCGAGGATAAGTTGTATGCCGAAGCTAGAGATTTTGTCTTGAATTTATTCAAGATGGAGTGGTAGGGGAGCGTTCCAACAGCGGTGAAGGTGAACTGGAAGGTTTGCTGGAGCGGTTGGGAGTGAGAATGTCGGCTTGAGTAGCGCACAACTCAGGTGAGAATCCTGAGCGTCGAATGTCCAAGGTTTCCACTGCAAGATTCGTTCACAGTGGGTTAATCGGTTCCTAAGGCGAGGCCAAATGGCGTAGTCGATGGATGATTGGTCAAAATTCCAATATTTGTGTTAAATCGTTACCCCGCAAGGGGCATGCGCAAGCATGATTAGCTAGGGATTGACTAAGCAGGAAGATTGAAGCTTTTTCGTGAAGTAAAGTGCAGAAATCGAAGTAGTTCTGACTGGAAAATCCGTCAGAGCGTTTAATCAAGATGATGCAAAGTTCCCCGCGAGGGGGGCGATTCCGAAATTTTCAGTTTACAGGAAAAGATTCGTAGTGAGATTTAAGATAAGCCGTACCGCAAACCGACACAGGTGGACTGGGGGAGCACCCTAAGACGATCGAGAGACAAATCCTCAAGGAACTCGGCAAAAAAACTACCCGTAACCTCGGGAGATGGGTTGCCTTGCTTAAAAACAAGGTGGCACCTAAAGTTTATTAGTCGACTGTTTATCAAAAACACAGGTCCGTGCAAAGGCGAAAGCTGAAGTATACGGGCTGACGCTTGTCCAGTGCCGGTAAGTTAAGAGGAGGGGTGCTAGTCGCAAGATTAATGCTCTGAATTTAAGCTCCGGTGAACGGCAGCAGTAACTATAACTGTTCTAAGGTAGCGAAGTTCCTTGCCAGGTAAGTTCTGGCCCGCATGAATAGCGTAACGAGCTAATAACTGTCTTGAGGGTTTACTCGGCGAAATAGCGATGGCTGTGAAGACGCGGCCTACTTCCACATGGACAAAAAGACCCCGTGGAGCTTTACTGCAGGTAGATATTGCTTTCATATTTTTTGATTGTCTAGAATAGGTGGGAGCCGCAAGGCGACAATGTAATACCACTCGTCTGAGAATGTGAGGCTAACTTAATTCCGATGAAAACTCGGAAGAGGAACGTGTTTGCTGGGCAGTTTTACTGGGGCGGTACCCTGCTAAATTGTAACGCAGGGACACAAAGGTTGGCTTTCCGCCGATGGAAACGGCGGATTTAAGCGCAAAGGTTTAAGCCAGCTTGACTGCGAGGGAGATGTCCCGAGCAGGTACGAAAGTAGGTCTTAGTGATCCTCCGAGGCACAATGGGTGTGCCCGGAGCTTAATGGATAAAAGCTACCCCGGGGATAACAGAGTAGTCGCGCCCGAGCGTCCATAGCGACGGCGCGGTTCGCTACCTCGATGTCGGCTCATCACATCCTGGCGCTGAAGAAGGTGCCAAGGGTCGGTCTGTTCGCCCGTTAAAGTGATACGCGAGCTGGGTTCAGAACGTCGTGAGACAGTTCGGACTCTATCCTGTGGAAGCGTCGGAATCTTGAGGAGAGCTGGGGACAGTACGAGAGGACCTCCCTGGGGGAATCCCTAGTGTGCCGGTTATTGCGTCAGCAGTAACGCCGGGTAGCTACATTCCCTTGTGATAACCGCTGAAAGCATCTAAGTGGGAAGCCAACTCCAAGATTAGGATTCCATATTAAATCCCGGAAAGAAGATCCGGTTGATCGGCAGGCACTGGAAGACCTGTAAGGGTTTAAGGTAACCTGTACGAATAGATTGATATTTGCGATCCCACACTTTTGGGACGCGACCTTCCTCTTTTTACGAATTCAAATAATCCTATTTTTCAAGGCAATGTTCTGGTGGTTCGAGCAATCTGGTACCACCTGATTCCATTCCGAACTCAGAAGTGAAACGGATTAGCGCAGACGATAGTTGTGGGGCAACCTACCGCGAAAATATGTCACCGCCAGAACAGTGCCCTGAAAATTACTAGCAAATCTTCATATTTTAAAATATAATTAACATACTTATTAAAAAGAAAGGCGGTAATGAATAGTGACAACTACAAAAACAACTTCTAATAGCGCAACCACCATGGCCGAGCTTCTTGCTCGTGCCAAAAATAAAATTCAGAAATTCACTAAAGGCCAAAGAGTTGAGGCTGAAGTTCTTTCTAAAACAGGATCAAATGTAATTTTTGATGTTGGCGGAAAATCTGAAGGCATCGTTAAGGAAAAAGGATACACAGATGCCAAAGAATTTATAGAATCTTTGAAAGTAGGGGATAAAGTTGCGGTTACTATTTTGGTACCCGAAACCCGTGATGGAATTACAATTTTAGGCCTCAAAGATGCAATGAAAGATACCTCTTGGATAAAACTTGAAAAAGCTAAAGAATCCGGCGAGCCGGTTCCGGTTCTGGGCAAAGGAGTTAGTGCTCCGGGATTTGTAGTTGACGTTCTTGGTATCGAAGGTTTTATTCCAACATCTCAATTGGGTAAGGAGGTAGCTAAGAATCCGCAGAATTTGGTTTACAAGTACTTTAAAGCAAAAGTTATAGAGGTAGATAAGATGAGCAATAAAGTTGTTCTTTCTGAGAAAGAAATCTCGGAAGCAGGGGATATTGCTCTTACCAAAGAAGCTTTGAAAAAGATAAAGGAAGGCGAAATATATGATGGAGTAGTGACAACAGTTGCCACTTTTGGCGCTTTCGTAAAAATTGAAGTTCCTATCAAAAAGGACAAAGCCCAAGTTGAAGGTTTGGTGCACGTTTCCGAACTTTCATATAGCCGTGTTAACCTTCCCTCGGATGTAATTAATGTGGGCGATGAAGTTAAAGTTAAGGTCTTAGCGGCTCACGAAGGCAAACTTGCCCTTTCCGTCAAACAGGCCAAAAAGGATCCTTGGGAGGAAGTTGAAAAGAAATTTAAGACTGAGGACAAAGTTGTGGGTAAAATTGTTAGGGCAAGTGATTTTGGATATTTTGTTGAACTTCTCCCTGGTGTTGAAGGATTGATCCATATTACTCAGGTTCCTCCATCAATGAAACTTACGGTAGGTCAGGAGATTAAATGTACTGTTGAGGAAGTTAATCAAAAAGATAAAAGAATTGCTCTTGGCCTTGTTTTAACCTCAATACCCCTCGGTTACAAATAAATGTATAATTGGCCAAATGGCCTTTCATTCCAAATATGTTTGTCAACAGTGCGGTTATGAGTCTACGGGTTGGATGGGAAAATGCCCGGAATGTGGAACATGGAATTCACTGGTTGAGACAGTCGTCTCGATAGGTAAAGGGCAAGGAATAAAAGGTAAAAGAGAATCGAATGCTTCTGTGAGTAAGCCCATCAAGCTCTCTGAAATTAAGCAAATCACAACAAAGCGAATTTCTACAAAAATCTCCGAACTTGATAGAGTTTTAGGAGGGGGTCTAGTTCCTGGACAAGTCATTCTTATTGCAGGGGAACCCGGAATCGGGAAATCAACCCTTCTTACCCAACTTGCAGCTTCACTATCCACTGGTGATAAAACATCATCCACAGTTCTCTATGTTTGCGGTGAGGAATCGGCTACGCAGGTAAAAGTGAGGGCTGATAGACTTGGGGTAAAGAGATCTGGTATCGAACTCCTTGAAGATACTGATGTAGATAGCGTGATAAATACCATAGATGACTTCAAAGAACAGTCCTTGCAAGCAGTAATTGTTGACTCGGTGCAAACAATGACGACATCGAATCTTAGTGGGATGGCAGGAAGCGTGGGACAGGTGAGAGAGTGCGCTTTTAGGCTCTTGAAAGAA
>Ga0074197_1003075_pt1 | contig 10598 bp, 4 predicted proteins | sample EPASupsiteSAE305_FD_64526 | JGI IMG/M metagenome (GOLD analysis project Ga0074197, IMG submission 64526) | Bioremediated contaminated groundwater microbial communities from EPA Superfund site, New Mexico - SAE3-05 reassembly with SPADES | ecosystem: Environmental > Aquatic > Deep subsurface >...
ACAACGGCGGCTATGACGGCGGAGGCGGAGGCGGAGGCTACGACGGCTGGGACTGGGGATACGGCGGCTACGGCACCGGCATAGGTGTCGGACCTCACCCCCCCTACATGCCCCCGATGATGGGCAAGGACGGCAAGGCCGCGGCCACCAAGAGCGAGACCTGGACCGGTTCCCGCCGCTATCTCATTGCCAAGGACGCCGACATGTCCACGATAAGCTCCCCTGTGCTCCAGAGCTTCGACAAGGTCGACATGGGCGACTACAAGCACCTTATAGAGTTCGCCAAGTGGGCCAAGGCCAACTATCCCGCCCGCAAATACGCGCTCATCGTCTGGAACCACGGCTCCGGCTGGAAGCGCCGCGCGACCTTCTCGAAAGGCATCTCCTACGACGACGAGACGAACAACCACATCACCACCCCGCAGCTGGGCGAGGCGATGGCCGCCATCGGCAAGGTTGACGTGTACGGCTCCGACGCCTGCCTCATGCAGATGGTCGAAGTCAACTATCAGATAAAGGACTACGCTTCCTATATCGTCGGCTCCGAGGAAACCGAACCGGCCAACGGCTACGATTACACGAAGTGGCTCTCCCGCCTGGCGGCCAACCCCACGGCGTCCGCTTCCGAACTGGCCAAGTACGCGGTTCAGGCCTACACGGAGTCCTACACCGAGAAGAAGCAGAACATCACCCAGTCCTACGTCAAGGCCTCCAGCATGAACGGTCTTGCTTCACTGATGAGCGCCTGGGCAGACACCGCCATCGCCGCCAAGGAAACCGCGCTCTATAACAGCGCCCTTTCCCAGGTGCAGAAGTTCAGCGACGACGACAACGTGGACCTTTACCACTACGTCAAGCTGGTCCACGAAGGCACCAAGAACGAGGCCCTCAAGGCCAAGAGCGTCGAGCTCATGACCTACCTGGCCAAGCAGACCGTTATGCTCAACTCCTACCTCGGGGACAAGTACAAGAACGCCTACGGCATAGCCGTGTACCTGCCCACCGGGACCATGGACGGCAGCTACAACAGCCTGGCCTTCGCCTCCGCGACTCACTGGGTGAACTTCATCAACGCGATGAAAGCAGCCAACTAAAGAACCGAAGGTTTGAAAAGAACCCGCGCCTTACGGCGCGGGTTTTCTTTTTTGCGACGGGCCCAATGATAATGTAGGACCTTTGGCACTTTCCCCCTCCGCCGTAAAAACCAATAATATCAAGAGTCGGTACAAGCACAACACATCAAGTGAAAGGAGCAGCCATGAAACGTTTTGCAGCAGCATTCGCTGTCCTCGCCGCCACTGCGGCCGTCGCTACGGCCACAGACAGCGGCTTCGGCGATATCAACCTCAAGGCAATAAAGGCCGGCAAAGCCTCCCCGGCACTGCCCACCCCGGTGGCAAATGAGACCGCATCCGTGCAGCCGACCGCGGCCCGCGCGGCCGCTCCCAAGGAATGGACCGTGATGATTTTCTTCAACGGCAAGAACAATCTCGAAACGTTCACGCTGAAGGACATCAACGAAATGGAAACCGTCGGCTCCACCAGCAAGATAAACATTGTCGGCGAAGTCGGCCGCATGAACGGACAGGAAGGCGACGACACCAGCGAAGGCAACTGGACAGGCGCCCGCCGCTATCTCATCACCAAGGACAACAACGTCAACAAAATATCCTCCAAGCTCGTCCAGACCGTAGGAAACGCGGACATGGGCTCCTGGAAACACCTGGTGGAGTTCGCCAAGTGGGCTAAAACCAATTATCCCGCAAAGCGCTACATGCTCATCATCTGGAACCACGGCTCCGGCTGGGCTTCCCTTGGCAAGACCATGGTCCCCCAGAGCGACAACAAGGGCATTTCCTACGATGACGAAACCGGCAACCACATAACCACCACGGAAATGGCCAGCGCATTCGCGCAGATAGGCAAGATAGACCTCTACGCCTCCGACGCCTGCCTGATGCAGGACATGGGAGTCGCCTACCAGATAGCCCCCTACACCGAGGTGATAGTCGGCTCCGAGGAGATAGAGCCGGGCGACGGCTACGACTACTCGGGATTCTTCAAGGCGTTCGCGGCGAAACCTACGGCCAAACCCGCAGAAGTGGGCGCCATGATAGTCAATTCCTTCAAGAACTACTACACACCCAAGGGCGATGATGTGACCACGTCCACGCTGCAGTCATCGGCAGTACCGGCATTGCTCCGCAAAATGGACGTGCTGGCCGCGGCGATACTGGCGAACAATGACATAGAAGCGGCACGCCGCGCGGCAGCCAAGTCCATCAAGTACTACTACGAGGACCAGAAAGACCTCGGCGACTTCGCGAAACGCCTGATGCTGGAAAGCACCAACCCAGCGGTCAAGCAGGCCGCTTCCGAAGTAATCAGCGCGCTCAAGACGGCGGTGCTTTCGAATGCGGCCACCGGCAAGCTGGCGGCCTCCTCCGGGCTGGCGGTTTATCTGCCGGAAACGACCTATGACGCCAGCTTTGAGACACTGTCAATGTCCAAGGATTCCCGCTGGAACAAGCTGGCCGCGGCCCTGCCCGCGCCGAAAATCCTCCCGGATGACACCGGCACGGCCTTCGCGGAATCCGCTCCCGCCAAACCGTTGATAAAGTAAGCGGTCAGATTAAAAACAAAAACCCCGCCCTGTATGGCGGGGTTTTTATTTGTGTCCAGGGAGAAACTGCGTCTACCGATAAACCCTGCGACACCATGCGGCAGGCGAAATACCCCCTGCGGCAGATATACGACCCCCCTTCCCCCCGGGCGACACCTGATGCCGCATATTTTATTCAGTGAATGCAGGCTGAAGATATCTTCGATACAGTCTGTTACCGCCGCATCATCACTTCTCAAGCAGGGAGTCCCGCGACAAAAGCTACGGGAGTCGCTCCGCGACGGAAGACCGCAATCCCGGATTACCACCGGCACGAGAGGACCACTCTTCTCAAAAGGGTCAGTTTTCATTGATTTTGTGACATCGGCTTCACTGAAGTCATATGGACGCCGTCCTGTTTGCCGGCAAGGAATAAGCCGGGAATGCTCAGGAACAAACAAACCGGAACAAAAAGAATAGCGGTTATTCACACGGGTTTTACCGCCGGAAAAACCCCATAAAAATGACCGTGATGTTAATTGCCCTCTTAAAAACCGGGCAAGCCATAAATTCCAACAAAAAAAGCGGGCCGGACATTGAGTCCGGCCCGCCATACTTAAACCTTACAGCTACTTCGCCGCTACGGGAGTCTTGGCGTCTGTCTTGGCAACGTCGCAGGACATCTGCGCGAGCTGCTTGTAGACGCTAAGGCGCCACTTGTACTCGGCATCCGCCAGCTTCAGCAGTTTCGCCGCCATCTCCGGATTCTGGTCGCGAAGGGCTTTGAAGCGGCCTTCACCCATCATGAAGTCTTCGGTGGTGATGGTCGGCTCCCCGCTGTCTATCTGGAGCGGGTTCTTGCCCTGCGCGCGGAGCGCGGGATTGAAGCGGTAGAGTATCCAGCGGCCCGAGGCGACGGCCTTTTTGGCTTCATTGAGACCCATCGTCATGTTAATGTTGTGCGCGATGCAGTGAGAGTAGGCGATGATGATCGCGGGACCGTCGAACTCGTCGGCTTCCTGAAGGGCCTTGACCGCCTGGTTCATGTTTGCGCCCAGGGATATCTGCGCCACATAGATGTTGCCGTAGGTCATGGAGATCATGCCCAGGTCTTTCTTGGGCATAACCTTGCCGCCAGCCGCGAACTGGGCGATGGCGCCCATCGGGGTGGCCTTTGACATCTGGCCGCCGGTGTTGGAGTAGACTTCGGTGTCCAGCACAAGCACCCGGACTTTCTTGCCGGAAGCGAGAACATGGTCCAGACCGCCGTAACCGATGTCGTAAGCCCAGCCGTCGCCACCGAGTATCCACAGCGACTTCTTGACCAGATAGTCGACCAGCGCAAGCATTCGCCGGCTTTCCGGGTCGGTTTTGCCGGACAGGGCTTTCTTGATGTCGGCGATACGGCCGCGCTGCTGCTCGATGGAGACCCAGTCCTTCTGCTCGTCGGCCAGTATGGCGTCGACAAGGGTCTTCTGGGCGCTGAGCGGGCCTTCGGCCATTTTCCTGAGCTGGGCCTTGGCGTCGTTGGCAAGCGTGTCATAAGCGGCGCGCATGCCGAAACCGAACTCGGCGTTATCCTCGAACAGGGAGTTGCTCCACGCGGGACCCTTGCCATCGTCGCGGACGGTGTAGGGGGTGGTAGGCAGGTTGCCGCCGTAGATGGAGGAACAGCCCGTGGCGTTGGCGACGGTCATGTGGTCGCCGTGGAGCTGGGTGAGAAGCTTCACGTAGGGCGTCTCTCCGCAGCCGGCGCACGCGCCGGAGAACTCGAACAGCGGCTTCATGAACTGGCTTCCCTTGACGGTGCCGCGGGCAACTTTCTCCGCGCCTTTATCCTTGATGCCGAGGAAATACTTGAAGTTCTCGCGTTCCTGTTCGCGCAGGGGCATCTGAAGGGCCATGTTGATGGCCTTGGGGCTGGTTTTGTCCTTCATGTCCTTGTGAGCGGGGCAGTTGTAAACGCAGGCTCCGCAGCCGGTGCAGTCTTCAACAGCGACCTGCACCGTGAACTTGAGACCCTTAAGGTCGCCGCGGGCGTCGACGCTCTTGAAGGTCTTGGGAGCGTTTTTGAGACTGGCTTCGTCGTAGGCTTTAATGCGGATGGCGGCGTGCGGGCAGACCAGCGAGCAGATGCCGCACTGTATGCAGGTTGCGGAATCCCAGACCGGGGTTTCCAGCGCGATATTGCGCTTCTCGTACTGGGAGGTGGCCGTAGGGAACACGCCGTTGACCGGCAGTTTGGAGACGGGTATGTCGTCGCCGCGGAAGGCGATCATTTCGCCGAGGACTTCCTTGACGAACTTCGGGGAATCGGCGGGAACCACGTCGATGCGCTTGCAGGTGGAGGTTGCCTTCGCGGGCACGGTCACCTGAGCGATGGCGGCGACGGTCGCGTCGATGGCGGCGAAGTTCTTCTTGACGACTTCCTCGCCTTTTTTCTTGTAAGTCTTCTCGGTTGCCTTCTTGATGGAGGCGATGGCTTCCGCCTGGGGCAGCACGCCGGAGATGGCGAAGAACGCCGTCTGCATGATGACGTTGATGCGGGCGCCCATGCCGGTCTCGTGCGCTATCTTGGAGGCGTCGATGACGTAAACTTTGAGTTTTTTGGCGATGATGTCGGTCTGCACTTCGCAGGGCAGGTTGTCCCACACCTTGTCCGCCGCGTAGGGGGAGTTGATGAGGAAAATGCCGCCGTCCTCGGCGTGTGCCAGCATCTCGTACTTCTCAAGGAAGGAGAACTGGTGGCAGCCGATGAAGCGGGCCTTGCTGATGGTGTAAGGAGCGCGGATGTAGGACTTGCCGAAGCGCACGTGGGAAACGGTCAGCGAGCCGGCTTTCTTGGAATCGTAAACGAAGTAACCCTGCGCGTAGTTGTCGGTGTGTTCGCTGATGATCTTCATCGTGTTCTTGTTGGCGCCGACCGTGCCGTCGGAACCCAGGCCGTAGAAGAGCGCCCGGAACTCGTCCGCGCTGGCGATGTCGAAATGCTGGTCGAAAGGCAGGCTGGTTTTGGAAACGTCGTCATTGATGCCGACCGTGAAGCCGTTCTTGGGGCTGGCCGACTTGCCGTTTTCGAACACGGCCTTGGCCATGGCGGGAGTGAATTCCTTGGAGCCGAGGCCGTAGCGTCCGCCGATGATGAGCGGGGTGTTGGGGAAGCGCTTCTTGAGTTCGGGCTGGAGGAACGCGGAGCAGACATCCTCATACATCGGCTCGCCGATGGAACCGGGCTCCTTGGTCCTGTCACAGACGGTGATGACCTTGACCGTGGAGGGTATGAACTCCGCAAAGTCGGCTACTGAGAAGGGGCGGTAAAGGTTTACTTTAAGGACGCCGTATTTCTCGCCCTTGTTGTTAAGGTAGGAAGCGGTCTCGCGCATGGTGTCGGCGCCGGAGGCCATGATGATGACCAGGTGCGTCGCGTCTTTCGCGCCGAAGTATTCGAACAGGCCGTAGGTGCGGCCTGTCAGCTTGGCAAACTGCGCCATGGCCTTCTTCACGATGCCGGGGCAGGCGGTATAGAAATTATTCACCGCTTCGCGGCCCTGGAAGTAGACGTCCGGGTTCTGGGCGGTGCCGCGCAGAAGCGGGTTTTCCGGGGAAAGGGAGAAGGAGCGGTGATTCGCGATAAGCTCTTCCGACATCATGGCCTTCATGACGTCGAAGGAGAGGGGCTCCACCATGTTCAGTTCATGGGAGGTGCGAAAACCGTCGAAGAAGTGGAGGAAGGGCACGCGGCTTTCCAGCGTGGCGGCCTGTGAGATGAGGGCGAAGTCCATCGCTTCCTGGGGATTGGCGGAAGCAAGCATGGCCCAGCCGGTCTGGCGGCAGGCCATAACGTCCGAATGGTCGCCGAAAATGGAAAGGGCGTGCGTGGCGATAGCGCGGGCGGACACATGGAAAACCGTGGGGGTAAGCTCACCCGCGATTTTGAACATGTTGGGAATCATCAGGAGAAGGCCCTGGGAAGCGGTAAAAGTGGTGGTCAGCGCGCCGGCGGTCAGAGCGCCGTGCACTGCGCCGGAGGCGCCGCCTTCGCTCTGCATCTCGGAAACGCTGGGAATGTTGCCCCAGATGTTCTTCTCGCCCTTGGCGGACTTGATGTCGCACACTTCGCCCATTACAGAAGACGGGGTGATGGGATAGATGGCGATGACTTCATTGGTGGCGTGAGCTGTATGAGCTACGGCGGTGTTGCCGTCCATAGCTACGAGTTTACGGGTGGTCATGTATCAGGTTTCTCCTTACTTATGGTGTGGGACACGGCGTTTATCGGGCGCCGGCGTCCCCGTTCCACGGCTAAAAACGGAAGGCACTGCATGAAAGGTACTGTCTCTTTCCCTTATATTGTATGAAATAGCGCAGTAAGGTTCAAACCAGCCTTAAGTGGTAAAATCTGGGATGGCCTTTCCAATGCCGGATAATCCAGCCGCCTTTCTGGCGGTTTCAGTCGCCCTGACCGCCGCGCCGGGACCTGACGTCCTTTTCCTCGTCTCGCAGGGGCTGGCCGGCGGCAGCAGGGCAGGGCTTTGCGTGGCTCTTGGACTCAGTTCGGGACTGCTGGTCCACACGACCCTTGCCGCGCTGGGCGTGTCGGCTATATTCATGGCCTCACCCGCCGCGTTCAACCTGCTGAAATTCGCGGGGGCGGCATACCTCTTCTGGCTCGCCATAGGCGCATTCCGGGAACGACCCGCCGCCGGAGGCAAAACCGCGCTTTTTGGCGACGGCCCGGCCCTTTACCGCAAGGGCATTCTGATGAACCTGCTGAATCCGAAGGTGGCAATATTCTTCCTGGCCCTGCTGCCGCAGTTCGTGAATCCCTCAAAAGGCGGGGTAAAGGTTCAGATGATGATACTCGGGCTGATGTTCATGACGCAGGTGATTGTGGTTTTCGGGACCATCGGATATCTTTCCGGGCGTCTGGGCGAAAGGTTCATTCCGGGGGAACGCTGGTCCCGGGGGCTTTCCGTGTTTAAGGGCATGGTTTTTCTGGTCCTCTCGATATCCCTTCTAGCGGCGCGCCGCTGAAGAATACCCTCTTCTCCCCCTCCACGGCATAATGTGATAAACTCTTTATCAATACAAGCATACTGGGGGTTCAGATGAAAAATTTACTATTGATGGCGGCGCTTCTGCCGTTTTTTGTTTCGTCCGCGCTTGCCGCGCCGATGAAACCGGAGGATGTGCCCGCGCCGCTCAAGCCCTGGATAGGCTGGGCCCTGCGTGGCCACGAAACAGAATTATGCCCCTCCACCGGCAACGGGGCAGATAAGAATATCTGCGGATGGCCTTCCGCCCTGAATCTTGCGATAGAGAATTCCGGCGGGCATTTCTCCCAGGGCTGGAACGTCTACGCGGACTCCGTAAAAACCCTCCTTCCGGGAGACGAGAAACACTGGCCCCAGTCCGTGACCGTGGACGGCAAGCCGGCGGCGGTGCTTTCCTTCGGAGGCCAGCCCGGGCTCCTGCTGCCCAAAGGCAAGCATATCGTGGCCGGAAGCTTCCGCTGGAAAGCCGCGCCCGAAATACTGCCCGTTCCACTTAAAACCGGGCTTCTCTCCCTCACGCTCAACGGCAAGGCCGTCCCCTTTCCTGAACGGGACGAACAGGGCAAGCTGTGGCTGAATAAATCCGCAGCCGCCAAGACGGCGGAGGACAAAACCGAGATATCGGTCCGCAGGCTTCTGCGCGACGGCATACCCCTCATGCTTTCCACGCGTATAAGGATGCAGGTTTCCGGCCAGAACAGGGAAATTGTGCTCGGCAGGGCCCTGCCGGAAAATTTTGTTCCGCTCAACATGGCCAGCGCGCTGCCCGCGCGGGTGGAGCAGGACGGACGCATCCGCGTTCAGGCGAGACCCGGCACCTGGGATATAACGCTTACGGCAAGACAGACCGGCAAGGCACAGTCCATAACGCTCAACGAGCCGGCCGGCCCCTGGGGTTCGCCGGAAATATGGGTTTTCGAAGGCGACAGCGGTTTCCGTTCCGCCTCGGTTGAGGGAGTGCCCCCGCTCGATTCCAGCCAGGCGGAAATGCCTGACGAGTGGCGCACGCTGCCCGCGTATCTTCTCGCTCCCGGGAATACGCTGAAGCTGGCCCAGCGCAAGCGCGGCGATGAAGGTTCCGCGTCGGACGAATTCAGGCTGGACAGACAAATTATCCTTGATTTCGACGGGAAGGGAATCACTGTCCGGGATGGCATACCCGCCAGGACGGGAAAGGCCGGACGCATTGAAGCGAGTCCTGACCTAAAGCCCGGCATGGTGGAGTTGGACAACAGGCCGCAGTTCCTGACCGCCCTCAAAAAAGGGGGCGCACCCGGCCTGGAGCTTAGCGCCGGAGATTTCCGGCTGGATGCCGAAAGCCGGATGGAAAACACCCCCCGCAGCTTTTCGGCGGTCGGCTGGAACAAGGACTTCTCGAGCGTGATAATGGACATCAAGCTGCCTCCCGGCTGGCGTCTGCTGCACGCGCAGGGGCCTGACCGGGCCCATCCTTCCTGGGTAAGCCAGTGGACTTTCATGGATTTCTTTCTCATCTTGGTGATAGTCCTTTCCACCCTGAAGCTTTTCGGCAAAGGGGCGGCGGCGTTGGCCGCGGTTGCTTTCGCTCTGGCATGGAACGAACCGTCCATGCCGAACTGGGCCTGGCTTTTCCCCCTCGGCGCGGCGGCGGTCCTGCGCGCCCTGACCGCATCCGGAACAGCCGGCCCCAAAACCATTCGCCGCGCTTCCATCCTCTATCGTCTAATGTCGGCGCTGCTGCTGGTGTTGCTGCTCCCGTGCATTTGGGGACAGCTGCTGAATTTCTATCCCCAGTTCGATAACATCTACGGCACTTATGCCGCCTATTCCGCAACCAGAAACAGAGGCTCTTCTTTCGCTTTACAGGCTGGACCTCCGGACAGACCATCCGAATTACTGGAAGCGACGCGCGGAATATCCTCGTCCCAAGCCATGAAAGGATACGCCAAACTCGGACGGGGGCTTATTTCCTCCTATGCGGCTTCGGCAGACGATTCCTACGCCCAGCCTAAGACCCATATCGCCGAAATAGACCCGGACGCCCGCCTTGCCACAGGTCCGGGCATGCCTGATTGGAACTGGAGATACATTTCGGTGAAGTGGAACGGCCCGGTGGATTCGGACCGTAAAATGCGCCTGTGGCTTATCTCCCCGGCGATGACAAAACTGCTTTCGTTCGTCAGAATATGCCTGCTTGTGCTGCTGGGACTTCTGCTGTCCGGCCTGCCGGTGCGCGGCTGGTTCGAACGGCTTAAAACCGCCCTTATGAAACCGAAGGCCGCGGCGCTGGCCCTGGCCGCGCTTCTGCCATTCGCAACGACGGCCCCATCCGCCGCGCAAATGCCGGACAAGAAAATAATAGACGAACTGCGCGCTGGTCTGCTTGAGACTCCGGCCTGCGGCAGTGATTGCGCGCACATCTCGTCCATGCAATTCATAGTCTCGCCGGACACACTGAAAATCAAACTGGAAGCCGGCGCCGCCGCGAGCGGGGCACTGCCCCTTCCGGGAGGGGCCAGACAGTGGCGCCCTTCAAAAATATCGCTGGACGGGGACACGACGCCCGGCCTCCTGACCGGCGCAGACGGAAAGCTCTGGCTCCTCCTTTCGCCCGGCACGCACCAGATAACGCTGGAAGGCCGTCTGCCGGACAGGGATGCCGTGCAGATTCACCTGCCGATGAGGCCGGGCCGCGCCGGCGCGGAAGCCTCCGGCTGGATGCTGGACGGGATAAAGGAGGACGGCACCACCGAGGAGAACATACAGCTTTCACGGACACATGCCGGCGCGGGGAAGACAAAGGAATCCATACGCCAGGAGTCGCTGCCGCCCTTTCTGAGGGTTGAAAGGACACTGAAGCTTGGGCTGTCATGGCAGGGAAAGACAGGCGTGACCCGGGGTGCCCCCCCCCACGCGCCCGGCGTGGGCAAAACCGGCGGGGCGCTGCACATCGACGTCTTGTT
>Ga0074197_1003078_pt1 | contig 10595 bp, 13 predicted proteins | sample EPASupsiteSAE305_FD_64526 | JGI IMG/M metagenome (GOLD analysis project Ga0074197, IMG submission 64526) | Bioremediated contaminated groundwater microbial communities from EPA Superfund site, New Mexico - SAE3-05 reassembly with SPADES | ecosystem: Environmental > Aquatic > Deep subsurface >...
CTCAAGGGCTGAAAAATCGACACCATCTGCGCTGAGTTTCGCCCCGCAGACCAAAATCAGCAGGCATGCGACACACAGTCGAAGGCGGCCGCTCATGGCATGCCGCTTCGTTTCACGGTATATCGATCTCATTGTACAAACTCCCCGCTCTTTTCGAGCGCGTAGTCTAGACCTTGATCGCTTCATTTTTTCTTCTCACAGCACATGACCACACAAGGACTCCAGAACCGCACAAAAGAACAACAACAGAATGCAGCACACATGCATCCCCTTCAAACGATCCTCGCGCAGATACTCCGAAATGGTCTCTTTAGGGGCACGTTCCCGCTTGAGCATCCTGTATCCCCTGACCGTTGCAAATACTTCTTTTGTGCACACCAGAATCCAGAACAGGTTAACTGTCAGTTCGACAACTGCGTATACTACCCACACCACCATCCTCAGGGTAGCATGCGCAGAAAAGACCGTTGCCGACGCTTTGAAAAAGAGCGAGAGTTCCATGCCCAGGCCGGGAATAGCAGGTGACTTCACGATGTATTGATAGAAAAAGATCAGCGGCATGATCAGTATATAGGCAAAGAAACGATTCATCATAAAAACAAAGGTATTCCATACCCATATGATTATGAGATCGATAATCACCAGAGCCCAAATGGGTAGTTTTATATCCAGAAAGAGTGACTCTGTCCTTGCGGGGGGATGCAAGTTGTGGGCCTGATAGAAATCATTTTGAGACTCGAAGGTGTTGGAGAAACTAAAAAATACGATTGTCGCCACGACGATGAAGAGTGCGATGAACAGGAGTGTCTTTTCGCGCCAGACTTCTCTGGCGCTCGCCTTCACTTTGCCGATGAAATGCACGACATTCCCCTTTTCGAAGTAGCCAATGAGGCTAACTACCTCAATAGAACAAGTCTGCCTTCACTTTTAGCGAAGGCAGACTGATACGTTGTTGTCTAAGCTCACGGCCCCTCGGGGCCTATGGGCATCACCGGCGCATCCACGGGCACCCTGTACAGGCGATAGGATTCTCCAAGATCCACAATATCCACAAAATCTTCCGGCTTCACACTCTCGAAATACAGTGAATTACCGTCTTCACTATAGACAACGACCAAAGACCCAGGTATTGAAGTTTCATCTCTTGTTTCCCATTGACCTTTGAAAATAAATTGGTAGCCTTCCTGGGCATATGATGTCACACTGAATTTCACTGAAGAAACTATAATGTAGGGCTGTTTTGCTCCAAGGTCTATTATCACCACGTCGTTATCAATAGGGTTTTCTCCCCAGGAAAACATTTTCGTTTTTGTCATATCAACGCCCTGAATAGACCATACCCCTGAAGGATTGATCCGAGGCTGAGACCCTGCCATAGCCGCACATGAGAAAATGAACAAGAATGAGAGAATGCCTTGTAACTTCATATTGGCCCTTCTGCTATCATCAATTGTTTTGTTTTTATAATTCTATATATAGCATATAACAATATAAGTAATGATATAATGAAGAATGCTGTCGGAGCCAGTTTCTCTCCATGGAAAATTCCTATTACGACTATTGTGGTTAAATTCCAGCAGATATGCATCTGGATGGGGATATAGATACTCCGGTACATGGCATACAATGTCGCAAGAAAAAAGTATGTGTGTATATAAGAGACCACGAACATTATGGCTCCCGCCACCGAAATGGAATAGCCGTGTATAAGCGAAAAAATGAGCGCGCTCACCAGGACAAATCTCTGTATGCCATGTTCTTTACAGTACATATACAATACTTTTCGAAAGAGATACTCTTCTATGACAGGTGCCACCACAAGGGCAGCAAGTGAAAAAATGGGATTTATCTTTGGCAGCTCTCCCGCAATACCGAGTAGCTCGTCCAGAGAGTACAGCAAGAGGGGGAGCGTCAGCGAGGCAAGGCTGTAGAGCACAATATCTTTGGGTCCTGATGCATAGACCTTCTTGAGCGATTTCGGCTGGTCTTCTTCAGCGGGGTTTTCTTCCTTGCATACCATATTCTGTTCTATGGCCTTGCCGAGGAGGAGATAGCAGAACTCCCCAATCAACGCCACAGCCGTACTATAGATGTTCAGAAATAATCTTGATGGCTGTGCTCCGCCAAAACCCAAAGAAAGAGGGAAAGTGAAGACGACTGGAACAAAGAAATTTATCAGCCAGGGGATCAGCAAGAAAAGCAATAGGGCCTTCCCATAGGCCGAAACAATTTCCTTTTTCATTGCAGCATGACCTCACTGCAGCACATGGACACACAGGGACTCGGAGATAGCACAGGGAAGCAAAAGCAGCATATACAACAAATACATCCCTTTGACATGACTGCCGTCCAAATATTCCACCCAGACCTTGCTGTTGTACTTTCTGTATTTCCTTATTATCACGATGATCTCTTTGGTGCATACCAGCTTCCAGAACAGGTCGAGCGTCGCTTCGACTACGGAATATCCCACCAACACCGCAAGCCTCAGAGTGTCGTGCGCGGGAAGGGCTGTCGCGGACGTTCTGAAGAACAGTGAGAGCTCCATGCCCAGGTTGGGAAACACAGGTACCTTCACTATGAATTGATAGAAGAAGAACAACGGAGAGACAAGCATAATCGCAAAGTAACGATTCAATAACACCACAATAGAATTCCAGCCCCAGATAATCAGTGTATCGAGGATGAAAAGCACAGGAACCGACAGTTTGAATACATCTAAGGGAAACATAGACTGATTTTTTTGGACAGGATGCAGGTCGTGGGCCTGATAGAAATCATTTCTGGACTCGAAGGTGTTGGAGAAAGCGAAAAACGCGATGGTCGCCACGACGATGAAGAGCGCGATGAACAGGAGTATCTTTTCGCGCCAGAATTCTCTGGCGCTCGCCTTCACTTTGCCGACGAAATGCACAGCATTTCTCCTCTTTCAGAGTCGTCAATTGGGCTAATTACCCCAATAGCACAGGTCTGCCTTCACTTTTAGCGAAGGCAGACTGATACGTTGTTGTCTAAGCTCATGGCCCCTCGGGGCCTATAGGCACCACCGGCGCGTCCACGGGCACCCTGAAATAACGATTCGTTTCTCCAAGCTCCATAACAGCACCAAACTTTTCTGGCTTTATACTTTCGAAATATAGTGAGTTACCGTCTTCACTGTAGACAGCCACTAGGTTCCCTGGTATCAGTTCCTCACTCATCGTTCCCCAGCCGCCTTCAAAAATGAATCTGTAACCTTCCTGCCTATAGGAACTCACTTTGAATTCTCCAACAGCAACATCAATGTAAGGTTCTTCTGCGCCAAGATCTATCACCACCACTTCATTGTTGACGGGATTCTCCCCCCAAGAGAATGCCTTGGTATAATTCATATTCCAGTCCCACATAGACCAAACCCCCGAGGGGTTAATCTGAGGTTGAGAACCTGCCATGGCTGCATATGAGAAAATGAACAAGAATGAGAGAATGCCTTGTAACTTCATATTGGCCCTTCTGTTATCATCAGTCGTTTTGTTTTCATAATTCTATATATAGCATATAACAATACAAACAGCGATATGGTGAAAAATGCTACTGGAGCCAGGGTGTCCACATGGAACATCCCTATCATGAAGATCGAGAAATTCCAGCAGATATGCATCTGGATGGGGATATAAATAATTCGGTACATTGAATACAATGTCGCAAGAAAAAAGTAGGCCAAAATAAAACTGCCCAGAAATATGACAACTGCTGCCATTGAAACGGAATAGCCGTGAATAAGGGTAAAGAAAAGCGCGCTCAGGAAGACGAACCTGCGTATGCCATACTTGGTGCAATAGAGGTACAGGACCTTTCTGAAGAGATACTCTTCTATCACAGGCCCAATCGCAAGCACGACAGGTAACTGATATAGATTTATCGAAGGCGGACCTTCCGTCACACCAAGTATATTCTGTAAACAATACACCAGCACAGGGAGTGCCAGAGAGGCGAGGCTGTAGAGCAGTAAATCTCCTTTTTTTGAGGAATATATCTCCTTCACGGATTTCGAGTCGTTTCTCTCAACGGGAGATTCGTCCGCATCTCTCATCCCCTCCTGTATGTACTTGCCGAGGAGAAGATAGCAGAGCACTACTATCAGCGACAGGACCGCGCCCATAATATTCATCTGAGTCGTGGACGGGCGTGTCCTTTCTATGGTTGAGGAAAGAGGCAGGAATATTGAAAGGGGGACAAAAAAGTTTATCAGCCAGGGGATCAGCAAGAAAAGCAATAGGGCCTTTCCATAGGCAGAGACAATTTCCTTTTTCATCTACAGGGGGACCTCGTTAGCACCTCTTTTCTGGATAACCAATATCGCCTATTTCTATGCTCGCCTTCAATCTATGGGTCGGGTTTGGCAAAACCAATGCTCACTGTCCCGGAGGGGTCAATCAGTACTTGCTTACCGAAGAATACCGACCCGTCATCACATAGTATGCCGGCGGTTGTCGGCGAAGAATCCAGAAGAAGATATTCTTTCATATCGCCGCCGCTGATCGTGAAGTATTGGCCGTGCGAGGCGATCACCCAGAAGTCGGACCAGCCGCCGGGCGCTTCGGCGTCCATTCTATATACTCCTTCTCTGGGAGGGACAATAAAGGAATAGTGTGTGAATGAAGGTCTCCGCATGAGCGCTTCCGTCCCCGTATTCCAGCGTATCAGGAAACTCGCACTGTCGATTATTTTCAATTCCCTGAATTCGTTTTCCGTCGTGGGCAGAAAGGATTCGCCGGTTGAGAAGGCAAACTCGGAATAGGCTCCGTTACACTCCAGTGTGACGAGATTGTTCTCGACGCCGACAATCGCCACTCCCTGAGAGGAGGCATAGAGTCCTGGCTGCGGCGATACATCTGCGGGGATTTCCCTGACTTCCGGTCTGGAAAACGACGGCGGGGGAATCTTGAATTGCTCTTCGATGTACCGCTTCAAAATCTTGATCCCTATGTCTCGGAGCGCATTGATGCCCCATTGGTCATAGATATTGCCCGCGAGGACTATCCCCACGTTTTGATTCCGGGCGAGAATGACGACGACACGGTGCGATAGATACGATCCTTCCGCCCAGGCTACGCTCCCGAGGTAATCGAGAGAAGGCTCGGTCAGAATCCAGCCTTCGCCCGATTCGTACCCCTGTCTATTCAGCTGCCCCGCGATCGCGGGAGAAAACGGCGCTTCTGAATCTATCGCCCTCTTTTCTTTCGTCTGGTCTTCATCCTCCGTTCTCAACAGGTACGAGTAACATTGCGCCAGATCGGAAAGTGTCGAGCGCATGGAAAAAAATGGGTCGAGGTAATTGTACATATCGGAGCTTGAGTCCAGGAACGGCTCTCCTCCGGCATGATAGAACCTGCTTTTCTCCGGAGGCGTAGAATCCTTCTCGAAACTTGAGGCGACCATTCCGAGCGGCCCGTATACTTCGTCCCGGACATAGTCGCCGAAAGACCTGCCGCTCGCTTTTTCGACGAGCAGACCCAGGACATCCATCATGAGCGAGGATTCCGATCTCCGCACGCCTTCCGGAAACCGGTTTTTTGCGCCGGAGAGGCGCTTCGCCAGGCTGTCCGCGTCGAGTATCCCATCCATGTTCGGAATCGGCCGGTCGGCATAGCCGCTCGCCTCGGCAAGCAGTGAACGTATTTTCAGCCCGCCGATTCTCTCCACATTGGCGTTCGCGCCTGAAAACAGTTCCGGCAAGTATCGGGAAACAGGCGAATCGATATCGATTTTCCCCTGTGCGCACAGTGCCCGCACGGCAAGAACAGTGAACTGTCCCGACAGTTCTCCTATATGAATTTCGGTGTTTTCATCGAATGCAATCCGATTGTCCCCGCCACCGCTCCGATAGCGCCAAAGCGTCCCCTGATCCGAAAATAGACATGCCCCGATTCCTCCGTAGTACGTCTTTGTCCCGTTTTCCACGATCGACTCAAGGGCTGAAAAATCGACACCATCTGCGCTGAGTTTCGCCCCGCAGACCAAAATCAGCAGGCATGCGACACACAGTCGAAGGCGGCCGCTCATGGCGTACCGCTTCGTTTCATGGTATATCGATCTCATTGTACAAACTCCCCGCTCTTTTCGAGCGCGTAGTCTAGACCATGCCCTATGCATAGAACAAACAAAACAAATTCCCTGTAAATCACCTTTTGCGGATCAGCTGTGAGACGAACAACGTCAAGGTAGTTCGTCGCGCTTATCCAGTCGAATAGATCTCTTGCATGCTCCCAAGTGATTTTGTCGCCTGACAGACCGGCAGGAAATCGGCAGGCAGATTCAGAAAATGCAGGCGAATAGAGGGGGAACAGGTATTTCGAGGCAGTTATTGCCCAAAATTCATTAAAGCCTAAAAGTGAAGCATCATATATAGAATTGACTATATCGACAATGCTTTCGGATTGAATACTTCCCTTTGACAGTAGTTCGTCATCTTGTACTATCTTGCCTGCGCAATCCTTGAGGATCTCCTCGTACTTTTCTTTTTTGTCACTTTTTTCGACTTCGCTGATTATGTTGGCTTTTACCTCGTTTACCGAAGCCCAGAGATGGGCCAATTCGTGGAAGAACAACACAGCATCATCATGTTCCGAGGCCAAGCTATATGCCATGACCGCATTCTGGGCGTAGTCATTGGCCATGCCATGCAAACTCTGGATGTTGTTGGCAAAAGTGACATAAAGGCTCAGCGGCTTATGCGGCAAAAAATTATATTGTTTCTCTTTATCTAGGAACTCCACTAAGGGACTGATTCTGCGTTTTACTATCGAGATAACATCACGTTCAAAGCGGTGCACTGCATCACTGTTTTCATCATAGAAAAGGCTTATACTTGCGTATGCATCGGGCGGTATTTCAAAACCTTCCTGGCGTAGGTCAATAGTCAGGCCCACCATATTGCTCGCTTTTGAAAAAGAGAATTTCAATACCCGATTCACGGTCGTACTTTCCAAGGTGTAGGGATCCAGCATGGCACCGAGTGCCGCCTTCTGATTGGTATTGAAAACGAAACGATGTCCGACATCCTTTCCCCTTACATACCCATCGATCAGGCTTTTCACTTCTGTATCGGTCAACGAGAATTGTTCAGGATAATAATACGAGAGCATCACCAGAAGACAGGTATTGAAGTGATCCACGTTCACAGAGAAATGCCTGTCGTTGAGGACAAACTCTTCTGTGGTGAATGCGTCAACCGTGTCGGTACTTTGGGTGTACGATGGCACTTGAACCATAGATATAAAGATTGACAGACACAATAAGAATTTTCTCATAATCTATGTCCGCCTAATAAAAAAGTATAAAATCATCTATTACAACAAGCAAATAAGAAAGGAATATTTGTCCAAAACAAAGCATTAAATATGGCGCTTCCGGCTTTCATGTGGAGCATAACACTCCTGCAAGAAGCATGGATAACTTACTGCAGTGAAACAGTATTGCCATCTTGAATCTAACCCTATTGCGAAAACTTGCATGCGCGAGCTTTCGATTTCCCGCGGAAATTCATAGCGCCTCTCCCTATGATATCACAAGCATGTTTATTACAAAATGTAAAAAAACAGGGTAGATGGGATTTTTCATCGATCGTTTTACTAATAATAGTATAAACGAAATAGCGAAACGCCCTGCAAGGTATGGAATACTAAAAGTGCTCACCATGTGCACAAGGGAGAAAAGAAGCGATATCAAGATTGCCCGAAATGTCTTGTTTGAAGTTGCTTTTATCGATGCCAATATATCGTCAAGATAATATCGGAAATACATCTCTTCATTCACTGAACTGATTAGAAGCATTGGCAGCAATGTTGCTTTAATAACTATTCTCTCTCCGGATACTTGAGCGGGGATAAGTCGCATTCCGATATAAAAAGCTAGTGTCAATAGGTATAACGTTATTGACACATTTGAGGGCTTGGCAAAAGCAAAAAGATTTTTCCCTCTGTAATATTTTGTATACTCAATAATAAGTACAGCAATACTGGCAATCGCGCCAATAATGAATGGTAAAAATGCTTTGAGATTATCTCTCTGCTGATTGGGTATGTATAAGGAAACAAGAAAGAGAGAAAAGAAAACAACACTTGTGAGCAGAACAATATTCTTTACTAATTTCGACACTGTGCTAGTATTATTGAAAAGTATAAAAAAGATGATAACGGAGGTAATTTGAAACACTACAAATGAATATGACCATAAGCCGTTCATAGCACCTCCGCCGGTATGGTCGAGACTTATTATCCCCGGTCATACCGTCATTACTATCAATTAGTATATGTCTGGATAAAGTTTTGTATATATTTCGTGTAAGGCAGCTTTCGAATTTTCATAAGTTTCTATTGATTCGTAATATCGCAAAGCTGTTTTGTTCGCCAGGGGCCATCCAATCATTGATGCCTCCCATACTATAGTTGTCCAGAAATAATATTGGCCAGCTATATTCGCTTGAGACATGGTTTTGGTAACTTGTTTAAGTTTGAATTCTAGTATTTCTCGTTCAGATGATCGATAACTATTAGTTTCACCACGCGAATAAGAAGCCGACTCGCCCGGATCCTCCCGTATCGGTCTACCTCCTTCTACCGCCTCAAGGTCCGATAGGGCAATAAGCTCCACTTTGTAATCATTACTATAAACTGTGTTGCAATAAGTCTTATATCCCCTCTCTATTGTCGTTATTGCTGTACTGCCCGCTAGTATAAGGATCATTCAATAATATGAACGTTTTTATTTATGAATTATTGGAAACTTCACGATTGTAATCGATATGTCGTATATGCAGAAATCCCTTGCTGTAATGTACGGAATCGTGCCTTTCGCAATTCTTGGCGATAAATCTGAATGCAACGATATCGCCGGTCGAAATGTAGAGATTCGTACAGACTACGATAAAAATATTCATGACAAAGTGTCCCAACATCATCATTGCCGCGTAGGGGACGAAGGAAAGGATAATGAGCGGAGCGGCAAGCGCCATCAGCATTTCCTGTCTGCCGATGAAATCTTCGACACCGACGCCGATGAGGAGCGCATTGGGCTGCACCACAAGGTAAAGTTCCTTCCGGTATTTCAGCAGAAAAACCATATGGCATACTTCGTAAAGAATGACCGTCACACATATGAAGACCAATCGCTGCAATAAAGGTAAGACATACTCCGGGTCTACCTGAAGAGTGTAGTGCATAATGAGTTTCAGTAGTATTACGACGAGCATCACCACAAAGAGAGTGATGGTCACCGATCTCCAGAAATGACGGAGCGGGACCAATTCGTCAAAGTCCTGCAGTCGGGAATTATCCGGAAGCGATTTGTTTGTAATGAGGAATTTCATACGCGCCCCTTTTCAGAAGCCTCGATGGGGAGAGGGAATTCCTCCATGAAATTCTTGTGGCTCTACGGCCACCAACTTCCATTATAGATGCACTCTCGAACAGCGCAATGGTTTTTTTGCAAAAAAGGCATAGACACTTGTCTAAAAACCGACGTGGTTTTCAGGATGGTCTTTCTGCATCATGGCGATGAATTCCCTCATGTTGTATGCATCGATGGGGAAATAATAGTTGCCGGTATTCCTTGTCTCTATGATCAAAAGCCGAAAAAAGCCCACTTCCTTGAGCCGGAGTATATCCTCAATCGTCACCTCTGCTCTTTTCCTGAAGAGCGAAGTGATCGAAATCGAATCCGGGCTGACATCTATCGAGCAGGCAAAGTAGGCGTAGATGCATAAGGCCCCGGCCAGCGCAGAAAAAATCAGCAGAATGTAAAAGGGAGTATTATGGCCGCTGCTGGGAAGCAAAAAGATCGTAATGGCGAAAATAATGCCAAGGACTCCGGTGATACAATAGATGACATGTGGCCGGACATGTCCCTCTTCAGTTTTTCGCCTCGACGTCTTCTCTACGAGAAAGGTCAACAACACACCAACAAGGAAACCTATAATTATCGACTTCATCTGTAAGTCGTCCTTAACTCATCTATGAGGAACCATCGCAGCAGGACTGTATAGGCCTCATGATTGAATATGAGTGCCTATACAGATTCTTTGTGTTCTAAAATAATTGCTAATCGTTCCCCCACATTATTCGACGTACTCTCCCTGCTCCCCATGTAAAAGCGCTTGCTGCAGCTGATCTAAAAATGGGGATCAATTCTTCAGTCCTTCTATAAAGCCCAACTCCGACTTCTGACATTTTATAAGTTGTTCCTCCTATTTCGGCTGATATCGCTCCAATTACAGCCTCAATGCCGACTTTACCCCAATTGCTTACTGTCCCTTTTTCGATTAGTTGGTCGGCTATTTCTAACCCTCCACTGACAAAAAAGCCCACGAGGCCCTTGAAAAAACCACCGTCAGTTTGTTGTTGTTCTTTATCGGTTAGCGGCCTACCTTCTATATCTGGGAACGGCTCATTTGAAGAGCCAATACCTATATTCCCCACCGACACACTCGCGCTGCCCTCTCCAGCCGCTATTCCTCCTGTCATCATAATACCGATCAACACGAACACAAAGCGTTTCATACCGACCTCCGTATTATGAAATAATTTGTGTGGCTCTACAGCCACCAACTTCCATTA
>Ga0074197_1003079_pt1 | contig 10591 bp, 10 predicted proteins | sample EPASupsiteSAE305_FD_64526 | JGI IMG/M metagenome (GOLD analysis project Ga0074197, IMG submission 64526) | Bioremediated contaminated groundwater microbial communities from EPA Superfund site, New Mexico - SAE3-05 reassembly with SPADES | ecosystem: Environmental > Aquatic > Deep subsurface >...
CAAACTGGAAAATTAGCTTGGCGGCAGGGGTGGAAAATTAGGTTGGCGACAACTGCGCCCGAACTGGAAAATTACCATGGCGGTCGACACTCTTTACTGAGTCGCTTCAAATAGGGGGTACCATGAATACCAAAGAACAAATTGACCTGTTTTTCCAGTCAAAAGCTTTTGGCGTTGTCGGCGCTTCGACAGACCGGCATAAATACGGTAACAAGGTTCTGCGCGTTTACCAGCAGAAGAGCCTGCGGGCAATTCCGGTCAACCCAAAGGAACCGGAAATAGAAGGAACGCCGTGCGTTCAAAGCGTTATGGATCTGCCCGATGATGTGGAAAGCATCTCAGTCATCACACCTCCCAAAGTGACCGAACAGGTAGTTGAGCTGGCGGTAAGGAAGGGAATAAAAAACATCTGGATGCAGCCGGGGGCTGAAAGCGATACTGCCGTTGACGCTTGCCTCAAAAACGGAGTCAATGTCATTGCCGACGGAAGCTGCATCCTTGTCGTTCTAAGTTATAGCGATCACTGAGTGCTTTTAGTCCCGTGCGTGAAGCTCATAGAGGGAATCACCCTCCATGCCCGACAAGTGGACTCCTGTCCTGTCAAGGATTTCCCCTGTAGTTCGCCAGAGTTGGGTAATCGCATCTGAGTAACCCACAAGCGCCTTAATCTGATTGCTCTTGGCCTCGGCCAGGTCGTTTTCCACGTCGAGGACATCCTTTGTGGTGGCAAGACCCACCTCATTCTTCTTGATGAACGACCGCAGCCGCTCCTCGGCAAACGCCCTCCCCCGATCGGTAACCTCAAGCTGCTTATAGCCCGACTCCACCCCACGGATTGCCGCCTTTACATCGTTCTCCACATTGACTTCAAGGCTGTGCAATTGTGTCCTTGCCTGCTCAAGGCGAAGCTTGCTTTTTATATATTCATTCTCGGCGGCATTGTTGCCCAGCGGATAAGTGAAATGAAGCCCTACCCCCCATACGGGGTAATCGGTGGATCCCACCTTCTCAAGATCGCGGTTATATTGTCGATCCAATCCGGTCAGAGCAGCGCTGGCGCTTAGATTCAGGTCCGGGAGAGTTCTGTTGCGGGCCACCCGCATTTCAAGCTCCCTCGATTTGAGGGCAGTACGCTGCTCTCTGATTTCCGGGCGGTTGTCCAGGGATAGTTTTACCATCTCTTCACTATTTACCGTTAAAGGGTCTTTTGTCGGCACGTCTGCAGGGATAATTTCGTCCCTGCCCGGATATTGGAGAAGCACCCTGAGAACGTCGTTCTGATCCTGCACTGCTTTTTCCGCGTCAATCAAATCCTTCTCGCGGCTGGCGACGCCGAACTCGGCATTGAGGATCTCCATGGCCGGCAGTACCCCGGCATTAACCCGTGCTTTGGTATCATCAAGAATCTTACGGGCCAGTAGCAACGAGGTCATTTTTACCTCCAACTCCTGGCGAAGGCTGTAAAGCTTGAAGTATTCCGTTCTCACCCGCAAAATCGTGTCGGACAGGGTGCTCCTGAACCGCTCCAGGGATTCCCCCTTGCTGTTTCTCGCCACCATGATGGCAAGTTCAGTGGGTTCCCTGCCGAAATTTTTCAGTAACGGCTGGATAAGATTCAATGTCACATCCGATTCCCAGTATTCATTGAGAGATGTGGCTGATCTGAAATTGTTGTGATTATATGAATTGTTGAACGTTATTCCCACGGTGCCGCCTGTGGGAACCAACTGGGTCGCGCCTGGGTTCAGGGTAAAGGTCCTGATGCGATTTGTAGGTGAACCTGTAGTGAACTGGCTCGACGGCTCGGTCACAGAGTAGTTGAAATCGGTATCGAGCTTAAGAGTAGTGTCATAGATACCTTCGTTTTTACGAATATCGGCCTGGGCCATGGCCGGGTTGTAAAGCTCAGCCCTGACGTCCAGATTCTTTTCCACGGCACTTCTGACAGCCTCAGCCAGTGTCAAGGATGTCCGGCCCTCCGCAGCTAAAGCGGGCACCGCTGCAAAACAGAGGCACACGGCAGCACACATCAATTTCATTACTAAATTCCTCCTTAAAGGGCCGCTGAAGTGGGGGTGCCACTTCTTCCGCAAAAGCAGAGTTTCACCTGGATTAACGGAGTGCCCCGGAAAACGTTGAAAAGTTTTATTCTCCCCATGAACATTATGCCTCGGACTATCTTCACTAAAACAACGCCCCTGTCAAGGCAAAGATTATATGACTAACTCCGGACAACACACCGTAAACATACAAAATAACTGCAACTTACGGTTTTGTTTGCCTGACCTGATCAATCCGGTTATCTTATCAGCTGGTTGTTAATCCATCGATGACTCAGAGGTTCTCCATGAAACAATTAGCCATCCTTGCTCTTATCGTCTGTTTTTTCTCCCTTCCCGCGGCTGCTGAAGAACCGGCCAAAACTGAACCGCAAGCAACTCCGGCCCCCCCGGTAGCCATTGCAGCAGCACCATCTCAAACGCAAGTAAAAATAGGCTATGTCGATATTGCGAAGATAGCCGGCGAGTCTGCCGCCGGCAAAGCGGCAACAGCCAAAATGAAGGGGAAAAACGAGAAATATCGTTCCCAGATTAAAAACCGGCAAAAATCGCTGGAAAACACGAAACGCAATATTGAATCACAACTTCCAACACTCTCTCCGCAACAACGACAGGCAAAGATAAAGTCGCTGGAGAAACAAGTAACGGAATTTCAGAAGTACGTTCAAGACGCAGAAAAAGAGATGCGGAAAATGGAGGGGGAATTTACCGAGTCAATTCTCAAGTCTATCCAGAATGCTGCGGAAAATTACGGTAAAACCCATGGCTTTGCCGCCATCGTACCGAAGCGGGATCTGCTCTACCTTGGCAGCATGGTGGATGTTCAGGATGTGACTGAAGATATAATGAAAGACATCCGTTAAGCCTCAATAAAGCGGATCTGTTTTTATGCTCCGAGTCATTGAATGCATCATGAAGTAACGAGGACAAAATCAAGGGGCGCCCAAATCAGGCGCCCCGAACCACCAGAACTATTTCACTCCACAGCGTAAGATGAATTTATGAAGGATATCTTTATTTCCTCTTCGATTCACCCAGAATATAGCCTGTAAGAGCACCGGCTGCGCCGCCGAGAGTAGCACCAACCGCGGCACTCCCCCCGGCTATCCCGGTAATCAGAGCCCCGCCGGCAGCACCAATGGCGCCTCCGCTCAATGTCCGCTGCTCGGTTTGCGACATCCCCGCGCAACCTGCCGTCACCGAAACCAATGCTGCTATAGCGATGAATTTTTTTAGTTTCATAAGACATCTCCTTTCTACCAACGCCTATCAAATTTCTGGCGATGCCTGAATTATTACCTTCCTACTCCCTGGTTTCTTCATAAAATCCGGCCTTTATTCTCGGCTTGACAATTCTGTCCCAAATGACTTTCATAACAGGGTCTGAAAGTGAGCCGGAATTGTCCGTATAGTACTTGTCGACCATGAAAACAACCTCTTTCATGGGCATTCCGGCCAACCCCTCTGCCATCTTTGAGGCTAGCCCCGCCTTTTTCAATTCCGGCCGTTTCTCCTCAACTTCGCGTTCCATCGTTACGACATGGCCGATGCCCCAGACGAAGGCTACCTTTTCACCGGAAGTCATGGCCTGCCAGGTCTCTCCATTCAATAGAGGCATCTCTTTCGGATTTACACTGGTATCGGACAAAGACACCACTTCGGTTGCGCTCGCGTCGAGGCAAGTTACCGCCATTCCCCCCACTAACGCCAACGCACAGCACAAGCAGGTAAGTTTCGTAAATTTCATGACCGTCCTCCTTCCCTCAAGAATTAATCCTCAAGTTGTTGTAAGGCTCACCGATAAGTAATCCAGGCAGAGAAAGCACTTTCTCCATTTTTGCCCCCGTCACGGGGGCTTCTTTTTGCGCTTGCGCCCGTAGCTCAACCGGATAGAGCACCAGGCTTCGAACCTGGGGGTCGGGAGTTCGAATCTCTCCGGGCGTGCCACAATTTCCCATCAACAACTTCAACTCATTATTGTGCAAGTTTATCCCGAAGTGACAGCTATGCAATGCATCAGAAATAATGACCATCCAGCGAGCCTGGAATCTTGCTGCAACCATCTGATTTTTTTGTACTTTGACCGCATTACCAATAATCGGACAACCTATTTCAGTATCAGATGGTCGACTGTGATGGCCCCCCTTTTCAGAGTCAACGTCCCTGAAATAATTGAATAGCCGGTCTGACAGTAAAATGCCGCATCATACCCACCCTTTAAAGTTACCGGGATACCTGAATCCCAAATTGGACTTTCGCTAAAAGCCGTCATTGTGGATTGAATGATATCTCCGGCAACGGCAGCGTCAAATGCGGACTGAATCGTGGTGTATGTTCCGGCAGTGATGGCACCTTGAACCCGCCGAACAGGAAAACCGCTCCATGTAGACGCAACAGCACTGTTGTTACCCAATGAAGGATCGGGAGTATCGCTTAATACCGTAGCGGTGGATAATAGTTGTGCTGCCGAGGCAGTTCGTACCTGAATCGTTATAACTGCTGCATCAGCTGCGAAAAGATTGCCTACAAAGCATTCGACAGTGCCCGTCCCCAAACAGATTCCGGTGTTGGTGGAGGTAGACAACCACTCAACACCGGAGGGCAGATTTGTGGTGACAACAATTCCCTCCGCCATCTCCGGGCCATCGTTAGTAACCAATATGGTGTATGTGAGCGTTCCGTCCACTGCCACGGGGTCCGGAAAATCCAGATTCTGGATGCGGAGATCGCTTCCGGGCCCGACCATCGCCCCAAATTCGAAAGCACCGATATCGCAGATGGCGGTTCCGTCCCCGTTGCCATCGGAAGGTCTCAGGAATGAGCGTTGGTCATTCAGTAAATTTCTTGTCCCTCCCTCGGCCTTACATCCCGCCGGGTTACCCGCATCCACCGCCGGGCTGCCTGCCGTCAGAGCATGGGTGCGGGTGCTGCCGCCATTGTCCTGGAGAAGGCCCAAAAGGGCATTTACACCGGATATATCGCCAGTAGCGTTCAAACCGCACGTGTTGGCATCATCCGTCAGGTTATAACCGTAGCTCGTAATGCTGGATGGCGGTACAGAGCAGCTGTTGGTCAGCCCTCCAGCCATATTACCGGCCATCAGCGAGTTCTCGATGTCCATGAGCCCCTGATTATAGATAAAAATGGCACCTCCGGCCGTTGCTGCCGCGTTATTGGCAATGGTCACATTGGCAAGGGACATGATCCCTTTATTGGCAATCCCCCCGCCGCTTGTCGCAGCGGTGTTGCCGCTAATGGTGCTATTGACTATCTCTGTCGACGACTCATTATAAATGCCTGCCCCGATGCTCAATGTGGCGCTGTTGTTGCCGACCGTGCTTTTAGTGAGCAGCAAGCCGTTAACTCCGCTGTTGTATATGCCGCCGCCAACCGGAGCGGTATTGCTGTCTGCCGTTACGTTTACCAGGACTGCATCACCGGAGTTCAGGATTCCTCCACCGGAACCAATTGACCCTGTAGCGGCGTTACCCTTCACCATGCTGCCCGCAAGTGACATTGTCCCGGTATTGCCAATGCCGCCCCCCCTAAACGACGTGTTGTTGTTAACGGTAACACGCTTGGCGATTAGAAGACCTTTGCTCAGAATACCGCCTCCGGTACCAAAAAAAGGCGCACTGTTGTTGCCGACAACCGCATCGGAAATCAGCAGATTGCCGCAGCTATGAATGCCGCCCCCGCCGGCCTTGTCATAATCACCATCGGAGACTTGAGGCGCCTGACCGTTTTGTATGGTAATCCCCGAGATATTTACGGCAATGCCGGCACATGCCGGGTCGACATGAAGCACCCGGTCGACACCTCCCGCATCAATAATAGTCTTGCCTGAGCCTGCACCCGACAAGGTCAGGTTACCAGTTATATCGAGATCGCCGCTCAGGGCACCATCCTCGTTGACGCCGGGAACGGTAAGAGAGTAAGTACCTACAGGAATAATGATGGTGTCATCGCCATTGCCGGCTACGCAGCCATCGACAGCCATGTCGCTGTTAGCCGCAATTATCGCTTCACGGAGCGAACAACTGCCGTCGTTTGAAGACCCGTTTGAATCCAAAGCATTGTTCACCGTGATTACAGCAGCCAGGCCGGCACCCGGAAACAGAACCTCAACAGCAAAGCTGGCTACCGGAACCGTTATCATCAGCACGCCAAAGATAATTTTCATAGGCGCCTCCAGATGCGGCACACAATCAATACACATCCGATTTCGTTCAGAATTTACTATAATACACCCTATTACCATATAGCCCGGCAGTGTCAAAAAACAAAAGGCGGTCTGGTGACCGCCTCCGCTAACACAGGCAAAAAACATAAGCCTTGGCAGGACTCTAAAAACTTATTAGAGGTGCCAAGGCTTATAGCTCCGAAACTATTACAGTTTCTTTAAATGGTGGAGGTGGCGGGAGTCGAACCCGCGTCCGAAGATCATACACAGAAGGCGTCTACATGCTTATGCCAGGATTTGATTTAGCCGCCCGACTCTCCCCTGGCAGGGATTTCCGGGAGGCGATCCCGCTAAAGTTTCGCCTTGGGGCCGCAGGAACTCCCCTTGACTATCCCACTAAAATAACGATCCATCTTCACCCGTGGGAGAGGCTCGGCGGATCGGTAGCAGGGTATTAAGCTGCTACGGCGTAGTCGTAATTGTCGGCGTGTAATTCGCCCCGGGCTTTTTAACGAGGCCAGCCCGGACCTCGGCATGCAACCTTTAGTTTCCTATCCCCGTCGAAACCTGTACACCCCCTTGTAAACTTTTAGTTATTCTTGCTTCTTTCCCTGAGGGCCTGGGCCATCTCCCTCGACTGGTCTTTCTTCTTCATGTCCTCGCGCTTGTCGTACAGCTTTTTACCCTTGGCAAGCCCCAACTCCACCTTGGCAAGGCCGTTTTTGAAGTAGAGGCGGAGCGGAACGACCGAGTATCCCTTTTCGCGAATCTTCCCGAAGAGCTTTTCAATTTCGCTCTTGTGGAGCAAAAGTTTCCTTAAACGATCCGGGTCGTGGTTCTGGCGGTTGCCGAAATCGTAAGGATTGATATGCAGGTTATGGAGGAAGATTTCACCGTCACGAACCAGGGCGAAGGAGTCGTTGAGATTCGCCTTTCCCATGCGGAGCGATTTTACTTCGGTCCCCTTCAGGACCATTCCCGCTTCAAAACGTTCCTCAATGAAGTAATCGTGAAACGCTTTCTTGTTGTTGCAGATCAGCTTTTCTCCCATGAGAATGATAGTAGCAGATATGGTGAAATTAATGCAAGGAGTAAAAAAGACCCGTATTTTCAAGAAAATAGGGATTTGCGGCGTACAAAAATAATTACCTGCTTACAACGGGATGACCGGCAAGGTACACACGGATAAGCTCACCAGAATGAATGAGCGCTTCATGCAAACCCTCCCCGGAGCCATGTCGTGCAGGCAATTTCACCACGAGAAGATCGGCTCGTTTCCCGGAATCGAGGGACCCGATGCTTTTGGAGAGGGCCAATTGACCGGCCGGACCGATGGTCGTCATTGAAAGGACTTCCGAAGGGGGAAAAATATCCGGGAACATGTCGAGGAAATAGCGCATCTCGTCCCAAAGAGAGAGAGAGTCATTGCTTGCCAGCGAATCGGTACCAAGGGCAAGCGGAATGCCGAGTTTCTTCAGCAATGCGACCGGGGCACGCCCCACGGCGAGTTTTTCGTTGCTTCTGGGACAGAGGACCACCCCGGCACCGCGCTTCGACAGAATTTCTGCGTCAGCAGGAGTGAGATGGACACAGTGAACAGCGCTGATGGCACCATTCAATACGCCGAGCCCATCAAGCCAGGCGGTGGCGGTGGTGCGTCTCTGGGGTGGCAGGTATTGCTCCCAGCGGACATGGGGATAGAGCTGTTCGGCGATTTTCCCGGAGGAATCGAAGAAAAAATCACTTTCTTCGCGGGATTCAGCCAGATGGATGACTCGTGGCACATTCCGCTTATCTGCTACCCGCTGAACCTCCTGGTGGAGATGTTCGGAAACGGTATGGGGTGCATGGGGCGAAATGCCCGGGAGAAACTCTCCTCCCGAAAAGGTAGATATACCAGCATCAAGCTCTGAAACAAGTTGGGAGTTGCGAACCGGGTCGTGGCCTATGGCCTCGAAGAATAGCCGCCCGGTCAGACCTGAATCAGCATACAGAGGAATGAGGGAACGATCGGTAAGAATCTCGCCAATGGCGGTGGTACCCGCTTCGAGACAAATCCTCGCCCCCTCCCGGACCGATAGATCGAGCTCCTTTGGCGAGAGCGCCCGGCGTATCTTGATTACCTGGATAATCCAGTCGACGTAAGTCCGAGGAGAGTAGTCAATTCCCTTGCGGATCTTCCAGGACGGGAAGTGGGTAAGTTCCAGGTGAGTGTGGGTGTTGACGAGGCCGGGGAGAATGGCGCAGCCAGGGAAATCATGAACGGGGCAAGCATACCGCGAACGGAGCTCGGCAAGAGTTCCCGTTTCGACGATACAGCCGTTTTCGACGGCCACGGCACCGCCTGGGATGGGAGGAGACGATATGGGCAGAATGTATGAAGCGGCGTAAAGTTCCATGGAATGTACTCTCGGTATCGGGTCTTTACTCAGTCATAACACTCTACCACAAAAGAATGTCAACTCCATTGCCCTACCACGAGGCAGCTTTAGGCAGGCAGGAACAGAGCTCCTCGGCCTTGTGCAGCAAGGTTTGAATTTCCGGCCGTTGTACGATTTCGCACTGCTCAGCCAGAACTGCATCAAGGATCTCTTCGGTCGTCAAGGGGTTGGCCAAAACGACACGCAGCACGGTCAGTTCCATATCATGGCGCGCCACATGGAACCGTGTCCGGGAGACAAAGGTTTTCCCCGCTTCCCGCTGATATTTTTGCAGCAACTGACAGACTTGGTCCAGAAGCAAATTGATGCCGGTACGCTGTTGAGCCGGCATTTCGTTCAAGGCCTGCTGCAAAGCCGGCGGACAGTAGCGGTAAGTGAGGATATTCAGCTCCGGCTCGGTTACCAGTTCAAATTCTGGATGGTTCCTGACCTTGTCGGCAAAGGTGCGCGCCCGCTCAATTCCAGTATCGATAAGCAGTTCGTACCCTTTGCGGCCGATGATGGAAAAACCGGCATGAACCAGCATTGCCTTCCCCGGCCGCGATCCTTCCAGGGTATGGCTGCCCAAATCCTTGGAGCCATGGCGCAGAATATAATTGGCATGATGCTCGATTGCCGACAGGGCCGTGGGATCCTTGAATACGACCATCCCCGCCCCCATCGGTACATATAGCTGCTTGTGCCCGTCGATGGTAACCGAATCGGCACGCTCGATGCCGTCGAGCAGGTGACGGTGCCGGCCGGAAAACAGGGTCGGCCCTCCCCAGGCTGCATCCACATGGAAGTGGCAACCGATCTCCTGGGCGAGATCAGCCATTTCCTCCAGCGGATCGATATTTCCGGTCTCCGTAGTGCCAGCGATGCCGACCAGCGCCAGCGGGATGACGTTCCGCTCCCGGAGCCGCCGGCATTCTTCTCTCAGCGCCTGCAGGTCGATGCGGTTATTTTCATCGGTCTGCACCTTGATCAGGTCATCCCTGCCGATGCCTAGGAGATCGGCAGCCTTGCCCAAAGAGTAGTGACCGCGCTCGGAAACGAGGACAGCAATCCCGTCCGCGCCACGATGTTTCAGGGCACGGACCAACCCTTCCTGAGCAATTCCGCGGAACTCCCCTTCCGGGGCAAACAGGCGGTTGCGCGCCACCCATAGCGCCGTGACATTAGCTATTGTGCCGCCGGAGCAGAAGGCCCCCAGTGCGTGCTGGCTGTTATGAATCCATTTCGGGTAGAAATCATCCTCACGGCGATATACCAGATGATGAAGCATGGCCAGCACCTGGCGCTCCATGGGGGTGAAGGCCTTGGATGTTTCCACTTTCACCACATTCTGGTTGAGGGCGGTCATTAGGCGCGCCATCGGCAGCATGAAGTAGGGAAGCGCCGAAGTCATGTGGCCCACAAAAGCAGGTGAAGCGGTGTGGACCGAATGAGCAACGAGGTTCTCTTTGACGAATTCGGTATATTCAGAAACGTAGGTGGGTTCTTCGGGGACGGCGAAAGAGGAAAAATCCGCTTCGATCTCTTCGAGGCTCCGCTCAATGGCAACTATATGGGTCTGCAAGAAGCCGGCTACGTCGCCGGTAATTGCCTGATCGATGGCACCTAGCGTCGAGTCCGGCGCTTCAGTCACAGTGAAGATCCGGTAGAGGTTTTCCAGACTGGCACGGGCTGCGTCACGATTTTTCGGCATTTTTCGCTCCATCCTTTGAGCTGGCGGTAGTCAAGCTCACTCAACGTAATAGGAGTCCCGGAAATTGTCCGCTTACTGCTCCTCTCCGAGGACACAGTTGTCGATCAGTCTTGTCTTTCCAATCTTCACCGCAAGGGCAATGAGTGTCTGACCATTGGTCGTTTCAAGTGTTTCAAGGGTTGCACCGTCGCGGAAATCCGCATAATCGATGACAGCA
>Ga0074197_1003084_pt1 | contig 10558 bp, 7 predicted proteins | sample EPASupsiteSAE305_FD_64526 | JGI IMG/M metagenome (GOLD analysis project Ga0074197, IMG submission 64526) | Bioremediated contaminated groundwater microbial communities from EPA Superfund site, New Mexico - SAE3-05 reassembly with SPADES | ecosystem: Environmental > Aquatic > Deep subsurface >...
TGGAAACGGCAGCCGGAAACGATGAGAACCGACAATAGCGACAGTATGAACAGAATTGATGCCTTTTTCATTTTCACTCCTGGGTTGTTTTCAAGTTTTCACGCCCGGAAATACGCGGACCTGTTATCTCTAATATAGTCAGCGTAAATGAAGTTTACAATGAAAAGGCATCATGTTTTTCATGCATGTTTCAAAAGGTAGTTGACACTTTTTGAGATGCCGTCTTTGAGAGCCGTAGGCTCGAATCATGTTGTAGGGACGGATTTTAATCCGTCCGCCATTCCCCCACACATATTTTGAGAGCCGTAGGCTCGAATCATATCAGTCTTTATATGTTTCGTTCCTACGGAACTAAAAATTATTTTTATGATAATTCACCGGACTTAAGTCCGGCGCTACAATATGTATCGCTCCGACGGAGCTTTATGAACTTGGAACAATCCCCCCTGGGAGCGCCGGTCGTCTGACCGGCTTTTCGTTTTTATGATTGCGCAGCAATCTTTGGACTGCGAAGCCCCTGCTTCGCTTTGGATTAGCGTTCGAAAGCGCTGGAAAGTTTATAGACTGCCGGAAGCTATCAAGACGGACTGACGAAATTTAAAGCGGCGCAGGGTCGCCGCATTCCAAAGTCAGGCCAAAGCACCTGACAAAGAGAAAAGCCAATCAAAGAACAAAACCACAATACCCCGACCCCGAAGTGGGTGGAATATGGAGTTGAATAATCGCGTCAATCCGGCTATATTCAGCGAATGATTTATTTAAGCAGGAGTGAAATAATGGGAACTTTGAAATATACAAACAGGCATTAAATCAAAGAATTTGTGCACGAAAACACAAAAGCTAAAGTTTGACCCCAATATTTCAATTGGAGTGGGAAGATAGAGATGGATACTAAGTATCTGTTTGTCGAAAAACAATATACCGACACATGTGTTTACTGCGGAAATTTTGAATAAGGAGTAAAGAAATGTTAAAAATAGAGTAAAGAAAGACAAAGGCAACAGCAGAAGGAAAAAATCGCCCCCAAATACAATAAAATCTGAAACAGCTCTTGATGTTTTTTAAAGGACTTGAACATATGGAAGAATTTAGTTGTCCTATTGAACTCGAACAATTAATAGCAAATCTTGATCCTATCAAAACAGCAGCTAAAATTGCGGGACTTTGTGTTTGCCCGGAAATGCAAAGTAACCAAGGCAGGCTTGAGTGGGTGTTGCCTATAATCTTGAAATATGCAAAAAGCACCAATGAGGTTTCAGCAGACTTATTAAATAAAATATTTATAATAGCCGGGCAAAATGTTGGCTATAAGGAAGATCCCGCAGAAGATGTTTTTACTTCTAATGTCCATAATTATAAAAACAATTTTGTCCTATTTGAAGGACTTTGGGAAAGTAATGCATTTTATACGCAACGTTTCTTGGATATCCTTGAAATAATTCCCCATGGACAACCTTTTGCCAACTTAAAAAATGTTGTTTTTGACATGTTGACTCTATCTAACACTATTGCAAAAAGAAAAGGCCTCACGCGGTATATGACGGGAAATGAGTATCCAGTGGAGGCACTTCCTGATTCAATAATGTCTCATATAGATTATATTCATTCCCCTATTGTATTCTCGAGTTCAGACTTACAGGATATTGGAATAGAAAAACATTCTATTGAGAATTTTTCTTGTTGTTTTCAAAATTTTTTAGATGAAAATATAAATGGTGAAAGCCTTTTACGAGAAAAACCAATTGTCAAGCATAATAACTGTTATTATGTGATGTTTGCCTCTGCTATTGGGATAGCTTTGCGCCGTTACATAATTGAGGAAATTGAATCTCTAGGTTTGATAGACCTATTAGAAAAGAAAATGGCCGAAGTATATTCTGTTTATTTTCACAATACAGTTTTTGCTGCTCAATGGCGCAACTTTCCTGTTAAGTTTAAATATTATAAAGAAAGCCAAACGTACATAGCCGTAAATTCGATATCAATCACCGACAACAAAATAATAATTTTCATTGTCTTCCAAGATAATTTTGTTTCTAAAGAAATAGAGTGGTTTGAAGGTTTTAACGGTTCTTCAGACAAACTTTGTGAAAAAATTGTTGAGATTATATATGCAATCAAAGAAGAGCAAAAAGAAAAAAAGCATGAAATACTGATCCAACTTGTCTCGTGTGGCTGGGGACGTGGTATAATGTTATCTATGCCCGATGATATTCCAGAAAACATAACAATTGATCATGTCTCTGCCCCAGACCTAGCTAGACCCTGTCCGAAAAGGGTTTTAGCGTATTTTCTGTAGAAAACTGTTTCCCTGCCGAGTGCATGCCAAGATTTTCATCCGCTTTTCTGTTCAAAATCAGCAAAAAGTTTTTTTGCCTGTAATTTTGAGCCCTTATGCGTTTTTGCGGCATTTTCAAAATTCAATTTTTCAGCGCCGTGATTAATGCAATTATTACATATTAACATTGAAAAATTCTTTATGTGTATCATATTAATTATATGGCTATAAGTTTTTAAAATTTAAAATATTAAGGAATGGATAATGTTTGCCGATTTATTCTCGACTGCTGATACGGCTTCGCAACTTGCATTATGTCCAGATACAGAATTTAAGGGAATTCTTCTTGAAGGGCTGGATTTTTTCAAGGAATCGCCGGAAATCAAATCCATGATAGAAAGGGATATTGATGAGTGGGCGCTTCGTAAGAAACAGCAGCGTCTTGACGACAGGCGCTGGGCGTCGGCCCGCATGGCCGGATTGCCGCTGGATAATCTGCCTGCAACTTCCGGCGAGGAAGCGCTTCAACTACAGTCTGGACGTCCGCGCCTGCTTGATGGGGAGTCAGTTTTTGTTTTGTTGCTGGCGCGCGGATATTACGGCTCCCTGTCCTCCTGCCAGGCGGTTGACCGGATGCTTGATTCCAGGCTGATTCACGCATATTTCTCTTCCCATAATCAGCCGATGCCTTCCCGTAACTGCGCCCTTGACAATCTTAATGCGGTGAACAATCAGACGCGCGACCATATTTTCCGTGTCCAGATTAGTTATATCAAAAAAAAAGTCTTGACGAGTTCGACTTGCTGAGTATTGACAGTTTTTCCGTGGAGGCGAACACTTGCTGGCCGACCGACAGCAGTATCATCATGTCATTGTTGAGTCGTGTCTGGCGTTGCGGACAAAAACTGAATTTGTCCTATGTGTAAATTGTTTTTTTGACTACTTTATCCTAATAAACCGTTGCAATATTTCACATTTTGAACTATAATCGATATCATAGCAAGAATAAAACAAACAGTCACACTTAGGACAAAAAGATGAGTTCAGCTAAATATCCGGTGCTTACTGCAAGCCTCGAATTAAAAATTCGCCAGGGCGGATATCGGGAAAAAATACCGACTACCCGGGGAATGGCTGTGGAGTTTGGCGTTTCCCGTCAAACCGTAACCAATGCGTTGCGCCCATTGATTGAAAAAGGTCTGTTAATTTCCGACCGCCGCAACGGGGTCAAGATTAATGTCAAGCAACTTAACCGGGGCCTGATTGGGATAGTGGCGCGGGGAGACTTGGCTGTCTTAAACAGCAGTCCCATGTTCAAACCGTTACAGGAACGGATGAGCGCCGATGGTTTTGAATCACTGATGATGGATGTATCGCATGGCATTACTTCAGGCATTCGCAATCTGCTGGGAAATTTTGTCGGGTTTATTTTTACCAACAGTTCATTAACCATGGAGATGGCGGAGTTCCTGGAGTCGGAACATATTCCATTTGTCTCCTGCAACCGGCTACCGATTTATTCACGACTGAATTTTGTGGAATGCGACTGGGCCGGGGCGGTAAAAAAAATTGCTTCGTCATTTGCCTTGAAGGGTTATCAAAACCAGTGCCTGTTTTTTCAAGGACGACTGGAGGGATATGATAAACTGGTCAGAAAGCAGTGGAAAAACATCAAGCAGGAATTGGGGTTGCCGTTGCTTAAAGCCGATGAAATTGAGCTAGACTGGCAGAACGAGCCGCTAGTATCCTTGGGAAAATACTTGAAAACGCTGTATGAGATTCAACAGTACCCGCAATTATTGATTTTTTGGATGGGTATTGATGAGGATGTTGTTACATTAGTTCGACACGGTAAATATAAATTGCCCGGTTCCTGTGTGGTCGCAGGACCCAGCTTTTCGCCTGATTTCTGCGGCAAAAATATAATTACTCTGGCCGCAAATAATGATGTTGCTGTCCAACAGGCGTCTTACGAGGCATTACGCGAGTTGATTCTGGCACCGAGTGAAAAGTTAATTCATCGCTTAGTTGATTACCCTATTGTCTGGCATAAAAATAAGATTGGATGAAGGAAAATAATGTTATGAAGACTAATAAAGAAAATGAGAACAAATAAATATTGGTAAAGGTTTAGTTCAAAAAAGTTAAGTACAGCGGTCAGAATGGAGTGTTGTCTATGAATGAAAATAGCATCCTGAATAAGCTTTTTAAGAGCCTCGGGGATAGGATGGACGGGAGGAGATTATTTATTTTCCAAGCGGATGAAGCTATCGGCAGGCTAAAACATGATATAATTCGTGGGACTTCAGGTTATTAATAGTATACAGTTTAGATGTCCTGTGAAAAACCTTTTTCAAGCAAACAAAATTAAAAATCGTAATAATGGAGGGAAGATGGAAGATGAGTTCGAAGCATCAGGTTTTGAATCAGAAAACAAAAGGGAATAAAAAAATGAAAATATTTCAGAAAGAACCATTTTTAAACACTAAACTTTTACAAAAGGAGATGCACGAATGAAAGAGATAAAATATCGCAAGTTGTTGCCGTTCACACTTATAGAACTCTTGATAGTTATCGCTATTATAGCGATATTGGCAGGTATGTTGCTGCCGGCGCTTAACAAGGCCAGGGGAAAAGCTCGTTCAATTGGTTGCGTGTCTAATTTAAAACAATTGGGGACTGCCGCTAATATGTATTCAATAGATTACAAAGATTACATTGTGCCTGCATCTAATGAATACAGTATGTTAACCGTCACCGCAAGTGGAAAATTCTGGCCATATTTGGTTTTCCCATATATGGGCATCACAGTTCCAACTGGAACTTCCGGAAACAATTTTACTTACATTAAAACCACACGTCCGAAAATATTTGTCTGCCCGTCTCAAAAAACAATGTCCGGCACCGATACCGCCTATCTCAGTTATGCCCTCAATGGTATCTACAGTAATCCTCCCGGCAATATGGGCGCAGGTAGATATTGGACACAAAATGGTACAACTAGAGAATGCCGTTCAGCAAGGTCTGGAACTGCAAACAATGCCGGCCGGGCAAAATCGCCGAGTGCTGCCTGGTTATTTACCGACAACAGCAATGATACTCTAACTTATAAAAATGCTAATGCAAATCCTTTTGTGTCATCATTTTATTCTACAGAAAACAAAATCAGTGACGGCAAGCGCCATATGAATTATGTGAATTTAGTTACAGTCGCCGGCAATGTCAACTTTGCAAAAACATCGCCAGCGTGGAGCGATCCCTGGAATTATGGATGGATTTTGCAATCTAGTTTCCTGGTACCTGATGAATATCGTTAAAATTGGGTCTGGAGTATTTCTCAATTGAGTATAAATGAACAACTATTCATATTTTAGTTAAATTATAAGGAAAGGTGTACAAAATGATGCCATTGATTTCAGAAAGATTTAAATGGACTGCTGAAAGAAAGCTATCTTTATTCCGGTTTAAAATCATCAATATTTTAGTTTTGCTTACAGGCGTTTGCATTTTAACAACTAATGCTGAACCGTTTAATAATTCAGGATGGTTAATCTGGCCAAGGACCGCGAAGATAAAAGTAGAATCTGAAGGAACAATCCGGTCCCCTGATAAGAGAGTCAATTCATGGAATATTTCAATTCCGGATATTGTAACAAACGCTGTTGTTTACACCTATACGCCAATGCAGGAAAAGCAACAATATAAAATTACATTTCAATATGTTCTGAAAGACAGCGAATCAGTTACAGGCAAAAAATTGAGCCTTTGCATGAATTTCAATAAAAAAGATGGAATCAATGGCGGCGCCGGTTCATTGCGTTTCCCTTTGAATACAGACAGGCAGGATGTTCAATCATTCTCCAGTGATGTTCAAACGCCGGAAGCAACGGTAAATTGTCAATTCAGCATAGAAATATCCGGCATCAAAGGCAATATTACTATTTCTGATATAAAAATAGAGAAAGTGAATGATGTCTTCACTATAAAAAAAGTACATATGCCTTTACAGATTGATGGGAAATTGAGTAAGGACTTTTTATTTAACGCAACTAAAATAACAAATTTTTACGATCCTCAACGGAATGCCAGTCCGGCAGAAATTAACACAGAGGCATATATCACCTATGATGATGAAAATTTGTATGTGCTTTTTAAAAATACTGAACCGGATGTAGATAAGATTAAGCATAAAGTAACTGATAGAGACGGAAATGCATGGGAAGATGAATGTAATGAAGTTTTTCTCTCATCTCCTAACGGGAACTCTTTCCAGTTTATAGTAAACAGTGGAAACTCCCAATGGGACGGGCGCTTGTATCTAAGAGTTCCAGGCGACCATTACCGTGCTGATGCAACGTGGAACGGTACATGGAAAAGTGCTGTTTCGAAAGATTCCGGCTATTGGGCGTCTGAATTGTGCATACCATTCTCATTGTTCGGAATTCAGCCAAAAGCAGGAGATATCTGGTATATAAATTTGGCAAGAGAACGTCATATGTTCCCTTCAGAAGTGAGTCAATTCAATCGAACAGATTCCGAGTTGAATAACGTGATGAAATTTGCTAAGCTTGAATTTAAAAACAACTTTGCGGTTCTGAGCAGAAATTCAGAAAATGTAATGGTTGATCCATTTAAAATTACAAGAAAAGCGCCTAAATATAAAAGCCTTTCTTCAACCAGGCCGGCTGATTACATGACTAGAGTCACTTGCTGTTGGGATTTTTTCTTTAAACTTTATCCAAACTCACTAAAAGATAAATATACAAAAGAAACATTTATCAAAGAGCAGGAAAACATTCTCTCAGAATATTCTGCCGCCGGTCTAATAGCCCCTGTTGCCTTAAACTGGGCTGTTACATATATCCCTGGCGGAAAAGAAAGAATCAAATCATTATACATTAACAACAAAATGAAATTCTGGGTTGCTTTGATGGGAAGTCCTGTTATTAATGATGCCATGAAAAATGGAGCAGTTTATATAACCAATAAAACTCCTGAACCTGTAGATCCCAAATACATAGAAGCAATGCAAAAACAAATCAAGGCATGTTTATCAGCCCATAAGGATAATTTAAATTATATTGAATTCATTGGCGGCATAGATGAGCCGCTTAACAATACTTATGAAGCATTCAGCTTCACTATTAATATAGACCATAAAGAGCAATTAGCCGCACTAAGCGAAGAGATAGAAAAAAACTTCGGATTTGGCAGATATGGTCTTTATGACAAGCATGCCCCTGGAAATGATCCCAATGTAACGCCTTTTACAATGATAGCATTCATGAGATGGTGGAACAATGCCTTTGCTGAAAGCATTAAATCATATAAGGAACTAGTTAAAGAATATGCGCCTGGCATAAAATACTGGGCTAATAATATGAATTATACTCGGACGATCTGTAATCAGGATATTGCGCTGATTGAAAGGTATTCGGATATAGTATCGGCAGATCCATATCCGACCTCGACGCTATACAACTATGGTATAGCGCGAGCCCTTTATCAAACAGGCTTTGCCACGAAAATCATCAGAGATTTATCGAATGATAAAACAACATTAATTTACGTTCAAGGATTCAGGTATTGCGGCAAAACACCACTTCCATCTAACATAAGAGAGTGGACGTCTCAGGCATTGAAGAACGGCGCGGGTATAATTGATTTTTATTCTGATCTAGATCTTACAAGATATTTATATCCTGAAATTTACAAAGAAGTATTAAGAGAATCAAAGCTTATCCGCAGTATGAATAAACTTGATATCCCGTCAGAAACAAAAACCGCAATCTTTTTCTCAAACCATTCATTGTGGGGAACGTTTGATGAAGCAGCCCATTCACATTATTCCGTTTATTCCATACTTGGCGAAAACCTTAAAACATGGTTCAGATTTGTCAGTGATACACAGGTAAAACTCAAACTTGATGATTTATCAAAATACAGTCTGATTTATTTGCCTCAATTGAAATATACCGATGCGGATACTGCAAAAAGATTATTGGAATATGTAAAGAGCGGCGGGAGGCTGGTGATCTTCGATCCTGAAGCTTTCACCTGGAATATTGATGGAACGAAGCTTGAGCAAGTGCGCAGTGAACTTATCGGATGTTCGACGGAAAAAGCAGTTGACGTTAAAAACATTGTTGCTTCTATGGATTATTCAGGACTGAAAAAAGGGGATAAACTGCCGTTGACGCCGTTAGCCCATATCGCAAATGCCGGCAAAGTGCTGGCATTTGAAATTACTCCCCCGGCGGACGCAAAAATCATTGCGAATTATCCTGACGGCAAGCCTGCGGCTTTTGAAAGAACGGTCGGAAAAGGTTCAGTAATATATTTTGCCGCTCAACCCTTCGGCAATGCAGACCTGGCAATTAAAGACTCTAAATGGACTTCCTTCATGAATGGGCTAGCCGGACAAGCCGGCGAAAAACTCAGTCTGCCGATCTGGGATTTCGAACTTCCGGCAACGGGAGGAGAAGTTGAAGTAAAATACGTCATAAAACCAGATCCGAAGTAACAATATAAAATACCTTTACGTTTACAGACTTTGTAAAATCATAATATGATCATTTAAGTGATGGAAAATTTGGAGTTGTATGAATAGACCTGTTTACCGTGCAGTTAGCCACTGGTTTAACTGGAGTGATTTGGATTATCCCAGTTCGGAAGTCGAATCCAAAATAGATAAACTGGCTCTCGACGCCAGTCAATCTGGCGTGAATTTAGCCATGGTCTTTGGTTTTCACTTTCGCTGGGACTTTATCTACTGCTTTGATACTTTGCATAAATTATTGAAATATACCGCGGACGCCTACCACCGCTACGGAATCAAGGTTATGGATCACCATTCCGCCGTCCTCACCCACCGCCCCCCCAACTGGGCCGGACGTATCAATACCTCAATACGCAATCATCATCATGTGCCGCTAACACCGTCCCCCGAAATAATTCCATTCCTGCAATATGAGGGGACGCTTTTAAACTCATGGCGGCAGAAACGGGTGGATAAAGACGACGCTGCCTTTATCGCCTGTTATCAGGCAGAACATTTTTGCGTCAATAACCCTGATTTCCGTCATGCATATTTATCCTATGCTAAACGGCTCTTTGCGGAAACTGGAATTGATGGCTTAATGTGCGATGATGTAATCTATTACGGACACTGGAGCGTTTGCGGCTGCCCTCATTGCCGGAGTAAATTCGGCACTCCGCTGCCCCCGCCGGATGATGCCGGGTTTTGGGGCAATTATCAAAATCCGCTATGGCGCAAATGGGTTGATATGCGCTATCATGACGCTCAGGATTTTTTACAACTGGTGCGCGGCGTTATCGGCCCGGATGCGCTGCTTACCACCTGTTGTTCCTCCTCCACCCGCAAGGCGCTTGACGCCTCCGGCATGGATATGGCATTACTCAATCCGCCATTATCCATGACCATGCTCGAAATGTGCGGCGAAATCGCCGGCGGCAAAGCCGGTTTAACCGCGCGCATGCCCGATATTTTACTGCATAAAGCCATCTCAGAACGCCGCCAGATCGGGTGCCTGGGATTGGGATATGCTTTTTACCCGGACAGCGCCTTCTTAGTCTGGAGCTTAAATCAGTTCTTTGGCGCGGATACCTGGGTGTCCAGCCTCAAGGGAAGACTGGGCATATCGGACAGAGCCGCCGAAGCGCTGCCGATGGAACCGGAGCTGGTCAAGGAAGCTTACAACTTCGAATGTCGCTATCCCCATCTATTTAATAGCGAAAGCGCGGCTGAAATCGCCGTTTACTACTCGAATTCCAGCAAGGTTTTCAATGGTGACTGTGAAGATGATTACTGTACGGGATATGCCAATTTGATTGAAGAATTATTTACTCGCGATATCTCCATGGCCGTCGTGGATGAGATTCCAGAAGCTGAACGTTATAAGTTATTAATCCTGGCGGATTGCGGCTGTTTAAGCGCCGGACAGCGACAAGCTTTGACCGCTTATCTGGAACAGGGCGGACAAATTATCGCCACAGGATTACTCGGCAGCTTTGATGAAACGGGTAACCCTGTTCCTGCGCCATGGCTGGTAAATTACACGATTCCGCCGGTAGACCGTTCAAGCCGAAAAACTGATACCTTTTTTGAGATGTGGGGGCATGAGCCCAAGCGGGAGGTAGCAGGCATGCTTGAAGCGGCATCTGATTGGCAGGAATTAAAATCATGTGCCGGCATTCTTTACTGGAACCGTATTCGACTGCATGTCGGCGGCCATGCCAGAGTCGTCCGGGAAAAAATCA
>Ga0074197_1003085_pt1 | contig 10558 bp, 7 predicted proteins | sample EPASupsiteSAE305_FD_64526 | JGI IMG/M metagenome (GOLD analysis project Ga0074197, IMG submission 64526) | Bioremediated contaminated groundwater microbial communities from EPA Superfund site, New Mexico - SAE3-05 reassembly with SPADES | ecosystem: Environmental > Aquatic > Deep subsurface >...
ACAAAAGCGATCCGAAACAGCTTGCACTTGAGTTTTATGCGCCGTTTTATCTGCTGCTTAGTATTTCGGATGCGTTGCCTGAGAATAAAGAGCCCGCTAAGTTGCTAACGGTGCACATAGAGCGTTTTATAGAAAAGAACCCCGCACTGCGTAAAGACAAATAATGACCGGTGCGACACAAATTAATAGACTAAGATAAGGAGTATGACAATGGAAGATATGACGATCCACGAATTTGATTTTGCACTCATAAATGAATTTTTCATAGAACTTGAACGCCAGGGGCCAGGCAGTCCCGAAGAAACGATCAGGGCGTTGAGTTTTATACGGAACCTTTCAGATAAAACAAAAATAGCAGATCTGGGCTGCGGCACAGGTTTTCAGACAATGGTCCTGGCACAAAACACAGAAGCCACAATAACCGCACTGGACCTTTTCGCCGGTTCGATCGACAAACTTAACGCAAAAGCCAAAATACTCGGTTTACAGAACAGGGTCAAGGGTGTCGTCGGTTCAATGGACGATCTGCCCTTTGGAGATGAGGAATTCGATATCATATGGTCTGAGGGAGCCATTGGCAATATAGGTTTTGAAAAAGGCCTGGCTCACTGGAAGCGCTTCCTCAAAAAAGAGGGATACTTCGCCGTGACATATGAGTCATGGTTTACAGACGAGCGGCCCGCTGAAATTGAAAAATGGTGGACAGACGCAGTCCCTGAGATCAGCACGATAGCGCACAATATTGCTGTCATGCAAAAAACAGGATACGTTCCAGTTGCCGCATTTACGCTGCCCGAAACCTGCTGGACAGAAAATTATTTTGCCCCGCAAAAAGCCAGACAGGAGGAATTCCTGAAAAAGCACGCGGGAAATAAGGCCGCTGAGAATATGATCGCATTCATGAGGCGCGAGACAGAACTATATGAAAAATACAAGCAGTACTATGGGTATGTCTTCTATATTGGCAAAAAAGTTGGCATTTGGGGCATATCGGAGCGCTAGCTTAGCAACACTTGCGGTCCTGCGCGTCAACGTATGCCCAATACGCCTCCGCTTGAACCACTGCGTGTTGCGTCGCTATCATCTCCGATCTGCCCCAATTGCAATTTTGGAAAGGCTATCGCTAAAACCTAAAAGCGCGGCGCTGACTTAGCAAGGCTTGCGGAGCCTTCCTTCGACGTATTGGTATACGCCTTCGAAAGGCTCCGCTGCGCATTGCGTCGTCATCATCTGTTCTCTATCCCAATTGCGATATTAGGAGGCTATCGCTAAAACCAAAAGCGCGTCGTCGTCATCCTTTGACTATGTTCTTACCTTCTGATTTTGCCTCGTATAACTTTTTATCCGCATTATTGATGAGTTCATCAAGGGTCTTTTCATTTTGGAGACATTTTACTCCAATGCTTACAGAAACCTTGACCGGTGTTGCATCAGAAATATTTATCTCTGCTTCTGCAATGGCAGCCCTTATACGTTCAGCAACCATGAGTACTGTTTCTGAATTCGCATGTACCAAACCAATTAAAAATTCATCTCCCCCATAACGCCCAAGGATATCAAAACCACGCATCTCACTTTTTGCTGTGGCAGCAACTTTTGTCAGGACAAGATCTCCGGCACTGTGTCCATATTTATCATTAATGTTTTTAAAATCATCAATGTCCATCATTAAAATGCCAAGTGGCAAAGCATCATTTCGTGCCTGGTTGAAAACCTCTGTCAGTAATTGATGAGAATATTGTCGATTATAGGTTTGACACAAAGCATCATTTTGTGCCATTTCCTTGAGTAATTGACCTTCAACTTTATCTGTAACATCCATACAGCTGCCGATGAAGCCAATAAAAATATTATTCTTATCGTAAAAAGGGACTCCGCGATCATTGATCCATCTGTATTGACCGTCGTATCTTTTGAGACGATAGTCCATTTCAAACGGACGCTGCAGTTTAAAATTATCAAGAAAGATTTTTACGCATCTGTCTAAATCGTCTGGGTAAACGCCTGCAGCCCATCCAAATCCATATTCCTCTTCCATAGTGCGCCCTGTGAAATTGAGCCATGTTTTATTAAAGTAATTGCATCCGGTACTAAGATCAGCTCTCCATATCATGTTTGGAGAAGAATCAACGATTAGTTGGTACTGTTCAAGATCCATCATGGGAATAATCTCCTTTACTAATAATTAAAGATAACTGTTTAGTCTTCACAGCGGAAAAATTATCAGTGATGGTGCCAAATTTTACTTCCAGTGCTTGGTGAAATTGCGTGGGTATTTACACATATTCAATTTTCTAAATTCTAACATTATTACAGCATTGGAATCTATACAGGGGGTAGGCTGCGGAACTCCACTAAGCCGGGGTCATTTCGATTCTAGGATAATGTCATTTGCTGCTTCAAGAAACACTTTAACAATTTCCGGGTCAAACTGAGTTCCGGAACATCTTTCAATTTCCTTGATCGCTTCTTCATGACTCAGTGCTTTCCTGTAACTTCTTTCACTGGTCATTGCATCATACGAATCTGCCAGGGCAATTATTCTGGCTTCAACTGCAATATCATTTCCTTTAAGACCTTTGGGATACCCTTTCCCGTCCCATCTTTCATGATGTTCAAATACAAAATTTGCAAGTTCGGAAAATTCTGTTGAAGAACTAAGTATTCTCCATGCTGCTTCGGGGTGTTTTATTATTTCTTTCCATTCTTCATCGGTAAGATCCTTTGAACTATTCAGTATGTTTTCATCGATCCCGATCTTGCCTATATCATGAAGGAGCCCTGCTGTTTTGATTTTTTGGATGTTATCTTTGCTGCAATGCATCTTATCCGCAATAATTTCGCAAATTTCACTTACCCTCTTTGAATGTTGTGACTCTCTGTTGCTTTTCTCAAAGAGTGTATTCATGATGATGCCGATCGCTTTGTTTCTCATGCTTCTGCTTTCATAGAGCTTGTGTCTGAATAATACATTTTCGGCTTCTCTAAGAGTTTCATTGATATTTTCACTGGGGCTGTTCTTCGTTTGATATCCAAAAGAAATCGATAATTCTAAAAGATTTCTATCTTCATTTGACAATATTTTGTTGAAATTACTAATAATATGCTCGGATTCTGATTCGTCAGTGTTTGGCAATATAACAACAAATTCATCCCCGCTGAGTCTGCAGATAATGTCATTCGGCCTACAGCCCATTTTTATTATTTCTGCTGTTCTTATAAGTATCTCATCCCCGACCTTGTGACCAAAAGAATCATTGATCAGCTTCAATCCATTAACGTCCCCCATAATAATGGAAATAGGGAGGTTGGCCTCTATATCCTGCCTGACCAGCTCTTCTTCCATGTATCTGCGATTGAACAGTCCCGTCAGCGAGTCGTGATAACTCATATAGTAAAGATTTTCTTCCGAAAGTTTTCGTTCGGTTATGTCTTTTATAAAAGCGCCCACACCTGTCATTTCATCCGACAGCATGACAGGAAACTTTGTCGTTTCAAATAATTTTTCTCCCAGACCTCCCTCCGTCAGAACAACAGACCTATCAGTTAAAACTTTAAGGTCAGTCACCCTGCATGCCTCTGCCTCATAACGCGGCATTAAATCAAAATCAGTCTTACCAATAACATCGTGACTTTGTATATTCAGGTATTCGCTGAATGCCTTGTTTACAATTAAATATCTAAGTTCAGCATCTTTAATATATATTACATCCTTACTGGCATCTATAAACGTTCTGTAAAGATTTTCGCTTTCCATTAAAGCTTTTTCTGCTTTTTTTCTGTCAGTAATATTCCTAATGTTACATTGAATTACCTTTTTATCATTAACCATGTATACATTACTGACAAACTCGACAGCTATACTATTACCGCAAGCTGTCTGAAGAGGCATATTCTCATAACGTATATATTCATTCTCCTGTAATTTCAAAAAATTATCAAAATTAGCTGCCGTATCTTTGAATGGCCCGATTTCCCATATGGATTTCTCTATAAATTGATCTTCGGAATAACCTAGCATGTCAATCAGATAGGGGTTTACATTCTTAATTTTTCCCGTTTCTGCGTCAATGATCAGGATCCCGTCCTTAGCAGATTCAAAAAGACGACGGTAGCGCTGTTCGGAAACGGTTAATTCTTTCTCTGCACGTCTTTGTTCAGTAATATCACGAGTCACTCCCTGAAATCCAGTGACATTCCCCTATAGATCCCGAATAAATGATACATGCAGTGAAATAAACACGGTCCTGCCATCGGCAGTGTAGTGTTCTGCCTCAATCGTTTGAGTCCTGTTCTTATCGCACAACAAACTTTTTTCAATCTCAAGTTCTTCGGTCAAAACCGATTTGATTTTCTTCAGTGACTCAGGAGTAAATTTCTCCTCCATGGTTTTGCTGAGATAAACACAAACTTTATAACCTGTTAATTTTTCAATTGACGGGCTGATGTAGGTGGTATTTAGATCAAGGTCTGTTGTCCAGAGCACATCAGAAATATTTTCTGTCAGCTCTCTATATTTCTTCTCGCTTGAACTCAGGGCCTCTTCCATCATTTTTCTGATAGAAATGTCGTGAATATAGCTTATGACAAATTGATTTTCATTTAAGGAAACCATTCTTGCAGATACCAATCCCGTAAAGAGACTTCCGTCTTTGCGCCTGAATACAACTTCAACATCAGAACAAAAGTCCTTTTCTATCAACATATTTATTATCATTTCCCTGTCAGATGGGTTTTCAAGAAGATTCAATTGAAGGCTCTTATTGCCTATGACCTCCTCACGAAGGAAACCGGACAGCCTTATAAAACCATCGTTAACATTAATGATAATCCCTGTCTTAAATTCGGTTACCAACGCCGCATCGGGGCTGGTGTTAAACATTAGCTCGAAATACTCTTTAGCTTGAGCAATTGCAGCTTCATTTTTTCTCTGCCTGGTAACATCTATTCCTATACCGGTAAAGTAGTTCGATCCTCCAAGTGTCAATCGTACGCCATTTGATATTACCCTCATTTTTGACCCATCCTTAAGGATTAAATCGGCTTCTACTTCTCCAAAACCGGTAGTAAATACCTCGCTGACTGCAGCTGCAACCCTCTCATAGTCTTCAGCATCAAACCACTTATCAAGAGTCATGGAGGACAACTCTTCTGCAGTATATCCCGTCATAATTTCATGATTTTTATTCCATCTTATAAGCCTGCCTGCATCATCATAAACATACAAATATCCGGGAATACTTTCAAATATTGCCTGAGTAAATATTTTTTCTTCAAGCAAAGCAGCTTCATTTTTTTTGTTCATCTCATTCTCAATTTTTAGGGCATCATATAACACTTTTGTCTCAAAACCAGCTTTTCTCAATTCTTTTGTCTGCTCATGAACTAAAAAGTTCAGGCGTTCTTTTTCATTTATTTTCTCTAAGTTGGAATTTCTGATTTTGATCATCGCATTGATCTGTGCGGTCAGCTCGCTGATGTCAATTGGCTTAGACATAAAGCCATCTGCTCCGCATTCAAGAGCAGCAATTCGGCTTTCCTTATCAACATTAATTGCTGTAATGAATACAACCGGAATTTCACTGAGGCATTTATCACATTTAAGTTTTCTGCAGGTTTCAAAAGCATCAAATCCGGGCATAGCTAAATCTAAAAATATTATATGTGGGTTTTCAGAAGCAGCAAGGAAAATCACTTCATGACCGGTAAGGGCTGTAAGTACTTCTATATCAGGAAAGATTTCGTTTATGATGGCTTGCAGGCCTGTCATGCCATCAGAACCGTCGTAAATGGCAATAATTTTAATTGTTTTATCTACCACAAAGAACATCCCCCATCGATTTCAAAAAATCCTGTTAGATAATAGTCCTTGCGATGAATGAATAAACACGCGGTAGTTTATTATTTTTAAAAGTTATCATATTATCAACATTATATTCATGACAAGAATAACAGGTTAACCATTTATAGTCTACTGAGACTCAAAAGGCATTAAGTTGATGTTGTGCTAAGTTTCAAGGCGCTCATTTCATTTTCTGTGGCATTTGTGCAGCATGCGGCTTGCAGCGTGAAACTGCCTTTACAATGGTCAAACTGCGGCAAATACCGTCAAGCGGTAGTGCACCTGTCAGAACTTCACCCAAAGTTCAGGACCACTTATGATTTATAGCTGTCCGGTTTTTCTAAAGGCTTTGTCGGATACGGGGCAAATTCGATATGAAGGATCGGCGTTTCATCCATACTGATTTCAGTCTCATCTAGAGTTAAATCAAGGACATGACCGCCTTTTTGGCAGTCGTCTGAAAGAAAGTGCAAATGATAGCCTGCAGCATTTGTATTACCCATATATGCGGGCATCCAAAACCCCACCAGCCTCCCGGATATTTCGTGGTATTCAAATACACTCTGTTCCTTCAGCGCATCGGAAAGGAGCGGGAACGGCGGCTGATATGGGCCGACACTGCGTACTTTTATTGATTGAAATTTCCCTTTAATGACGATGGCGTACGGCAAATCATTCCGTTTCCGTAGTCCATCAAGCTTTGTTCTCAATAGATCAAAGTCCATACCGTCGGTCCCGATTTTTTTAGTTATATCTGCCTCAAAAGACGTTACTGCGTAAAACGTGCTTTGTACATTGTCGTTTTCGACAGTTACTTTTCCTGTCTTAGCTGCTTTATATACCACGCCGTCCAGTATGATCATCTCTCCGTCAAGTCCGGTAAATGTCCCTAAACCGACATTCCCCTGCGATTTTATCTTTTTAACAGAAGCCACGCTCTCATAATTCCCCGCTAAAAGTGCCTCTATTGTCGACCCCTGATAAAGAGTCTCTCTGTTCGGCTGTGGATCTGCAAATGCAGAAAATGGAAATGTGATAAAGAAGAGAAAAAACGATAATATCAATACAGTTTTCTTCATAAATTTTTAACTCCCTTTCTGAGGTGAATACTTTGGACGTAAATATTATACGTTTAGAACTTTATCTGAAAGAAATTGAATTCGTAAAAGCGTTTATATGCTCAAGGCCAGCCCATGTCTTAAGTGACAGATCGCTTACAATTATTTTCATGATACGCTGTTTTTCCTTTCTGCCGTCAGAATAATGAATTGTATGGCTGCCAAGGGAATGGATGGCATAGTGTACTCCGTTGTTCCGGCCAAGATATATCATAACGTGTCCCTTCATAAACAGGACATCTCCGGCAGAAACTGCCTCTGAAATCAATCTATCACGCTGAGAGGTGCTCAGCCCTTCAAACGAGGTGTTCACACCTGCAGTTTTAGCCTGCTGACCTGAGTTACGGGGAAGAAATATTCCAAACACCCTATAAACATCATTGACTAAACCTGAACAATCCTCGCTTTCCATGAGGCCTCCCCAGCCGTAACAAGCACCGTAAAACTTAAAACTTTGTCTGATCAGGTTGGCGCGTGTGTACGGAAGAAAGCCTTCGTTGACATTATCGTTATTAACAAAAATAAACTGTTTCTCTTCAAAAAATGTTCCGTCTGCCCTGCGGCGCGGGATAAGCACGATAAATGCATTGGAATGCTTTGCCTTTATAAGCATTCGGCTGCCCATCTGATAAAGGACATCTTCTCCCTCTGAATGAATAAATAAGTTGCGTGCAGTAACGACAAGGAATTTCTGCGGAAGCACATAATCAAGCCATTTTGTCCTGTCAGTAACTGCTGTGTCCTCCGCCTTTATCCAGCCTCTGTAGTTGTACATCTGAACATAAAAGAATTTTCCGGATCCACTGGCATAAAGGATAATCAAAGGCTCACCCGGATCTACTGCAGTCTCCTGCAGGTTGTCGAAAAAAACATCGTCTGCTTTGTCAAAAAGCCCTTCTGACATTGGAAGAGCACGAAGATCAGTGCGCCTGACAGTAATGCCGTAACGAATGGGCATAGAACCGCTCAGCGCCTTCAAATTCAGTTCTTTTTTCAGAAGTGCCCTCTCTTCGTCGCTAAAAAGTATTCCACAGCGGTAAAGTTTGCTGTTAAGGACACTTACATCAGAAACTTTCTGTCCGAGAACTTCCCCGTCATTTGTATCATGTAAGATCTGCAGATCCTGAATTGACGGTGATTTTCCGGCGATCTCCAAATTAAACGCCCTTATCTGATCACCGGTCAAAATAACCTTGTCCGAATCCTTGGCGACGGAAATCCAGAATTCAGGGTCTGTCAGCTTTGCATCCTTGGTTATACCTGCGCCTGAGGCCGCTGAATTACCAAAAGAAAATAATAAGACCATCAGTGATAAGCAGCACAATGGCAACCGAAAACGTTTCTCTATCGTACTCAGCTCCTTCTGTTCACCAAAAAATATTGAATCATATTTCAAATCTGCTGCTGCAGCATATATAGTTACAGGAGAATGATACAATCTGTCTGGGTATGTACTGTCCTATTATAATGAGAGGGTGTGAAAAAAGATGAAAAAATTTTTACTGCTGCTGATAATATTTTTGGCAGCCGCTTGCCAGGTTTTTGCAGCAGAGGATGAAAACACAAATACATCTGATTCTTTCAGGGCTTACTGTAAAACTGAAATGGCAAAAGTCCTTGATACTTATAAAGGCGAGCAATACTCCGTCGTTTATAAGGAATCTGGCAAAAAACCCGAGCACTGGACTAAGTGTACAGAGAATGTGGACCCTGCTTACGGCATAGAAATGCAAAAAGCTGCAGGACCTGGGGAAACAGAAACCGGAATACTGATTGTAAAACACTCAACTGCATTTTATGTCGATAATTATGACTCTGAAGAAGCGGCAAAGGAAGAAACAACTGTAGTAAATTCGGCTGAAAATGTATATAAATTTTTTATGTCATACGAAAACAAGGAGTGGGTTTTGACAAAAGTAATGAAATATACCCACTGGCAGAAGAAAAAATGGCACACGGTACCGCCAACAAGTGTTTTTGAGATACTTCAGAGCAGAAATGAAGTAAAACAATAGAGTGCGGCGTGAAGAGATCGCAGGGGCAGGCAAGCGATCGGCGAGCAGTTGTCCAGCAATAGGCAAGCGGTAGTTAAGGGCGGGCGGAGAGAGTATCCGCTGGGAGGCTATTGGGGATCGGTAGCAAATCGATTGATAATCAGTTGGTTAGGATATAAGAACCTGCCCCATCGTCTCCCTCGAACGCCTGTATCGGGGGCCAAGTGTCTCTGGTTTTAGTTCTTTGCTGTGTTTGCAAGACCTTAAACAGAAGACGCTCGATCCCGGCTCAACGGCATACCGGGATGACGGGAAGGAGATAATTGGGATTTAGAGCGAGTGATGACGACGAAACACGCAATGCTTCTAACCAAGGCGTATATTAATTAATACGTTGAGGTGAAGGGGGCTTGCGTGTTGCTAATCCAGCGCCGTGAGATATCCCAATTACAAGAGCTTGATCGCCTCATCCTCATCCAGCGGGCGCGCTATGAGGTATCCCTGGATCTTTTCGCATCCGTTTTTCAGCAGGTACTCCTTCTGCTCTTCGTGCTCCACACCTTCTGCGATAACGAAGTGGCCCATCTTATGGGCTATTGATATTATTTCTGCAGTAATAGCCTTGTCTGAGTCAACCTCTAAGAGCTTATCAATAAAATATTTATCGATTTTTAGACAGTCAACATTTAACTCCTGCTCTCTTGCAAGTGAAGAATATCCGGTACCGAAGTCATCAATTTCAATGCAAATCCCTTTTTCTTTTAAGTTGCCAAGTATACAGTTAATTTCACCATAATCGGAAGAGAACACCGACTCAGTTATCTCAATTCCTATGTTTTCCGGACTGACATGCATTTCATCGATCATCTTAAACAGATCTTCAGTAAAATCATTTGCCAGCAGCTGAGTAGCAGAGACATTGATTGAAACGTTCATATCGCCATGCCCCGCCTCTTTCAGTCTGTTAATGAAACCGAAGGCCTGAAGAATGATTTTTTTGCCGATCGGGATGATAAGTCTTGTTTTTTCCGCAATTGGTATGAATTCGAGCGGTGGAACCAACCCAAGTTTATCGCTTTGTAATCTTGCAAGTGCCTCAAAACCGGATATCCGGTTTGATCTGAGATCAAGTATCGGCTGATATTGCAGGTATAAACCTCCGTCACTATCATTATCGGCGATCATGGTAAGCTCGCTTTTTATGATTTGTTCCCGGACAATTTCTTTTTCCGTTTCAGAATCATAAAAATAGACGTTAAAGTCATTTCCCTGAATATTAAGCGCTTTTTCTGATGAGATGAGGAGTTTTTTCAAAAGCTGGTCCGCACTGAGCTCGTTGTCCTTATCTATCTCAACTACCCCTACTCCTGCTCCGACTCTTTCCGGCGATAGGAAAAAGTCCAGCGTCTTTATAATGGCGTCGCTGAATTCTAGCAATTCGTTTTTATCTTTATAGTCTTTGAGGAAAAAGACAAAACGATTCTCGTGGGGATGGAAGAGTGTGCGCTTTTCCGTACAGTATTTTTTAAGGGAATCGGATATCTTTTTGATCAGTACCTGCGTATAGTTAAATCCGTAAGCTGTGGTCAAAGACTGGACCGCAG
>Ga0074197_1003086_pt1 | contig 10555 bp, 7 predicted proteins | sample EPASupsiteSAE305_FD_64526 | JGI IMG/M metagenome (GOLD analysis project Ga0074197, IMG submission 64526) | Bioremediated contaminated groundwater microbial communities from EPA Superfund site, New Mexico - SAE3-05 reassembly with SPADES | ecosystem: Environmental > Aquatic > Deep subsurface >...
GATAAGGTTCTTTCGAACATAGATAACCAACAAGTTATTGATGAGGTGAAGGAGCAGGCAAGAAAGAAAATGCACGGGCTACCGCTTAATATCTGGTAGAGGTGCTTTTAGCAGTTCACCTTTGGCTGGTTTCCCGGACTTAGGATTAACGGGCAAAGATTTTGATGGCAGATCGGTTTTACCGGTCTGCTTTTTCTTTTCTCCCTTTTCACCGAAAAAACGTTTTGTGTTGGGGAAAAGAGGCTGTTTTATAAATTGTACGGTATCTCTTTCACTGCTTTTGATGATTCTCGGGCAAACATCAAACCTTGAGGAAGGTCTTGCGGAATCGCGCCAGATAAATCCTTTAAGCTTGTCTTTTCCGGTTTCGAGTTTCACCACAGGATACATATCGCTTTTGATGTTGTCGTAATACTTTACGCGCTGCAATTTGCCGCTGTCTATGGCTGCGCTCAGGAATTTACACTCCTTCTGATTCACGGAGGTGATTATGCTGTCCTCTGCAAGGAAAAACAGGAGGGAAACACCGCCAAGCGCATCAAAACGATTGAGCTTGTTGCCGCTGAAAAAGCCAATCATGTCGGCGCTTTTAATCTGATTGAAATATAGGGAATCCTGTTTGGAGATGTAGTATGCCGAAGATATTAATTCGGCCTTGACGAGCCTGTTTTTTGACATCACAAACTGGATGCTGTCTGCTGTAAACTGACTTCCTTCGTTCCACATTACCGGGTCCCGGTACATTCTTGCAATTGAATCGATAGAGTTGAAAACAAGAGAATCTGCAATTGCCTGCATGTCGCTGCGGAAAATGCGCACTTTTTTGTAGGCAAGTGCAAACCTTACGGCGGTTGTGTCCTTAATTACGGTAGTGGAGTCTCCGGCCATGGCCTTTTTAGGGTCATCAGGGATCATTGCAGGTTTTAATGTATCCTTAACAGGTGCGGGTGCTGAAGTTGCCTGTGGTTTCCTGACAGGAGGCTTCCCCGTAACTGGAGTCTTTCCGGACTGGGCCGTCCCTTTTGCAGCAAGCATGTTTTTTTGCGTAACATTTTTTATGAGTGCTTCGAGCGGGTCGACTTTAGACTGCTTAAGTCTTGTTTTTGAAAGAGAAACATAGGAAGAGTCAAGCTCAAACACTTTTCTCGTATAATACCTCAGGGTATCTGCTGCAATAAACAAAGTATCTCTTGCAGTGCTGTCGGCAGTATAATAGCCGGCAGAAGGGTTTTTTGCAAGAATCACGTTAAACGGATCTTTTGTGTACTTGCCGTAGTCTCCGAAAAACAGAGCCTTTTGTGTAGTATCAACTATCTGTATGTTGCTGAAAAGTTCCGCCTCTCCTTTTTTCTTGTCATAGAAGAGGGTATCTGCCCATACCTCTTGTTTGTTTGTAAGGACAAAAACACTGTCGCTGAAAAGGTACTGTTCGCTGTCTTTTTGATACCAGCCACTGTTTGCCCGCAGATATAAAGAATCCTGCCAGGCGTGTGTCTCTCCAAGAAATATCGTTCTTTTTGCCTGAGTCAGATATGCAAGTGAATCCGACTTAATTATGGCAGAATCCACTTTCATTTCCACATTATTGAGGAAGCGGAATCTCTTGAGCTTCGACTCGTATACTCCTTCGCTGCTTTCGATAGTGTTCCCCTTTTCATCAATCATGCTGCCTCCGGAGAAGAATCTGGCAACACTGTCTTTTGTATGGTAATCAAGATAGAGGGTCCGGAGCCGGTTTTTCTCCTTATCTACAAGCTGAACAAGATTGCCCCTTACCTGCGCAAGAGAACTGTCTGCAATGTAGTGAATCTTATCGCTGTAAAGCGCAGTTTGTTCCTGAATAATCTGGACATTGCCCACTGCGTCGATAATATTTTTTTCAACGCTCCAGATAGCTGTGTCGCAAATAATGTAAGTGTTATTGTGCAAAAACTGGGCAGGACCGGTGACCTTTCTATAGTTGATACCATCCTTTTCAATAAGCTGAGCCGACTGTGCGCTTATAAGGCGCAGTAACCTGTCCTCTTTGCCTGTTGTATCTGCGGGCGCAGAGGTGGTTTGCAGTGCTAAAGCTGCTATTGCCAGTAGTGGAGCGAACATTATTTAATCCAGCCCTCGCGTTTAAACGGACAGTTAGTAAACATCGGATCTATGCGAATGAATGTACTTGCCTGTTTTTTGCCTACGAATTTATCAATCTCTGCAAGCGAAGCCCTGTTTTTGGCTTCGGTTAGAAGGACATTGAAATCATCTTTGTAATTTGCCACATGGGAAGGAATAACCTTTTCAAGTTTGATTATTTTGTATACTGTGTTTCCGCTTCTTCCTTCGTTGTCGCTTGACTCGAAAGGTTCTGAAATATCACCTACTTTCATGTCCTTGATTATGGCATAGTCTGTTGGTTTCAGGAGGTCCTTTTCGAAAAGTGAAGAACCGGAATTTTCTTCGGAAAGAAGGCCCCCGTTAATGAAAGTCTTTGGATCCTGAGAAAACTTGCGTGCAGCTGCTTCAAACTTAATACTGTCCGATATGATAAGAGCCCTGATGCTGTCTAATTTTGCAAAAGCTTTGGTCCTGTCTTCGGAAGTGTAAATTGGTTTGAGTAGAATATGTCTGGCATTAAACATATCGCCTTCTCTTTCTATAAGCTGTATAAGGTGAAATCCATCCGGAGTCTCCACTATCTGAGAAACCTGGCCGGGTTTAAGCGACATGGCTGCATCTGAGAATGCAGGCCAGTAAAGTTGCTTTGATGCCATTCTTAACTCTCCTCCCTTAATGGCACTGCCCGGGTCCTGAGAGTAAGTGGCCGCCAGATTACTGAATTTCGTTCCCTTCATAACCCTATCGCGGAATTCGAGCAATTTCTCCTTCACTGCCATTACAGCATCTTCTTTATTTGGATACAGTACAATCTGTTTAATTTGATACTGTGTGGAAATTATAGGTAATGAATCCTTTGGAGCATTCTTGTAAAACTCCTCAACATCAGATGGTGTGAGGGCAGGTGCTCCCTGAGCAACCTTCTTTTGCATCTCCTGGGCAAGAAGCTGCTCATTTAATGCTTCTCTCCATTCCTGTTTGATTTTATACAGAGGCTTTTTAAAATATTCCTCAACTGCTTTTTCTCCTCCCAGCTGTGTGAGTACCTGTTGAACACGGCTATTCAGTTCTCCTTCGATATTCTCGGCACTTACGTTAATGCTGTCCAGTCTTGCCTGTGTAAGGAAGAGCTTGTGGGTCAGCATATTTTCCAGAATTTCGCAACGGATATTCTTGTCGGAAGTTACTCCCTGAACCATCATCATCTGAACCTCTGCCTCAATTGAAGAGAGCTGAATCATGTCATTGCCAATAAGTGCGACCGTCTTGTCTATCAAACCTCCGGTGTACTTTTGTGCCTGAAGATTTGTGGCAGTTGCAACCATTATGAGTGCAAAGAGAGTGTAAAACACTTTTTTCATTTTACTTTCTGTTAATGTTGGTTTTAAGGTAATTGTCATCCAGACCTTCCCGAATTAGGTCCTGCTCAAGTTTTGTTATGAGATCCTGCTTTCTTTTACTTAGAATTATCTCTTTGATTCTTGAACGATAGTATTCGAAAGGAGCTGTTTCGTTCGGGCTGATTTTCTCGGGGAAAAATACCAGATATGTATATAACGAGTCTTTAGTTTCAATCGCAGATTTTGTTGCTATTTCCCTTTCCACTGCAGGAACATCGTAGGGAATCTCTTTTGCAATGAGAGCAATATCTATCCATTCGTTGTTGAAGTTTGAATATTTATCTGCAGAGCTGTAACACAACCTTTCAAATTCGTCTACATCTTCAATGGAAACTGCTTTATAAATCCGTTTTAATTTTTCAAGATTTGGAGATGTAGAAGATACTTTGGCAAATCTCGCTTTAACCACAGAATTTGTGAGAACGAAATTCCCGGAGTTTTTTGCATAATAATCGCGGCATTCAGCTTCTGTGATAGTAGTGTCGAGCCGCTGGTCTATGTACATTTTTTCAAACCGGTACATAAGCAGGGAAGAACGATAGTCTTCCAGCTCCTGTTCCACATCTTTGTCGGTTTTGGAAAGTTCACTCTCCGCTTTTGAAAGCAGGAGGTGCTTGATGGCCCATCTGTTCACATACTGGTTGAGCATTTCAAGACTGTCTTCTGGCGATTTGCCCGGAGGTATGAGCGACTTGATCTCGGACTCGTAAAGCTTATTATCTCCCACCTCGGCTACAACAGCATCCCTGGTATTAAACTCCAGATATTTGCATGAAGCAGTAATAAGAACGAAGGCAATAAATACTAGCTTTTTCATTTTTTAAAATTATATTCTCTATCGGCTGTAGTTTGGAGCCTCTCTTGTAATTGTAACATCGTGCGGATGGCTTTCTGCCACTCCTGCAGCCGTTACCCGTACAAACTGCGCGTTCCTGAGTTCTTCTATGTTTTTTGCACCACAGTATCCCATTCCGGCACGAAGACCACCCACCATCTGATAAACAACTTCGGTAAGCGTTCCCTTGTATGGAACCTGAGCAACAATTCCTTCCGGAACCAGTTTTTTCACATCCTCTTCCATGTCCTGAAAGTATCTGTCCTTTGAACCCATCTGCATTGCTTCAAGTGAACCCATTCCCCTGTAGGCTTTAAATTTTCTTCCGTTGAGAATAATTGTCTCTCCGGGCGACTCCTCTACACCAGCAAACAAAGACCCTGCCATAATTGTGCTTGCACCTGCGGCAAGTGCTTTTACAATGTCTCCGGAGTACCGGATGCCACCATCTGCAATAATCGGAATTCCTGTCCCCTTGAGAGCCTCGGCTGCAAGCATGATTGCTGTAAGTTGCGGTACGCCAACGCCTGCCACTACTCTGGTTGTGCAAATTGAGCCCGGTCCGATTCCCACTTTAACGCCGTCTACGCCACATTCGGCAAGAGCTTTTGCAGCATCTCCGGTTGCTATGTTTCCGGCAATTATTTCTAAATTAGGAAAAGCCTGTTTTACTTTTTTGATTGTCTGCAGCACATAAACAGAATGTCCGTGTGCTGTATCGATAACAACTGCGTCTGTGCCAACAGACAGAAGTTTTTCGACTTTAAGGATTGTATCTGCGCCAACACCAACTGCTGCCCCTACACGCAATCTTCCCTTTTCGTCTTTGCTCGCGTTTGGATTGTCTTTGATTTTGGTAATATCCTTGAATGTGAGAAGCCCGATTAAAACCCGGTTTTCGTCTACAACAGGGAGTTTCTCTATTTTGTATCTCTTAAGAATTGCGCTTGCCTGCTGAAGATCTGTACCTTTTACTGCTGTAATGAGGTTTTCCTTTGTCATCACCTCTTCAATGAGAGTTTTGGGATTGTCAATGAAGCGAAGGTCCCTGTTGGTTACGATTCCAATGAGCCTTCCTTTTTCGTCCACTACCGGTATACCTCCGATTTTGTTCTCCTTCATGAGCATCTGGGCATTCCCTACGGTAGAATCTTTATGGATGGTTATAGGGTCGTAAATCATGCCGTTTTCGGCTCTTTTTACCTTGCGCACGTGTTCCATCTGGATTTCGATAGGCATGTTTTTATGGATGATGCCTATTCCTCCCTCTCTTGCCATCTCAATAGCCATTGCTGCTTCGGTTACTGTATCCATTGCAGCAGATACTATTGGCGAACTGATTTTTATATTCCTTGAAAAATATGTGGAAACATCTACTTCCCGGGGAAGAACCTCGCTTCTGGCCGGAATAAGCAGTACATCGTCGAATGTAAGTCCCTCATGGATAGTTTTGTTGGCTAAAGAATACATGATGTTTTTTTTATAATCGACAAAGATAGATAAAAATTGGTTATATTCGAGGTCAAATACACTAATATGAAAAAGAGTTTTTTTCTTTCTATTGCGGTCGTTTTGATGGGACTTCTATCATGTGACAACCCCGCAAAAACTACAAATGAAAATGATATGTCGAACATTGGTGAAAAAGTCGTTAAAGCCACAATCGGAAAAATTAAGGAGAGCTGCCCCGGTCTCGCATCTCCGGAATTAATGGAAGCCGGTGTTGCTCAGGCTGCCCGTCAATGGAAAGCCGAGTTTGGCTCCGAAGAGGACTTTACTACATTCTGCATCGGGAACTATGCATCTACCCCTGAAAAGAAAAAAGCGCTTTTCGACAAACTTTCAATTGCTTTTGAGTCTATTTGGGGAGAGTACAACAGAATGAATGTTGAACTTAAAAAACCTCTTCACCTCGACGGCGATACCCTTGCTCCTGTTGATTATATCTTTGGAGCATACGATCCTTCCGGCCACCTCACAGAAGATTTATACAGCAACAAAATTGCCTTTATTACTATTCTCAACTTCCCGTTTTTCACCCTCGAAGAAAAGGATAGTCTTGGTTCCGGATGGAGCCGCCTGGACTGGGCCTATGCCAGAATGGGAGATATTTTCACTCCTAAAGCTCCGGCTGCCGTTAAACAGCTGGTTGCCGATGCAGAAATGAGGGCAGAGAGTTATATCGCGGAATACAATATTATGATGGGGCACCTTGTAAATGACAAAGGCGAAAAACTGTTCCCGGCAGATATGAAGCTGCTCACACACTGGAACCTCAGAGACGAATTGAAGTCCAATTATGCTCCTGTTCCAAATAATATTGAGAAGCAGAAGATGATTTATAAAGTTATGCTTCATATTGTTGAACAGACAATTCCGCAGCAGGTTATTAATAATCCGGAGTATGACTGGAACCCATATTCGAACATGATCACAAAAGGGGGAGCAGCAGTGGATGTAAAACAGGAGGGAGACAAGAGATATGCCGTCCTTCTTGATTTGTTCAAGGCACAAAAAGCAATGGATGTATATTCGTTTGCATACCCTACTGCCATAAAAAGAGCTTTCGACGGAGGAATGCAGGTAAAGCAGGAAGATATTGAGAATATGTTCATTGAATATATCAGCTCTCCAAAGGTTAAAAAAATTGCCGAAATGATTAAGACACGTCTTGGCAGGCCCCTCGAACCATACGATATCTGGTATGACGGATTTAAATCGAGAAGCTCAATTTCCGAAGATTTGCTGACTGCAAAAACAAAAGCGTTGTATCCTACTGCAGAGGCTTTTGACAAGGATATTCCAAATATGCTTGTGAAATTCGGTTTTCCGGCAGCAAAGGCCGCGCAGCTTGGCGAAGCTATTGTAGTTGAAGCGGCAAGAGGTTCCGGGCATGCAATGGGAGCAATGTCCAGAAACGATGTTGCCCGCCTGAGAACAAGACTCTCAAAAGGGGGAATGGACTACAAAGGATTTAACATTGCTGTTCACGAGATGGGACACAATGTTGAGCAGACAATAAGCATGAGGGATGTTGACTACTATATTCTAAATGGTGTTCCAAACACTGCCTTTACAGAGGCAAACGCATTTGTTTTCCAGAAGAGGGACCTTACTTTGCTTGGCTATAAAAAGGCAGATGCAGAGCAGGCAAAAATGACTGAACTGGATATTTTCTGGGGAGCATATGAAATTATGGGTGTTGCACTTGTGGACATGAATGTATGGAAATGGATGTATGCAAATCCGGAAGCTACTCCTGCTCAGCTTAAGGAAGCTGTTATTTCGATTGCAAAAGATGTGTGGAACAAATATTACGAACCTGTTCTGGGAGGAAAGGATACTCCTATTCTTGCAATTTATTCGCACATGATAAACGCACCGTTGTATCTTGCAAATTATCCGTTTGGTCACATAATTGAATACCAGCTGGAGAAATACTATGCGGGAAAAGACTGGGCAAAAGAGGTAATGAGAATATATGCTCTGGGCAACCTCACTCCGCAGCAGTGGATGATGGATGCAACAGGAGAGAAAATTTCGACAAAACCGATGCTCGAAGAGTAAAAAGGATTTATGTCAATCTAGGGGCTTGAAGCGGCGGGACTGAAAAGTATCGCGTTCTTCAAGCCTTTTTTCCAATAAGCTGTGAAGTTCCGTATACCGTATTGTTCCCCATGGCATGTAGTTTACAAATCGCGGAGGGACCTCTCCTGCAAATCGTTCTATATAGAGATCGGGCCGGAGCAGTTCAAGAAAATCTATGAAAAAGTCGATATATTCGTTCATCTCAAATTGAACGAAATCTTCCGGTTTTTCACGGAATTCCCTCTCCATCTGAGTTCCCTTTACTATTTGCAGCTGATGAAATTTTACCGAATTTACCGGCAGCCGATTTATATAACCGGCCATAGCCATCATCTCTTCCTTAGTTTCGCCCGGAAGACCAAATATAAAGTGGGCCCCCTGGTCAATTCCTCTTGCAGCTGTAGACTCAATTATCTCCTTTGCCTTCCCGTAGTTGTGTCCACGGTTTATCCTAAGCAAGGTCTTGTCATAAACCGATTCAATCCCGTATTCGATTATTACGATTTTCTCTTTTGAAAGCTCAGCGAGCCAGTCGAGTTTCTCTGCATCAACACAGTCCGGTCTGGTTCCTATGACTATACCTGCTATAAGCGGGTGGGAGAGTGCCTGGGCATACTTTTCCCTAAGTTCGGCTATTGGTGCATAGGTGTTTGAGAAAGGCTGAAAATAGGCCAGGTATTGCGACGCTTTCCTGTATCGGTTTTTGTGAAATTTTATGCCTTCTTCAATTTGCAGCAAAATAGTCTTGTCGGGAGTACTGTATGAAGGGTGGAACGCTTCGTTGTCGCAATATGTACATCCACCCAGTCCCGCAGTTCCGTCACGGTTTGGACATGTGAATCCGGCATCTATTACAATTTTCTGAAGGCGACTGCCATACTTCTCTTTGAAGTATCCTACAAATGAGTTGTATCTTCTGTTGTTGTTAAACTTCATTAAGTGTTTTTCCGGCACGAATTACATTTTTACCTTAATAATAGCCTTCCTGATAAATCCTTCTCCAATAAGAGGAGCATGTGCATCATGAGGGAAAATAACTGCAAGGTTATCCTCTCCGAGATTGATAAAATTTTCGGGACTCTCTTCCAGAAAGGCAATATCATTGGTTTCGTCGTACGGAATGTTGTCGCCCATGCACCGGCTCCTGTCGCGAATCCCAATTGTTTCAGTGCCTTTAAGTACAATATGGATGTCGATATACGAATCATGTACCTCAAGTTTAGGTATTTCCATGCCTCTTCCTTCTCCTTCCCATATTTTGCAGTATATCTCCTTTCCAACCACAGGATATTCTCCCGGCTCAAGACTGTTTAGGTCTGTTTTCAGTATGTATGTATAGGCTTTCTCAAAACGGGGATGAATATTTATATAACGCTCAAAACCTCTCAAAGAATCAACAATCATAATCTGTAAATTTTAACGCAAATATAATATCTTTGTAGTATTAACTAACCCCTAATTCCGTTCCTTATAATTATGAAATACCTAATTGCCGCATTGTTAACTGTTTCCCTTTTTTTGTCGGCCTCTTTTGATCTTAAGGCAGCATATAATGGAAAACAGGAATGGAGGGCAGCGTGGATTGCCACCGTCAATAATATTGACTGGCCATCTAAGCCAGGCCTCACTTCTATGGAGCAACAAAAAGAACTGATTGCTTATCTCGATTTATTCAAGAGCATGAACTTTAACGCAGTAGTGTTGCAGGTGAGACCGGCTGCCGATGCTTTTTACATTTCCGGAAATGAACCATGGTCAATTTATTTGACAGGAGATCAGAAAAAGAGTCCTTCGCCGCTTTATGACCCTCTCGCTTTTGCGATTGAAGAGGCCCATAAACGGGGAATGGAATTACATGCATGGCTCAACCCGTACAGAGTGAGCCAGAATGTAGACAATATCAAAGACATGTCGCCAAATCATATTTATCGTAAGAGACCGGATATTTTCGTTAAATATGGCAATAAACTGTACTTCGATCCTGCATATCCGGAAACAAGGGAGTTTCTTACAAAAGTTATTAAAGACCTTGTAACAAGATACGATTTGGACGGAATTCACTTCGACGACTATTTTTATCCCAACAGTGACTTTTCCGATGAGTCGTCCTTCGCAAAATACCCGCGGGGCTATAAGAAAGAGGATAAAATGGCATGGAGAAGGGAGAATGTGGATTTAGTAGTAAAGATGTTACGCGACACAATAAAATCCGTTAAGCCTTTTATGAAGTTTGGAATCAGCCCGTATGCAGTGTGGCGCAATAAGAGAGACGATCCTAAGGGCTCAGATACCAAAAGCTACGGATATACAAATTACGACCACCTCCATGCAGATATTCTTAAGTGGATGGAGGCCGGCTGGCTGGATTATATTTTGCCTCAGCTCTATTTCAATATAGGTTATCCTGCTGCAGATTTTACTGTATTGGCTGAATGGTGGAGAGATTATTCTGCAGGAACGCCTGTATACGGTGGGCTTGGCACATATCGTCTCGAAGCAAATTCAAAAATTGAAGCATGGAGGAGTCCTCTTGAAATAAAGAAACAGGCTCTCATGCTCAGAGAAATGGACAACTATCAGGGAGCTTGTTATTTCAGTGCGAAAAACATGAAAGACAATAAACTTGATA
>Ga0074197_1003089_pt1 | contig 10547 bp, 9 predicted proteins | sample EPASupsiteSAE305_FD_64526 | JGI IMG/M metagenome (GOLD analysis project Ga0074197, IMG submission 64526) | Bioremediated contaminated groundwater microbial communities from EPA Superfund site, New Mexico - SAE3-05 reassembly with SPADES | ecosystem: Environmental > Aquatic > Deep subsurface >...
ACCGCCTGTTCAGCGTCGACACCTCGCTGGCCAAGAACACGGCCGGGAAAATGGACCTGTTCCGGGAAATGATCCCGTTGAAGAAGAAATGGTGCTCCCACCCCATCGAAGACAAGCCGGAGGTCCTGGATCTCGCGGCCCAGGCCGGGGCCTGGTATGTTTATCAGGCGGTGTTCGACACGTCCGACTATATCCGGGAGCGGATCAAGCGCTACCACGACCATGGCATCGGGGTGGAAGGAACAATCCTGCTCGGACTCGACGACCATACCGAGGATTCGATCAAACGGCTGATCGACTTCCTCTTGGAGATCGAGCTCGATCTGGCCGAATTCACCGTCCTGACTCCATTTCCCCACACCAAGGCGTATGAGGAGCTACAGCAACAAAACCGCATCCTTTCCGCCAATTGGGATGAGTATTCAGCGGACCGGGTGGTGTATCAGCCCAAGCACATGACGCCGGAACGGTTGCAGGAATTGCTTGATTATGCCTGGAGCACCTTTTACCGGGACGAATCGCAGAACATCAAGATGGCCAAGCTCTTCCAGCAGGTGGTACGCAAGGAGATGGCGGACAACACCTTCAAGCCGCGCAACCGGGAATTGAGCCGGCAGACTTTTGGTAAAGGCAAAGGGTCGACAGAACGATGAAGGCAACGAGTCCCGCGTCAGGTTCAGAGGCAGCCATTGCCGCCCTGCTGAACGCACCCCTTGACCCCGAACAGGCGTTTATTCGCGGCGGTGCAACCGTCGGCGAAGTGTATGGTATGGCCTCCTGGCTGCGGGTGGCATGCGGCAGCCGGGAAGAGCGGGGAGTAATCTGTCTGGCAACGGAAGACCGGGCAATCATCGCCGCGTCCCTGCTGGCCTCGCTGGCCGGAGGACCGGTGTTGCTCCTGCCCTATGCCTTCTCTGTCCAGGCCTTTGAAGGGATACGCCAGGCAACCGGATGCACAACCGTGCTTGCCGATGCCTCCAGCGCCGCGAATTTGCCCGCAGGAATCGAGATCATCCAGGTCCAGCGGGGACAGACTGGCCCGGCCCTGCATCCTTTCCCGGCCTCGCCCAAGAAAGAACTGCTCCGCCTCTATACCGGCGGTTCCACCGGCACGCCGCGGATCTGGTCCAAAACAGGCAGCAATATTTTCGCCGAAGCCTTTTTCCTGGCGCATCATTTCGGCGTCTCGAGCCAGGATGTCATTGTGGCGACCATTTCCCCGTATCACATCTACGGCCTGCTCTATTCGGTGGTGCTGCCGCTGGTTTCCGGAGCGGCTATTCTGCCGCAAACCCCTTCCTTTCCCGACGAGATCGTCCGAATCGTTCGGGAGCACAAGGCCACCATTCTCGTCAGTGTTCCGGTCCATTACCGCGCCTTGCGCGGCAGGGGGACTTTGGGGGCTTCGCTGCGTCTGGCCTTTTCTTCGGCCGGCATGCTCGATATCGAGGACAATACCGAGTTCTGCCGGCACAACAGGGCGGGCATTGTCGAGGTCTACGGCTCCACCGAAACCGGCGGGATCGCCCTGCGCAACCGTTGCCGGGGCGAGGCGGGATTCACCCCGTACCCGACTGTAGAGTGGACACTGGCTGATCAGCGGCTCCACATTCGTTCACCCTATCTTTCCCCTGGGCTGCCACGTGATGGCGCGGATTTCTTTGTCACCGGCGACCTGGTGGAAGCTTGCGCTCCTGCCGGTTTTCAACTCAGAGGCCGAGCCGATTCGATTACCAAGGTGGCCGGCAAACGCGTTGACCTGGAGGAAATCCGGGCATTGATCAAGGAACAGCCAAGGGTCAGCGACTGCGTGGTCCTCGCCCTGGCGGATGCTGGTGGCCGTGAGCACCGCGTTGTTGCCCTGGTGGAAGGGCAGACCGTGGATATTAAGGCGATACGTGCAATCCTGGCTAGCCGCTTCGAACCCTATGCCCTGCCGCGTACGATCAAGACCATTGACCATCTGCCAATCAAGGCCAACGGCAAATTCGATCGCGCGGCCATTGTCCGCCTGTTTCAATCATGAGTATCCTGGAAGCGGGGTTTGCCGAAGGCTACGCCTGTCTGAGCGCCTGGGCCGATCTGCTCGACCGGATCAATGTTTTTCCCGTGGCCGACGGCGATACCGGTGCCAATCTGCGCATCAGCCTGGGTCCTCTGCGCTGCTGCGGCCCGGAAAGGGAGAACACGGCAGTGCAGATGGTCCGCTCTGCCACCGGCAACTCCGGCAACATTGCCGCCGCTTTTTTCAGCGAATTGCTCCAGGCCCAGAGCGTGGAGCAATTGCCGGAAAGGTCGGCCGCTGGTCGAGATAGGGCCTGGCGGGCGGTGGCCGTTCCCCAGAGAGGCACCATGCTCGACCTGTTTGACAGTCTGGCCGAGATCCTGCTCCTCCATGCACCACCCACCGCCGCTTCCTGCGAGACCATTCTTGCAGCCCTGCGGCAGACTGTCCTTAACACGGCCCAGACCCTGCCCGATCTTCAGTCGGCTGGCGTCGTTGATTCCGGTGCTCTGGGGATGTATTTGTTTTTTGATGGTTTTTTCCGCGCGATCACGGGATGCACCCAGGCAGGGATGCCTCTCTTGTCCCAATTTCCAGGGAGGCTGTCGGTTGCCGCCGGTTTTCGACCGGCTACCACCGAGGGCCATTGCGTCGACGCCATCCTCCAACCGGCCGAAGGCAGGTCTCTGGACCAAAAAGCCTTGGCCCTGCTGGGCGAGAGCGTGGTGATGCTTCCCGATCAGGAGCGGATGAAAATCCATATCCACACCACTGATCCCTCTGCATTGCGGACACAATTTGCCAGCATGGGCGAGGTGGTCAGCTGGTCGGACGAACCGCTGGCGGCGAGCACGGAGGGCCGCCCGTCTGGTGATGGAGCGTCGTGCTGCCTGCACATCATGACTGACGCTGCCGGTTCCCTGCCCCGTGACCTGGCCCGGCGGCATGCGATCACCCTGTTGGACAGTTTTATCGTCACCGGCGACATCGCCCGCCCTGAAAGCCTCTGCGAACCGGCTGTGATTTATGGACTGCTGCGCCAGGACCACAAGGTGACAACGGCCCAGGCCTCGCTCAGCGAACGGCATCGGCTGTATGCGTCTGTCTGCGAGCAGTTCGGCAGGACCTTGTATCTCTGTGTCGGTTCGGCTTTTACCGGCAATTATGCGACCGCGCTCGCCTGGCAGCAACAACAGGATGCCAGTGATCGCATGGAGGTCTTCGACACCGGGGCTGCCTCGGGAAGGCTCGCGGTCATCGCCTTGCTCACCAGCCGCCTGGCTGCGCGCACCGGGGATGCGGAGGCGGTCCGGGCCTATGCCCGCCACCTCGTCGACCACTGCCGGGAATACATCTTCATTGACACTCTGCGCTATCTGGTTGCCGGGGGCCGGGTTTCCCGGTCCAATGGTTTCTTCGGCGACCTGCTGCACCTGAAACCGGTCATCAGTCCCACCAGGGAGGGGGTTCGCAGAATGGGCCTGGTTCGCAACCGGGAGAGCCAACTCACCTTTGCCCTGGAAAAAGCGGGTGCCGAAATCGATGTTCCGGCGAACGCCGTGCTCCTGTTGCAGTATTCCGATAATCAGCAGTGGGTATCCGAGGTTGCCCAACCTCAATTGCAGGCCCTCCTGCCCCAGGCAGAGATTCTGCTGGTTCCTCTTTCCCTAACCTCCGGGGTGCACATGGGGCCGGGAACCTGGTCCCTGGCCTTTGCCGAGGCAGCCTGAGATGCGCGCGGCTGTTCTTATCCCGGTCTACAACCACGGGGCGCAGGTGGGTGCGGTGATCGAACGAGCCCGGCCATTGGGACTACCGATTTTCGTGGTCGACGACGGCTCCACGGATGGAACCCCGCAGGTACTGCACGGGTTGGAAGGGATCACGGTTCTCCGCCATCCGGTCAACCGGGGCAAAGGCGCGGCCCTGCTGACTGGCATGGCCGCCGCCGCGCCAAGCTGCGACTATGCCTTAACCCTCGACGCCGACGGCCAGCATAATCCAGCGGACGGCCAGGCCTTGCTGGCCATCGCCCGGCAAGGCGAGCGGGCGCTGGTGGTGGGTAAACGCCAGGGCATGGCCGGGGAAAACGTGCCCTGGACCAGCCGTTTCGGCCGCGGGTTTTCCAACTTCTGGGTCTGGGCCTCGGGCGGACCCTGGATCGCCGATTCCCAGTCCGGTTTTCGCCTCTATCCCCTGCCCGAAATCCTTGAGTTAGACGTCCAGGCCCGAAGGTATCAATTCGAGGTCGAGGTCTTGGTGCGGGCCCAGCAGAGCGGGATCGCCATTGTTGAGGTGCCGGTGTCGGTCGTCTACCAGCCCAAGGGGGTTCGGGTCAGCCATTTCCGCCCCTGGCGCGACTTCCTCCGTAATTCGGCTACCTTTTGCCGGCTGATCTGCTCGCGTCTTTTTCGGCGGGATCGCCGGCGATGACCATCGATTACCACGCCATTCTGGTGCGGGCTGCCCGCCTGCTCGGCCCCTGGTTCTTTGCCCTGGTCGCCCGGATCATTGCCACCGGCTATTTTCTCTGTTCCCCCCAGGTCAAGGAAAGCCGCCGTCTGTACGCCGCCCTTTTTCCCGACCGGAGCCGCGGCTATCACCTCTGGTGCACCTTCCGGCAGTATCAGAACTTCACCACCATCCATTTCGACCGGTTCCTCGGCAACCAGGGTCGTGCTCCGGAGTTCACCCGCCGGGGAGAGGAGGGGTTGCAGACCCGGCTCGACCAGGGCGGGGCCATCCTGCTCATGTCCCACCTGGGGAATTGGGAGATGGCGGCCCGGCTGCTGATGCAGCAGCGCCAGGATCTGCTCTTGCTGCTCTACATGGGTGTTAAAGAGAAAGAGGGAGTGGAGCGGACCCAGAAGGAGGAACTGCAACGGGCCGGGGTACGAATCATCGGCGTCGATCAGGGCCTGGTCTCACCCTTTGCGGCGGTTGAAGGCGTCCGGGTGCTGCAAAACGGCGGGCTGGTGTCGATGACCGGGGATGTGGTCTGGCGGCCGGATCAGCGCCGGATTGCCGTGACCTTTCTCGGTGGCCTCGCCTTCGTTCCGGAGGCCCCCTTTATCTTTGCCCTGGTTTCCGGCGCCCCGATCTTTGTTTTTTTTGCCTTTCGCACCGGGAACAACCGCTACCAGTTCACCTTTTCCGAGCCAATTTGGATCAAATCCGCCGGGAGAAGGGAGCGGCAAGCGGCTCTTGCCGAGGCTGCCCAGCATTATGCCGACCTGCTGGAGGAGGCGCTGCGTGCCCACCCCTTTGAGTGGTACCATTTCGATCGCTTCCTGCATCCTCCTGCTCAGGAGTCGGAAAGGGCATAATCCGCCGGGAAAGGGGCCTTTTGGGGCCGCTCTTGCGCGGAATATTTCCTTTTCCTTTACAGGAAAGAAGGGTAGTATCGCAAGTTTTTTGAGATCTTAGCTCCCCTGACCCGCTACCACAACGACCTGCCATGACCAGAGATGCACTGCAAGAAAAAATCCTGACCATCCTTGTTCAGGATTTTGAGTTCCAGCAACCAGGCCTGGACGATAATCTCCGCGACGACCACGGCTTTGACAGTATCGATGCCATTGAACTGCTCGGTAAAATCGAACGCATTCTCGGCGTCTCCCTGACCCGGGAGGAGAAAGAAAAGGCCATGGAAATCAGGACGATCAATGATATCCTCGATTACCTGGAAACAATTCAACAGGGTCGCGCCCAGTAGCCCGCCCGCAAAGCCAATGAAGCGCCGCGTCGTCATCACCGCCTGTTCCGCCATCACCCCCATCGGGTACGGCAAGAAGAACATCGTTGACAGCCTCCAGCAGGGCCGATCAGGGGTTAAACCGCTGCGCGATGACGGCCTCCTGACCGGCCACATCCACTCCCGGGTGTTCGGCACCGTCGATTACCCCATTGCCTACGAGTTCACCCGCTCGCAACGCAAGACCATGGGGCCGGTGGCCTATTACGCCTGTCAGGTGGCCAGGGATGTGCTGGCCGAATCCGGTCTTTCCCCGGAGTTCATCAGCTCGGGACGGCTCGGGGTGGCCTTTGGTTCCACCCACGGCAGCCCCACGGTCCAGCGGGAGATCTACAAGACCTTTTTCCAAAACCTGGCAACGGAATTTTCCTCCATCGGCGCGGTCGATTATCTCCGCTCCATGGTCCATACCACCGCCGTCAACATCACCCGAATGTTCGGCATCACCGGCCGGGTGATCGCTTCTTCCACCGCCTGCACCACCAGCAGTCAGGCCATCGGCTTCGGCTACGAGATGGTCAAGTACGGCATGCAGGACGCCATGCTCTGCGGCGGAGCGGACGAGTACGACACCACCACCGTGGCGGTATTCGACAATCTGCTGGCTTGTTCGGTCGGCTATAACGACTGCCCCGAATGCACGCCCCGGCCTTTTGACAGGAAACGCGACGGCCTGGTGGTCGGCGAGGGCGGCGGCGCCGTCCTGCTCGAGGAATACGAGGCTGCCAAGAAACGAGGCGCTCCGATTCTGGCCGAGGTTATCGGTTTTGCCTGCAACAATAACGGCGGCGATCTGATCCTGCCCAATCTTCAGGGCATCACCTCCACCCTGCGCCTGGCTCTTGCGGATGCGGCCATCAATCCGGATGCGGTCGAGTACATCTGTGCCCATGCCACGGCCACCAAGATGGGCGATATCATCGAATCCCAGGCTATCGAGGCGGTCTACGGTCTTGGCCCCCATGTCACCGGCCTCAAAAGCTACACCGGCCACACCATGGGGACCTGCGGGGTGATCGAACTGATCATGACCCTGTATATGATGGCGGAAGGGTTCCTGGCTCCCACCCTCAACCTGGAAGAGGTCGATCCCCGCTGCGGCATGGTCCGCCATACCCCGGGAGTGATTGCGGCCACGACCAAGATTGCCTCGGTCCAGAATTTCGCCTTCGGTGGGGTCAACACCTGCCTGCTGGTCAAAAACGGCCGCGAGGCGTAGGCTGTGCAGGGCGGGAGTGCGGACAGGTTGCTCGATATAGGGGTCACCCTGACCTGCTGGCTCTACTTCACCCTGGGTTTTCTGGTCTTTTTTTCCCCTTTGTACCTCGTCGCCGCGCTTTTCTCTTCCTCTAAAGAAGACGCCTTCCAGCGCTACAATCGGGCCTTTTACCGGGGGTTTTTCGCGCTCCTGCGAACCCTTGCCCCCCGGCAGCATTGGGTTGTCGACGAGCGCATCCAAGCCCTCCGCTCCTCGGTGATTGTGTGCAACCATCGCTCCTACCTGGATCCGCTGCTGCTGATCGCCCTGCTGCACCGCTCCAAAACCGTGGTCAAATCGATCTTTTTTACCCTGCCCATCTTTGGCTGGGTGATCCGCACTGCCGGCTATCTGCCGGCCACGGCCACGGGCCGGTTCGCCGGGTTGATGCTGGCCCAGATGGCCAACATGGAGGCCTATCTTGCCGGCGGCGGCAATCTTTTTGTCTTTCCCGAAGGGACCCGGAGCCGGGACGGCAGCATCGGCGCCCTCAATCAGGGGGCCTTGAAAATTGCCCGACAATGCCGCGCCCCTGTGCATATCCTCTGTCTGCACAATACCGACCGGCTCTTTACTCCGGGAACCTTTGTTTTTTTCACCCGTGAGCCCCGGGAGATCAGCATCCGTCTGGTCGAGACGATTGCGTCCGCTGAGCCCCAACCCCGCCTGGCCGACCTCAGCCATCGCGTCCGCGAGGTCTTGAAGCAGTGCCAACGGGAGAGCGTGCCAGGCAACGAAACCCATCCGTACCTTTCCCCCAATCATCCGCCGGAGACCGAACAATGAAGGTTCTGCTCATATCCATGCCGGACGTGGTGCCGATCATTATCCATGAAACCGCGGTGCACATGCCCAATCACGGCATTGCCTCGGTCGGCGGCAACATCGACGACGACCACCAGGTCTTTCTGATCGACCTGATCCGCAAGCGCCGCTCGATCAAGAAATACCTCACCAAGGTGGTGGGCCGCATCCAGCCGGACCTGATCGGGCTCTCGGCCATGGCCTGGCAGTACGACACCTGCATCAAGATCGCTCACCTGCTCAAGGAGATCCGACCGCAGGTCAAGATCGTTATCGGCGGCTATCATGCCACCCTGATGGCGGAAGAGATCGCGGCGGCGCCCGAGTCTCAATGGATTGATTTCATTATCCGCGGCGAGGGCGAGGAGTGCTGCCGGCGGCTGGTGAATGCTTTGGCCGGACGCGATGACCTCACCGCCATACCGGGGCTCTCCACCAAGCAGGATGGTGTCTTTGTCCACAATCCCCGGGGCGAGAACCTGGATCTTGCCACCCTTAAACTGCCCATTCGCGACCAGCGCCGCCTGACCTGGGGCTACCACATCATCTACTCCAAGATCGAATTGATGGAGACCTCCAGGGGCTGCACCCGCTCCTGCAATTTTTGCAGCATGAAGCACATGTACGGCCGGACCTTCCGCACCTACCCGATCAGCCGGGTGTTGGAAGATCTCGACGATATCTATTTTAAACGCAAGACCAAGTGGGTGTTCATCACCGACGACAACATGGTGCTCAATCCCGGCCGGGTGGTGGAACTCTGCGACGCCATTATTGCCCGCAAGTACCAGGGGCTCAATCTGGTGGTGCAGGCGGACTGCATCTCCATGGCCACCAACGAACCCATGGTGGCCAAGATGGCCGAGGCCGGGTTCCGCTCGGTTTTTCTCGGCATTGAGAACGGCTCAAAAAAGAATCTGAGCGATGCCGGCAAGGGTGACATCGTGGCCGCCTCTCGAAAGGCGATTGAAAACTGCCATAAGTACGGGATGATGGTGATCGGTGGGCTCATCTTCGGTTTTCCCGAGGACGATGCGGACTCGATCCGGGAAAACTACGAATTTTTCGTCAGCATCGGCGCCGACGCCTCCTACTGCCAGATCCTCACCCCCTATCCCAAGACCGGGATGCGGCAGAATCTCCTGGAGCAGGGGTTGATCGACAATCAGGAAGACTATAAAAAATACAGCGGCCTCTGGGCCAATGTGCGCACCAAGTACCTCACCGCCGCGCAGTTGCAGTATCAGTTCTGGCTGCAACGCCAGGTCGTGCTCGGCTGGTGGAACCCGCCTGCTCCGGCCCGCAAGCAGGGACGGCTCTGGACTTCGATTTGGCGTTTTGCCTTCAAGCCCTTTCTCAAGCTGCACTACTGGCGGATCATGCGCAAGGGCGGGTGGGAAGGCCGCTACCAACGGGAGGTGCAGCGCTGGGAACGAATCAACACCTTTAAGGATTTAGAGGGATATTGAGGGATGCAGCTCTACAATCTGGAATTCAGCGAGGAAGAGATTCGCGAGGCCGCAGCGGCAGACCGATTGCTGTCCATGGAGATCGAATTCAGCCGGGCCTGCAATTTTCGTTGCGCCTACTGCTATCTCGATGACCGAACCGCCGGCGCGGGCGAACTTTCCCGGACAGAGATCAAGGAGGTCATTCTCCAGGCCAAGGAACTGGGCGCCCGCAAGATCATCATCCTAGGCGGCGAACCCACTATCTATCCACACCTGATCGAGATGCTCCGGTTTCTCGGTAACCAGGGACTTGAGATCGAGCTGTTCACCAATGGGACCGGGGTGACCGAAGAACTGGCCGGGGTGCTGGCCGAGGAAAAGGCGCGGGTGGTGGTCAAAATGAACTCCCGCGATGCATCCGTTCAGGATCGGCTGGCCGGGAAAAAGGGGGCCTTCGCCATTATCGGCCAGGCACTGGAGCATCTGCGCCGGGCGGGGTATCCCGCAGACAACCTTTTTTTGGCCGCCAGTACCGTTATCTGCCGCCAGAACATTGAAGAATTGCCCGCCCTGTGGCAATGGCTGCGGACCCAGAATATCGAGCCCTATTTTGAGATCCTCACCCCCCAGGCCAATGCCCTGGAAAATACTTGGCTCGGTGTCGAGGCTGAGGAACTCCGCGAACTCTTTGTCCGGCTCTCCGCCATGGACCGCGAACACTTCGGCCGCACTTGGGAACCGCAACCCCCGCTGGTGGGCAACCGGTGCATGCGGCATCAGGTATCCTGCGTGGTCACCGCCAACGGCGACGTCATGCCCTGTGTGGGTGTCACCATTGCCCTAGAGAACATCCGCAACCAGCCGTTGGCCGATATTCTCAAAAATAGCGAGGTGGTCAGAAATTTGAAGAATTACCGGGAGATGATCAAAGGGCCCTGCGGCAGTTGCGAAAAAAGCAGTGAGTGCTACGGCTGTCGGGGTGCGGCCTATCAGCTGACCGGCGACTATCTGGCCTCTGATCCGACCTGCTGGCGCAACAGCGGGGCGGGAGTTGCTTCGAGCCCATTGGTCAAGTGATCCTCGGCCTCCTCCGTTTTCCCCCTATCGCAAAGAATTGCCTGGAAAGAGCTAAAAGGTAAAACCGACAAGCAGTTTGATGGAATTCAGCGGATCATTCGGTTCCTCGGTCCCGGCATTGGAGATGTGGTGATACCGGACTTCAAGCAGCAGGGACTGGCTCGGATTGAACGGATGTTCCAAGCCGAGGGCAAACTG
>Ga0074197_1003092_pt1 | contig 10532 bp, 9 predicted proteins | sample EPASupsiteSAE305_FD_64526 | JGI IMG/M metagenome (GOLD analysis project Ga0074197, IMG submission 64526) | Bioremediated contaminated groundwater microbial communities from EPA Superfund site, New Mexico - SAE3-05 reassembly with SPADES | ecosystem: Environmental > Aquatic > Deep subsurface >...
ACTCGATGCGGCCGGTTTTGGGGCCGATGTCATAGGAACCGGCCTCAAGAATCGCCTCAACGCCAAAATGGGCGGTATCAGCGGCATTGAAGACCTCGACCAGCAGGGTGTAGATGAAGTTCTCCACCCGGCGTGCCATCCGGTCGCGGACCGCCTTGGGCTGCCCCATGATCTTGTTTTCAAAGGGCAGGTTGAGGCTTTTATAATCACCCTTTTTCCATCCCTTGCCCTCGGCATAGGCCCGCATCTCGCCCCAGAGTTCCTCCGTCACCCCTTCTCCGGGGATTTTAATGAACTCGCCGCTCTCATCGAGCCTGGCGTTGCCGAAATCGTTGACTTCCAGGCCCCAGGACACCATCTGCAGGGCGGTGGCGACATTGGCCTTGGTGGAATAGGTTTGGGCGGCGATCGCGCGTAACCGGTCGGAATTGTTGCCGGAGGTACCGTGCTGGGCTCCGGAAACCGCATATCCGGCCAAGGCCTTGTGGATCTCGGCAGTCAGTTCCACCTGGATCCCCTGCGCCGAGGCTTCCAGACCGTGGGTGGTGCCGTTATTGAGCGCGATCCAATCGGGAAAGATATCGTGGGCGTTCAGCCCCTGGATGAGGAACAGTGCCTCTTCCTTGGTGGAAAGGCCGAGCTTGCCTTTGATCTCCCCCACCTCGGTTTCCAGACCGGCCCAGGAGGGCACCTGTCCGGCCAGCTCGATACTGGCCAGCAGGTTGTCGGCATCGGGCATGTGCGAGGCATCGATGGCGATCGAGGTGATACCGGCCTCAAAAATCGTCGGAATTTCAACTAGGGCAGGCGGAATATCCGCCGGCTTTTTGATGCCGTAATGATCGGCATGAATGGCGACCGGTACAGTGACGGCCAGTTCGTTGCAGAGGGCGTCCACCTGCCGGGCTATATTCCAGTAGTTGGTCGGACAGTAGGCATTGGCCCCGCCCTCGGACCGGGCGATTTCAATGATGATGGCCGCATGCGCCCGCTGGGCCGCCTGCAATGCCCCCCTGATGATCAGGTGATTCCGACCGTTGGCGGCAATGGTCATGGCCCCGCCCTTGGCCAGCAGGGCGCGGTCAATCACCTTGCCGCTGACGATCAGGGCTCGAGAGTTGGGAAACAGGGTTCGGATACTGGGGGGTCGACCAATTTCCAGGGCTTTCTCAAAATCAGCAATATACGTCATGCTCTTCCTCCTGATGACGATGTCTTCCGTTGACCGGCAGCCTGGTCAACATCTTTGGGACCGAACCGGATTGCTGCCGGCGGACGGTCCAGAGTAAACGACTTGTTGCAAACTCGGCAAGAACAAACAGCGCCCTCTCCTCGCGCGCCTGCCCGGCGATCGATTGCGGCGAGCCGCGACGGCCCCGCCTTATTCAGGGCTATCCGTCGGCTGGGCCTCGGTATCCACCTTTGCCGGGAAGCCTGACAAGGTTTTTTTGGCAAAAAGAGCCACGGCCATAATGCTGACCTCATAGAGCAGCAGCAGCGGCACGGCCATCAGCAGCTGATTGACCACATCCGGCGTCGGGGTGAGGATGGCGGCCACCACAAAAGCAATCAGCACGGCATATTTTCTGTTTTTGACCAGGAAAGGCTTGTTCACCAGGCCCACCTTTCCCAGAAACACCATGAAAACAGGGAGTTCGAAAATCAGGCCAAAGGCCAGAAACAAACGCAGGGCCAATGAAAAATAGTCGTCAACCGCGGGCATGGGTTCAAGATAAGCGCTGGAATAGCCGATGAAAAAGCGAAACGCCGGCGGAAAGACCACAAAATAACCGAATGCGGCCCCGCTGATAAAACAGAGGGTGGAAATGGCGGTGAAGGGGACCAGCACCCGTTTCTCATGATGGTACAATCCGGGTGAGACAAAACGCCAAATCTGCAGAAAGATAACCGGACTGGCGAGAACAACGCCGCAGACCAGGGCGAGCTTTAGGTAAAAAAAAACCCTTCCTGGTACGAGGTGAAGATCAGCGATTTCCCCGGCGGCAGCACCTTGATCAAGGGCCGGAGAAACCAATCGGCCAGCGGTTGGATAACGGTGTAGGCGGCGATAAAGCCAACGGTCACGGCGGCAAGAGAGATCAGCAGACAGGAACGCAGCTCCGCCAGATGCTCGGTCAGGGTCTGTTGATCGAATTGGTCCTGTGCTTCCACGTCGTTTGCACCCAAGCTTTTGATAACGGAGAGGATTGACGCCTCTTTCTACCCCATCCCGGATCTATTGTAAACTGGTTATGGATAATGTTTGACTTCATCTTCCACTTGGGGCTACACTGGCCCATAGAGTTAATGGACTGATTTCGAAGGATTTTTACAAGGATGACCATGGCCTCCATTCTCGTTGTCGACGATGAACTGAGCATGCGCGAGTTTCTCAAGATCCTCCTTGAAAAAGAGGGATATCGGGTGACCACCGCAGCCGAAGGAAAAACCGCTCTCGAACTCGCCGAAAAACAATCGTTTGACCTGATGATTTCGGATATTCGGATGCCCGGCATGAGCGGCCTCGATCTGCTGGCTCGGCTCAAACAGCTGCAAGCGGATATCGGCGTGATCATGATTACCGCCTTCGCCTCTCCCGACGATGCGGTGGCGGCGATGAAGCACGGAGCGTTTGACTACATCACCAAACCCTTCAATGTCGAAGAGATCAAGACGGTCATCCGGGCGGTGCTGAAGAAGAAACAGCAGACGGAACCCGCCCCGACCCATGGCTTTCCGGAAATCATCGGCCAGAGCCCGGAGATGATGAAGATCTTCGAGCTGATCACCAAAATAGCGCCGACCCCGGCCAATGTTCTTATCTACGGAGAATCGGGGACCGGCAAGGAACTGGTGGCCAAGGCCATCCACAACCGTTCCCGGGTCGCGGCCCATCCCTTTGTGCCCATCACCTGCAGCGCCATTCCCGAGAGCCTGCTGGAGAGCGAGCTTTTCGGCCATGTCAAGGGCTCGTTCACCGGGGCGATCGCCGACAAGGCCGGGCTTTTTCAGCAGGCCGATCAAGGCACCGCCTTTCTCGATGAAATCGGCGAACTCACCCCCATCATCCAGACCAAACTCCTGCGGGTGCTGCAGGAGCGGGAGTTCATGCCGGTGGGCTCGACCCGGACCCGACAGGTGAACGTGCGGATTATCGCCGCCACCAACAGGATCCTCGAGCAGGAGATCATTTCCGGCAAGTTCCGGGAAGATCTCTACTACCGGCTGGCGGTCGTGCCCATCAGGGTGCCGCCGCTACGCGAACGTATCGGCGACGTGCCCCTGCTGGTTGCCTATTTCCTCAAGAAATATTCGACCCTGCTCGGCAAGGAGGTCCAGACCATCTCCTCCTATGGCATGGAAGTCCTGATGAAATATGACTTCCCCGGCAATGTCCGCGAACTGGAGAATATCATCGAGCGCGGGGTGGCCCTGGAATCCTCGAATATCATCTTGCCCGAGAGCCTGATCCTTTCCCTGCACCGTCAGGAAAAGAACAAGCCGGATCAGGACAAAACCCGGGCGCCGCTCTTTATCGCCGCCCAGGATGAGGAGGAACTTTACCAGCAGGGACTGGAAGAGATCCTGCAGCGCGTCGAGAAGGAGATGATCCTCCACGCCCTGGCCAAGGCCGACAATTCCAAAATGCGCGCCGCCGATCTGCTGAAACTCAGTTTCCGCAGCCTGCGCTATAAAACCAAGAAGCACAACATAGACTGATATCGCCGCCTCCGGTGAGGCCTCAGACCATCCCCAACCAAGGTACCGGCATCCCCCATGTTCCATTTCATCGCCAGGGCATTGACCCCGGTTACGGACAGCGACCAGGAAACACGGCGGCATATCCTGTGGTGGATCCTGATCCGTGTTTTCCTCTTCACCCTGATCATCGGCATCACTTCTTGGTTCCGGGATAAGGGACATGCCGTCATCCTGCCGCCGTGGCCCGTGGCCGCTGCCTTTCTCGGCGGTCTCTATGCCTTTTCCCTCGCCTCTGCCCTGCTCCTGCGGAAGAAATCCTGGTCGGCACGAGGATTCGGCCTGATCCAGCTGTTCTCCGATACGGTATTCAGCGCCCTGCTGGTTTATGCCACGGGCTGCAGCCAATCGGTTTTTGCCCCCATTCTTATCCTGCCGGTCATCGCCGGCGGACTGATTCTCTACAGGATCGGCGGCCTGATTCTCGCTGCCGCCATGACCCTGCTCTATGGAGCTGTGCTCGCCGGCGAACTGTTCGGTTGGGTTCCCGGATATTTTTCCGCCACATCCTACAGGGCACCCGGCAACTATTTTATCGGCACCAACCTCTTTGCCGTCTACGGACTGATCTTTTTCCTGGCCGCGTTATTGAGCGGCCAGCTGGCCCGGCGTTTGCGCTTTACCGAGGAGAAACTGAGCAAGACAGCCCTGGAGTTCGACCGGCTGTCCATCCTCTACAAACAGATCTTTGACGATATCTCCACCGGGATCATCACCACCGACCGGGGCGATTTCATCACCTCCTTTAACCGGGCGGCGGAACGGATCACCGAATATCCCCGCGAGAAAATCCTCGGCCAGCCCTTTAACCGCTGCTTCCCCACGATTATCCTCCAGGAGAGGCAGGGGCGCAGTGTCTGTGATTTTCAGAAAAATGACGGCACCCAGGTCAGAATCGGCTATTCCTTTTCCTATCTCAACATGCCGGGGGCAGGGGGACCGGAAGAACCGCAGGCCCGATGGAAGGTTATCACCCTGCAGGACATCAGCCAGATCGAACGGATGGAACAGCAGGTACGCGAAGCGGAGAAAATGGCCGCGATCGGCGAGCTGAGCGCCTCCATCGCCCATGATTTCAGAAATCCCCTGGCCGCCATTTCCGGTTCCGCCCAGATCCTGACCCTGGAGCAGGCTAATATCGCCGCCCTTGACCCGGCGACTTTTAAAACCCTGCTGGGCATCATCGTCCGCGAGTCCCACCGGATGGCCGAAACCATTACCGATTTCCTCCAGTTTGCCCGGCCTGCCCCGATCCAGCCCGAGTGGTTTGACCTCAACCGCCTGGTCGATGAGGTGATTGCGAAGCTGAGGGCGAGAAGCAATACGATGGCGGCCGCGGAGATCACCAAGGAAATCGCCGCGCATCTCGACTGTTGGGCCGATCGGCAACAGATCCAGACCATCCTGACCCATCTCCTGGAAAACGCCTGTCTAGCGGTGAGCGCGACCCAGGGCGGCGTCATTGTCGTTGGTCAGGAAATCAGCGACAACAGTCATGGAGTAATCTGTATGGAAATTTGTGACCAAGGCCCCGGGATCCCGGTGGAGTTGCGAAAAAAAGCCTTTGCCCCTTTTTTCTCCAGCAGGGCCGAGGGGACCGGCCTGGGCCTGGCCATTGTCCGCCAGATCGTGGAAAATCACCACGGCACGGTTGAGATCGACAGCAGCGCCGCCTACAATTGCATCCTGCGAGTCCGTCTGCCCTTGCCCCAGGCGGCTACGCCCTGACCTTGCAGCCCCTCGCCCCCGCCCTATCAACCATTGAAAGAAGCAGATGCAGATACAACCCCATAGCAAATTAGTGATGATCGGCGATTCGATTACCGATTGCGAACGCGCCCGTCCGGTTGGAGAAGGCTTGTTTGATGCCCTGGGAACCGGCTACGTGAGTTTGGTGGACGGATTGCTGACAGCCCGTTATCCCGCCCATGGGATTCGCGTAGTCAATATGGGGCTCTCGGGGAACATTGTTCGTGACCTGCAGGGACGCTGGCAATCCGATGTGTTGGATCTGCAGCCCGACTGGTTGTCGATCTGCATCGGGATCAATGATGTCTGGCGGCACTTTGATACCCCGCTGCAATCGGAAGGGCATGTGTCGCTGGAAGAATATGCCCGGATTCTGGAAACCTTGGTGCGGACCACCCGCCCGACATTGCAAGGGCTGGTTCTGATGACTCCGTACTTTATCGAACCCAATCGAGCGGATGGCATGCGCGCGATGATGGATGACTTTGGCGCGGTGGTGCGACAATTGGCGGACACCCATGCCGCGTTTCTGGTGGATACGCAAGCGGCCTTTGACGCGGCGCTGCAGCATCTCCATCCGATGGCCCTCGCCTGGGACCGCGTCCACCCCACCCGGGCGGGGCATATGATATTGGCTCGGGCGTTTCTCCAGGCAATTGGCTATGAGTGGTAGAGGCGGGAAACGGTGACGATATCGAGATCTCAACCCTCAGCGAAAAAAGAGGGATAGCATTCATATTTTTTTAAACAGCGGCCCAACCAGGCCGTATTGCGAGCATGCCTTACTAATTATTCACCGGGATGGGATGATGAAAAAGTTATGGTTTCCGATTGTATTCTGTTTCGTGGCCGCCTGGCTGGTGGGCTGTGATATTGCCGCCACCACCTCTATTTCTAAAATACTTCAGAATCCTCGGGAGTACGCGGGAAAAGAAGTACAGGTATCCGGAACAGTGGTCGAGGTTTTCAGTGTTGTGATGATACGATATTTCATTATCAGGGAGGACACCAGCGAGCTCGTGGTTGTCACCAACCGGATCACCCCGAAAATAGGCGAGAAGGTTAAGGTGAAAGGCAGAATTGAGGAGGCCTTTTCTTTAGGGGATCAGCAGATGCTGGTGCTTATGGAGAATTCAGACCGGTAACCGTCATTCTTTATAGATAATAATTTGTTAGCAGTTTTACCCTACGGAGCAACATCATGAAAAGCATTTCAAATGGGTTTTTCAGGGTCGCAATTTTCATCATATTCGTTGCTGTTGCGGTCAGTGGCTGCACGACAAGATCCATTTCCGATTCGGGGTATCGAACCGAGACTGGATATGGGCCCAGAGCTTTGCATAATCCGCTGTACAAGGGAGAGTTGAGTGAACTCCAGCTCCTCGGGATAAATCCTGAAACCAAGATTACTCAGGAGGATATCAACCGAGCTTTCGAATCGAAGCAGCGGCTTACTCTGCTTAAGGGCTCCTCCATCATGCTCATCCAATCTGGTGCCATGATTCCGGATGAGCCGATGGTCAAAGCAATGGAGAAATACTACAATGTCTCGGTATTCTCAGGAGTTCCGCTGTCCCAAGGCACCTATGACTATGCCATGTCCCTTCGTTTGTCAGCGGCAAAGGGAGGCTTCGAGAAGATTGTCGCATACTGGGGGCTACTGGAAACGGCCCAGAAAGGCTTCGCTACAAAAGCAGTATCTTGGGTGCCGATTGTCGGAGGTGCCATTCCGGACGAGGGGCAGGAAATGCGGATTAGACTGAAGGTAGCGGTTGTGGATGTGAAGAGTGGCCAGTGGGATATGTTTTCTCCAGAACCATTTCAGGACACTGCCGCAAGTGCACGTTTTACCCGTGAATCTTCGGACCAGGGCCAGGTCGCGTTGCTCAAGACCAAAGCATATGAAGCGGCAGCCGAGGATCTAATGAAGAGATACTCAAAATGATTTATCTCCTCGTTCCTACGCTCCGCGTAGGAATGCCTGAATGACGCTCCGCGTCCAGAAGGTTCGACTCCCAACGACTACTCCATCAACCCACTGATAACACCGAACATGCCGTCATTGACCCGAGTTGCCGAGCAGTTTTTCGGCAAGTCTTTTCCCTTGGGCCACAGCCTCGACTCTTTGCTCGTCGCTATGGCCGTATCTCGGGTAGCGTTTTCGAAACCAGGAGTAATGCTGGCGGGCAATTTCCCCACGCAGCTTGAGGAGGAGCCCGATCGACCGCCACGGTTCCTTAACAGGATGGGTGAAAACAACCGGCTTCTCAACCGTGGAACCGTGTCGGCAGAGCTGCCTTTTAAGGGTCCAATAATGCAGCGACCAATATGCTCTGCAGGAGATAAAAGGGACCACCAGCTGACCGCCGCAGACCTCCTTGCCGTAACGATCAAGAAAGTCGAGCATGGGCCCGCTGGGATTATACGACCACGTTGGTCCGGCCAGAACGATACAATCCCAGGAACCGAAACAGTGTTTCGCCACGGGCCTTATGGCCATCCGCTTTTGGAAAAAGGTGGTCACCATTGCGGTTGCCAGGCGGACATTGGTGGTGAAAGGAAATTCATAGGGGGCGATCGGTTCAAGCCGCTCCTGGACAACATCAATATCGGCGCTTTCAAGACCGGCGATGAACCGATCCAGCAGGATCCTGGTCTGTTGAGTGTATGAATAATACACTATGAGTACGCGCTTCTTTGGCATCTTCATTCCTCCGTTGCTTGACGTACATAGCATTCAGGGAACAGGAATTTCCAGTGGCAAGATCCTGAGCGGGTTCCTGATACCGGACGACCGATTACCGGACAAGTCTCAACCCTTTCAATCCTTAACGAGCGGGCTTGTCCAGGACTGACCGGATTTGGCTTCATTGCACAAGTCCTCCAGCTGAGCGACGATTTTTTCCAGTCGTATATTGTCGTTGGGAGGCGGCCTCTTCTTCAGCTCGTCGAGCAGAACGGGCGATTGCAGCCGGGAGAGTTCGATATGATCTTCAATCTGATCGACGGCCATGTGGATGGTCATGGTGATATAATCGTCAGCCTGGGGCGTCAGTTGCTGGAACTGCGGTCGAGTCCGGAACCGTCGGATCAGAAATTCGCCGATGACAAAAAGGCTCCTGCTCACCAGGCCGTTGTCGAAGCCCGAGATCATGGGCAAAAAGGCGATGGTGTGCGCGTACTGCTGCATCATCGGGCGGTTTGTGGTCCGCATGACCGTGACGATCAACTGGCACTGCAGTCGGATGAACGAATGAGCAACCGCTCTGTCCATGGCTTGCAGCGCCCGGATGCAGCTCGATTGGCCCGTGAATGGTTCCGTTGCCAACGACTGTGTCGTCAATGATTCAATCTCGGCGTTACGAGCCAGTAATTGTGTGGTTATTGCATGAACCACGGCCTCACGATCCGCCTCCATGGCATCGCACAGCAGATCATGGAGAACGAGATGCGGTCGTTCGGAACCTTTATGGAGCATGGCTTCATTCCAGTTCCGCCAGAGCTCCGGATTCTTTTTCATATTCTCGATAAGAAAAACCAATCTTCGGGTAATGGATTTTCGGGGCGTCGGTTTCCAGGAAAGCTCACGGCGGGTCCGGGAACTGTCGGCGACAAGCTGCTGATCAATATATCGCAGCATCCAGAGCTTCTCGAAGGCCTCCTTGCCCTGCAAATGGCTTAAGACCAGACGCGCCATGACCATGGGGGTGAGCAGCCATCGGGCCGCGAAGAAAGGTTTGAGCGTCCTTTTATAATAAAACTGGGTGGCGATGCTGAACAGTTCCAAGTGGGACACTGCGCCATCCGGACCGGCGTTGAAGGTGCATAACGGCTCAAGATTGCCGCTCTTTTCGATGACCCGCAGGAAAAGTTGCACCAGATCCTGGACATGGATATAGGGAATGGCGGATTGACCACGGCCGGCAATGATATGCGACTCGAGGAACTTGCCGGAGCACCAGTTATTCAGCATGGTATAAAGAGGTGGATATTCGCACCAGTCGCTGAACACCGCCGCAATCCGGATGATGGCGCCGGGAACCCATTGCGCGTATTCCCGCACCAACTCCTCGCCCGCTCTCTTGCTCCGCGCATAGGGAATGTCGGCATCGGGCGGCGTCTCCTCGGTCACAACCTTGCCGAAAGGACAGGCCGCCTGCGAACTGGCAAAGACAAACCGCTTCACGCCCAGTTCCTTGGCCAGATCGAGCATGTTTTTCGTCCCCCGCACATTGGTTCGGACATATTCAACATGTTCTTTGTTGGTGAAATCGTAGTAACCGGCCAGATTGACCACATAATCAACCCCACCGTAATCCCGCAACCGCTGAGCAAATCCCAGCACCTTGTGCCGGTCGGCGATATCAACCTGGATCCAGCGAAGATTGGCTTCCGGCTGGACACCCGCCTCCTGCATGGAACGGCGGGCAATGCAAAACAGCCGAAACCTGCCACTTGCTGCCTTGATAAAATTACGCCCGACGAATCCGGACGCACCGGTCAGAATCAGCCCTGGCAGTGAATTGTCCATATTTCTTCCTCCGAGTATGCTCGTTGCTCCACATCCGATCCTGTTTCTTGTAAGTCCGCATGTTTATCATGGTTAGTGGAGCAGAAACAATATGTCAAGCATGAGAGCACAATCGCATTCGAATCAGAAATGGCCCTGCCAATTGAGACCAACCATCAAGTTGAAATGGGGCTCCCCATAGCGAGCCGATAAACCGGGAAAGGCCTAATGAGGATGAAACCCGACCAGGTTCAGTTACATAGAAACCGTGGAAAAAATCAGGATCACTGCACAAAAAAACCCCTTTGTTACGCCGAACGGGGGAGGTTGGCGGCAAAGGGGTAAGGAGGCTCCCTGGTAGGAGATTCGGCTAAATAATAACTTGAATTGATGCAATTTGCAAGTATAATTGATGCAAACAAAATCGATGATTCCTGGTTCCAAAATACAGATATCCCCTGAATGCACGCTCGGACACTCCAGGGGAGATTGACAATTGCGAAAAGATTTCTCG
>Ga0074197_1003093_pt1 | contig 10531 bp, 11 predicted proteins | sample EPASupsiteSAE305_FD_64526 | JGI IMG/M metagenome (GOLD analysis project Ga0074197, IMG submission 64526) | Bioremediated contaminated groundwater microbial communities from EPA Superfund site, New Mexico - SAE3-05 reassembly with SPADES | ecosystem: Environmental > Aquatic > Deep subsurface >...
ACCGTTCCCATCACGTTGGTGGCGTATGTTTCCACGGGCATCAGGTACGATTCACGGACAATAGGGAGGGCCGCGAGGTGAAAGACAATCTCAGGCTTGGCCTGAACGAGGACCTGTTGCAACCGGCCGCCGTCCCGAACATCCCCTTTAAACGAGTCAATCAGCCGGTCTAAGCCGGCAAGGCGGAACAGGCTCGGCTCGGTGGGCGGATCGAGAGCGAATCCGGTGATTTTGGCGCCCATGGCATGAAGCCAGATAGATAGCCAAGCGCCCTTGAAACCGGTATGCCCGGTGATAAAGACTGATTTTCCTTTCCAGAATGTGTTCATCGCACCACCTACCACACCTTCCACTTTGCATCTCCAGTGCGCCATTGTTCTTCGAGATCCACCTTATCACGCAAAGTATCCATCGGCTTCCAGAACCCCGCGTGCCGGAAGGCCATCAGTTGCCCGTCACGAGAGAGCTCCGAGAGTGGTTCTTTCTCCCAGAGGATATCATCCGAGGCAATGTAGTCGAGCACTTGAGGCTCTAACACGAAGAAGCCGCCATTGATCCAGGAACCATCCCCTTGCGGTTTTTCTTGAAAATTACTGACTACATCCCCATTTCCTTCAAACGCCAATGCTCCAAAACGACCGGGAGGCTGCACAGCTGTTATGGTAGCATGCCTGCCATGTCCCCTGTGAAATTCCAAAAGTTTGTTGATATTAACATTGGCAACACCATCACCATAAGTCATCAAAAACGTCTCATTTCCCAGATATTGGCGAATGCGTTTCAAACGCCCCCCGGTCGGGGTCGTTAGGCCAGTATCAACCAGAGTGACTTTCCAAGGCTCAGCAGCTGAATCATGAATCTTCATACTGTTTTGGCCCAAATCAAACGTAACATCCGAATTATGTAAAAAATAGTTGGCAAAATACTCTTTAATGACATACCCCTTGTAACCGAGGCAAATTGTGAAATCATTGAACCCGTAGTGGGAGTAGATCTTCATGATATGCCAAAGAATAGGATTTTCTCCAATTTCAATCATCGGCTTAGGCTTTAAATGTGATTCTTCGCTTATACGCGTCCCTAAGCCACCTGCAAGTATGACCACTTTCATACTAAAACTCCCGTCAATGCGATGCCATGATCAAGGGTTATGATGTTGTCACAAATTCGCGTAAGTGATGCATGGTCATGACTTACAACCAAAATTGTCCCATTATTTGACCTGATAGACTCAATGCGCTTGAGGCAACGTGCTTGAAACTCTTCATCACCCACGGCCAGAACTTCATCAAAGAGAAAGATATCTGCCGGGCTGTGAACGGCAATAGAGAAGGCCAAGCGAAGATACATTCCAGATGAATACTTCTTAACCGGTACATTGATAAAGTCATCAAGGCCTGAAAACTCCACTATGCTGCCGATATTCTTTTTTAACTCTCGAATGGTGAGTCCTAAAATTGTCCCGTTCATGTAGATGTTTTCAATGCCGCTCAAGTCAGGATGCATGCCTGCACCAAGTTCTATTAATGGAGCCACCCTTCCTTTTATAACAATGTCACCCCTTGTTGGATAGGTGACATTGGAGATAAGCTTCAATATGGTACTTTTCCCGGAGCCGTTATGCCCAGCAAGCCCAATACAAGCCCCCTTTCCAGCATAAAGACATATATCCTTTAATGCCCAGAACTCACCATCTGAAAGCTCTTCATAACACTTTTTTCCTGTCAAGAACGAAATAAGTTCCTCACGTAGCGAGTTATTTAAAACCGACTGTTTGGAATACTTTTTCCAGACATTTGACAAAGATATTATTGGATTAGATGACATCGGCAAAGGCTCGCTCAATACGGATAAAAATTTTATATACAACAATATACAGCAAAAATACCCCAGCCAGTTCAATACCAAGTTGCCAAAGGACAACTCCACGCCCTTCGATGGTAACACGTCGCATATTTTCAACGATAAAAGTTAGAGGGTTGAGAAATAGAAACATCTTCCACTTGTTATCGACAGAATCAATAGAATAAATTACTGGTGTAGCAAAAAATAAAAACTGAATTAAAAAAGTGGTTACAAGTTTGACATCACGGTAGTAGACATTGAGTGCGGCTAGTAACAGAGAAATTGAAGTAGTATAGATAACCAGCATACCCTGCAAGGGAAGTATCCAAAGCATATTCCAACTAATTGGGACTTGATAAACTATCAGCATCAAAAAATAAACACAGAAACCTATCAGATAGTCTATAAAGTTGATTGCTACGCCAGAAAATGGAATTATTTCGCGGGGGAAATATATTTTTGTTACAAGATTAAAGTTACCAGAAAGACTGGTAACTGCAAAGTTTGACGCACCTGAAAAAAAGGTCCAAGGAAGTACACCGGCAAAATAAAATAGAGTGTACGGATACGCTTTTGGCGTGGTCTGTAGCACCACACCAAAGATGAATGTAAACAACAACATTAAGCTAACCGGCTGTAAGATGGCCCACAGCACACCGATAGAGGTCTGTTTGTAGCGGATCAGGAACTCTCGCCAGATGAAGACAAGCAAAAGGTCTTTATATGCATAAAGCCGCCACTTCATCCGTACACCTGTTCTTTGCTGCCTTTAAAACCCTCCAAGGCCCCTAGCAGGAACCCGATGCCAAAACGCCCCTGTTCTTTCAGCCGCCGGCCGGGTAGTAGAAACAACGGTGCATGGCGGGCACAATTTAACATTAACAGGATCCAGACCGGCCAGGAATAGCGGTTTTTTAGCCCGAAAAAAGAAAACCCTACTGCCCGTGGCTTACGGGTGTTTGGCACCAACAATGGAGGATGAAAATAGTTCAGATCAGCACAGTTGGTTGCTGTATTACCGGCGATGGTAAAACGGGTTACAAACTCCACGTCCTCCTGCCCTACAAAATGATCCATAAAGCCACTGAGTTTCTGTAAGACCTGTCGGCGGTAGGCTGTGCAGCGACTGGTCATAAAATATGGATCGTGAAAGTCGTAACGATCTTCAATGCAGGCGTAGGCAGCATGGCCATGCGGCACTACAGCATCAGCAGCAGGATTTTCAGCACAAAAAGAATCAAGGATAGGTAGAAAATCATGCTGCAATAGTATCGTATCATCATCCAGAAACAGAATAATCTCTCCCCTGCTACGTGTTAGCCCGAAGTTACGTGAGTAACCCATTTTGCCAAACTGTGCATCTAGTGGCAGATAGACGACCTGCAACAGGGTAGAAAAATCAGAGGCCATCTGCCTGCCAGCATCCGTCCCTCCCCTGTCTTCAACAAGCAACACCTCAAAACGCTCTTTGGGATACTGCTGGTCTGCCAGAGAGCAAAGTATCCCCTGCAGCAGGTCCAGCCGGCCATAAAAATTAATGACACAAGAAATACGAATGCCATCTGCAGCAGGCGGCACTACACAATCACCTTTAAGGTCAAAAGGGAACAACCGGTACAGCGCTTGAAGTATGGTTTTTCTCATGTCCCGTAGATCCCCCAGCCCACCATGGCACTCCATCCGGCTCCGACAATCAGTATCCAGGGGTCTCGCAATAATGATTCCGTCGGATCACCGCTTAGCCCCGACATAACTCTCAATATATAACGCAGTAGTCCAAAACAACAGAGTGGAACAGTATACAGCAGAAAATTATGGGATAGAGTGTACATGGTGTAGGTAACCAGTACTGCGCTGCCGGTCATAAACAGTACGCCGTCAAGAAAACCGTCAGGATAATGCATCAACACTTTACGATGAGACGCAGCAGTAGTGACACCAAGAGTCTGTTTTTCAGAGAGACGCTTTCCGGCACTTAAAAACAGTGAGAGCAGTAGTACGGATAAAAACAGCCATTCAGAAACACGGATGTTGAAGATAGCCCCTCCCGCCATGAGCCGGAACAGAAAACCGGTGGCAATACAAAACAGATCAACCACCGGCATATTTTTAAGACAGCATGAATAGGCAATAGATACTGACAGGTAGGCCAATACAAATGAAGTAAAGGTTGTACCGACAGATATGGCAACGATAATGGCGCTGGCAGCCAGTAAAACGGCCAGTGTTTTGGCAGTCGTAACAGCGATCATACCTGACACCAAGGGACGGGAGGACTTCCGTGGATGATTGGAGTCAGTTTCACGGTCCATTAAGTCGTTGACTAGATATCCTGCACTCGAAGCCAGAGAGAACACAACAAAAGGGATGGCTCCCTTGACAACCATCCCTTGCGTTAGCAGAGTACCACCAAGAAACGGAGGAAAGAACAGCATCAGGTTCTTCAACCATTGGTGAGGTCGAAGTAGTTGAAGAATGGCGGTAACGCGTTTCATCAAGGTCTGTTCAATGCCTCTCTAAACTGCCGGCAAGCTACCATTCGTCATCCTGCTCAGAGCGGTCTTCATCATCAAAGACACTGTATTGGTTATCATCATCTTCCTGCTCTTCGGTATAGCATTCATCATCATTATCTTGATCTTCATCTTCATCTTTACCAAAATGCCATGCAGGACGTTCTTCAGGTTCTGCAGCCGCCTCAAAACGGGCCAGCATCTCAGGATCAGTACAAAACCGGTCATCCTTGAAGTGGCATTTTTCAAGTTCACAGAGATCAAACAGTTGAATCTCACTACAGAGCCTACGAGGCAGTTCCTGAGGCACCTCGTCCTTGTCAATCAGTTTTTCCACGCTACTCACGCACAAGCTCCATTTAAAAATTCTGTGGCTTTTGCCACATCTTCTTTGCAACCAATATAAATTGGTGCCCGTTGATCAAGTCCCTCTGGCTGCATGTCAAGAATCGGCATACACCCATTGGTGGCTGCGCCGCCGGCCTGTTCAATCAAGTATGCCATGGGATTCAGTTCAAATAAAAGCCGTAGTTTTCCATTCGGAGAATCAGTAAGGGCCGGATACATAAAGATACCTTTGCCCTTCATCAGAATCTGGTTGATGTCAGGCACAAACCCGCCTGAATAGCGCAGTTTTGATCCTTTGTCCTCCAGATAACGGATGTAGGCCTCATTCTCAGGGGTATATTTCTTACGCAGACCTCCTGGCGAGTAGATGTCTCCCGAGGGTTTCATCTGAACCTTTTCACGGGTCAGAGTAAATTCCATCAGATGGTTCATGGTAAATTCGTAGACCCCCTTTCCCACCGAATAGACCATGGAGACCCGTGGGCCATACAGGATGTACATGGCACCCACCATGTTGCGTCCAGGTTGCAGCAGGTTGTCCCCCTGATAAATCCCGACAATGGTTCCTACGGCCAGATTCACATCAACCAATGAGGAACCGTCCAGCGGGTCATAGGCCACTGAAAACATCCCCAAAGGGTTACTGGTGACCTGAAAAATTTCATCCATTTCTTCAGAAGCAATGTTACAGACCACCCCGGAATACATCAGTCGTTTGCGCAGAATTCGGTCGGACAAAACATCCAGGGCCAACTGTTCTTCGCCGTACAGATTGGAGGTACCGGCAACCCCGAGATCACCGGTACGAACCGCGTTGATTACATATTTACTGGCCTCGGCAATTTCACACAACAGATGTACCAGATTACCACTGATATTCTGCTCACGCAGATGACGACGGAAGTCGGTCTGAAATTTGGTGCTCCCGGGCTCTTTGCCCATAAGAAGGTCCTCCTGAACAGGTAGTGTGCTAGATTGAAATATAGATAGTACAGGATATGTCTGATTTCAAGGGGAATCAGGCAACTGCCAGCAGAGAGGCAAGATACGTTATCACCCCATCCAGAACAAAAATTGAAAAGAGGCTGGTAATGACAGCCCGGGTTGCAGCCTGGGGGATTTCCGTGGCACTGGTACCAACAGACATTCCGGCGTTACAGCAGATAAGCGGGATAATCAGGCCGAATGCCGCTGCCTTTGCCATCAAGACAACCACTTCTCGTATTCCAAGTGAGGCAACAATCCCCTGGATAAACTGATCGTACGATATATGGTGGCCAAACGAGACAATCAGAAAGCCACCTACAAATGAAGTCAGCACAAAATAAATGGTAAGGAGCATGACAGAGGTGGCAGCACCTATGACGCGGGGTAACAGCAGGTAACGTTCGGGATCGATTCCCAGTCGTTCCAACGCGGCAATTTCACCATTAATTTTCATGGCCCCCAGTTCGGCTGCGATGGCAGTGCCACTGCGGGCAATGACAATCATTGCAGTTAAAAGAGGGCCTAACTCAAGAAACACAACCCAGACCAGCACTTTACCGATTAATGAACCGTTTCCACCACCAACCAGACCAATCACCTGACTGACAATAACTGTTCCGAGAATAACAGCAACCAGCACAATGATTTTTGCAGCCTCAAAACCGGTAAAATAGAGCTGTTTCAGCAATACCATACGAATAGCAGGATTCCCCAGCGAGGGAGGACTGATCAATGATACCAGTGACTGCAGAATGAGCCGTGTAATGGTGATAAAAAACTGCCCCCGACGGAGCACAAAGGCCCCAATACGATCAGGGAACAGCAGCACATTCGACTCAGATGTCATAGATAGTCCCATCCCGCAGCAGTTCAACCTGGCGGATCCCCATCTGTGCAATTTCATCCCTGATCAGCTCGTAATACTGTGGCTTGGGATGGGTAATCAGAATCCGTTTGGGGAGTTCGGCTATCTTGGCCAACTCCTTTTCAAGCAATGAACAGCACAGATGCTGCGTCAAAAGCGCCAACGCTTCCTGATTGTTGGGGAATGACACCTCAACAATCAAGACATCGGCACCTGAGGCATAGCGCCAGATTTCTTCAGTCGGGCCGGTGTCACCGGTGTAGACCAGGCGACGTCCGGCATGTTCAACGCAATAGCCAACTGCCGGGACTGTATGATGCACCGGTACTGCGGTCAGCGTGTAGCCGTCAATAGTGCGGCGTTCAGGAGTCAAATTACCAAGCACAACCGGTTCAGACGGTTGAATGACATTAAAACGCAACACCGGCTCTTCCGGCGTGGGCAGACAGGTAAAATCAGGCCAGATCAAGCCGTTAAACAGATGGGTACGCAGGGCCTCAATAACTGATAACGGTGCATAGACATCAACCAGATGGCGCAGATTTTTGACGATTATATTGTCAGCCAGCGCCGGGATACCGCGGATATGATCCAGGTGGGCATGGGTAATAAAGATGTTTCTGATCGACCATTGTTCATCTTCAGTCAAAACAGAACCGATGGTGCCCGCATCAAGCAACAGTGAGTCATCAATCAGAAAGGCCGGCGGCCTGAAATCAGGAAATTCTGCCCCGGCACTTCCCAGAATACGCAGCTTCATTGCTTCTCCTCCCTGTTCATGGCTGATTCTGCACTACTGAAACTGCTCTTTTAATTGCCGGATGATTTCAACCTGACGGCCGTAAATATACTGTGAAATGACTTTGTCTGCATTCTTGTCCGGCTCGAACCGGAAGGTGTGCACAAACTCCCCTTCCTTTTCCGCCGATTTCACCAGCGTTGAAGGCAAGATCAATTCCGAGCCATTGACTGAAAGCTGCAGGGTGCCGTTTTCCGGGATACCCGCCGGTACAGGCTGCTGGTTATGAATGGCAACCCCGGAAACTGAGATGTCGTCAGCACGGCCGGACAGCGTTTGGGTGTCAGCCGTGTAGGCGGCTGGCACAAAACCATCAATTTTTACGCGAACTGCACCACGTCTTTCTGCACGAATCGAGGCATAGGCAAAACGCCCCAGCACGGCAAAACTGTTCTTTACATTGACATATTCAACAAAACAGTGGACTCCCAAGCCTTGTGGGAAAGAGGAACTTGTCAATAAAGCCTGCTTTTGCAAACCCAGGACTACTGATTGGGCCTGGTGTGCAGTAACCTCGATGCAGTCGCTATCAATTGAATCGATCTTTGCGGAATAGCTGATCGGGACCTCATGATAGTAGTTCAATAATTTTAGATCGTTTTTTAGACGTCCTGCTTTCATCTCACGCAGGGTGTGCAGGATCGACTCCAGGTCTTGTTTACCGTCTTTTATGCTTACGATCTGGAATGTTTCTCGCACAATCCCCCCATCCCCAAACTACCCGAGCGGCTGGCAAACAGGGCAAAAATGGGTTCCCCTCTGACCAAGCCGTTCTTTAACAATCAAAGTACCACAGACAATGCATGGCCTGCCCCCCCTGCCATACACCGCAACCGGAAATGAGCCGGCCTCAAAGACACCATCAATATTGGCACCTTTGGCAACAACAGCCTGAACCAACACACCATGCAGGGCATGATACAGACGTTCTGCCTCTGGTGATGACAGATCTGCAGACAAACGGGCAGGATGCAGCTGAGCTCGGAATAATGTTTCATCGGCATAGATATTCCCGCCCCCTGCCACAAACGACTGATCCAACAGTAACGGTTTTAACTGCCTCCGCGTACCATGCAAACGATCTAAAAATGTATTCTGCCGGATCAACAGTGCATCCGGCCCCAGCTTACTGGTGACTTCTGATGGATCATCAACCAGCCAGACTCGTCCAAAGGCACGGGGGTCATCAAAGCGAAGCGCCAAACCTTGGTCAAGCAGCAAGGCGAACCTGGTATGACGTTCTTCAATCTCCTGTTCCGGCACCAGAAACAGACGGCCGGTCATACGCAGATGCAGGGCCAGCCAAATCGGTTTCTGATCAGAGCAACCTTGAAATTCAAAGAACAGATACTTGCCATGCCGGCAAACAGCACAGCAGGTTAGTCCTGTGATTGTTTGTACAACAGTATCTGCATCCCCTTCAACTACCGAATCACGCAGAATCCGCACCTCACGGACCAGCCTTCCTATCAACGAGGGATTACTGGTGGTCAGACATTGCAGAACACTTTCGACTTCCGGTAATTCAGGCATTATTTGTTCTTGGCCGTGTACACGCCATCCCAGTCTGCTGGTGGCGGCGTTTCAAGGTACTCTGCACAACGATTACTGTAGAGACGTGAAGGACCATCAGAGTAGTCAGCAACTAACCGTTCAAAGATCTGTTGTGCTGCAACAAACTGCTTTGCACGGTATTTTTCAAGCCCTTCTTCAAAGTGCGGCAACAGTGCAAGATTGGCAATCATCAGTTCATACATGACAATCGGCAAATGTTTGCCCTTGACCCGCACCCGGTCAACTTCACGGAATACAAAGCGCTCGCTTGACACTTGGTTACGGGTATCCTCACTGACCAGAATATGGGAGCCATAATACTTGTTCAGCCCTTCCAGACGGGAGGCAAGATTGACTGAATCCCCGATGGCGGTGTAGTCAAAACGGATATCTGCCCCCATGTTGCCCACAACTGCCGGTCCCGTATTGATACCAACTCCAATATCCAGGGTATGCATGCCACGCTCTGCAAATCCCTCGTTCAGGCGTTTTAGCTCTTCAAGCATTCGGACAGCAGCTGCACAGGCATGCTCTGCATGACCGGGAACATCCAGTGGGGCATTAAAGATTGCCATAACCGCATCGCCGATAAACTTATCCAGAGTGCCCTTTTCTTCCAGCACAATCCTGGTCATCGGTGAAAGATATTCATTTAAAAGTGTTACGAGTTCAGGTGGCGTCAGACTCTCTGAAACTGTTGTAAAGCCGCGGATATCTGAGAACAAAATGGAGATTTCACGTTGTTCACCCCCCAACACCAGTTTGTCAGGATTTTTTTCAATTTCGCGCACCAGATCAGGGGAGACATAATTGGAAAAGGCCTTCTTCAGCTGCCGCCCCTTTTTCTCAACCACCAGATTTCGCCAGGATTCACTGCCCAGGTAGGTCAGGCCGATGCCAAGCATCGGATAGATGATGGTCATATCCCGTAAACCCAGGGTAAACCCAAAATAATTCACCGCTAAAAACAGTCCGGCAGTTCCAATAAAGGCAGCCAGACCGGCAAATGTACCGGGCACAAAAGCCAGTACAACCCCCAGTAGGATCGGCAACAGCAGGATGCAGAGCATCTCCTGCATTTGCGTAATCCCATCGTACTTCAGGAAACGACGTTCAAGGGCATTTGCTGCAACAGTGGCATGTAGCTCAACACCTGGCTGGGTTGCATCAAACGGTGTTGGCCGGATATCGTAAATACCGATCTCAGTGGCGCCTACAAAGGCAATGGCGCCTTTCAGTTCATCAGGTTTCAGCCGTTTTTTGAGTACATCAGCTGCGGATACCATTCTGAAGGAGTGAGCCGGTCCGTAATAGTTTAACGACATGGTACCGTCTTCACGGGAGGGAATTCGCAGGGAGCCGATCTGCAGACCATCAATGCCGTAGGACTTCACCTCCAGCATGATATCACTGTTCAGATAGTGACGCAGCGCCTTCAGAGCCAGTGAAGGATAGATATCACCATTGTAGAGCAGCAGCAGGATTGAGCGCCGGTACAATCCATCACCATCAGGTCTGGCATTGAAAAAACCGAAATCACGTGCCCCGGCACCCAGCTGCGGCAGATTAACATCCAGATTGGCATATTCAGTCAGCGGAATGGATTGCACCCCTTCAGCA
>Ga0074197_1003095_pt1 | contig 10526 bp, 7 predicted proteins | sample EPASupsiteSAE305_FD_64526 | JGI IMG/M metagenome (GOLD analysis project Ga0074197, IMG submission 64526) | Bioremediated contaminated groundwater microbial communities from EPA Superfund site, New Mexico - SAE3-05 reassembly with SPADES | ecosystem: Environmental > Aquatic > Deep subsurface >...
TGAGCCACACCAGGTTCTTGAAGGTCAGGTGGTATTTCTCATAGAGGCCGGAGCCCACCAGGTCGCTCACGAGCAGGCCCCAGTTCCACACGCTCACTATTATGGAGTAGCCCACGGCCTCGCTGCCCTTGGGCGTGGCGCGGGCGGCCAGGTCGTAGAGCGGCAGCTGGGCCAGGCTCACGGCGAAGGCGTAGATGATCTCTATGATGAGCGCGGACTTGCGGTCGTTATAGCCCAGGTACAACAGCGACAGCAGGGACGTGAAGAACACGCAGGCGTAGAGCAGCTGGCGCAGGGTGAAACGCCGGCAGAAGTAAACGTAGAAAAGCGCGCCGATGGCGCCGGCTATGGCCGCCACCAGGCTGATAAGGCCTATGAACTTCTCGCTGAAATGCAGGGTGTCCGTCTGGTAGAACATCAGCGGCGTGTAGAAGCCGGGCGCGAACTGCACCAGGAACAGCAGGCCCGCCGCGAACCACAGGCTCTTGGCCTTCAGGGCGATCTTTAGCTGCTCGCCCACGTTCTTCCAGATCCTGGGGTCCCGCGTGGCCGTGGGCTTTTCCTTATAGAGGAACAGCGCCACGAAGAAGAGCAGGAACAGCGGCACCGCGGCCACCAGGGCGGAAACGCCCAGCGTCATGGCGGCCAGCACCGCGCCCAGAGGCACGCCCAGGCTCGCCACGTTCATGGCCATCACGCGTACGGAACTCAGCTTGCCGGTAACGCCGAAGGTCTGTCCGCCTTCCACCAGGATGCCGCCGGTGATGGTGCTCACGAAGACCAGCGCTATGTTCATCATCATGGTCATCATGAGCAGCGGCAGGAACCGGGCCGGCACTATGGCTATGCACAGCCACAGCAGGCCCGCCAGCAGGCTGCTGAACACCAGGTAATGGCGGCGGCGCGTGCCGAAGAGCGGGATGGCGTCGGAGATGATGCCGGCTATGATCTTGAGGTTCCACGGCATGTTGGCCAGCTGCATGAACAGCGCCACGCGCAGCGGGCCTTCGCCCAGCTTGTCCTTGAGCAGGAACCGCAGCGGATACAGGCCCAGCACGCCCGCCTGCGCGAAAGTGCTCACGAAGATGCCGCAGCCCACTATGAGCGCCACGTTGAAGTAGGGCAGCTTCATGAGGCGGCGGATCCTGCCGAGCGGCGGGATAACGTGTTCACCGGCGGCGGGAATGGTGACTTGGGCGGCGGCTGATTCGGTCATTTGTTGTTTCCTTTAACATAGATGGTATAAAACATCCGCCACGGCGGCAATGAAAAAGCCCCGCCGGAGCGGGGCTTTTCTCGTTCAGCGTCCAAACTTACCAGAGGTTGATGTCCAGTTGCACCGTGTAAGTGTTGGCCCCGGCTATTTTGTCGTTGTTGTAGACATCGTAGCCGAAGATGACGCTGGTGTCGGGCGTGAACGCCCAGGCCAGGCCGAAGCTGAGCGCGCCCAGCGCGGAGTCGCCGCCCTGGTAGTCCACCGCGGCCCAGAGCTTGTCGGACACTTCGCTGATGGTGCGGTCCCAGCTCAGCAGCACACCGGTATTTTCCTTGTCGCCGTTCTCGTCGACCAGTACTTTATCGTTGCCGGAGTAATAGCCGGCGGAAAAACGGCCAAGTTTGCCCACGTTCTTGGCGGCCAGGCCGTAGATCACGTTCTGGTCGGTCACGTCTTTCTTGGTGCCGAAGTTATATCCGCCCAGCGCGAATGCCGGGCTGCCGGCGAAAGCGGCGCCCTCGTGGGTGCCGATCTTGGCGTGCAGGTAGAGCGGGTCGCTGTCGGCGGCCACACCGGCGCGCATCAGGTCGAAGCCGACCTCGGCTTTCACCTTTTCGTAGGGCAGCACGCCCACGGTGGGGCCTATCACCAGCAGCGGGGCTTTCCAGTTGCCGGCGGCTTCCTTCTCCGAAGACACATAGTTGTCCACGTTGAGGTGCACGCTCTTGTACTTCTGCACGTCGGTGGACGGGATCCAGATCTGCGTGGACGGCGTGGCGTTGGCGGCCAGCGGGATCAGGCAGAGCAGGGCTGCGACTATCAGTTTAAAGATTTTCATTTTTTATCTCCTTATCAGTGCAGGTAGGCGGTCTCACCGTGCAGGGCCTCGTCCACCCCGGTTTCCTCGTCTTTCTCGGTGGTCTTCACCGGCGTGAACAGATTGATCACGAACAGCGCCCCGTAGGAGAACAGGAAGGCATAGACGGCAGTAGCCGTTACGGCGATGAGCTGCTTGAAGAAGAAGCTGGTGCCGCCGTGCCACAGGCCGTTGGCGCCGGCCGCGTTCACCGCGGTGGTGCCGAACACACCGAGCATTATTACGCCCAGCACGCCGCCCACGCCGTGCACGCCCCAGACGTCGAGCGCGTCGTCCCAGCCCAGTTTGTTCTTCATGTTGACCGCTATATAGCAGACCACACTGGACAGGATGCCTATAAAGACGGCCGCCTTGGTGGTAACGTAACCGGCGCCGGGGGTTATGGTGGCCAGACCTGCTATGGAGCCGGTCAGCAGGCCCACGAACTTGGGCTTCTTCTCCAGCGACCAGGCGATGAACAGCCAGGTGATGGCGGCGAAAGAGGCGGCTACGTCGGTGTTGACGAAGGCGAGAGCCGTAACAGCGTCAACCTTGAGCTCGGAGCCCGCGTTGAAGCCGTACCAGCCGAACCAGAGCAGGCCGGTGCCCAGCGCCACCAGCGGTATGCTGTGCGCGGCTTCGGTGACCTTGCGCTTGCCCACGAAGAACACCGAGGCCAGCGCCGCGAAGCCCGCCGTGGCGTGCACCACTATGCCGCCGGCGAAGTCCAGCACGCCGTTAGCGGCCATCAGGCCGCCGCCCCAGACCATGTGGCAGAGCGGGAAGTACACGAAGATCAGCCAGGCCACCAGGAAGATCAGGTAGGCCTTGAAGTTGATGCGGTTGGTGAACGCGCCGGTGATGAGCGCCGGGGTGATCTGGGCGAACATCATCTGGTAGGCGAAGAATACCAGGAGCGGGATGCTGCTGGAACCCGCGAAGACCGTATTCAGGTCCACGCCGCGCAGGAAGGCCATGTCCAGATTGCCTATAACGGCGCCCTGGCCGCCGCTGAAGCACAGCGAGTAGCCGAAAGCGTACCACAGCACCGTGGTGACGCCCATGGAAACGAAGCTCTGTATCATGATGGCCAGCACGTTCTTGCGGCCGACAAGCCCGCCGTAGAAGAAGGCGAGGCCGGGGGTCATGAGCATGACGAGGCTGGTCGACACGAGCATGAACCCGGTATTTCCGGTATCGAACATAGTATTCCTCCGTTATTGGGTACGCGCGCTGACTGCCGCGCTATACCCAATTATAGGGATTGCCGGAGGACGGAGGTATCGGGGATTCCCCTAGGGCAGGGGTAGAAAAACCTTACGGCTACAGGCTGACCAGGCCTTCCTTTACCGCGTAGCGGGTGAGGCCCGCTATGCTCTGGATGCCCAGTTTTTCCATGATCTTCTTGCGGTGGGTCTCCACGGTCTTAACGCTGAGGGAGAGCTTATGCGAGATCTCCTTGGTGCGCAGGCCTTCGGCCAGCAGCTGCAGCACCTCGCGCTCGCGGGCGGACAGCAGGGTAAAAGCGCTGCGCGGATCGCGCGACGGTCCCTTTATGTAATCGTCCAGCACTATACTGGTGATGCCCGCGCTCAAAAAGAAGCGGCCGCAGCTTACGGCCTTTATGGCGTCCATCAGTTCCTCGAACGCCGAATCTTTGAGCAGGTAGGCGCGCGCGCCCGCCTTTATGATCTCGGTGACGTACTTGCGGTCGTTGTGCATGGAGAGCGCTATGACCCGCGCGGATTTTTTCACCTTGGCGAGCTTACGCGCGGCTTCTATGCCGTTAAGCCCCGGCATGGAAATGTCCATTATCACGATATCCGGAGACAGGTCCTTGGTCAGTTTTACGGCCTCTATGCCGTCGCGGGCCCCGCCCACCACTTTTACGCCGGGCTGACCCTCCAGCAGGGCGCGCAGGCCCTCACGGAAGATCTTATGGTCGTCACAGATGAGGATTTTCTTTTCCATGCGGTTTACCTTTGCCCAGCGGGGCGGTTATAACTGCGAGCGTGCCGGCGCCGGGCCGGGTGCTCAGGCGGAACGCGCCGCCCAGGTGCGAGACCTTCTCGCGGATGGAGAACAGGCCGAAGCCGCGGCGGTCGGCGGCGTAGCCGGCAGCGGCCGCGGCGTTAAAGCCGCGCCCGTTGTCGCGCACCGTTACGGCTATCTTGCCGGCGGCGCCGCGCACGCTCACTTTCACCTCGGACGCCTTGGCGTGCTTCACCGCGTTCATGAGCAGTTCCCGCACCGCCTTGAAGATCATCACGCTGGTCTCGGTGGGTAGGGGCTTGTTCTTGCCGTCGCCGCTGAACTGCACCCGCAGCCCGTAACGCTTGCGCATGTCCTCGGCCAGGCGCTCCAGGGCGCTCTCCAACCCCAGTTCATAAAGTATGGGCGAGGCCAGCTGAAAGGTGAGGCTGCGCGTGGCCAGTATGGCCTCGTCGATGAACGAAGAAAGGTCCCTCAGCCCGCCGGCCGCTTCCGGAGCGGCGCAGAACCCGCGCAGGGCCCCGGTCTTCATCTTGGCCATGGCCAGCGTCTGGCCTATCACGTCGTGCAGGTCGGTGGCTATCTCACGGCGTTCCCGTTCTTCGGTGAGGATCAGCTCCGCCGACAGCCCGCGCAGCTTCTCCTGGTAGGAAAGGATCTCTTTCTGGCGCAGCTCGCGCTCGCGCACTTCCGTCTTCAACGCGGCATTGAGTTTCTCCAGCTCCGCGGTACGCTCTTTAACGCGCCGCTCCAGGTCGTTATGCGCGTCCAACAGGGCCGCGTCGGCCAGTTTGCGTTCGAAATAAACGCGCAGCATGTCCGCCAGAGAGTTTATGAGGTTGCGTTCTTCGGCGAGGAACGGCCCTTCGGCCTCCGTGGGCATTTTTTTGAGGTAATAGACCTCTATGCGGCCGGCCAACTCCGGGCTTACGCGGAAATCACAGGCCTGCCGCCAGCGGGTACGCTTGAAATTAGCGGTCCGGCTCTCGCATTCCCCCAGCAGCACGCGCCCGGCCGTCACCTCCGGGTACTGCCACGCCGGCGGAATAAGCCGGACTATGCGCTCCAGCACTTCGCGCGTGGAGAGCCGGTCGTCCTGCAGCACGCACACCGTGGAATGCAGGGCGGTCAATTCCTTCACGCGCTCGCGCAGCGCGTGAATGACCTCGTTCTTGGGGACCTGGGGGTGCAGCGCGTGAATGGCCTGGGAAGGCTTCAGCAGCTTGTTGCGGGTCTTGCGTGTCCGGGGCATTGCGGCAGTTTATCAAATAATCCGGTCAGAAAGAGACGCCGGCCGTGAGCTGCACGGACATTTTGGCGCCGGAGAAAGTGTATTCGCCGCGCGGGCGGCCCAGGTAGGCGTTCACCAGGCAGCCGGCGGAGAAGTCGTTGATATTGCGGTAGGTCACGCCGGTGGAGAGCACGCCGGTATCGTCGCTCAGGTTGCGCACGTAATTGGCGCTCAGGGTCATGTCCGTTATGATGAACCTGCCCACGCTGGTGAACAGGGCACCGTAGTAGCGCCCCATGTAATTGGGTTCGAACAGCCCGTTGCCTATGAGGAAATCGCGCTTGGTGCCGGCGGGCAGCAGCGCCGCCAGCGGCCCCGAGAAGGCGTAGGAGGCCCTGTCGCGGAAGGGGCTGCGGGTATAGCCGTTCTGGTTGTAATAGAACTCGGTGGCCACGGTCAGCCGGTCGTTGAAATCGCCAAGACGGAAACCGCGGCTCAAGTTCAGCGCGGCCCGGGTGGTCCAGCGGTCGTCCTTGAGATAAGTAGAGAGCGTGCCCGCCTCTTCGCGCACGTAGCGGGTATTGTCGCGGCCGGCCACAGCCACCTCGCCGGCAATGTCCACGTCGCCCAGGCGGCTGGACACGTCGTAGCCGAACACCGCGCTGCGGTTGCGGCGGCCCCAGCCGGAGAAGGCCATTTCGGTGCGGCCGGCCAGGAATTCGAACTTCAGCGCGCCGCCCAGGTCCCGGTCCTCCTCGGCGCTGCCGGTGTCCAGGAAGCCGTAGATATTGTAGTCGGTGCCGAAAGGGGCGTGGAACTTAACGCCGTAGGCGCCGTCGCGGTAGCCGATCTTGCGGATGAAGGTCTTCTTCTCGATGTTTATCAGGTCGGTGGGGTTCCACAGCGAGCAGCGCCCCCACTGCAGCACCTGCTTGCCGGTGCGGAAATACACGCGGTCAGCTATGTTGAAATCCAGGAATACCTCGCGCAGGTCGGAGACCGTCTCACGGCTGCGGGAATTGTAGGTGGCCTCCATGTTGGCGAAGGCCTTAACGCCGCTCTTCAGGCGCGCGTCCAGCATGAAGTTGCCGGTGATATAGGAATTGAGCGGGTTGGAGGTGCTGGCCACCACCCCCTCCAGCACGCTCACGGCCTCGCCGGAGAAGCCCACGGTCTTCCTTTCTTCGACCGGCGCCGCCACGGGCGCCGTGGCGGCTATCATGTCCTCCCCGGAGAACAGCTCCGCCTCGGAAACTTCTTCCGCCAGGGCCGGCGAGGCGGCCAGCGCCAGTATCAGTAAGGTCTTCATTTGCTCAGGTTCTCCAGGTAGGCCTTGGTGAAGATCTTGTCCTCCAGCTTGCCGGGGACTATGCCGGAGATCTCCACTATGGTCTTATTGCCTTTCTCGAATTCGTCTATAAAAAGCTGCTTCACCGCCACAAAGCGCCCCTCTATCTCCGTGAACTTAAGGAAGTAGGCGGTCTGCATGAGGGTGCCCGAGAGCGAGTAGCTCTCCTGTTTGAGCAGCAGACCATTGTCGCGGCGGGTCCAGAAGATCTGGCGCGGGTAGTCCACGTCGTTCACCTTGGCCCGCACCTCGAAGCGGTGCACCGGCACCTTGCCCAGCATCTCCTCCGCGAAGTCCTCTTTGCCGTCGGGTTTCACCAGCGGGCCGTAGAGCTCGTCGAGTTTGCGGGTCTCGAAATCGTCGCCGTGCGCGTCCGAGCCGCCTATGCTCTCGTCGCGGTTGACGTGCTGGAAGGTGCGGGTGTTCTTGCGGTACATCCAGAAATTGTCGCCCACGCGCAGGTAGCCGTTGCCCTTCTCGTTCTCGGGGGCGCGCATGGCTATGAGGAAGGCGTCGTCGGAATCACGGCGGAAGTAGGCCATGTCCATGATCTTGGTGCCCTGGCCGGCTTTCTGCTGCGTCAGCGTCACGTCGGCGCGCATGTCCTTCTTCATCTTGTAGTTGTCGTCTATGGCCTTCAAAATTGCCGAAACGCGGCTTTCGGCGGCGAAGGCGGGCGCCAGCGCGGCGGAGCAAAGTACGAGTGCGAGAGTTATCCTGTTGATGTTCATAAAATTCAGCCGAAATGCCCCAGCGCCTTGGCCGGCGACAATTGCGCCGCGCGGCGGGCGGGGAACCAGGCGGTGCCAACGGCGATGAGCACTATCAGCAGCACGCTGCCAGCCACGCCGGAGAAGGTGGGCAGGAAATAGAGGTGCCCGTTCACCAGCAGCATGCCCAGCGGGTTGTCGTGCGGGTGGAAGGTGATGAGCGCCAGCCCCTTCATGACGGCGAAGCCCAGCAGCAGCCCCGCCGCCGAGGAGAACAGCGTGAGCAGCAGCGTCTCCAGCAGGAACATATTGCGTACGTCGCGGCGCTGCATGCCGATGGCGCGCACGGTACCGATCTCCCGGGTGCGCTCGCGGATGGTCATGCGCAGGGTGTTCACCACGCCCAGCAGGATTATGAAGAACAGCACCAGCACCGCCGACACGGTAATGAGGTTCAGCACGCCTTCCATCTTGAGAATGTCGCTGGCCGTCTCGTACATGGTGGAAACGTCTATGGTGGTGCCTTTCCACTTATTCTTGGCTATGTCCTGGTATTTCTTCTTGTAGTCGTCGGTATTATTGGTGCGCTTGAGCAGCACCCATTCCGGGGCCAGCAGTTCCGCCCAGGGCCCCTCTGCGGAAAAAGTTCTGGCGCCAGCGGCGGGTCCGGCGGGCATGTCCTCATAGTAAAGGTCGTAGAAGCCGGCGTCGTTCAGGAGCACGGCCGCGGGGCCGGGGCAGCCCGAGGCGCATACGGCGGTCACGGTAAGGACTGCCTCTTTGGCCGCCGTTTCGAACTTGCGCGGGTAGGTCAGCCGTATCTTTCCGCCGGCGCTCACGCCGAGCTGCCGGGCCAGCGCCGCGGGCAGCACCACCCCGTCCTTCCTGAAGACCTTGTCCCAGGAGCCGGAGGAAAGCTTTATGACGCCCTTGAGCTTTTCTTTATTGGCGTCGCCGGTGCGGAAGCCCAGTACCTGCGCCGGCCGGCCGCCGGCCGAGGCGTAAATTATCGCCGTACCCGGTCTGAGCCTGCTGTGTATGCGGTCAGCCAGGGCCCGCGCGTTCTTCTGCGGGTCCTTGATGGTAATATTGATGCTGCCCGTCTCCCAGTGGCGGAAGCCCAGCAGGTCCTTGGCGCGGTCCCGGTCCAGGAACACCACGCCCTGCATGAAGATGTTGTCGTTGCGGGAAATGCCCACCACGGTCAGCCGGGCGGCCTGGTCCTGGCCGAACATGCTGCGGAACCGCACGCGGATGATGTCGCCGCGCTTCACGTTGAGGTAGCGCGCTTTTTCCTCGGCCACTATCACCGGGTTCTCCACGTCGGTGCGGCGCAGGTCCTCCCACTTACCCTCGGCCATGCGGAAGGATTCTTCCAGTTCCTTGATGGCCTTGGCGCTCAGGGTCTTCTGGGTGTCCACGCCTATAAGCATGATATTGTCGGAGCGCCCGTTGCCTATGGCGCGCGCGAAAGTGCCTATGGCCTCGTCGGCCTCTTCTATCAGCGGCTCGCCTTTCACGGCGTCCCAGACGCGCTGCCGGTCGCGGAAGATCTCGCGCATCACGCCGCCGCGCTCGTTAAAGCGCACCGCCACGTGGCCGGTGACATAGCGCATGATCTTGTTGAACATGATGTCGGAAATTCCGTGCGAGAAGGAGTTGGCCGTTATGAGGATGGCCACGCCTATGGCCATGGCCGAACCCAGCAGGAGATTGCGCCGTTTCTGGCGCAGGAGGTTTCTGAGGCTAAGGCGTAATAGCAGCATATTAATCCCTGGTCACCGCGTCCAGCGGGGTCACGCGCGCCGCCACCCGCATAGGGTACAGGGCGGCTATCACCGTAACCGCGGCCAGCTGCAGGATAGTGAGCGCTATGGCGGACAGGCTCAGGATCGGGCTGAAGATGTTGCCGCCGTAAAGCAGCTGCAGCATGTCGTTGTTGGTGCTTATCTTCAAAAGCGGTATCACGCGCACGGCCAGCACGCCCAGCGCTATGCCCAGCCCGCCGAACAGGGAGGAAAGGATGGCGGTCTCCCCCAGGAACATCCCGGCGATAAAAGGCTTCTGCGCGCCCACGGCCCGCATCATGCCCAGCTCCGGCGCCCGCTCCAGGGCGGACATGGTAAGGGTGTTGACTATTATGATCACAGCCACGCTGAACAGCAGCATGACGAAGACGAACAGCGCGCCGCCGATGATGAGCGCCATGCCGCCTATGGGGCCCGAGGCCTTGTTCCAGGGCACGGCCCGCACCTTGGCGCCGGCGGCCGTCAGCGCGGCGTTGAGCCGCCGCAGCGCGTCCCCGGAATTCACGCCGGGCTTAAGCTTTATGAAGACCACGTTGTAGGCGCCGTCTTCCGCGGAAACGGCCGCGGGCGCGGGCGCGGCCCTGACAGGGGCGGCCTTGGGCGCCTCCGCCAGCATGTCCTCTCCGAAGAGGGAATCCAAACTCGCGCCTTCCAGGCCGAGCAGCTTCTTCTCCTCCTGCGGCACCTGCGCGGCCATGTCGGCGGCGGTGAGATACCCCAGGCATTCCCGGTAGGATTCCAGGTCCACTATGGCGAAATGGCCGAAGATCTGGTCCAGCGCGCCGTACTTTATCACGCCGTTGATGGGGAAGCGGATGTCGGTGGTGGAATTTATGCCGCTGGCCATACCCATGAGCACAATGCTCGAGCTCACGCGCAGCGCGGCCAGTTCCTCCAGCGCCTCTTTCTTGAGATGTTCCTTTACCACGCCGCCGGTTTCTGACATGAACCAGGTGTTGGAGTAATTGTAGATCTCCCCGCGCTGAAAGCCGGGCAGCAGCAGCGCGCGCCCGGCGCGGGCGGGGTAGGTGCCTTCTATCACCGTGAAATTATCCGGGAACATCTCGCGGTAAGCGGCCAGGTCCGCCCCGATGAGATACAGGGCCATGGGCGTGGCGTCGTTCTCGTTGAGGATCATGGCCAGGTTCTTGCCGGCCGGCAGCCATTTCTGCACGTAAGGCTGGGCGCGCAGCACTTCCTTTATGACCTTGTAGGTGTAAACCGGTTCTATGCTGCCGCCCATCATGTTGAGCAGGACATTGTCGGATTTCTGCTCGTCGCTCATGAGCACTATGTCGCCCATGAAGCCGTCTATGATATTCTTCTCTACGCCCCTGGCCATGCCCGCTATGACCCCGTTGCCGA
>Ga0074197_1003099_pt1 | contig 10515 bp, 13 predicted proteins | sample EPASupsiteSAE305_FD_64526 | JGI IMG/M metagenome (GOLD analysis project Ga0074197, IMG submission 64526) | Bioremediated contaminated groundwater microbial communities from EPA Superfund site, New Mexico - SAE3-05 reassembly with SPADES | ecosystem: Environmental > Aquatic > Deep subsurface >...
GTGAGGGCGGCCAATGGGTCGGGTCTGAACGACGGCGCCGCGGCAGTGCTGGTGATGTCGGCGAAGAAGGCCGAGGCGCTCGGCCTCACGCCGCTCGCGCGCATCAAGGCGTATGCCACGTCGGGTCTTGATCCGAAGATCATGGGCATGGGTCCGGTGCCCGCGTCGCGCCGCTGTCTCGAGCGAGCGGGCTGGACGCCGGCCGATCTCGACCTGATGGAAATCAACGAAGCGTTTGCCGCGCAGGCGTGCGCCGTGAATCAGCAAATGGGCTGGGACACGTCGAAGATCAACGTCAACGGTGGTGCGATTGCGATCGGCCATCCGATCGGCGCGTCCGGTTGCCGGGTTCTCGTCACGTTGCTGCACGAAATGCAGAAGCGCGATGCGAAGAAGGGCTTGGCGTCGCTGTGTATCGGCGGCGGCATGGGCGTGGCGCTGGCGCTCGAGCGCGCTTAACGGGGCTGCGGGCTTCGAGTCGCGGGTCTCAATGACCGGAGACTCGAGGCGCAAACCGGTTCAAGCGGGCTCAAGCAGGTCCGAGCAGGCTCAAGCAGGTCCATGCAGCTTTAGAAGGGTTCAGTTGGGTTTCAGCAAGCTGTAAGCAGGGTTGCCGCGCATTCTCTGGCAAGCAGATAGCAGGCGGTGCGCGGCGAGCAATGGCCTCGTCGGCCGGTCGCCCGGCGGCAGTGGAGATGAAGTATCAGGCGAGGGAAGAGGCCGCCGGTCGGCGCCTCGAAAACGAAAAACGGAGTGTAGTGTATGACACAGCGAATTGCGTACGTAACGGGCGGGATGGGCGGCATCGGCACGAGCATTTGCCAACGGCTGCACAAAGAGGGCTTCAAGGTCGTTGCAGGTTGTGGCCCGAACTCACCGCGCCGCGTGAAGTGGCTCGAAGAGCAGAAGGCTCTCGGCTACGATTTCATTGCGTCCGAAGGCAATGTCGGCGATTGGGAGTCGACCAAGGCCGCGTTCGACAAGGTCAAGGCCGAAGTCGGCGAAATCGACGTGCTGGTGAACAATGCCGGTATCACGCGCGACGTCGTGTTCCGCAAGATGACACATGAAGACTGGACGGCGGTGATCGACACCAACCTGACCAGCCTGTTCAACGTCACCAAGCAGGTGATCGACGGCATGGTGGAGCGCGGCTTCGGGCGAGTCATCAACATTTCGTCGGTGAACGGGCAGAAGGGGCAGTTCGGCCAGACCAACTATTCGACCGCGAAGGCCGGTATTCATGGCTTCACGATGTCGCTGGCGCAGGAAGTGGCCACCAAGGGCGTGACGGTGAACACCGTGTCGCCGGGCTACATCGGCACGGATATGGTCAAGTCGATCCGTCCGGACGTGCTGGAGAAGATCGTCGCGACGATTCCGGTGCGCCGTCTCGGCCAGCCGGACGAAATCGGTTCGATCGTGGCATGGCTTGCTTCTGACGAATCGGGTTTCGCCACAGGCGCGGATTTTTCGCTGAATGGCGGTTTGCATATGGGCTGAGTCAGCGGCGCGCGGCTCACAAGGCGGCGTGTTTCGACTCAGATGGTTCCGGCGGCGTCTCGACTGTGCAATAACCCGATTGCGCAGTCGGTATGACGCCGTTTCCGCGCTCAACTCGCGCTCAAAGGCGTTACATGACTACTACAAAGAAAACAGCCGAACGACTGATCAAGAAATATCCGAATCGTCGGCTCTACGACACCGAGACAAGCACGTACATCACGCTGACGGACGTTAAGCAGCTCGTGCTGGATCAGGAGGATTTCAAGGTCATCGATGCGAAGAGCAACGAGGATCTGACGCGCGCCATCCTGTTGCAGATCATTCTCGAAGAGGAGAGCGGCGGTTTGCCGATGTTCTCGTCGTCGATGCTGTCGCAGATTATCCGTTTCTACGGCCATGCGATGCAGGGCATGATGGGCACGTATCTGGAGAAGAACATCCAGGCCTTCATCGACATTCAGGCGAAACTCGCCGACCAGTCGAAGAATCTGTACGAAGGCAAGGCGATGAACCCCGAAGTCTGGTCGCAGTTCATGAACATGCAGGCACCGATGATGCAGGGCATGATGACCAGCTATATCGAGCAGTCAAAGAACATGTTCGTGCAGATGCAGGAGCAGATGCAGAACCAGGCGAAATCGATGTTCGCGACTTTTCCGTTCACGCCCGGCGGGCCGGTGAACGCGGCTGGAGCGCCGGGCGCGCCGGCTAATCCGCAAAGCAATCCGGAGCCGGAGAAGAAGTAAGCACGACGCCAACGCTGATGCGACCGGCGCGCCCGCTGGAGGCCCGCCTCATGGACGCGGCGGCGGGGCGTGCACCTTGCGCCAGAGGGGGGTGACGGCGACTGCCGCGCGGCGGCCCGGCTACCCGCCTTCCGTTCGAAAGCGCACAGTCGCGAGCGCGGTACAATTGCAGCTTGCATGTGCTGGCCCGGGGTGGTCCAGGCGATCCTCATGATCCATTCCTGGATCCCGTAGCCCCGCGTCTCACATCCCCCGCTCAATTCCGTTTGTGGCTATCGCCATCGCTGCGTGCCTGTCCGTCTATTGTCCATGTCGCCGACCCGTTTCCGCTTCCGTTCCGCTCCCGCACTCACGCCTTCGATTCCCAAGGCCGGATCTGTCAGCCTTGGCTGACCGGACGATTCGCGGCCGCAGCCTGGGCGCCGTTCTCGCATGAGCCACCAGCTTTTCCTTGCGCCCATGGAAGGGCTGGCGGATTACGTATTGCGCGATGTGCTGACCAGCACTGGCGGATTCGATGGCTGCGTGTCTGAATTCGTCCGGGTAACGGGTTCGGTGCTTCCCGAGCGTGTCTACGAGAGGGATACGCCCGAAGTCCTGCACGGGGGCCATACCCCCTTCGGCACGCCGATGGTGATCCAGTTGCTCGGCAGCGATCCAGAATGGATGGCGCTAAATGCGGCCCAGGCGGCCCGGTTGTCGCCGCATGGACTCGATCTAAACTTCGGTTGTCCCGCCAAAGTCGTCAACCGGCACGGCGGCGGCGCGATGCTGCTGGCTCACCCGGAACAACTGAACCGGATCGTTGCGGCCGTTCGCGCTGCGGTGCCTGCCGGCATCCCCGTGACAGCCAAAATGCGGCTCGGCGTGTCCGATACGTCGCTCGCGATCGACTGCGCCGCGGCGCTGGCCGAAGGCGGCGCGGCCTCCCTTGTCGTGCATGCCAGAACCCGTGACCATGGTTACCGGCCGCCGGCACACTGGGAATGGATCGCCCGTATCGACGATGCGGTGGACGTGCCGGTCATCGCCAATGGCGAAGTCTGGACGGTAGCCGACTGGGAGCGGTGCCGGGCGGTCAGCGGTTGCGCGGACGTGATGATCGGGCGAGGTGCCGTATCGGATCCTTTCCTCGCCTTGCGCATACGCGGACTGATGGACCGGACGCCGTCCACTGACGAATGGCCGGCCGTGCTGGGTCAGTTGGCCGGCTATCTGAGAAAGCTGACAGCCCGCGTCGCGGCCCGCCACGAGCACGGACGCGTCAAAATGTGGCTCAGCTACCTGAAGCGGACCTGGCCGCAGGCCGCCGAACTGCATGCGGCGATCCGGCGCCTGCACGACTCTCGCGATATTCTTGAGGTGATCGAAAGTGCGCGCGCAGTCGACGGTTCGATGCCGGCACATCAGCACGCGGCTTCCGGTCTGCCCGAACCGGCACTGCCTCGCCACTTGACCGGCTACGCGGTCCTCGGCGCGGTACAATAAAGGGTTGCGTGCGCGGGACGCTGTCCGGGCTGTGGTCTTGATGGCCATTGGACCCTCAGCCTTGCCGCACCGTCCCCATTTGTCGTTACCGCTATACGCCGGACCCACCTATGTCGCAGACCATTTCCCCCGCCGTGCCGACGCCTTCTACTCCGAAGGTCGGATTCGTCAGCCTCGGCTGCCCGAATAACACTTGATATAAACCGTGGATTACAGGTGGCGGATCAATGTGAGACCGATGCGCCCGCAGACGAGGTCGTCTTTTGTTCAAATCAGTCAAAATAAAAGCCCTCTCGCCGGCAGCTTTCGATCGGGCAAACCGCAACCGGGCTTGCAATGTACTAAGGATTGGTTGACTTTGGCACGCCAAGCAATGAAACGAGGTAGTTGTCTCCGTAGGCAGTTAGCTGCCAGCTCTTATCGTCGTCGAGCTCTATCAATTTCAGTGCGCGGAGTTGGAGCAGGATAGTGTCGATGCAATCCGAGGAAATCCGAAAGTTAGAGAACTTCGAGTTGGGATAAGCTTCTGTAAGTACGGCGCCACTCAGATATTCGATACGGCTTGCGAGTGGCTGAGCCGCGTTCCAGTAGGAGTTATTGTTCCGCAAAATGCTCGGACCCAAGAGCGCAAAGATGTCGTCCCACGACATTCCAATTTTCTCCCACTGACTGCCTTTCGAGCGAAAGCCGCCGGTCGCTTCAAATTTCTCCGACCGCGTAAAAACGAAATCGATTTGGTAAGTGTCGGAGCCCGATGCTAGGAATTCTCGTGATTTCGGTCCTTCTAGCCCATAGCTCTCTAACCGTCGGCGCAGGTCTTCATTCTCCGATTTCAGGCGCAACAATTCGTCTGGCGAAGGAAGTGCTGCCAAAACATCTGCACGGACCCATCCCGACCGCGGATATTGCTTTCGGAGCTGGGTGAGACTTCGGCTCACTTTTGCCCCAAGATCGACGGGTGAGTTGTAGAACTTGCACAAGCGGTTTTTCACGAGATCCCGAAAAGCTTCGAGTTTTTTGACTTTGCCCGGCTGCTGTTCAACTAACTTGTGGGGAAGCTGTGACGCGTCCTCCACAAGAAACCCGATAACCGGTTTCTCCGTTTCTACGGCATAGCGATACTCCATCTCGGTATAGCTAAGCCCGCTTTCCTTCGAGACTGACCCGTAGCGTCCTCCGATGATGACGATGTAATAGTCGGACTCGTCGATCACCTTTTTTATCCAGTCCCACTGGGAATCGTTGGCTGCTGGGAAGAGTTCCATCCCAGCTGGAATGCATTCCAGTTCGAGAAGAGCTTGCATGACTTCGCTTCGTTCTTCGATAAGATCTACGTAGGTCGAGCTCACGAATACTTGGTGTCTTTGTTCTGGCATCGGATTTTTGTGCTGTTGAGGCGTATCGACGGCTAAGATTGTGCCGTGCTTTTCTTGACGTGCTGCCGGCAGTGCCCCCCGTGCAGTCCACCGGTAAAATGCGTGCTTGACCCGGCGGATTGGAAAGCGCGACGTGCATTTAACACGACACTCCCCATCCAATGGCAGTGTAAAGGACTAGGCGGGTAAAATGCTGGATTGGCTTCGTATCGTTGGGCGGCTTCATGCTCGATGTGCCTCCAACTACAGAATATTCTCGGGAAAAACTCTTTTGAATCAAACGCTAAGGGCGCTTCAGCCCCGCGAATCGGCATGGTCAGCCTCGGCTGCCCGTGTAGCACAGGTAAAATATACCCGCGCCCGCTGCGGGCGCTTTGATGCGCCGGCGCGTCCAGTTATCATCTGAAGAAGAGAAGACTGCGCGCCACGGCGCGCAAGTAAGGAAAGACGTCGTCGAGTTCGCCTTGCGAACTATTCCAACGAAAACGTGGCGCGCTTGCGGAACTTACCAAGATGGTAAATAATCGAACTAATGTGGGAAAGTGGGTTGGCGCGCCGCCTCCGCCCAAAAGTGCAGATCAAAAAATTCGCTGTGGACCGCTGTACGACTTAGCTGACCTGCAGCCTCTTCTTCAGAATGGAGATGTCATTTTCTGGACTCGCGACTGTGTGCGAGATGCGCAAAACTTAGGTCTAGATGCCGAAGACGCGGGGGCATTGATATTGGAGGCCGTTACCAATGGCCGGTATCATTGCTCCGAATGGTGTGAGCAGAAATCTGATGGTCCTGTAGCAGCTTGCGATGCCTATGTGTTGACCAGAATGGAATGGAATGAAGCAGCGCACCGCGAATTACGGTGCGAATACTTCATCAAATTTGCGATAGGCAGGACCGGCAGGATCGTCCTGACTATCTCGTGTCACGTTTAGTGTATAGGCGTTAGCTATGAATGCAGAGCTTGGATTGTGTCCATTGTGCGGTGAAGGGCAACTCCATAGGCAGCGTACTGCCGAAGAGGTTACGGAGAACGGTGTGTCGGGACTAGTCGACATGCAGTTCGAGGTATGCGATTCCTGTGGAGGGGAAATGGCCGGCAAGGAGTCTGCCCGCGCCAACAAGCGAGCGATATCGCGCTTTCGTAAACACGCTGCCGGATTGTTGGTAGGTGACGAAATAGCAGAGATTCGCCGTACCTACGAACTGCGTCAAGAAGATGCAGCCGTGATATTCGGCGGGGGTCCTGTTGCGTTCTCAAAATATGAGTGCGACGACGTGGCGCAATCTGTGGCGATGGATAAGACGTTGCGCGTATGCAGTACCTTTCCGCCTGCTTTTTTTCAGTACGCTGAACTAGCTGGCCAGGATCATCTGTTGGACTCAAAGTTTGAAACATTTGTGGATCGCGCCGCAAGGAATATTGTCGCGAGCGGGGCCGTGTGGGGTATCGATCTCGACGCCGTGCGAGGAGTGATACGGGCATCAATGAATCCAGATATTTGGACTGCTGATGAACCGGCGCATGATCTGTTTGTATCAGACGAGGAGAAATCTGTGTCTCGAGTGACCGTGCAGGCGGTAAGTGCGGCACCGCCAGTGATGTACGGAAAACCGTTTGTATTCTCCTTCGTGGAAGAATGGGTATCTTCGAACTCGTATGACGAGCGAAGCCTTGCTCCCCCGTTACTTAAAGCTGCTTAAACATGCAAGCAAGCCCACTCCAGTTAGCAGATTTTAGGTTCGTGAAGGTGAATGTCGAACCGTCTGGGCAGGTCGATATAAACGCCCTAGGTGCTCGCAGCGATTTGAATGGCTTCGATTTTTCCGGAGTCCAAATTCAGGTAGAGATTGGTCACGGCGCTCGGCCGCCGGTCGAGACAACGGCTGGCGAAAGCGGTGGGAAGGCGGAGATTCAACCTTATGTCTTGTCTGTGGGGATCGCTATCGCCGGTGGTGAGGGGAAGCCCGCGCCCTACAACATCGACGTGAAGTGTGTTGGTTATTTCAATATTCTGACATCAGCTTTTCCAGACGAAATTAGACGTCAGGATGTTGTTATTGTGAATGGTGCATCAATGCTGTACGGGGCTATTCGGGAAATGGTCGCGACGGTTACAGCTCGCTCTTGGATGGGTGAATTGTTGCTGCCGGCAATGAGCTTCGTCGATGATGCGCCGAGTAGGCGGAAGGGGCCGAACGCAGACGCCGGAGGTTCGTGACATTATCGGCCGCCGTAATAAAGATGGCGCCCGCAGGGCGCCGTTTTTTATTGCTTGGTTGACTCGGGAGGCTTCGAATGCACCCGCAGATAACCCTCTCCTTTCAGAAAATTGCGATACGACTCGATCGCAACTTCCCACGCTTGTCGGGCGACACTGGGACCCGCTTCTATTACTTTCCCGTCTTTGTCGACTATCGCAAGCGTCGCCGGTTCGCCGTCCGGAGTGGTGACGGTTAGCCCTTGATGGCTGACGGCGCTAATGGCACAGTGTGCCGCCGGCGACAGATTTGGCTTGCAAGATATTGCAACTTGGATTCGTTTCCTCGGAGCCATGAGATTCACTCCGTGTATCTTGCGGGGTAAGCGTGATGCTGAAATATTGTGTTCACGCGAGCGCCCCCAAATCGTGCGTCTGATGCAGTTGTGCCGTATCGTCGGCGGGAACATCAAAGAAGCGAAGTGCTCCTTTGCACGCCACGAACGGAAGAGGCTTAATGTCAGTCAGGTGGAAGCCGTAGCAGCCCTCGATATGCCACTGCGAGGTGCGGTCGCCGCTCGAAATGCATGCGTCGATCGTGGCTGCTCCGACGATTCCGCCGCGCTGTAACTGACCGAAAGGAGGCAGTTCGATCGTCCGGCTACCGACCAATCTGGTCGGCTCGCATGCATCTTCATACTCTGCGCGTGTCATACCCTTACTTGCATGGATCAGAACGCGGCCCCGGAAGCGTGTCGTCCACGAACGGTTTTCGATGTCTTTGTAACCGTTGACGATTAGCCATGCCCACGGTTGACGGATGGAAAGTGCCTTCATGCTACGATCTCCGCATTCAAAGCAATGGTATTGAGATGGAGTTTTCGATTCGACTATGCGTCCTCTGCGCAGACCTTTGTGGGCAACCGTGGAGCATTGAACCGCATGAAGTCTTTTCGCTGACCGGTGTTGGCGACATCAACGCAGTGCGAATTGAAGAGCATGACCGGAGCTCGCAATGCCGCTGCATTCGCAAGGATCCTCAAAGGCTAAGCGATCGATTCCATCTGGATGCTTGTCAACGCCAGGGAGCTCTAGATCAAACCGACTTGGCCATATCATCGCGCAGAAAACAATATAGGGAGTGCATGCATGGCATGGTTCTACCATTGGTGGGTTTCTCTTTTCGTCGTACCGGGACCGAATGGGGAGATCGATCTCCAACATGCCGCTGACACGGCTGGGTACTGGGCCCAGGCGACTGGAACGGTATTGGCAGTGTTTGCAGCAATAGGGCTTGCCGGATATCAGCAATTTGTGAAGCGAAGAGACGAAAAGGCAGAGACTGGACATCTGCATGAAGCGATTGTCCTTATCGCGGTGGGAATGAGTGACATGCTTACCAAGCTTTGTACCAGGGACCTTAAAAGTGCGCAGGCAGCAGGGGACCCAAATGTCGTGCCTCGAGCGCGAAGGCTCGCTATTGAGTATCACGCAACATTGGCGGCGGTCCCGTTGGTCGAGCTTGCAAAGGCCGATGTCGTCCCGCAAGTTCACCGACTTAGAGAAGCGGCACGCGACGCTGACCAGATCCTCGCTTATATCGATGGATTTGCCCCGCAGCACGCGCTTCAAGTTTCCATTGGTCAACTCGAACTTGTTAAAGGACGCGTATCGGCGATACTCAATACGCTTCGCTCGTGAGAAGTTCATTGGTATTTCATCCATAGTGGGCTATCGCTCCTTCTTCGCCAGAATGCACGGCGCTGCACGGCATGCAATAAACGAAAAAAAAGGGCGTACTCACCGAAGGAAACGGCTTTCGGCCAAAGGGGTCTAATTTCCTTGCGGTGCGCGGCCATACCGCGCGTACAGCGCGGCGATAGGGGATTAACGAATCGAAAATAACCACCGGACGTGCTGTGCGTTGGTGGTTGTGTGTAACGGAGGGCGGAAACGCGATGTTCAGAAAAGCAATTCTCGGAATGATCCGCGCATTTCCGGGAGGTTGGGAGGCAATGGCCGGAGCGCTCGGGATGTCGGTATCGGCATTGGAAAGCCGCCACTGCTGCGCCACGCCCGCAAAACAACAGCCGAGCAGGAAGCCTCCGAGAAGTACTTTCCAGTTCATGTGCGATGCCTCCTCGTGACAAGTGGCCGTTTGAAAAACATCAGTCCGAGGAACGCGAGACACACGCCACTGGTGATAAACGGTTCGCCGGGCCAGACGCTTGTGTAACCAAGCCAGAGTAGGCCGGCCATGTTCCAGAGAGCGCCCAGCCAAACAACGCCAAGCGCGCAGCGCCATGCGAAGGACTGTGGCAGCGTGAAAAGCCACCCCACAGTTGCGAACAACACAAGATGCAGCACGAGGTAGATGATGACCATCGGGTTCATGATTTCCTGTCCTCCTTTCCCGTTGCGCGATCGATAAAACGATCGGCCACTCCGTCTCCACGCCGATCGACGGCTCGCACGGCGATTTCCGCAATGAGCGGGCCGAGCAGACCGGTCAGGAAAGCGACTCCTTCGCAACTTGAAGGGCCGTGCGATTATCAGTCTGAATGACCATCCTGCGATCAGAGGACTATTTCAAGGCTTCCACATCGAGACCGTTGATATCCACTACACGGTAGGCGGAGGAGGGCAGGAGGTGCTCCGGCGGGAGTTGATCATTTTTAGTTGGGATGACGCATCTGAGCCCGTAGGTTTGTTCTAGATGCGCTACCCGCTATCATCGACCACGAGATCGTGCAGCCCGCAAGGTGAATGCGCCCCAGGAATATGTGCATAGGGCAACAGGCGTCTGCGACGCGAAGTGGCCGCGTCGGAGGCGTTTTTGGGGCGGGCCGCAGTGGCCGATCCGATCATCTGAGGATTTGAGAACGCCTCTCACCCTCAAACTCTCAATCGACTATTAGTCACCGCTTGCGTGCGGTAGGCTGTTTCACGCTCGTTGATTCCCTCTTGGCGCGGCCGCGCCGGAGAATGCCGGACAGCACGTCGTGGTCAAGAAGGTACAGCGTGTCGGTGGCGATAAGAGAAAATGCTACTTCCTCTGCAACCGCATGATCCTTGTAGTGCTCTGCGCAATCGATCGTAAGCACCCGGTGAACCCGTCTTGAAGGGGACCCGCGTAGCAAGGAGCATCGTGTCCATCTAGTTCTAGGTGGACACGTGGACACTATCGAAGAGAGCGCGCCAAT
>Ga0074197_1003100_pt1 | contig 10510 bp, 8 predicted proteins | sample EPASupsiteSAE305_FD_64526 | JGI IMG/M metagenome (GOLD analysis project Ga0074197, IMG submission 64526) | Bioremediated contaminated groundwater microbial communities from EPA Superfund site, New Mexico - SAE3-05 reassembly with SPADES | ecosystem: Environmental > Aquatic > Deep subsurface >...
TATTACGGATCATTTCAAAGATCCAAACCCATTTTCCCGACGATATCTCTGCACCGATCCGAACCGCATTGATTACCGCGCGCAACTCTCCTGCACACGAGCGTGTAATACGGACACTCAATGAGTGGGGAGTCCGTATCGATGAAGCCTTTTTTCTAGGCGGTGTCGATAAATACGAAATTGTAAAGGCGTTTCGAGCCGATATTTTCTTCGACGACCAAGACGTTCATCTCGAAAAAACCTCCAAAGAGACCCCCAGCGCAAAAGTACCTTATAGCTCTTCTTCGCCGCTTGCATGCCATAAAGCTGATTCGTAATAAGGTATAATCTCTATAATGAATTTCCGTTGCGGAGCATAAATGGCTTATTCCGAATCCGATACTCGCGCCAAACTGATTGATCCGCGTCTCATGAGCGGCGGGTGGAACGAATCGCACATCGTCCGCGAATACTACTTTACCGACGGACGAAAACTCATCGGAGGCAAACGGGGCAAACGCCACTTCGTCGATTATCTCCTCGTTCACCGCAACACCAACCTCGCTATCATCGAGGCAAAATCCGAAGACCGTGATCCGCTGGATGGTCTTCAACAATCCATCGATTATGCGATCAAACTGCGCATCGACATCGTCTACACCACCAACGGACACCGTATCTACGAGCACGACCTCCGAAGCGGTTGCGGAACATGGATAGAGAGTTTCCCGACACCTGAAATACTTTTCGAGCGGCTTTACGGCACACTCACCCCTAAAGTGGCAGAGACACTCACCCAAAGTTTCCATTTAGGTCTCAAAAAACCCCGATACTATCAACAAATAGCCGTAAATAAAGCGGTGGAAGCATTGGCAAAAGGGGAGGACAGAGTCCTCCTCACCCTTGCGACGGGGACAGGGAAAACCTACATCGCGTTTCAAATCGTCTATCGCCTCTTTGAATCCAAATGGAGCAAAAACAACCAAAACCGCCGTCCGAGAATCCTCTTTTTAGCGGATCGAAACATCCTGATCGATCAAGCGTACAACGAATTCAACCCCATCGAAAAAGAGTGTATCAAAGTCAACGGCAAAGAGATACGAAAACGCAATGGTAAAGTTCCCACCAATGCCAACGTCTTTTTTGCGATCTATCAGGCGATTTCGGAGCGACGCAGCGACGAAGCCGATACCGAAAACGACTTTTCAGGCTATTTCGAGCAGTACGATCCCGACTTTTTCGATCTGATTATTATCGATGAGTGTCACCGAGGGGGAGCTAACGATGAGGGGAGCTGGAGACGGGTACTCGACCGGTTCAAAAACGCCGCCCATTTGGGTCTCACCGCCACCCCAAAACGCGATGACAACGGCGATACCTACGGCTATTTCGGTGATCCCGTCTATGAGTATTCGCTCCGCGACGGGATCAACGACGGGTTTTTAACCCCTTACAAGGTGAAACGTATTCGTACCAACATCGACGAATACCGATTTAACCCTGATGACATCGTGAGCGGCGATTTGGAAAATCAGATCGTTACACTGGAGCAGTTCGAAAAATCGGTCGTTATCCCTGCACGTACCGACCTAATCGCTCACACCATCCTAGAGCAGATACGTCCCTATGATAAAACGATCATCTTTTGCGTCAACCAAGCCCACGCATCAGCAATGAAAATCGCCATCGATAAATACAAAAGTGTCACCGACAGCCACTATTGCGTTCGCATCACTTCCGATGAGGGGGAGATCGGGCGTGCCTTGTTAGAGAAATTCCAAGACAACGACCTCACCATCCCCGCCATTTTGACGAGTTCGAAGATGCTCACCACGGGAGTCGATGCGAAAAACGTCCGCAACGTCGTCCTCACTGCCCCGATCCGCTCTATGACCGAGTTCAAACAGATCATCGGTAGGGGTACGCGGGTGTTCGAGGGGAAAGATTTCTTTAGCATCCTCGATTTCGTCGGGGCGACGAACCTCTTTTACGATCCCCGCTGGGACGGGGATGCTGAACCGACAGAGGATCCATCCACCCCCACAGAACCAAAACCGCCCCGTGAGCCGAAAGAGCCTACTGAAAAACCCGACGGGGAGAAAAAAGAAAAAACGACCATCACGATCCGAGGACGCCGCCTCCGCGTCATCGACATCGAAACCACCTACGTCGGTGCCGAGGGGAAACCGCTCCGCACGGGAGAATATCTCGAATACCTCATCGGCGTATTGGGTGGGATGTACGATGATGAAACACGCCTTCGGGAGATTTGGAGCGATCCGCGTGAGCGTAAAATACTGATGAACAAACTCGAAAATATGCACATTGACGCCGCGCAACTCTCCGAACTCGCCGCGATATTCGAAGCCGAAGATGCCGACATCTACGACGTCCTCGCCCATCTCTCCTTTAACCATGACATCCTAACCCGAAGCGAGCGGGTGCTCAACGTCGAGCACCGAGACTTTATCGAGCGTCACCACAGCACCAAAGCGCGCGATTTTCTCGAATTTATCCTCCGACGTTATGAGCGCGACGGGGTAGCGGAACTCGACGAAGAGAAACTCAGCTCTCTCATACAGCTCTCCACCATCGACAAAGAGGAACTCAAATCGGCGTTTGGGGGATTGAAACAGATCAAAGAGGGGTATTTGGAACTTCAGCGTGAAATTTATCGGTGAAAAAAAATAAACTGGATTTTGTTATAGTACAGAAGAAAAAACCCCCAACGGCAGCTCTAAGACTGACGGCTTACAGGGGAATTCATTGCCCCAAGCTATGGCTCAAGTCCATAGGCTGACTGGGGAATTACGAGAAAATTATAGCGAAAAACTCCAAAAATACTTAAAATCACTATTTAACAAGATATACTATCTCCAATAAAACAGCGAAAGATTAAAATGGTTGAATACGCAACAGCAAATGCTATCGATTGGTTGAGCGATTTTCAAAAAGAGCACGGTATCTCTGATTACGCCATTATCAAAGCCGATGACGATAAACAATACCAAGTCAAATTCAACGCTTCCAACTCCCGCGAATTCATTGCCCATTACATCGCTTCGCTCATCGGTGTACCTGTCCCCCCCGCGAAGATCATTCATATCGGCAATTACCTTTTTGAAGACATTTCAACAACCTTTTCTTCTTTGATCCCACTTCCATCCAAACACTATTTTGCCGTCGAGTGGTATCCCAATACCATCAAATGGGAAAGTTATGGGGAGTTTTTCGATGAGTTGAAAAGTGTCGATAATTTCGATGCCTTTCTCTCGATCTTCCCCTACGATCAGTATCTCAGAAACTATGATCGTCACGAACACAATCACATCATCGTCAAAGAACATACGAAGCGAAAATTCTACAACTCCATCGATGCCGATAGAATTTTTAATAGCCATGTCATAAATGACATTCTATTAGAGATTAATGAGTATAATTGCCATTATCCTAACTATCACGGGAAAATTTTATACAGTTTCATCGAAGATTCTCATTTTGATAACATTCTTCGATATGCCGCTACGATTGGACTTATTAAAGCCGAAGAGATCGCCGATATTATTTCGATTTGCGATCAGCTGTATGGTTTTTCGCCTGATGAAAAATTTAAAATTTCCCGTTTTTTGTCCGAGCGTAAAGAGAACATTTACGAAGCGTGTATACGGAACACAAAATGCTATACCAAAGTAACAAGGAGTTTATATGCCGATTGATTTTTCGTCCCGACAATCCGACAATAAAAATGGACTCTTATCGGTTTTAAAACTATCGATCCCCTACACGGGAGAAGTACTCAATTTAGGTGTAATTCTCCAAGACATAGCGACCCATGAGATCAGAATCAAAACCGTTGAAGATTTTGGAAAACTTGGAAAATGCTTTCAGATTCCCGATATAGAGAATGTTCACTACGCTATCGAAATGCTCCAAAAGCGACAGATTTCCAGAGACACTATCTACACGGGAGAGATTTCATCTTCTCTGATTGTAAGTGAACCTTCCAAATACATCATCACGGCTCAAAATATCGATGATGAAATCCTAAGTGCGTTTAGTTCCAAAGTTTCATTGGCTAAACAGTTAGAACAAAAACGAAGACTCAATCCATACTCAAAAACCAAGCTGATTACCTCGATTCAGCAAGAGATCAAAGCAAAAAAATGGGACAAAACCATCAAAACCCGCAAGCATATTCCGATGGAATTCGGCGAGGAAAAAGAGATTAGTTTTGTTTCATTTGCAGATAAAAAACCTATTGTAGCGACGCAACTTGTATCGTTGTATGTCGATTTTTGGGATACATTTCAAAATGCGTTATTACTACGGTATTTAAAAGATGAAACTATTAGTGATAAAGTGATTTATATGCCTCCTGTCGGTGGTACTACAGGTCTTGCTGATAAGATTCGCTTTGTAAAAGAACAAGCGGAAAAAGAGGATTTTACGCTGATCGATGCGGCGGATCATAATGAAGTTTTAGGCTTTATGAAAGAAAAAGCGGATCAAGCTTTATTTGTTGCCTAAATGACATTAGAAATACCAGCTAATAAGCTCTATGATGAGCCACAAAGTTTGACTTTTGATGATAACAATATTTACTGTCTCATAGGTGGCAATGGTAGTGGCAAATCATCAATATTAGAATCAACATTTGACAAATATATAAAAGATTTTGATATACCAGAGATAAACGATGAAGGTGAAGAAATCGATAATCCTAAAAAAATCATCTGTTTTTCTTCTGGACAAAATGAATTATTTTATTCAATATTCAATGCTTACAAAAGAAGAAATTCAAGATTCGTACCAGGTCAAAACCAAGACATTAAATCTTTTTATTTCGACTACTATTGGGTACGTTTATTAGTTTTTTTTGCTTTATCAATCAAGCGTAATGGTAAGGTTGCGAGTTATTTTCAGAATTCCAATTATGATATATCTACGGCAAAATTATATTTCAGATTTAGAGTTAAGCAACAGTATATTAATAGTGTCAAAGCAGAATTAGAAAGAGAGGCACGAAGTGGATCATTTTCTGTAAATTCAATAAGAAGAACTACTCATTATAATATTTTATTAAAGATATTGAACAATAAATTTGATGTAGATTATGATTTTGACACGATTGCAACTCGTATCGTAAAACAATATATTTCTTTTTCTCAAGCAGAAGCAAGAGATATATTTGGTATTGAAGCAAACAAAATTTTTACTTTTTTAGCTCAGGCTGCTGCTGGTTCAACGTCCAATATTGATATTGAATCGGTAGGGCTATATTTTAACAAGCAAATCGATGAATTAGAATTTGAACAGTTAAGTGATGGTGAGTATCAACTGCTTTCTATTTATGCTCTTATTGATCTTTTTGATTCTACTGAAACACTTTTTCTTTTTGATGAGATTGACTCACACTTGCATTATGAGAATCTTTCTAAATTATGGGAAACTTTACAAAATATTAGTGGGAAACTCATTACCACTACACACATTGCTGACACCATTATTTCGCAAAAAATAGATTCGATTAAAAATGTCGAAAATGGTAGAATTGATGATGATCAAGAAAAAACAATTGATAAAGTTTTAAAAAGGCTCTCTTCAATAACATCAAGCAAAACACATATTTTCAAAATTTCTTCAAAATTATCTCATATTGCATTAGTAGAAAACTACAAAGATTGGTTTATTTTTAAAGAATTATGCAAAATAAAAATACCGAATATGGATGATTCAGTATTTCATAAAATTAAATATATTGAATGTTCATCAGGTTACAATTCACATACTAAAAAATTTGCAGATAATAAACTACTGTGGTATAAAGAATACAAAAATAATATCGGTGGCGAAGAAAATAGAATCAAAAACATCTTTATGATATGTGACAAAGACAACTTTCTGAGTGATGATATTAATGATAATTTAACAGTTAAACAAACAGAAGAAATCAAACAAGATTTAAGAGGAGTATGTCAAAAACATTTACTTAGCTGGAAAAGAAGAGAAATTGAAAATTATCTCTTATCAAAAACCATGCTATCTCATTATGGAATAGATTCACTTATTGAAGATAAACTTCCACGCAGTCAGAATCTGATTGCCAACAATCAAAACAATACAAATTGTATAGAAGATTTAGAAGTAAAAGATGCTATACAATCTTTATATTGCAATGAAAATGGTACAAATTATGAAAAATTACATGAAGTCATATCATTTATTCCTATGAATGAGATTTCCGATGACATAATAAAAATGTATAATTTTTTAAAAGACAAAGTAGAAAGAAATGGATAAAGAAAATTTTCTTCCCAATAATTGGAAAATTATAAAACTTTCTCACGTAGTTAAAATCAATAGCGGTATTGCCTTACCATCCATTTTCAGATATAAAGAAAAATATGCCGGTGGTGAAATACCTTTTTATAAAGTCGCTCAAATGAATAATCATGATTCATTAATGACTGATGCAGATTTATATTTCAATGCTGATATTGCAAAACGTGAAAATATAAAAATTTTTCCTAAGGGCAGTGTTTTATTACCCAAAAGGGGTGGTGCTATTCTTACAAACAAAAAACGCATGATGACAATAGATGCATCGTACGACAGTAATATTATGGGATTAAAAGCAAATAATCAGCTTTTGTCAGATGAATTTTTGTTTGCTTTTTTACAGAATATTGACCTAAGTAATTTCATTGAAAGTTCAACAATCCCACAGATAAACAACAAACACATAGAGATGATGTTAATCCCCCTCCCCCCTCTAAATGAACAAAAACGTCTCGTTACCCTCCTCGACACCCTATTCGCCAAAATCGACCGTTCCCTCGAACTGCTGAACGAAAACATCGCCGCCGCCGATGCCCTCCTCCCCTCCGCACTCAATACGGTTTTTTGGGAATTGGGAGACAAATATGGGCTAATCCAATTGGACAAGGTAACAAAATATTCACAAGGAATTCAAGTAGCTTTGTCTAATCAAATGGAAAATTATAATGAAGGTCTTTTTAAATTTTTAAGAATCATAAACTATACACAAAATTCGAATGAATTTAGATACATTAAGGAATTTTCTGAAAAAGCTTATGTTCAAGAAAATGACATTGTAATGGTTAGATATGGAGCTACAGCAGGATTCGTTGGGAAAGGTTTAACTGGAGTTATTGCAAATAATATGTTTAGAGTTATTCCGAATCATTCATATTTAAACGATTTCATTTATTACACATTAAAAAATCCAAAAAATCAAGAAATTTTATATAGTAATATTGGAGCTGCTGCTATGCCAGCAATCAATTTTGGAACAATGTCATTACTCCAAATTCCAAATATTGATAAAAACATTCAAACCCAAACCGTCGCCTACCTCGACAGCATCCGCGAAAAAGTTGAGATTCTGAAACACGTTCAGAATGACAAGATAAAAAATCTAAAAACCCTAAAAGCATCCCTACTCGACCGAGCATTCAAAGGAGAACTCTAATGGAGTCCAAAATCAACCGCATCACCGACATCCTCCGCCGCGACGACGGCATCAGCGGGGCGATGATGTATACCGAGCAGATCAGCTGGATTCTGTTTCTCAAATTCCTCCATGACTACGAGATCGAAAAGTCCGAAGAGGCAGAACTCGACGGCACAGCCTACATAACGATCCTCAGCGGTGAGTACGCGTGGGATGTGTGGGCGTGTCCGAAACAAAACGGCAAAATCGATATAGGACGTGTACAAAGCGGAAATGATCTCCTCGATTTCGTTAACGGCAAGCTCTTCCCGTTTTTGCAGAGTTTCAAAAGCATCACGGAAGACCCCAAATCGGTCAAATACAAGATCGGGGCGATCTTCGAGTTCCTGAGCAACCGTATCGCCAACGGTCATACCTTGCGTGAAGTGCTCGACCTCGTCGATGCGATGAACTTCCACAACAGTGCCGATCTGTTCCAACTCTCACAGGTGTACGAGAAGCTTCTGCGTGACATGGGGAGTGACGGCGGTAACAGCGGTGAGTTCTATACCCCCCGCGCCCTTGTGCGTGCCATTGTCGAAGCGGTCGATCCCCGTATCGGCGAGACGATCTACGATCCTGCGTGCGGAACGTGCGGATTTCTTATCGAGGCGTACAACCATATCCGCCCCTCTGAACTCTCCACCTCACAGCTGAAATTTCTCTCTGAGGATACCTTTTTCGGGAATGAGAAAACACCTCTCTCCTACGTGATGGGGGTGATGAACATGATCCTCCACGGTGTCGAATCCCCCAACATCGCAAAAGCCAACACCCTCACCCGTGACATACGCGGATTCGAGGAAAAAGACCGCTACAACGTCATCCTCGCCAACCCCCCGTTCGGTGGTAAGGAAAAAGAGCAGATACAGCAAAACTTCCCGATCCGCTCCAACGCAACCGAACTGCTCTTTTTGCAATACATGATGAAAGCGCTCCGCCTCGGCGGGCGTTGCGGTGTCGTCGTCCCTGAGGGGGTATTGTTCCAAACGGGTGCGGCGTTCGCGGCGGTGAAAAAAGAGCTGATAGAGCGGTTCAACCTCCACACGATTGTGAGTCTCCCTGCGGGGGTATTCCTCCCCTATTCAGGTGTCAAAACCAACGTCCTCTTTTTCGACCGTGCGGGTGAAACCCATGACATCTGGTACTACGAGGTAAACCCTCCCTATAAGCTGACTAAAAATAAGCCGATCAGTTACGAGCACTTTTCCGAGTTCCTCGAACTACGTCCATCACGTGGGATCAGCAATAACAGCTGGATCGTTAACGTCAATGATATTAAAGAATATGACATATCAGCAAAGAACCCCAACCGCAACGAAGCAGTCGATCATAAAAGCCCGTTGGAACTGGTCGAGAAGATCAAAGAGAACAACAGCGAAATCGCCGTATTACTCGATGAGATTGAGGGGATTTTAACCGTATAATTTAAGGCCAAAAACCAAAAATACTCTGTATAATTCTTTTAATAGTACTATTAAGGAGACGATTATGGTAGTAATGGCGAATGAAGTCAAAACCAAAGGGGTATCTCTCTTCGACAAACTTTTCGAAAAAGCCGAAGAGGTGATCATAAACGTGCGCGGTAAAAACAAATACGTCGTGATCGATATGGAACGCTATAAAGAACTACGCGCGATGGAGCTCGATAAAGCATACACTCAAGCGATGGCAGATATAGCGGCAGGACGCTATACAACCGATGTTGATGCACATCTCCGTGAGATTCACGAGTTAGCCAATGAGCTATAACATCTATTTAACCGATGATTATCAAAAAAAAGTCAGAAAGTTTATCAAACGTCACAAAGACATGGCGTCTCGCTATGACAAAACCATACAGATTTTGAGGGAAAATCCCTATCACCCCTCGTTGCGACTTTATAAATTGAACGGAGAGTTACATGAGTATTATTCTGTATCCATCAATATCGAGTACCGGATTATCATGGATTTTATCGTTGTAGACAAAATCATCATCCCCCTCAACATCGGAACCCACGACGAAGTCTATTAGAGCAGTTCCAACTTGTACAAGAACAATCGTTCTTTATACGATGGGATATCAAGTTCCTGACGGTATTTGGCGATAACACGGCGTACCATTTTGACGCCGAAACGCTCTTCGATCATCTCATGCAAACTTTTATCACTAAACGGATCATCTTTGTTTTCACTCACAACAAGTCGTTTGAGGTAGTGTTTGATCTCCGAAGTGGAAACCTCACCGATGGAGTTCGAGAAAAAGTCTTTAAACGCATACAATCCCCGCTCAGTTTGAATGTATTTATCGGCAATCGCTCGTGAAATCGTCGATTCGTTGAATCCAAGCTCATCCGCAACGTCTTGAAGTCGGAGGGGCTTGAGTTCTCCCCCCATAAAAAAAGTGTATTGTTTTTCCAACAATACCAATGCTACGTTATAGAGTGTCGCTTTACGTAAATCGAGAAGTTTGACCAACTCACGCGCCTCTTTGAACTTTTGTTTGGCGAAATTGTCGTATTTATCGATCATGTTGACCTGTAAATCGGGATAAAACGCATGGTTAATACGAATATTGAGCTCCGATCCTGCAAATTCGACAAACAAATCGGGGGTAATCTGAGATTCCGGCTCCATATACTCCAGCGCAGGAGGATTGTGAAGATGTTGTAAAACATGTTTGGCATCATGCAGTCGTGGGTGATTGATAAATTTTTCCATCTTATCAAACTGCAAAATCATCGCACCGAGCAAAATGCTGAGTTCATCATCCAAATCATAATCACTGAGCTGAAATAAAAATGACTCTTTGTAATCCGCAGCACCGACGCCGGAAGGCTCCAAATGGGCAAATCGCTGGCGTACTCGCTCCACGGTATGAGCATCGGTATCACACTGTTGCGCTACCTCTTCGACCGATCCGTCAAAATACCCTTCGTCGTTAATGTAATAGATAATTTGACGAGCGATCTTTTGCGATATCGGTGTCGGAAAAAGATGGGCAACAATCTGCTCATCGAGTTTTTCGTACAGTGA
>Ga0074197_1003102_pt1 | contig 10503 bp, 7 predicted proteins | sample EPASupsiteSAE305_FD_64526 | JGI IMG/M metagenome (GOLD analysis project Ga0074197, IMG submission 64526) | Bioremediated contaminated groundwater microbial communities from EPA Superfund site, New Mexico - SAE3-05 reassembly with SPADES | ecosystem: Environmental > Aquatic > Deep subsurface >...
ATTAAAAGGTGAATCATTAAGAAGAAAATAAGATTTTAAAAATTATATTTGCGCTTCCTTCTCAGTGCTTTTTAGTGGTACTGTTTGCTACGGAATAGTGGTTCTGTTTCACCGGAATAAACAGAAAAAGTAAAATTGCAGCCCTTTTCAAATAACCGTTATCTGTGAGTCTCAGATTATTCAGTAAAACTTCATTGGTATCTGTCAGCACATCGCTATCAAGCCTTTTACTCTTAATACCTTTATTGCGGAAAAAGTCGAATGTTTCGGATTTTAAATCGGCAACTGACACATTGGGAATTGATACGCCATCCCCGTGTTTTCCCTGCTTTTGGAGCAAAAACTTATCTAATGCTGTGCCTTTCAATTCTTGCTTGGTAGAACCACTGCGGAAATGATACTCACCTTTGTAGTTTACCGGATTAGGGTGTGGATCAACTATAATCTCGATATAATCGCCTTGTTCTGTCTGGTACAGATTTACAGGGGCAACAATTCCTAAAATAGTGATTATTTTGTTGGGTAGTTCTTCCAATAGCTTCTTGGCATTCTTTACCCCTACTACATTCCCGTTATCGTCTTTACCAATGTAGAGCGTAACGCCTTGGGCATTGGCGAAGCCACATATCCATTTCAGGTATTCGTCTTTCCAAACGGATTTATATTCTATGTTTTGAGTTTCGGGCATAATTTACTCGTTTGAAATAATCGTACAAATACCATTATTTATATCATCCTTCACTTTTTTATATTTCTTATTTTCAATCCTTCCATCTAAATACTTAACTTTTACCCATTCATTTGGTCCAATTTTTTTTTCAGCTTTTATCGGTTGTTGAACTTTATTCTGAGGAAATAAAATAGCCTCTGCATTTTTCCGAATAATTTCAAACCCTTTATCTCCTAATAAATTACTTTTATATTTTTTTATTTCATTGTCATTGCAAAAATCAAGTATTTCTTTTGCTTTTTCAGTAACCATATCATATTTTTTCAAATAATAATAGGCGTTTAATTCTAAATTATAAATTGCTAAGTAATTTATTTTCAAATCAGCACTTACCTGATCTCCAACAGAATTAATAATTTGTATGTATTTTAACGACTCTGTATATTTCTTTTGATCTACTAATTCACCGATAAAATTTGCAAAAATTGAGAAATCAATATAATCAACTGACCTTATTCTATTTTTCTCAAATAACGAGATATAATCTTCTTTGATAACTTTTTTGTCATTAAAGAAAATTAAATACCGAAGTGTATCGTATTTTATTTCATCATTTACTTCACTGTCTCCGTTGTAAAAAAGTTCATATATTTTCCTCAACAAAGTAACTCCTGTACCCCAATCTTTTTTGTACGACATAGAAAATAGAAATAAGTCGTAGATATAATCCACAAATGGTTTCTCTCCTAAAAAATGAAGCCACGGTTTTAATTTCTCAAACTCGGAATATGAATTTAGAAAAGAGATTGTCAAAATCTCCTTTAAATGGTTTTCATTGAAAATTAACTGTTTATCAGGATCGAACTCTATAGGATTTAAATCATTTTCTATGATTAAATTGATGATTTTGGTTAATGTGCTTTTTTGCAGAGATATATCTTTCGTTGTATTATAAATGCCAAGTAATAAAATAGGTTTCTTTTCAATTTTTGATATACCTAGAGATTTTTCATAATTTTCAATTGCGTAATCAACATTCTCCCTTTTACCGTATGTTTGTGCGATATTATAATAAGCCACAGATTTTATCTCATCAAGAAAACCAACCGTAAATTTATCTTTGTCAAATCCAATCTCACTTACTATATCTTCAAATATTTTCATTGATTCGCTCTCATATTTCTCAATATTTGAATTCTTAGCAAAAATGCCATAATTTAACAATGCTTGCATATATGAATCATTGCCTTTTTTGTCGTCGATTATCTGTCTCAAAAAAGCAAGGCTGTCAGCGATATTTCCGTTGTAAAAACTAACAAGTCCCTTTAAATTTAACGTCCAATAATAAAATGGCTCTTCTGCTGATCCCTTTTTGAAATTAGTAAAGTTTAAATAATCAAGTGATTTTTTGAAATTCGACAAATGATATGCAGCCGATCCCATATAATAATAATACAAAGATTCAATATTTGAATCAAACTTATTATTCTCAAGATATTTTTCAAAATAAAAGAGAGAATCTGAGTAATTTTCTTTGCCATAGAACTCATTGGCTAACACTATCAGCCCTTTATCTTCCTCTTCAATTTGTTTAATCCAATCCAAAGATAAGCTTCGCTTTATAATTTCATTTTTGATATGTACATCGTTATTTCCATTAAAGTTAGTTATTCCAGACAAATATAATTTGCTCTTTATTTTATCTGAGACTTCGTTCCCTTTTTTATATGCGATTTCAATTATTGCGTTCCTCAACTCTCGATCGTTCTTAACTAATTCTCTTATATTATCAATAGGAGGTCGGTCGAAAGCAGTTAAATACATCTCTGATATTAATAGGTCTATGTCATTTTGAGATATTTCTTTGTCTGAAAATTTGTTTTCAATTTCTGCACACACATCCCAAGTTATTCGAGGATTACCGCTCGTCCAAAAAAATATTCTATCTGTATTAGTTTGAGACAACTGCAATTTTGATTTTACAACAAACTGTTTAAATTCATTTATAGAGAAATCGTTCAAAAATATTTTCTCACCGATATTGAAAGGCGATATTTTTGGATCCTTAATAATTTCATTCGGCTCTACAACCCCAGATAATATATAAGTTAGGTTTTCGAGTTCTTTGTAATTTGCTCTTGAAAAATATACACTCCGGATTTGGGCAAATATCTGATCTGAATATTTCTTTTTAGTTAGGGCATCTATTTCATCTAAAATGATAATCAATTTTCCTTTGAAATGCTTCAGTATTAAACGAAGCTCATTTGTGTGCTGTTTAAAAGGAGGAATATCAACTTGTTGTTTGCGATTATTCTTTATTGTATCTTGTACATCTAATAATATGTCTTCATTTGTTTCTATTATTGTATCAACAATAAATTCAAAACAGCTTTTCACATTTTCAAAAGGATTTGATAAATCAATATAGCCAAAAATAATATCTTCATTTTCTAAACGCCTTTTGGCATTAAGAAGAAGGTTAGTTTTACCCATTTGGCGAGAAACAAGTACATATCCAGGACGTCCCATATCTCGAATGATATTATCAACTTGTCTATCCGCATCTCTCTCAATGTATAATTCGGGCGGAATAATAGTATATGGTTTTAATATTTTATTCATTACCAAACTGTTTTAATTCGTTATCAGTTTCTTGAATTATTTGCAGTAAATCAGAATCTGTTCTTTTATCTTTTAGTATAACATTTTTAAAAAATTTCTTTATAAATCTCGGTGAACCTTTTGCTTGTTCAACAAGTTTTGTTTTTACCAATTGAGATAAATTAATTTGTAAAGATTTTTCAATAAGTATAATTAAATCTTCTATAACTGGCGAATCCCAATATCTTAATTGTAAAAAATGTAAGTATTCGTGAATTTTTTGGTCGCTTTTGTGAATGTGGATTATAGGGTTGTGGATAGAAGATAATATTAAGCGGACTTGCTCAAGCCCGTCAGTTAAATGAATCTCATTAACTAAGGCAAATAATGATTTAGTAAATTGTTGATATTCTTTATTCGAATCTATAGGAATTTCATCTAAATAAATTATTATTGGTTTATTCTTATAGTTCGAAGCGAGCTCATTGACAATTGATTTACAGCAGGTTGGAAAGATTTTGCAATTAGGGTATTTTGTATCATTGCCCGTTCTTTCTTGAATAGCATTTAAAATCCCGGCAAACAAAGCAACATTATTCTCTCCAACATATGAACCTAACGTAATTGATATATATTCACTTTCACCGCCCGTTAAATTTCTTAATATCAAATTAGATTTTCCACATCCAGTATCACCATAAATCCAAATTCCAAATTGAGAGAGTTTTTGATTAAATACATTATCTTCTTCTCTTTCTAAATAATATGGCTCATTTTGTTGCTTATAAACCTCAAATAGCACTTGACTGGTAGCAACTGAGCAAACAGTATCCACAAATGCACTCGTTTGACAATAAGGAGTAATCCCTTTTTCTCTAAAAGCAGTTTCGGAGGCAAATAATTCTAAACACAAACTGACTGCTGATTCAATGGCAATTTGCTGTTTAATCTTTTTGTCATTACCTTTTTTCCCATCGGCAAAATCGCATATACCTTTTACAATTATCCATTCCGCACGATTTTTACAAGCAGCAGCAACACCTGCTCCTTCCATTTCTCCTCCTTTTGCTTCTGGGTAGTCTATTAATAATTCATCTCTTCGAGACTTATTATCAATCAATTCTTCTCCTGATAATATTTTTGCAATAACTTTCTTCGCCTTATTGTTATTTTCAAGAAGATTTTCCCAAGTTGTAATACTCTTAAAACGACTTATTAATAAAGAACTTGCTTGTTCTTCAACACCACGAGGAATCGTTTCATCTTCCCCTACACGTTTTAAATTGTACGGTATAATTGTTTCTGAAATTAAAACATCTCCTATATTTTGCTTACCCTCATCAACACCAAAAGCAATACCTATCATTATTACGATTTTAGAGTTCATATTTTCTAAAGCCGTTTTAACGGTAATAATAGAACCCGTGGAGGACATTGAACCCATACTGCCAGTTTGAACAAGTGCAACAGCATATTTACCAAACTTACCAATATAATATGTAAAACTATCTTTAAAAACTTTTATTACTCCTTTATATCCATCTAAAGGAGTAAGCTTTGAGCGAGTCTCTTCTATTTCAACTTCAGTTACTGTTACTAAAAGAATTAATTGTTCATTAAATAAATGGGACAATTTTTCGTATTCGTATTCGATATAATTTTCTTTTTGCATAAATAATCCGTTACAAGTAAAATTTCAAAAAATTATTTGTTTCTCTAAAACTCAATTCGCCTGTCATAAACTTATTTTGCATACTCTTGAAAAAATCTTTATCGTATTCCTTTACATTGAATTCAACTTCTGTTTTTTCAAATAATTTCTTATTTAAATATTCTATTAATTGCTTTAACCCATTTATTATTTCGTGAGTACAACAAATTACCAGATATCTATATTTGAAGAAGTTTAATTCTTTGGAAAATTCAGAAACATCATCTATTTGGGTAAATCCTGAAGTACCCCAGTCAGAAATTGTTTTGTGATATTGTCTGTCCCATCCTTTACTACTTTCAAAATTCTGCTGTAAATTTTGAGGATTTACATCAAAACTAAATCTATTCCCAAGTTTCAGTATCTGTTGATCTTTTTTTACAAAACCATTGTATCCTCCAAATTCTTTCGGAAAATCAATAACAATGCATTTTTCTTTTGGTATTTTGATTTTTCTATTGATAACCTTATCACCTTTTTGCTTATAAGGAGCGTCGTAAATAACATAATTGTTGGTTATCTTGCAGTAATCAGTATCTAATCTTCTTAAATCAAATCCATAAAATTGATTTGTATTATTATCGTACCATCCAATTATTTCAAATATTACCCTACCTTTATAGGTAAAGTACCTTCCCCACTCCCCTAATTCATTTAGAAAATCGTTTCTATAATAGATATCTTTTGATATAAATTTCTCGAATGTAGTCTTATAATTATCAGAACATTGTGTAATTTTTAATTCGCCCAAAAACTTTTTATTCCATTGAAATCCAGATTGTAAATCATTACTTAAATCTCGTAAATAGATCGTTCGGAATGTATTAAAACTATCACTAATGCCTTCACTCTGATTAAAGACCTGGTTTTGATATGGAATTTGCCACGAAATAGCATCATGGTAACCATTCCCATTATTAGGTTCATTAGTCCCAATCAAAGGAAGATTCTGCTTATTCAGAATCTGTTGCCATATTTCTTCTGATATTTTTGCCATATCTTGTTTCTTTTATACTCAGATCTTTTAGTGATTCTTGTTGTCGTAAATAGCATTCGATAAAGATTTCGGACAAATCTACAAAATTAAAACTGCTAAGATTGTCTATTCCTAATGTTCTAACAACTTCTTTGAGATAGATATCTTCAATGTCAGTTACATAATGTTGTCTTGGGAAGAATGAGTCACCTTGAATAGTCTCAAGTTTAACAAAATCACTCTGTTTGAGATAAGTTTCTAATCTTCTTTGCCTTTCTTGTTCTCTAACATAGGACGAAGTTGACAAACCAAACAGCGGCTGATTAAAATATTCATATATAGGAAACATTGCTTTCCAAAAGCTCTTTTCATCTTCTGGTTTTTTGAATATTTTATTCCAAGTTTCGAGGAAACATTTCTCAAGTGTTTCGTTTTCAAATGCTTTAAATAATACTATTACAATAGCTGATATTTCAAATAAATCAACTAAAACAGGAAATAATTTAGAGGCTGTATATTCAATTCGGTCTGTGTCAATTTTTTGCCTTAGATTTTCGATATAAAGCAAGTTGTAAGTGTAAAATTTGGGTAGATATTCAATTAACTCATTTCCATTGGTTTCAAAAGCCTTGTCTGTTATATCCTTACATATAAGTTGATAAACATTACCATAAATATCAGGCAATTCTTTATCCTGTATATTGAAACTAAAAAGACCAAGCTCCCATATCTCATTAATTGCACGTTTGTTGCTAATAGTATTCCTTTCAAGTAATTTCACTCGTTCTATAAAAGTAAATCTGTCTTCATTTTTTGAATTTAAAGCATTTATAATATTTACGATCTTATTTTCGATAGTACCGGAGAAATAATCTATTTTACGATATATATCTAAAGACTCACTTAAGAATTCTAATGCTTCTAATTCAAACTTGTTCTTTTTTAAATATTCAGAAAATGAATTTATTTTCGAGTGTAGGCTATCAGCAATTTTCTCAAATGAAGATTTGAATAATAGCTGAAATTGAAATGCAAGTTCATATTCGGTATAGAACAATGGGGTTGTAATCTTCCCTTCATAAAAACTCTCGTTCCTTAATTTATCTTGATATTTGTCTATCCATAACCTAATCGAAAATGGGAAATGCATTATTTTATCAGTATCATCATTGCTGTGAATTGAATTTGCCAGTTCGCGTAATCGAGATTCAGTAATAATTTTTTCAAGATTAAAATTAAAGCCTACCAGGTATTGAACAAATAGCGTAGCAAACAACGAGATAAATTGTAAATTATCTCGATTATCTTTCAAATCAGTCTTTTGTAGATTATCCTTGATAAATTTTTCTAATTGATTAAAGTATATTTCAAATAAATCTACTTCGCATTGAAATGAAATAACTTGTAAATACTTATATTGATTGTAAACAGATTGAATTTTTTCATCAGTAGTTCTCAAACTGTCAAAAATGAAGAATTGTGCATTTATTAGTTTCCTTTCTAGTGATAAATAATCGTCAATATTCTCGGGAAAAGGTGTTGCTCCCGTTCGGCTAAACATTTCGTATTCGGTCGAAGAGGCCTCATCCCATGATTTGTATTTTTGAACCTTAGGAAACCATTCTTTGTTTGAAGGGAAAGTATGTTTGATAGAGTTGAAATATATTGCTAAGTCTAATAACTTGTTTGAGTTCCCTTGTAAGTCTGTATTATTTAATTGCAATTTTACGCTTTCCTGTGTAATGAGCTCAATTTTGTCAATATTCCGCATGATTCTTAAAAGAATCTGTTTGCCCTCAATATTGCTTTTATAGTGTTTTTTATTGAAATAGTATTTGTGATAGGTCTTTTCACAATCTTCTTTTAAATCAGAGACCAAGTTTCCAGCATTAAAATAAGTAATTGTATATCTACCAAGAAAAATAAAAGCTAACAAGCCAACAATTACCGAAACAGTAAATAAAAATGCACTAATGAAAGTTGGTTTATATCCAAGAATTAAAAAAAACTGGAAGATTATTGCAGAAGAAACAAGAATCGCAAGAAACTTTAAATATCGATTAATTAATTTGTGCTCTAATAGCTGGTTTATTATTATACCATTGAAGTTAGAGTATTTAGTAGTGATAATACTCATAAAAGTGGTGAAGAACAAACCAAGAATAACACCAAGCACTCCTGCTACAATCACAATTACATCTTTGAAATAATCTAAAAACTTTATCCCAATTACTTCATTTATTTTATAGAGTACATCGGCAATCTGATTTAAAAAGCTGTATGTAGAATTACAAAATACAAATGCTAATTGTCTGGCAATAAAATCCGAACCTACCAAAAAACCGATATATACAACAGAAATCCATAATCCTGATTTACTCGTATTAAGCATTCCTTTCAGAAAACCAATATTTTCCGAAAGGATTGTTTTTTTGTTATAATATGAGAGTTTCAGATTTCTCATTCTATTTGTTTATGTTTTTATTAGCGATTTTCAAAACTTCTCTTGCAATTTTCCTTTCTGTATTCAATACTTCCAATACCTTATCCGCCAACCAAAGGGTAAGCAGTTCTGTTTCGTCAGTAGAAAGTAGTTGAGTAAGCGCAACAACTTGAATGCGTTTAGCAGCGCGGTCGCCTTTTTCAATTTTGCAATACATGGCATTATCCATATCGAGAGCTGCCAATACGTGGCGCTGTAATAGTTGCTTGCTCTCTCTTAATTCTCTAATTTTATTTGCAAATAACATTCTTGTGGGTTTTATACTTGTCAATATCAGACAAAAATACAACATCTTTTGGTATTGATAAAGAGAAAGAAGTAATTAGTTGTCAACAATAAACGTTGCGTCTAACTCTTTTTTCAAATAACGCACATGTGACGGTCTAAGCAGTAAACCGGCATCCACAAATCGACTGATTTGTTTCTCGGCTGTTTTGTCTGGGATATTCAAATTCTTAGCTACTGCAAGATAAGTCTGGCGGTCAAATTCAGCTGGTAAGGCATTCAGCAACTGCCGTTTGTGATTTAACGGCTGCTGTGTTGCGGTGTCTTTTGGTAATTACTCAAAAATGTATGCTGCGCGTAGAACAAGCATTTTTACTATTTCCGTAACCGTATTGAAATCAGTGTCTGTACAAACTAGAACAGAAGATACCTCCCCGGTATCTATGATTCTAAGAGCGGTCATAATCATTGCCAAACGAAAAGCAATTAAACCCAATCGGCGAATGCTTCCCACATAATCATCTCTGCATAATTCGAGGTGTTGGAGCTGCGTTTGTTTAAAGTAAGCATTGAATGCTTTTTGTTGACTGCTTGAAAAAGCAAATCGAAACCGGCTTGGCTGTTGGAGAAGAAACAGGTTGAAATCAAAAAACTCCTTTCCATAAACATCAAATTTCTGTTCGAGTTGCTGTTCGTCATCCCCGGCAAACACATCTTTCCATATCGGGCGAAGATTCATAAAGTGGAACATAAAACGGCTGAAAAGCCCGTTTTCGGCGTTCGGAATCAATGAAGAAACCTGTTTGGGTGTGCCAGATAAAAGGGCAGAAAGTTGAGGGCTTGCCAGTTCTACAAATTCTCTGTCTTTGCGGCGGTTGTAAGAAATTGTTTCGTGGTGGAACGCTTTGCGGAAACCATCGGAATAATCTCCGTGTTCAAATTTGAAAGTTTGTGCAAGTGTATCTCCTTCGGTCTCAAAAATCAATCCTTTTTCGTTATTCTCCTTGAGTAATTGAAATAATCCCGTTGCACTGTTGTTGGCTGGAATAATCAACGTTCTGAGTGGCGGTTCTTCGGGCTTTTCTTCATGTGCTTTATCACTACTTGCGTTGTACTGTGAGAGTTTTAATTTATATTCTTCTTGTTCTGCCTTACACTGCTGGCGCATCATTTGGTGAATAGGTTCAACCAATCGGCGACAAAGTGAAAGTCTTCCTTTACTTGCTGAGGCTTTTGCTGTAACAAACAGAAACAAGTTTGGAAATACTTCGTGCTGACCATACACCCCATCAACATTGGGCATACATGCACTGAAAACAGTCAGGGAGCCCAGCAAAAGCAAATCGGCATCTTCGGGCGAATCAGCGTTTGAAGTGATTGCGTGGAGTAATTCGGGCAATCACTTCAAATATCTCTTTTGGGAAAACGGGCAATTGCTTTTCCTGATTCCTCATTTCCTCTATTTCCCCATTTCGGGGAATTGAGGATTTAGCCTCGACTTCTATCCCCCTACGGGTACTTTCTCCTGGAGGAGAAAGAAAACCGGAATTAGCTTTTTGAGGTTGAGGTATAGAAACGCTAACGCCTGCGGACTTTGCAAGGAGGTAAAGCGTTTTGATTGTAACACTGTGGCCGTGTGAAGCAAGGTAAGCAGAGTACTGTTTGTCGGTTTCGCTTTGCGAATAAGACGGATAAAAACGGCTTAGTCGGTGGTAATAATTTCTCCCACTTTCGTCCAAAGCGTCAGCGAGGGCAAAACCGAGATCCCGCCAATCAGCATAATTGGGGGCAATATCAATGGAGGCAGATTCAAT
>Ga0074197_1002512_pt1 | contig 10494 bp, 11 predicted proteins | sample EPASupsiteSAE305_FD_64526 | JGI IMG/M metagenome (GOLD analysis project Ga0074197, IMG submission 64526) | Bioremediated contaminated groundwater microbial communities from EPA Superfund site, New Mexico - SAE3-05 reassembly with SPADES | ecosystem: Environmental > Aquatic > Deep subsurface >...
CCCCGCGTCTACCGAGCCGGACGGGACCTTATTCCTGTCGTCATTCGCCCCGCGCCCCCCGGGGGTGCCTGCCACTCGCGGCGCGGGCCTGTTCCTGTCATCTATCTTAACTGACATTCCGGTGGCAGCAGTTATTAATAAAACACCGCCCCGGCGTCCGCTGCTGCGGCCGCCGCGGCGGTCTTTTCTGTTAATTATCGCCGCCACCGGCAGAGGCCGAGGCAGAAAATAAGGTACGGGCCATGGCGGTAGCGCCTGGCCGCCCGTGGGCCGTCGCCGCCGCCCTGGCCCGGGGATCTTATGATTGTCCCCACCCATTCATGATACGGCTGAATGACCCACCCGGGATAGGAAAAAACAGCCTTTTTGAACGCGACACGCCGTTGTCGGGCTGGACTGCTATAGTTTTATATATGCAAAAGGGTAAAAGTGCTTATTTGGTATATTGTGTTTGTACGGTTAGGGAGAAATAGATTCAGAAACATTATTCACTGAATAACCGGCAATTGCTTAGAGTCAGCCGCATTCCATATTAGTGAAACTAGATAGCATGGAGAAAATGATGGATCTTCCTTCAAATGATAAGACAATACTCTCCGGGGTTATCCGTGTGTTTGAATCTTTACCTGGATTTGTCTCTATCCTGTTGGCAATTGGGACGTTGGCAAGTGTTCTTGGTTGGTTTCAAGCTCGCGCATATTTTGGATATTTCGGCGCCGGTTGGATTGCGTCCGAGTTGTCCCCGTTTCAGCTTATGAAATTCTGTTGGGTTACCGTTATAATACTGGTGATTTTGGTAAAGGCTTATATAAATGATTATATCGAAATGGAAGAGAATGGAAAGTCGGAAATTCAATTGAGCAGGACTTTTAATGCGTTTAAGATTACATCAATCGTTTTATTTGTGATTATTCTGCCAGCAGACATTCTGTTGGGTATGAAAGGTTTAACTAAATATCAAATCTTTGTTGATTTCCTGCAGGTGATTGGGTTTGTGATAATTACAACGATGGCATTTGTTCTGACTTTTGTTTTTAATGCACATCCAAAACTTGCGCCTCGGATGAATTGGTATCTGGTGTATACTGTTTTTGTATTTGCATTTTATCTTCTTCCCCAAAGTGTCGGCAAAATGATGGCGACTGCCGACGCACATCCGCAGCGCAGTTCCCTCCCCGTGGTTAAACTTCTTGGCAAGGAAGCTCAAACCCTGCGACTCCTTTATAAAAACGGTGACGAGATTTATCTCGCGGATTTGAATGATAAATCGAGTAAAGAAATCTTTGTAAAGCGCATTGCGGATCTGTATTCTATTTCCGCAGTTGAAACTAAATAGAACTCGTGATGCTAAATATTTACAAAAAGATTAAAGACATTCTTGGTACGGTGCTTTTTGTGCTGGTGCTGCCAGTAGCGACCCCTGTCTTAATTGAAATGGGGATTAAGGAATGGGAGAAGCAAATTCCTGAGTCTTGGGTTAAATCCTGGAGGGAGTTTCTTTCTAATGTGTCCTTGTTGTTGGGGATTCTGGTAGTGCTTCTATTTCGGATATTCATTAAATCAGAAGGATGGCTGCTTGTCCTGGATTTGCTGTTCGTCGCTTTGGCTGTTTGCGGTTTTATTCGAAATCTTTGGAAGTCTTTTGTTTTTCTTGTCCTCCCCCAATCTATTGGGGCATACAGCGCAAAATTGGATATCATTTGGAATAAGATTGAGGAATTCGTTACTGGCCTCCGGAAAGACTTTCTAACTAAAGAAAAGACTAAGGAACGACAGAGTGTTATTTCTCACATAGACGAATCTCTTTTAGCTCCTGTGCAGAAAATGTTGATTCAGATCGTTAAGTATAACGTGCGAGAGGTGATGATCCGTGTGGCGGTGTTGTTTGTGTCCCTGAGGTTCTTGTTTATTGCAGTGTATTTCTTCTTGTCTTTCGCGGGTCTTTATCACTATTTGTACTCAATTAAGGTGGATTCTTTTATGGTCTTGTCCGGGCACGGAACTTATATCGATTTTCTTGGGTATAGTATGAGTATTCTTGGAACCTCTGATTTTGGATTAGTTGCTCAGAGCGGAGCGGCCCGATTACTTAATATGTCGCAGGTAATTATTTCCGGATTGCTTCTTCTTATTATGTTGCCGCTAGTCTTCATGTTTTATGAGCGCAATGTCGCGTACAGTGAACATTCATATGAGAGCGATGAGCTTATCAAAGTGTTACGTGAGGCTGGAGAAAAAGGTGTACATGCCGATTTTGCAAAACTGAATATCCCATTTGATATGCGTATTGAGGACCTGAAAAGACAAAGCGCGAGCAATTCGGGTGTTAAGCCAGAGTCATCAATCAAGGAAGTTAAAGAATGAACAAAACCAATCTATTAATGGTGTGCGTGTGCTTATACTGGGGCAGTAAGGGGTTTACATCCCAAAAACTTAATGAGTTTTCTATCGAGGTGGAATAGTATATGCCCCAGAATACTAATCTCTTAATCCAGAAAGACTACTTCAGTCAAGATATTCTTAATCGCATATTTACTATTTCTGCGAAGTATCCGGATAGGTTGGTCTCAAGGGAGAGTGCCTGGCTTGAGTTTAAGGAGAGTTTTGGTTTTAAAAGTCTAGGCAAATATCTCCGCTCTGCAGCTGCATTTGCTAATGCCAAAGGTGGATATATCGTATATGGTGTTCAGAATCAGCCGCATGTCCTGGTTGGATTGAAAGATAACAGCTTTCGTGATATGGATCCAGCACGATTTACTCAACAACTAAATGAGCATTTCGATCCGGAAATATCGTGGGACCGGCATTTCTACGAATTAAATGGCAAACTGTTTGGGCTTTTGCATATTTCTGAATCGCAAAACAAACCGGTGATTTGTCGGAAGGCTACCGACGATGGTAAATCACTACGAGAAGGTGAAATTTATTATCGGTATAGTGGGCGCACGCAAACAATTAGATATTCTGAGCTGAAAGAATTAATAGAAGACCAAAGAAGAAAAGAAGAATTAAAATGGTTTGCGCATTTAAAGGAGATTTCGCGTGTCGGGATTAGTGATGCGGCCATATTTGATTTAAAAAGTGGCAAAGTGTCCAATAGCGAAGGCCACTTCTTCATTGATGAAAATCTGCTTTCGCAAATATCCTTTATTCGGGAGGGTGAGTTTAACGAAACTCATGGAAAACCTACTTTGAAAGTTATTGGGAATGCAAAACCTGTCAGCATCACCACTAGTGCTGGTCATGGCGGTAAGCCGCAGATTGTTAAAACTAAAGGCATCCGAACACCTGATATTATCCTGGGATTTCTGAAGTCTGAGCGAATTTCTGATGTTAATAGCTATTTCTCTCAGATTTGCTATGAGAGCACAGCCTTCCTTCCCTTTTATTACTTGCTAAAGCAAGGAAGAGTATCCATAGATAAAGCAAAAACTATCGTGCAGGGCGAACCTTCAACGCAACCGGCAAAAAACAAATTGCTTGAGAGGTTAAATGACGATTCTGGGCTAAAGCTCCCAATGCCATGTCCTAGGAATGCCTCAGGCCAACGCAAGATAAGGTGTCGTCAGGCGTTTCTAAAACATCAAATCCCTGCAAATCCAGACGTAAAAAATTTAAAGGATTTACTCGCTATTATTAGGACATTGGAGAAATCTGAAATAGATGAGGCTTTTGTTAAAGAAACTCTACTCAAATGGTTTAACAAGCATTACGCCAATAGTGATTCGGGAATAAATCATGAAATCAGGAGAGCTATCTGTTATATCGATTGGCTTGCTTGCTTTGACATCGTTCGCAAGTTGAAATAATAATGATTTGCAACCCGACACACCGTTGTCGGGGTGGTCTGCTATAGTATCAGTGATAGCAGATGTTGCAGCTTAATTCTTGCACATTACATTGCAAGTTCACTATAATTACATTGCAAAGCAAATTTATGCCTACTTTACTCAAAAGAACACCTAAAAAAAATGTAGCTAAGTCTCAGCCGGAGACCCAATTGTTGTCTATTCGTAAAGAAGACTCATTTTCCGCCCTTGAAAAAAATCAGATGCGGAACTCGGAGATGTCCGATCTCGCTCCCTGGGAAGCATGGACGGTTTTGGGCTCAAATAAAGATTTGGCATATGCTACACATGGAGTTTTCAGGTTCTTCGGAAAATTCCCCCCGCCCATCGCTACATATCTGATGTCAACATACACGGTGCCGGGCGATACTGTTATTGACCCCATGTGCGGAAGTGGTACAACAGGGGTAGAGGCCATTTTGCTTCAGAGAAAAGCTTATTTATCTGATGTTAGTCCATTAAGCCTGCTTTTGGCAAAGGTAAAGACAACACCCATCAGCAGCGCGAAGTTGAAATCTGCACTTGCGAGAATACAAAAGCGATATTCCTCCACTGCCAAGACCCAGAGTGTTTTCCACCCGGTAGGGTTACGCAATCTGGATCATTGGTTCCTACCTAAAACTATTAATTCCCTAAAAAAGCTCAGGAGCAGCATTCAGGAAGAGTCTGATAAAGATATCCGCGATTTCTTTGCGGTAATATTTGCGTCTGTTGTGCGGCGTGTTTCTAAAGCTACCACTCAGCAAGGACGGTTATTCTTGGATGTTGTGACTGCTGTTGAAGAAACGCTTCCCATTTTTGTGTCTCGTGCTGAAAAGGCTATCGAAAAAGTATCGGCATTGCCTAATCCAAAATACAAGGTCGAAATCTCTTGGCGAGATTTGCGTGAGAAGGTAGAGAAAAGGGCTTATCGCAAAGCTTCATTGGTAATTCTTCATCCGCCCTATTTTAATGCGTATAAGTACAGCAGTATAAACTCCCTTGAACTTGTATGGCTTGGGCACGAATATGCGGAAGTCAGAAAGAGCGAAGTCAGGGAGTACTTTAAGGTCGGGAATCCGGCAAATGTCAGATATTATGTTGAGGATATGGCCGGTGCCATCGTAAATGCGGCTAAAGACTTAAAGGCTTCTGGCGTATTGGCTCTGATGATTGGAGATACGGTGCTGCGAGGTGCGCATATCCCAGTAGTAAAAATGCTTATAGATAAACTTGCCTCTACAGATCTGAAAATAGAAAAGATTGCATTAAGACCGCCGAAGTTTACAGAGGCTACTTGGGTTGCTAGTCAACGTCGGATTGGAAATAAATTGGGAGTGTCTTTGTGTGACTATATACTGATTTTTAGGAAAAGGTGATATTATGAAAAACATAATCACCCCTGTAGAGGCAAAAACACATCCTGCGGGATATCTTCTGCACAAGTATTGGACAAGAAAACCACATAATGTTTTATCTCATTTCTTTTCAGCATTAACTCCCCCCGGTGGTGTTATGATTGACCCCTGTTGTGGCAGTGGGGTTTCTTTAAGAGAGGCCGCACTTCTGGGGATAACTTCCTACGGCTTTGATGTGAATCCTGCTGCTGCATTAATCTCTTCCGTTACATTACAACCTCCGGAATTATCGGAGTTCACAACGACGATGACCTCGATTCTTGAGGGACTTGAGCCGCTTATTGATAAGGCTTACGGTACATCTTCAAATAAAATTAGATACGCAGTCCACGAAACGGTTTCTGAATGCTCCTGTGGACACGACGTGTATTTTAGTATTGCGCTAAAAGAGGGAAGGATTTACAGGTGTCCGAAATGTAAGAGTCGGGTGAATTTTAATCTTGAGTCATTAAAAAAAACACGTGTTGTTGGTTTAGCATATGACGGAGAAACTAAACTCTGCGACCTTGCCTCAGTTCTTGCGTCTCAAACAATTCTTTCAAATAAGAATTTCTATAGGAACATAAAAGAATATAACCAGTCTTTTATTGAGAATAGACGGATTTTGTCTTTTGCAGGGTTACATCTTTCTGATTTGTTTACACATAGGAACTTTTCGTTGTTGTGCGCATTGGCGGATAAGATACACGCGTTAAAAGACTCAAGGGTTAAACGGGCAGCGCTAATGATGCTGAGTGCGAGCGTTGTTCAATGCTCTAGATTAATTCCATATCGCAATAATATGACTACGGGTGGTCCCGCATGGAGTGTGCCTGGCTTTTGGGTCCCTCCGATGCATATGGAAACTAATCCTTTAATTCATTTCAAGGCGAGGTTCTCTAAGTTTGTCAGAGGGATTGCTGAGCTACATCAAAAGCCGCTAAAGGCCACTGCATCTGTTGAAAATGTGGATGCTGTTTCTGGAATTGAAACCCTCACGAAGTCTGCCATAAAAGCAGATTTGGTCTTCTGGGATCCGCCATACGGCGATAGTGTTCCGTTCCTGGAGTTTAGTTTTATTTGGAATTGTTTTTTGAAAAAACTTCCCGAACTGAGTCTGGATGTGAGTGTCAGTGATCGCATGTCAAAATCGCAGGCATGGGAAGCCTATAAAACGGGGTTATCGTCTATTTCGAAGGCGCTAAAGGCAAATTTAAAGAAAACCGGAAAACTGCTCGTTACGTTTAACAATAACGATACTAGAGCTTGGCAATCACTATTGGCGTCTATCCAACTGAATAGGTTTTGGTGTGAACATGTTTCATTCCAGGTCCCGCCAGTGGTATCTGCAAAAGCGCAGTTTGCTGTTAATTCCAGCTATATAAGTGATTTGTACTCTGTTTTCGTGCCTGCAAAGAAAAACCAGCAATATGGACGGTCAATGGTTCCAGTCATAAAAGCCTTAGAGGCTTGCGCTAAATCCCGTTCCGGGCGTATTCCTAAAAATCTGGCTTATCGTGTGGCATCTATTGCCTGGCTCGAGGGCAATATCTCCTACGATCTGATCTCGGAATTGGACCCTTTGATCGGGGCCCTTTTTGAGGTTGATGACGATTATCTGGTGCTAAAGGATATGGGTGGCAGAGTTGTGCCGGAAATCCGACAAATTGCTCTTGAAGTTGCTACAGAATTGCTGAAAAAGGGCCCGTGCGATTGGGCGGATATCCACAGTGGTATCGCAGTGAAAACTAGGGAGTTGGGGATTCCTGATACTGGAGAACTTCGCCCAATTCTGGCCCCTCTGCTGGTATTTAAAGGACAGCGCTGCTATGCTGTTAAGACCGAAGAAAAATATGAACAGCCGCTGCTTATATAAAAGTGTTTATAGTTTTAACGAAGCGAGAAGCTTTTCAGGGCTTAATCCACGATAAACATCTGCACTTTTAGAAACTAGCCCGGTACAAACAATCGTTCCTTGATCCTTATTTGATTCAATTCCTAACAGCACTGGCGACATCGTATTGTGGAGTTCTGGTTTTAAAGAATCTCTGTATTTTGAAAATAATTCCTTTCGAGATGTTTCGTTAGTCTTCTCTGTAGCGCCCCACAATAATCCTACCATGGTCGTGTATTGAGCCCGTTTTGCCCAATAGGGGTTCTTTTCTTTCTTTGAAAGAGTGTGTGCTAATGAGATTGCCACATCACTCGACTTCTTAATCTGTTCCATAGAAACTAACTTCTCAAGGGTATCCTTTGCTTCAATTATCAGGAGAACCTGGAGTGCATCATTTACTAAAACTAAATCTGGACGATCCTCTTCTCGTTCAAAGCGGTGTACTTCGCCGATAGTCCCATTTGAATCTGGTGCCATAAGGCGTTTCCAGGGGCCTGCCGTAGGATTCGTAAACACTATCTTCCAATCCGTGGCCGTGGCGATGTGAACTTCAAAGGCCCATCGCGCTATTTCTTCGGTAAGCCGGAAAGAATACTTGAGTGTCATAGTACTGCTCCGGTATTAAGTTGAACTGCGACTCCACCAGAAAAAAGAAGATAATCAGTTAGCTCGGACATTATGGTTATCCCTTTGTTTTTTGACTCACCAGGAGAAACTATTGCTTGGGAGTGTACTTGATGCGGGAAGTAAGCAAGGACTATCCTCGGTTCTGAGTCAAACTTCCCAAAAGCGGTGGCATAAGCAGAAATCTGCCCGGTAAAAGGATCCCCGAAAATTCTGCCTGGCTTAACACTGTTGCTTAAATATACCAATGCAGGTGAGTTGTCCTTTGTCCTGTCAAGTTTGCCTCTCAGTCTGGGATAAATCTTTTCTATGGAGTTTCTGACATCCCCCCATTTGTCATACAAATACACAATGTTTTTTGCAGTTGTTACGTGTCTATTTGTGCCAGTGCTTGTAGGAAAGTCGGAGAGTTTTATTGTGAATTCGGCTTTAGGGGACAGAGTCTCCGCTTTTTTGAAAAGCTTGCTTTGGCTTGTTATCCATTCCAACAAAGATTTTTCTGGTTGTGGTTTTGACCCAGCATTATCTGAAAGGGAATAAGCTTTCCCGTCTGTTAAGGCCTTCTCAAATTGCTCACACAACGGATCATGCTTTATTAATGACTTGCCATGTTGCTGCTCCTTTATCTCTTTTGGCAAGCCCGATATCTTTGGCCAGATAAGAAAATTGTTGGGCCAGGGGATGTAAGCTGTAGGATTTGTTGCCATGCTCGCAAAAGTCTTACTTATGCTTTTTGAGGAAAGATGGTCTGCTCCAGGAAGGAAGTTGATTATGTTCCCCCACTGTGACGTGACAAAGCTCAGCATGGCCTGGTATTGTGTCTGAAAAGAGTCTTCGAGATTGGCAAAAGGTTCTTTAGAAGAAGAGACATTTGCGATTATCTGAAAGAGTATTCCAAACAGGGATGCCAAGCCAGTTCCAGAGGTATAACTCTCAGGATTTTCTAAATCAGAATAGTGTAGAACAACGCAAGGCGTTCTATGCTGATGAGTCAGCTTTAAAGCCATTACAGTAGGCCAAATTGAGTCTCGGCGTATGCCTTTGTCTTTGTGCACGCCATATTCACTTAATAAATACCAAAACGGGATTTTGCTTCTTGCGCTTCCATAAAGTCTTTCACAGCGCTGGAGTGCTTGGTTGCCTGTCGGGACAGCCGCGGTTTCTTCTACAGCAAAAATAATCTTTTTGGTGACGGAGTCAAAAAGCACAAAGTCCGGTTTCCCCCAAGCGAGGAGGTCCTCAATCTGTGAGGGCAACTCTTCCCATGATTTGTACGAGCCATAAACAGTAATTTCAATTGTGGCTTTTTCTTGTTGGTAGGAATGTACGGGGATAAACCCTTGGTTGTACTTGTGGGAGTGCTTCCACCCAAGCGGGGCTGCAACTTTTGCTAATTGGGTGCAAGCCCAGTGTCCTTCATGGAAACTGTCTGCCCACAATTCAAATTTATGTGTAGTCATAACGGGGGATAAATATTAAAGGTTAGCGCATAAATCTTTAACGCCTATGCCTAAGGCTTTTGCTATCTTCTCGATATTGCACAGAGTGATGTTCTTTTCTGCACGCTCTATCATGCCTATATAGGTTCTATGAACGCCAGCGCGCTCTGCGAGTTTTTCTTGGGAAAGAGCTCGCTTTATTCGCTCTTCTTTAACCTTTTTGCCAAATCTTAAGAGAATCTGAGGTTTCATATCGAGTAGTGTAATAATTCGCTAACTATGGGTCTACATACTAAAGTTATCTCATTGGCTTTAAAATTGGTAAAATTCCAGAAGGCGAGGAAGAAATCTAATAACAGCAAAGAGTTGATGCGCGCGGGGAATAATTTTCTGCGTTGTACGGCCGCCGAAGGCGGTCAGGAGCGGCCCTGTAAGGCCCAGTTGGGTACCGGCCGGCCGCGCACAGGAGGTGTTCATAAGTGCGGGACTCCTTGGGAGCAGGTGCAAGGCGCGTAGTGCCGCAGCCCTGCGAACCGCCTTCTCGCGGCAAGGAGCAGTGCGGGGCCGCGCTGCGTGGCCACGCCTGCGACGACATCTCGCGGATAAGATCCGCCTACCGCAGATCCAGGAGGAACTCAGAGCGTTTCTTCGGGGTTTTGGGCGAAATAGGTCATGATTGAGGCCCTAAACTCACCCCAAAATTTAAAATTCTCCCAGTAGCCCGAAGGATCGCCCCGCTTGAACGCGGGGCGTTTTTTCATACATTGACCGGCCACGGCGGAATCTATACAATCTACCCAGGGTTAGTTGGCGGCCTGAAGATAAAGGCCTGAAACCAATTCCATATGAAAAAGAGCACGGCGATATTTATCCAGGCGGTCATTCTGCTGATCGGCGTGGGGGCGGCCGCCTTCCTGCTTTGGGAACCGCACGTCGAAGGCAGGAACGCGCACGCCACGCTCTTCGAGATCTACTTCAAGGACCCCTTTCTGGCTTACGCGTACCTGGGGTCGACCCCGTTTTTTATGGCGCTCTTTCAGGCATTCAAAGTAGCGGGGTACGCCAAAGACGGCATTGTGTTCCCGCCGGCGGCAGCGAAAGCTTTGCGGACCATAAAATACTGCGCGCTGGCCCTTATTGGTTTTGTGGCGCTGGGAGAGGTCTTCATCATCCTTAACGAATCGGACGACCGGGCGGGAGGGGTGGTCATGGGCATCCTCGTCGCCTCCGGCTCCGGCCTGGTCGCCGCCGCGGCGGCGCGGCTCGAACGGATCTTGCCGAGTGGAGAAGAAAAGCGGCTACCACGCAAGGAG
>Ga0074197_1003106_pt1 | contig 10494 bp, 10 predicted proteins | sample EPASupsiteSAE305_FD_64526 | JGI IMG/M metagenome (GOLD analysis project Ga0074197, IMG submission 64526) | Bioremediated contaminated groundwater microbial communities from EPA Superfund site, New Mexico - SAE3-05 reassembly with SPADES | ecosystem: Environmental > Aquatic > Deep subsurface >...
ACAGCTGTTTTAATAATCCATAAAAGTAGAGCTCGCCGTCCACGGTGAAAAAAAAGCCACAAAAACACCTTTAGTTGTTGCCCGCTCGCAATTTTAATATGTTTATCCACCACCTGTGATGGTACTGCAAATGCATTAGCCCACGCCGACGGTGCTATATTATATTTCATATCTCTTCCCCATAACCAATTTAAGTTAATATTATATCTATTGCGGTAAAAGCAAATGTAACGTATAATCCTATTGTACTATTTCCAAATAGAAGTAGCTTCTATTATATAACAACAGTCATCAAAAATAAAGTATCAATATATCTAAAAATGTAGTACAAGCTTTGTTATTAACAAGGAGTTTTTTATTATATTTTGTTTAGGAAGTGAATGTCTTGTCGATTCAAAAGAACCAAAAGATAGAATTATGCATTGATGGAATAACCACGCAAGGGTGGGGCGTTGGTCATATTGATGGATTTGCAGTGTTTGTTGCTAACACTGTTATAGGTGACACCATCATAGCACATGTTATTAAGGCAAAAAAGACATATGCAATCGCCAAAGTTTGTGAGATCATTATTCCATCTTCTAGCAGATATGAACCCGACTGTCCTGTTTTTTCACAATGCGGTGGTTGTGCATATAGGCACATTACCTACGATGCCGAGCTTAGCATCAAGCACAAGCAGGTTGCGGACGCTTTTTTACGTATTGGTCATATAGAAATTAAACCACAGCCGATAATATCTTCTCAAAAAATCGATGCTTACAGAAACAAGGCTCAGTATCCCGTTGGTTTTGATGGCGAGCTTAAAATTGGATTTTTTGCTCCAAACAGCCACAGAATTATTAATTGCCGTGAATGCAAGCTTCAACCGCAAGAATTCACAACAGCATTGCAAATTTTTGATGAGTTTATAAAACAAAATAACATCTCTATATATAATAAAAGGAAAATTCTGGACTTTTGCGTCACATTTATCTGCGAAAAGCAGATGCAACAGGTGAATTGCTTGCCTGTGCTGTAATCAATGGTAGCGAATTGCCAAATGCAGATGTGCTTGCACAGAATCTTTGCAATGCTCTGCCAAAACTTAAAGGGTTTCTGATAAACATTAACAAAAGCGACACCAATGTTATTCTTGGCTACAAATGCAAATTGATTTGGGGTCAAGAATATATCACTGATATTCTTTGCGGTTGCAAATTCCGCATTTCGCCGCTTTCTTTTTATCAGGTCAATGCCTCACAGGCACAACATCTTTATGAAAAAGCACAGGAGTATGCACAGCTTGACAGTAACGATGTTTTGTTGGACTTATATTGCGGAACAGGAACAATAGGGCTTACTATGGCTCACAAGGTTAAAAAGCTTGTGGGTGTTGAAATTATTGAGCAGGCAGTTCAGGATGCAAATGCAAACGCTGAACTAAACGGCATAGGAAATGCCACATTCATCTGTGGTGATGCAGCCGATGCGTCAAAGCAACTAAAAGAAAATGGCGAGCAACCAAGCGTTGTGCTTGTTGACCCGCCTAGAAAAGGACTATCCCCTGAGCTTATTTCAACCATTGCCCAAATGCAACCAAAGCGTGTTGTTTATATTTCTTGCGACCCTGCAACACTTGCAAGAGACTGCGAACTGTTCGAGAACACAGGATACAAGGTTATAGAAGTTACCCCTTTTGACATGTTCCCAAGAACAGCACATGTGGAAACGGTAGTATTGATGTCAAAGGAAGAGAAATAGAGTTTCCTAAATCCCAGTATTACTGAGGTTTTGAATATTTAACTGGTTGAAAATTTAAGTCTGTGAGAACATATCAATGCTAACTATCTGTATAGTTTAGGTTGCGGATTCGATGTCGCCAAAATTGAGTGGCTGGATTAGATTTTTTACGTAAAGCAATGAAAATTTGTTTTATTGAAATATTGGAAAACTGAATATGGAAGGGTTATTATGAAAATCACTAATATGTTACCTACTGATTGGAGAGATTTGCAAGACAAAGTTTGTAGGTTGTTAAATGAATCAGGTTATTTTGCTGAATCACCTAAGACTATTAATACAGTAAGAGGAGCTATTGAAGTTGACGTATATGCAACATCAGAATTAGAATTGTTAAAGCAATTTATTTGTGAATGTAAATTTTGGAACACACCGATACCAAAAGAAAAAATACATGCTTTTCGTACAGTTGTTAATGATTCAGGAAGCATGCTTGGAATAATTATTTCAAAGAACGGGTTCCAATCTGGTGCCATTGAGGCGGCACATTGTTCAAATGTATTGCTTAAGGATTGGCATAGTTTTGTTGAATTAATTAAAAATCAATGGATTGTTAATCAATTCCATAAGCTAAAAGAAATTGCTAAGCCACTTTCTATATACACAGATCCATTGGATGTACCACATGACAAACTAACTGAAGGAGAAAAAAATAAGTATATAAATATCACTGAGTCCTGTTTAGGTGTGTATTTGTTTTTTCAAAGCTTAAATTTGAAGAGTTTTTTGCAAGACAGTATTAGTGTCGGAGATAAATCGTTTACGGCTTTAGATGAGTTGTTTGAATATTGTGAAATGGTGTTTTGTAATGCCATAATTAAATATCAAAATCTATTTAAAAACAACCAAATAGAAAAATGGAAATTTGAAGCTCTAGAAGATATGATGATATAAATTTAGTGGTAACATAAGGGACGATTCTGTGTGTTTCGTTCGATCACAAGATGTTGTAGTTTAGTATAAAAAGAGGGCAAAAACCAGGCTGAAAAATGCCCGTTTTTTTGCCCTCTTTTTAAACGAAAATATAGATAAATAAAATCCAATAGATAACTATCGAATTTATATTCTAAATTACATGCTAGCCATTTTTATGCACTCATCTGCACACATATTGCAGATATCTGCACACTTCTTGCAGTGATCATCTTTAAACATATCACATTCTTGTGCGCACTTATCACAAATCTGTGCACATAATTTGCAATGTTGTGCTGAAAATTGACCGTTCATAGCCATCATACCAACAGACATCTGACACATCATAGCACATTCAATTAGAATACTTACACAATTTTTTCTTGCATTTAAATCTGGTTCATTAAGACAAGCTGTAAAGCACTCATAGCAAGCTTGGGTACACTTTGAGCAAGCATCTATGCATGCTTGATATTTGTCAGTTGCATTTGTTACCATTCCCATTTATATTACCTCCAAATAAATTTTTTGTGCATTAAGTATTATTTCAACAAAGTCAAACAATATGCAAAAAATAATTTATAAAGTTTACCCTTGTTAAATAATTGACATGATTTTTTTTGTGTAGTATAATCAATAAAGTGCAATTCATAAAATATTCACATGTTAATGATTTGCGTCGAGTAGGCATATTGATTTATGCCAAATTTTATTTTTTATGGAGGAAATAATATGGGATTGTTGTATGAAGTACCAAATCTCACCGGATGGGCAATTTTGTTTTTTGTCACGTTCGCTTTAATGGCATTTAATGAGCTAGGTCGTTCTACAAAATGGGGTGGAATATTACTTTTTCTAGTCGTTCCTGTAATTCTTACTATCTTAGTTTGGCCAACAACGGCGGCACCAGGAAATGAATATGGTACTGGCAATTGGTTTAACTGGGCAAAAACCTATTCGGCTCTTGCTGGATGTCTTTGGTTTATGGCTCTTCGCTATATTCCATCACTCGCTAAAAAGAAGTGGGCTGTAACACTTCCTGTTGTTATCTTGGCAGTTAACATTTTTGAAGCAGCAATTCGTGATTTCCAATGCTTTTCATATGAGGCATGGGATGGAGAAAAAATAAACAACCTTTGGGTAATGTCTGGTTCATGGAACATCATGAATGGTATTGCTGGACTTCTTAACATCATTACTATCTGTGGCTGGGCTGGTATCTTTATTTCTAAAGACAAAACAAAAGATATGATTTGGCCTGACATGATTTGGCCTTGGATCATTTGCTATGATTTGTGGAACTTTGCTTATACATACAACTGCATTGCAGACCATTCATTCTATTGTGGCGTTGCTTTGTTGCTCTCTTGCACAATTCCTGCTTTCTTTATCAAAAAAGGAGCTTGGTTGCAGCATCGTGCACATACACTTGCTTTATGGATTATGTTTGTCATGACTGTTCCTCAATTTGCAGACCGTTTAGCACCTGTATCAACTACACACAATCCAAAAGCATTCTTTATAGTTAGCTTAATTGCATTGATTGCAAATGCTGCTCTTGCTATCTATCAGTTTAGAAAGATTTTCAAGAATAAGCTTAACCCATTAAAAGACGAAATTTATGCTGATACAAAAACTTACAAAAGCGTAGTTGAAGAAAACAAATAATTGATAAAGCTTAAAGCGCTTTTTAGCATAACCACGAAAAACGAACATTACAATAAAAGCTCCCCCAATTGTAGACAAATACAATTGGGGGAGCTTTTATGCCCTGCAAAAAAGTAATAACCATACACCGAAATAAATTATTTACAAGCTAATAAAACAACGTCAAAATGGTGTCCACATAAACAAATTGATACTCAAATATGATAAACTCGCCAGAACAATCAATAACATTCTTACAATAGAAAAGCATAAAATTAAAACTTTAATGAAGCAAGAAAACTAATTTATGATTTGTTTTTTTCAACCATCAGCAACGAATTCAGCTAAAAACAAAACTGACATCGTACAAACAACGATGTCAGTCATTAACAAATTAAATCTTTTGCAATAAAACTAAAGCTTTCTATAATAGGGCTTTATGTTTATTATATTATGTACTTTGTATTATGCTTTTTTTCCACCGCAAACAGGGCATTCTGGGTTAAATTTAAGATCTAGTTTTTCAAAACCTGCTGCTAATCCATCATAGTATAAAAGCTTACCTGAAAGAGGAACATCCAATCCAAGAATATATTGAATAACTGATGTCGCTTCAAAAGTTGAGATAGTTCCAACAATTGATGATACTGCTCCAAATCTCTCCTCTGGTGGCAAAGCCGTACCATAAAGACAAGCAAGACATGGTGTGATATTTGGCTGAATGAAAACAGAAGTGCCAACAAATCCGTTTATTCCACCGTCAGCAAAAGGTCTTCCAAGCTCAACGCAGGCTTCATTAACAATCATTCTTGCTTGAGCATTGTCAACAGCAAGAGCAACAACATCATACTGACTTATAATTTCATAAGCGTTATCCTTGTTGATTGCAGTAGCGTGAGGAATTATATTGATAGAACTGTTGAATTCCTTAAGTTTTTTTACGGCAGACATAACTTTAAGAGTGCCGATATCCTCTTCAAAATGAATATATTGCCTGTTAAGATTGCTTGTGCTTACAATGTCATTATCTGCGATACCGATAGTACCAACACCTGCCGCTGCAAGGCAGTACAAAAGGGGAGTTCCCAGACCACCAGCACCGATTACGAGAACACTAGCTTCAGAAAGCTTTTCCTGACCGTCAGCGCCAATTTGTTCGAGCATTATTTGCCTTGAAAACCTATCAGAGTTCATTTGCGTATCCCCCTGCTATTTTATTTACAGCTTGCTCACTAATAAGCTAACCGCATACATTATAGCAAGCAATATCAAAAAAGTAAACAAAATTAATGTTAAATAATTGAAAAACTTTTATACAAAAAAACTCAATATTTTTACAACATACATAAACTACTCAAATTTACTTAAATACAAATAAATCAAAACAGTGCATATTGATTAAAAAACACCCAAACGAGGCGGTCATAAATCACAAAAAGGATAAAATATATTGTAAATCAACATATGATAATATATAATAATAAAATAGGTTTAATGGCTTATAAGCATTCGGATTAAAATTTAATAATAAACTAATAAAGGGGCGTTCTCAATGAAAATAGAACTATATGCTCCGGCAATGTGCGACTTTTCACGGGTTGATGAAAATGGATACCTTGACATACCAGAAGGTACAACATTTGGAGAATCACTTAAAATAATAAAATTACCCTTTGTTTGGAGAAAAATTTTTCCCTGTCTGCTCAATTATGAAAAAGCTCCGCTTAGTACAATACTTAAAGACGGGGATACAATTAGCATTTTCACACCCATTGCTGGTGGTTAATGATATTGGTGGATTTATTGACAAAAATTAAGAGGGAGATGAACTGATGAAAGGTTATACCGGAAAAATTCTTACTATTGATCTTACAACTGGAGAAAGCAAAGTAATTTCAATTAAAGATGAAGTCTATGAGATGATATTGTCCGGTGTGGGTCTTGGCGTCTGGTGGTGCTACAGAAACATCCCAGCTGGTGCTGACCCACTTGGCCCAGAGAATGTTATCGGTCTTACAAGCGGAATGCTTACTGATACTGGTAGCTGTATCACAGGCCGTTGGGTAGTTGTTACAAAGTCACCATCAACGGGAGGCATTGGAGAAGCCAACTGTGGAGGTACTTTTGCGCCTGGAATTAAAGCTTGCGGTTTTGATTCTATTTTCTTTACAGGAAAATCGGAAAAGCCCGTTTATGTCTACATAGACAATAACGGACCCCAAATCAGAGATGCAGACCACATTTGGGGGCTTGATGCAACCGAAGCAGAAGAAGCTCTTATTAAAGAGTGCTGGACTTCAAAGAAAAAGCCTGTTGCTTGCACAATTGGCACTGCTGGCGAAAAGCTTAGCTGGATGGCGGGCATTTGTAATGACCGTGGACGCATTGCAGCACGCCAAGGCGTTGGTGGAGTTATGGGATCAAAAAACCTTAAGGGCGTTGTTCTAGCTGGAACAAAACCCGTTACATGTGAAGATCCTAAGGGGATGAAGGAGCTTTCAAAAAGGTGTGCAAAACGCCTTAAGCTTGTTACATTACCACCCATTGTACCCGCTGGATTACTTCATGTTGCAAGGTTTTTACCTGAGATTGAGATGGGTGTAGATGGAGTTGTTACAGGTGTTATCATGGGAACATGGGGAACAGCTGGAGCAAGTACAATGACTGCTGTTACTGGTGAAGCACCTATCAAAAACTGGGGAGGTTCAACTAAGGATTTTGGACTTTTAAAAATAAACCGTGTTGATGCCTCAAAGCTACTTTCACATCAAAAGCATAGGTATTTCTGCCACTCGTGCGTTTATGGATGTGGTGGAGAGTGTGATATATCTAACACAAAATATAGCAAAGATGGAAACTATAGTATTTCTCATAAGCCAGAGTATGAAACACAGTGGGTATATACAGGCGTTCTTTGTTGCGACGATGCAGATATGATGCTCTGGGTAAACGAATACCTTAACCGTGCAGGAATGGACACTATTTCAGCTGGTCATTGTGTTGCTATGGCTATTGAGTGCTATGAAAATGGTCTTCTCAGCAAAGAAGATTTTGGTGGACTTGAAATGACTTGGGGTAATGCTAAGTCAATAATGGAGTTCACAAAGATGATGGTGGAGAGACGTGGAATAGGCGACGCTTTTGCAGACGGTGTAAAGAGAGCTGCTGAAACTCTTGGTCAGCAGACATCTAAATTTGCTGTTCATGGTGGCGGAATGGAACCCGCAATGCATGACTCTCGTTTTGATGAGCATCTTGCTATTCTTTATGCTACAGACCCGACTCCGTCAAAGCACACAACAGGCGGTTATCTTTATTATGGCTGTATGCACCTTTGGAAAAAGGTTTCTTGGGCACCTCGCCAGAATGTTGTTGGTAGTGCAAAAGACCACAACGTTGCATCAGAGAAAGAGTCTATGAAGGTTGCTGCTTCAGCATACTACAGAAGACTTGTTGATGGAATTGGCGGCTGCTATTTTGCAATGATTCTTGGTGTGGAAACATATCCTGTATTCGAGTGGCTCAACATCGCAACAGGCTGGAACAAGACCCCTGATGAATATATGTTTATTGGTAAGAGAATTTGGACTATGCGTCAGCTCTTCAACATAAAGCAAGGTCTTGACCCATGGTATTCAAGACCTCATGGAAGAATGGTTGGCGAGCCACCTCTTAAGGTTGGTAAACTCAAGGGGAAAACTGTTAAGATTGATGACATGATGAAACAGACTTGGGAAGTTTACGGCTGGGACAGAGAAACAGGAATACCAACCCGTAATACAGTTGAAGAACTTGACCTTGTTAGATTGCTCGAAGGCCCTGTTGAGCAGTTCACTACCGAATTTAGCACTTTTAATGCAATTGCTAAAATATAAAGGAGGAGTATATAAATGGCTAAAAAGAGACCTTCTATAGATTATGAAGTATGCTCCTGCTGTGGAGCTTGTGCAGCAAAATGCCCTGTAAGCGTTATTGAGATGGATGTTAAAAAACAAAGAAACATGTGTCTTTCGGTATATCCACGCCTTGCAGATGATAATGGTTGCATTGGTTGCGGAATTTGTGCAAAGGCTTGTCCTGTTGAGGCAATTACAATGTATGAATACGATGAAAACGGCGCTTCAAAGATAATTGAAGTTGAATATGCGCCGTATGAGATTATTCCTGAAAAATGTAAGGGATGCACAGCATGCGCAAAGGTTTGTCCTGTTGGAGCAATCTCTGGAAAGATTAAAGAAGTACATACAATTGATCCTGAATCTTGTATTCAATGTGGACTGTGCTTTGAAAAGTGCAAGCTTTCAGCTATTACAAGAGCTGGAATGGCTACAAAATAATAAATTAATAATGGATAAAGTTTAAAGGCATCGAAGTATCTTCGATGCCTTTAAGTATTTCTAATAAATTAAATGTGAAATTTTTTTGATTATGTTAACACATAAATGGTGTAAAGTAAAGGAAATACAAGGGCCGCAATTAAGCAGCCCTTGTATTTGTCAAAGCAAGTGTTAAACAACACTTATAAGTTAATTAGATGCGAGCTACGCCACTATCTTTTGCAGCCTTTGCAACAGCCTTAGCAACTGTTGGACCAACTCTTTCATCAAATGCTTTTGGAAGGATATAATCAGAAGCAAGTTCATCATCTGAAACAAGGCTTGCAATTGCATATGCAGCAGCAATCTTCATCTCTTCGTTGATGTCGCTTGCACGAACATCAAGAGCACCTCTGAAAAGTCCAGGGAAAGCAAGAACATTGTTGATCTGGTTTGGGAAGTCACTTCTGCCAGTACCAACAACCTTTGCACCAGCCTTCATTGCAAGGTCAGGCATAATTTCAGGAGTAGGGTTAGACATTGGCAAAACGATTGGATCTTTAGCCATTGACTTAACCATTTCTTCTGTAACAATTCCAGGAACAGAAACACCAACAAAGATGTCTACACCCTTCATTGCATCAGCAAGGTTACCCTTTCTGAATGTACGGTTTGTGAAAGATGCGATTGATTTACGAGCTTCGTTATAAGTTGGGTCGCCTTCGCAAAGGATACCCTGTGAAGCAGACATAATACAATCTTTAGCACCAAGTTTTAAAAGAAGCTTTGCAATAGCAACACCAGCAGCACCAGCACCGCTGAAAGCAATTGTACAATCCTCAAGTTTTTTGTTAACTAACTTAAGAGAGTTGATGATAGCAGCAGTACAAACGATAGCTGTACCATGCTGGTCATCATGGAAAATTGGAATATCACATGATTTTTTAAGTCTCTCTTCGATTTCAAAGCAACGAGGAGCTGAAATGTCCTCAAGGTTAACTCCGCCAAAGCTGCCAGCAAGAAGTTCAACAGTCTTTACGATGTCATCAACATTCTTTGAACGAACGCAAAGAGGAATAGCGTCAACTCCACCAAACTCTTTAAAGAGAACGCATTTGCCTTCCATAACAGGCATACCAGCCTCAGGGCCGATATCGCCAAGTCCGAGAACAGCAGTACCATCTGTTACAACAGCAACTGTGTTCCAACGACGTGTAAGTTCATATGACTTATTTATATCTTTTTGAATCTCAAGGCATGGCTGTGCAACACCTGGAGTGTAAGCAAGAGAGAGAGCCTCTTTGCTATCAACCTTTGCACGAGCGGTAACTTCAAGTTTACCTTTCCATTCATAATGCAATTTGAGTGATTCTTTTGCGTAATCCATTATTATATAACTCCTTTAATTTTTAAAAAAATTAGTCTTCCCATGGGAATTTATAATCAAGCTTAAGTTCGTCTCTAACTTTGCAGAATTCCTTCTGAACAGCAGGATTAATTGGAACACCTGAATCTTTACGAGAAAGCCATACATCCCATTCTTTTTCACCAGCAGTGTAGATTCTGTCTTCACCTGGAGCTACTGTTGAGTTACGAACACTACGTACAATATCTCCTGATTTCTTTCTTGCAAGTTCTTCACCAAGGAAGTGGTTTGTATCAATAGCAATAAAGAAGTGACCAAGGTGATAAGGTGCAAGGTTACCGTTCTCATCTTTACCATCGAGAGCCTTACCATAGTTACCATCTTGAAGTGCAGCTGAAAGAAGTTCTACAACCATTGCATAACCATAACCCTTGTAACCACCGAGTTCTTCACCAATTCCACCAAGTG
>Ga0074197_1003107_pt1 | contig 10490 bp, 9 predicted proteins | sample EPASupsiteSAE305_FD_64526 | JGI IMG/M metagenome (GOLD analysis project Ga0074197, IMG submission 64526) | Bioremediated contaminated groundwater microbial communities from EPA Superfund site, New Mexico - SAE3-05 reassembly with SPADES | ecosystem: Environmental > Aquatic > Deep subsurface >...
GAAGAACCTGGGGATGCAGACCGCCCCCATGACCTGGCCGATCGGTATGGGTAAACGGTTCCGTGGTACCTATCACCTCTACAGTAAAGAGGTACTGCTGTTTGATCCTGATGCCGAGCATGGCGTTGACCGTATTGTGACCGTGCAGGGGCTGGATGATCCGCTGCTGGATGAACTGCTGGGTAGTCAGGCAGAAGAGCTGCGTAACGATGTGGAGCTGCTGGAGGGAGCTGCGCACCCCTTTGATCTGGACGCCTATCTGGCAGGGCGTCAGACCCCGGTCTTTTTCGGCAGTGCCATTAACACCTTCGGGGTGCAGCAACTGCTGGATACCTTTGTGCAGCATGCCCCCCATCCCCGTCCTCGCGCCACCACCACCCGGCTGGTCTCCCCTTTCGAAGAGCCGTTCTCAGGCTTTGTCTTCAAGATCCAGGCAAACATGGATCCGGCCCACCGTGACCGGATCGCCTTTTTCCGGATCTGTTCAGGTCGATTTGAGCGTGGTATGAAGGTGAAACACCTGCGGCTGGGACGTGATTTCCAGATCAGTAATGCCACCATCTTCATGGCTCAGGATCGCAGCAACGTGGAAGAGGCCTTTCCGGGCGATATCATCGGTATTCATAACCACGGCACCATCAAGATCGGCGATACCTTTACCATGGGTGAGGAGATGAAGTTTACCGGTATTCCCAGTTTTGCGCCGGAACATTTCCGCAAGGTGCGGCTGTTGAACCCGATGAAGTCAAAGGCCCTTGAAAAGGGGTTGGTGCAACTGGCAGAAGAAGGTACGACTCAGGTATTCAAGCCGATCTTTGGTGCTGAGTGGGTGGTTGGTGCGGTTGGTATCCTGCAGTTTGAGGTGGTGCTGCACCGGCTGGAGTTTGAGTACGGGGTCAAGATCGCCTATGAGCCGGTGGCCTATGCCACGGCACGCTGGGTTACTGGCGAGAAAAAGCTGATGGAAGATTTTGAGAAGAAAGAGAAGATGAACCTGTATATTGATGGTGAGGGCAAGTTGACCTATATGGCTGGCAGCCAGTGGCGACTGGATAATACGGTTGAGAACTGGCCGGAGCTGGAGTTCCACGCCACTTCAGAACATAGCTGAAACGGTCTTTTTCCGCCCTGGCCCCGTCAAACTGCATGATGCCTTGTGCGGCGTACCACTCTGTACGCCTCCGCGCCATCACTTGTTTGCCAGACCCATGACAAAAAAATCCTCGTTTCAATTCGAGGTGAAGAGGCAGAAAATATGCAGAACTGTTCCTTCAAAGCTACCTGGCGGGCAATGATCGATCTACCCACGGATCATTTTCCGCTGATTCTGCCTGACGTACACAAGGTTGCTGCCTTCTTTATTTTGCGCCGTCTGAAACGTTTGGGGTACTCCAATTGTCGGGTGGACAGCAGCGCCAAGGGGCTGGTGGTGTATGCTCAAAGATAAAAAAGGCGGCCAGTTGTATGCTGGTCGCCTTTTTAACAACAATTACCCAAATGGGCATGATCAGCCCATGAATTTGCCGATCTCATAGCCGATCTGCCCCAGCGGCAGCACTTCATCAGCTACCCCGCCATCAACACAGGCCTTGGGCATGCCGTAAATGGTTGAGGTCGCCTCATCCTGCACCAGGGTTACTCCGCCTTTTTGCTTCAGCAGTTGCATCCCTTTGAAACCATCATTACCCATACCGGTTAAAACTACACCCAGCATTGATCCTGCAGTTGCCTCTGCCATGGATGAAATCATCAAGTCAACGGAAGGGATATAGACATACTGGGGATAAGCGGTGGTGGGTGCTGTCTTGACCACTAAGCCGCCGCCTCCACGTACTACCTGGGTGTGCATGCCGCCCGGTGCGATCAGGATCGTGCCTGGCTTGACCTGTTCACCATCAACCGCCTCTTTGACGTTGATGGAACACTTTGCGTTCAAGCGGTCTGCATAGGGGCCGGTAAAGGCCTTGGGCATATGGATCGCCACAACAATGCCGTAGGGAAAGTTCATCGGGATACGGGAGATAACCTCCTGCAGCGCAACCGGTCCGCCGGTTGAAGCACCAATGCCGACATGGGTGATCTTTTTGGAATGGATCTTTGATGTCTTGACTGCTGCACGTGGGGGCGGCGCAGCTAACGTGCCCGGACGCGGCATACTCAATCCGGTTGCTGGCCGCAGGATGCGAGAACGGGTCGCTTCACGAACTTTTTTGAGCAGTTCGTCACGGAAGATGTTCTGGGCATCGGATGAATCAGTGACGTTTTTGGGGATATAATCCAGAGCACCGGCATCCAGTGCTTCAAAGGTGGCCTTGGCCCCTTCGTTGGTAAGGGTGGAAACCATCAAAACCTTGGTTGGGGCCTTGGCCATGATCTGCTTCAGGGCAGAGATGCCGTCCATACGGGGCATCTCAACATCCATGGTAATCAGGTCAGGCTTGAGGGCAATCGCCTTTTCAACCCCTTCAACCCCATCACTGGCGGTGCCGATGATTTCAAGGGAAGGGTCTTTGACCAGAATGCCGCGAATAGCCATCCGCATGAAGGATGAATCATCAACAATCAGAACACGGGTTTTAGCACCCGACACGGGAGAAAACATCATGCCTCCGTTGGTTATGCCTTAGAAAATATGGATGTAACCAGTTCCTTGACATCAGGTACGGCATCATCCAGTTCATAGCAGAATCGTTCAATATCAAGATGTTCAAGGCTGGGATGTTGTTCTTTCAGTATGGCCCACCCTTCTTCTTCAGAGAGGTTGAAGCTGGCCCAGGCATTGCCACCGTAGTACAGATCTCTGACTGAACAGAACAGGTCTGCCAGATTGACGATAGCACACAGTACCGGATCGCTTGTGGCCTCACGCGGGCTGTGGTGGTACAGAACCACTTCCTTGTAGGCTTCCTGGAAATTCCATTTCTCAGCGATACAGTAGCCGATTTCGTTATGGGTGGTGCCGAATTCTTCCAGCTCCATATCAATCAGACGTACCGGTCGTTCCTTGATTATCGTCAGTATTTTTGAGAAGGATTCCGCTTGATAATAGCTCAGCACAACCTCGCCGATATCATGCACGATCCCTGCAAGGTAAGCCTTCTCAATATCCGGGTAGCGGATCTTTTCTGCAATGATCTTGGAGACCATACCCACACCGAAGGAGTGTGCCCAGAAGGTACTGATGTCAATCACGCCACCCTTGTCTTCAAAGGCACTGATGAATGATGAGGTGAGGGCGATTTCTTTTATGTGACGAATCCCAAGATAAACCAGAGCCCGTTTAAGGGAGGTGATTTCCTGATTTGCACGATAGATGGGGGAGTTGACCATCTTCATGACCCGGGCGGTCATGATCAGATCGGTCAGCATCAGGTCTGCCACCTTGTCTACATTGACATCCGGGTCATCAAGCAGTTGCAGTACCTGGGTTGCCACCACCGGAATTGTGGGCAGATCGTCAATTTTAGCCACCAACTGGCGGGCTGTTTCCATCATTGCCTGTTTATCCATCGTGGGGTCCCCCGCTATTTCTTGTAACCAAAACCGCCTGGAAAGTGGACGGTTTTGAACTTGTCGTTAACGCCGTGAAGTGATTCAGACTGGCCAACAAAGAAGTATCCGTAGGGCTGCAGGTTGTTGTAGAAGTGCTGCACAACCTTTGATTTTGAAGCAAGGTCAAAGTAAATCAGGACGTTGGCGCAGAAGATAAAGTCAAAACTCTTCATGAAGACCATTTTAGTATCGTCATAAAGGTTCATTTTGTTGAAGGTAACAAACTTTTTTACTTCAGGTGAGAGGATGAACTTGCCGGCATCCTCTTTGAAATATTTTCTCTTGTACAGGTCCGGGACGTTGCGGACTGAATAGGCGTTGTAAATCCCCTCCTTGGCCTGGGCAACCACAGTTTCATTGATGTCAGTACCGATGATTTCAATAATCCAGTCCTTGAGGATGGTAGACCGCTTTTCCAGAAGCATCATGGCCAGGGTGTAGGCCTCTTCACCGGATGATGAAGCTGCAGACCAGATCCTTAACTTCCGAAATCCCATTTTACCTTTTGCTTCGACAATTTCAGGCAGAAACTTGGTCTCAATGGCGTTCAGCTGAGGTACGCAGCGGAAGAAGTAGGTCTCGTTGGTGGTGACTTCATCCAGTAGAAAGCGTAGTTCTTCGCCGCCACGGGGGGACTTGAGCAGGCCGTAATAATCCATGGCGGTCTTGGTGCCGGTGGCTTCCATCCGCTTGGTAAGACGACTTTCCAGAAAGTATTTTTTGGTGGTGTGGAAGTACATCCCGCACAGGTTGTAAATAAAATCGCGTAGTAGTTCGAAGTCTTTATCAGATATGGCCACGTTACGTCCCTCTCTCGTGTTAAGCGTCTGCTCTTAGCGTGCTCCGGATGCCCCTTCACCACCGTCAACCATGCCGACCGGGTCAACAATCAGTGCAACCCGACCATCTCCCAGGATGGTTGAACCGGCAATGCCGGTAACATTGGCCAGATATTTGCCCAGTGACTTGATGGCTACTTCCTGCTGTCCCACCAGGCGGGTTACCACCAGGCCAACCCGTTTGTCGGCAGAGCCGATCACAACGATATAGCAGAAGTTGTCCTGTTCATGGCAGCGCTTGACGTTGAAGATCTGCTCCAGGCGTACCAACGGCAGTACCATATCACGTAGTTTAAGTACTTCTTGGCCGCCGATAACGTGGAATTCACGCTGATCGACCCGGAGGGTCTCAAGCACTGAGGCCAATGGGATGGAGTAGATCTCTCCCTCAACCTCTACCAGCAGTGATTGAATGATGGCCAGGGTCAGGGGCAGGCGCAGGATGAATTCTGATCCCATCCCTTTTTCGCTCTTGATCTCGATCAGGCCGTTCAACTTTTTGATGTTGGTTTTGACCACATCCATACCAACGCCGCGTCCTGAAAGATCCGAGGCCTGGTCTTTTGTGGAAAAGCCGGGCAGGAAGATCAGGTCAAACATCTCGCGCTGGCTCATGGCTGCCAGTTGCTCCTCGGTGATCAGCCCTTTTTCGATTGCCTTACGGCCGACCCGGTCAGTATCGATACCGCGACCATCATCCTTGATACTGATGATGATAGAGTTGCCTTCGTGGACTGCAGCCAGAATCAAGGTGCCGGTGCGCTGTTTGCCGGCGGCGATACGGTCGTCAGGTGTTTCAAGACCGTGATCCATGGCATTACGGATCAGGTGGATCAGCGGATCGCCGATCTCATCAACAACAGATCGGTCAAGTTCAGTCTCTTCACCAAAGATCTGCAGGTCAACCTCTTTACCCAGATCCCGGGCCAGGGAGCGAACAATACGGGGGAACTTTTTGAATACCTTTTCCACCGGAATCATCCGCATCTTCAGAACCTGCATCTGCAGTTCCGAGGTGACGAAACTCATCCGTTTTGCCAGCTTGCCAAACTCTTCACTGAACAGGATGTTATCTGAGGTTCCGCCCTGAAGATCCTGGTTGAGCTGGATCATCCGGTTGCGTTCAAGTACCAGTTCGCCCACCTGGTTCATCAGGTCATCAAGACGTTTGACGTCAACCCGGACCGTGGTGTTGTCGGAAAGATCGTCGCCACCTTTTTCCCCGCCTTTGGGAGGAGCCGGTTTCTTTGCCGCTTCAGGGGCAGGGCGGGGTGCAGCAGGCGGCATTGCTGCCGCAGGAGGTGTCTCCTGGGCAGACTTCTGCTCTGGCTGGGGTGCTGTGGTTTCTGCGCTGGTAGACGAACCTGCTGCTGTAGGGGGCGGAATCTCTGCAGCAGGCTGAGCCGGAGCAGCTGGCTGTTCGGTAAGTAGCGGAATTAGTTTGTTGATGGTTTCATTGATCTCACGATCAACAATTTCACCACCTTTAATATCTGCCACCAATGTTTTGACCAGGTCTGTGGCTTCAAGCACCACATCCATGATCTCGGAGGTTAGCTGCAACTCACCCTTACGGAGGCGATTCAGCACATCTTCTGTTTTATGGGTGACCCGTACCAGCAGATCAAACCCCAAAAAGCTGGAGGCTCCTTTAACCGTATGGATGGAACGGAAGATCCGGTTCATCAGCTCTGGATCGTCAGAAGCCTTTTCCAGCGCAATCAGGTCGTCGTCCAGCTTCTCCAGAAGCTCAGTTGTCTCTGCCAGAAATCCTTCAAGAAGTTCCTGGTCTTCGCAATCAATGGGCATTGCACACCTCGCCATACAGAGATGGAAGTGAAGGGAAACAGAACATACTTACTTACAGGTTTCCAAAAAGTTGACGCTCGTCCTGGGAAAACATCTTCTGTAAATCAAGCAGGACCAGCAGGCGCTCGGCCTGATTGATCACACCGGCAATACATTCCTGATCAATGCCACTGGTTACAACGGCAGGCGACGGCTGTATTTCGCTGCTGGATATGCGGATGACCTCTGAAACTGCGTCCACGATAAAGCCCATCAGCTCACCTTCTACATCCATGACCATAATGCGGGTCTGTTTGTCGTACTCAAGTTCACACAGACCGAAACGGCGACGCATATTGATGATTGGAATAACCTTGCCACGCAGGTTGATTACCCCTTCGACATAGTGGGGAGTATTGGGAACTCTGGTGATGCTGGGCATTCTTATGATTTCACGTACCTTCAGGACGTCTACGCCGTACTCTTCGTTGTCCAGGCTGAAGCTGACCAGTTGAATCAGTTCACCGTGGTCACCAGTACGTGCCTCGTTGGCATTCATCGGTACCAGGGCATTGGACATGTAAACCTCCTTCTATGTGACGTTAACAATATGAATTTTAATAGCCTGCCAGGCTGTAGTATCCTGTTGTCGCAGGATACCGGCAGAATGCCAGTATATGTATCATGCAAGCGGTACCTGTGCAAGCGTGAGGCGTAGGGAAACTGTTTTTGTTATCAGTATTATATATTATAAAATGCTCATGCAGTGAGGTGGGTCAGATAATTGACATCTGGACGATTGCATCATATACTTTAGCCGATCAGCTCGCTAAAGGTCGTCAGTGTGAGTTGCAAGGGGCTGTTATGATTGTTAAAAGTTCGTTTTGTGTGCTTGATAGTGATCGCAAGACCCGTGATCTTGTGTCAGCTTTTCTGACATATAAGGGGTATGAAACAATAGTATTTGATATTGGTGTGGATGTTTTTGACACTCTCCCTGTGCGTTCGCCCCGGATTCTTGTTGCTGATCAGCCATCACTGTTTGCCAGTTCCCCTGATGCCTTGCAGCGGCTCTGGCAGGTTGATCCAGAACTGGTGGCGATAGTCTATGGTCAGCCCGATGCTGCCCGTACACTGCCCCATGATGAGCGGTTGATTTTTCTGCCCAAGCCGCTGAACCTTGATGAACTTGAAAGCGTGGTAATGCGGGCGCTGGAATATCAGGCCATGAAGGTGCGGGCCCCTGAACAGCCGATTGATGAATACCCCCATTTTCTCTGTTCTACCATCATTGGCAGAAGCCGCCAGATGCTTAATCTGTTTGAGATGATTGAAAAGGTTGCTGAATCCAGTGCAACAGTCCTGATTCAGGGAGAGTCAGGAACCGGCAAGGAACTTGCAGCCCGAGCAATACATCAGCTTTCAAGTAGAAGCAGTAAAAATTTTGTACCGGTTAACTGTGCCGCCATTCCTGATGATCTGCTGGAGAGTGAGCTGTTTGGCCATGTGAAGGGATCGTTCACCGGCGCCTATGCCAACCGGGTCGGTCGATTCGAGATGGCTGACAAGGGAACCCTGTTTCTGGATGAGATCGGCGATATGAAGGCGACCCTGCAGGTTAAGCTGCTGCGGGTGCTTCAGGCCAAAGAGTTTGAACCGGTGGGATCAACCCGTTCCCAGAAGGTGGATGTCCGTATTATTGCTGCATCCAACAAAAACCTGGATGAGCAGGTGGCCACCCGTGACTTCAGGGAGGATCTCTATTACCGGCTTTCAGTGATCCCGATTACGATTCCACCACTGCGGGACCGACGTGAAGATATCCCGCTTTTGATCAATCATTTTCAGGGGCAGTTTAACCGTGACCGGCGACGTCTGGTGAAAGGCTTTACCCGCGAAGCCCTTGAGATGCTCTGTAACTACGATTGGCCCGGCAATGTGCGGGAGCTTGAAAATTTGGTGGAGCGGATGATCACCATGAAGGAGAGCGGGTTTATTACGGTGGATGATCTGCCGGAGAAATATCTGATATCCCGAACGGTTATACAGCAGCCTGCAACATCGTCAGGAGCTGTCAGTACAGCTAAAGATCTGCCACCGGAAGGTATCTGTCTGAATAGTGCTGTTGATGCCTTTGAAAACGGCCTTATTATACAGGCCTTGCAACGTACTGGTGGTAACAAAAAGGAAGCTGCAACCCTTCTGAACCTGAAGCGGACGACCTTGATTGAGAAGTTGAAAAAGAAAAACCTGCAGTTCCCCTGATCGGGGAGGACCTGAATGTCGATCAATGCAGCCCAGACAATGTCGTTATTGCAGAGTATGCTGCGGGAACAGTCCCGCCCGGCAGCTGAGCAGTCTGTAACCACAGTCTCGTCCCGCTTTTCAGATCGATTGGATGCGGTGATTGATCGCAGTATGGTGCCTGCAGAGGCATCACCCGAGGCGGTACAAAATGCGGCAGAACTGCTGCATCTGACCACCTTGCGCAGTTCGCTGGAGCTGCTGGCTGATCATCCCGATAGTGATGGTGGCATGGCACTGCCCATGGCCACTCTTCCCGCTTCTGGTTCGCCCCAGATCTCTTCACCGATCAATGCCTATCTTGCAAATCTTGCCAATGGTGAAACCCGTACAAGCCACTCTACCAGGCAGCCACTGCCTGAGCTGGAAACTGAGCCCGGCCCCAAGGCCCCGGAACAGGTGGAGCGCCGTTCGTCCCGGTTATCCGATGCATCCCCGTCAGTCAATATTGAACAGACCATAGCCAAGGCAGCGCAGCGGTACGGCGTTGATGCCGGGCTGATCAAGGCGGTTATCAAGGCAGAGAGTAACTTTAACCCGCGGGCCGTTTCCCACGCCGGTGCCCAGGGGTTAATGCAGCTGATGCCTGCCACCGCCCGTGGGCTGGGGGTCAGCAACTCCTTTGATCCAGAGCAGAATGTTATGGCAGGCACCCGGTTTTTGAAAGGACTGCTGGACAGGTATAGCGGTGACCTTGATTCGGCTCTGGCTGCCTATAACTGGGGACCGGGCAATGTGGATCGTAAACCGGACCGTCTCCCCCGTGAAACCCGTGAGTATCTGGTGAAGGTAAAACAGTATTACTCGGCATTTACTGCCTGATTGAGAGCCCCTATGCAGTGTCTGACTTCCTTGCGTCATCTCTTCCATCTCATCTGTGTTGTTATTGCTGTAATTTCTGTTCTGAAAAGCCATCAGGTGCAGGCTGATCTGTTCCAGTATACTGACAAGGATGGCACGGTGGTTATGGTGGATGATGAGGGCAAGATTCCATCCCAGTATCGTAAAAAGGTAAAGAACAGCCGTTCGTCCAGTGGTGGGGATCGTTATACCGGGGTCACGGTACGGGGCAACAAGGTGTTGGTACCGGTAACTATCAGTTTTCGTAACGAAACCATCCAGGCTCGTCTGCTACTGGATACCGGTGCCAGTGTAACGGTTATTTCTCCTCAACTGGCCAGCCGTCTTGGCATCAGGTCTGAACACACCAGCCAAACTACCGGCAGGGTCGCGGACGGCAGTTTTATTACCGCCTATAATACGGTTGTTGACTATATGCAGGTTGGACCAAAGACCAAACATAGTGTGGAAGTCGCTGTGTTACCGATGAATGGCCCGTCAATGGGATTTGATGGCCTGTTGGGGATGAACTTTCTGGGGGATTTCCGCTATCATGTCAATATGGGCAGTCAGACCATTGAGTGGGTGCAACACTGATTACAACAGATCCACCGGATCGATATCGACTGCCGCTCTGACGGTTGCCGGAAGTGACTGCTCCCTGCGGTAGGCAGTTAACAGACGCCGCAGTGCTGCCCGGCTGACATCCTTCAAAAGAATCTGCTGACGAAAACGCCCCCGCAAGCGGTACAGTGGCGCCGGTGCCGGTCCCAGGATCTCAACCCGCAGCCCCAATCTGTTCTTAATGGCACGCAGTACTGACGCAGACTGCTCCGCTGCTGTTGTCAGGCTCTTTTCGCTGGTTGCTGAGAGTTTGATTGCAGCCAGAAAACCATAGGGTGGATAGTTCAGCTCCTGTCGAAACAACAATTCTTCCTGGTAGAACCGTTCAAAGTCATGATCAGCTGCGTAGGCGATGCCGTAGTGGTCCGGTGTCATGGCCTGCAGCAGTACCCGCCCTGGCAGTTCTCCCCGTCCAGCCCGTCCAATTACCTGTGAAAGCACCTGAAAGGTACGCTCTGTAGCCCTGAAGTCCGGCAGGTAGAGACTTCCTTCAGCCTGAAGGACACCCACCAGCGTGACACCGGGAAAGCCGTGCCCCTTGGC
>Ga0074197_1003109_pt1 | contig 10484 bp, 6 predicted proteins | sample EPASupsiteSAE305_FD_64526 | JGI IMG/M metagenome (GOLD analysis project Ga0074197, IMG submission 64526) | Bioremediated contaminated groundwater microbial communities from EPA Superfund site, New Mexico - SAE3-05 reassembly with SPADES | ecosystem: Environmental > Aquatic > Deep subsurface >...
TCGCTGCGTGTTTCCGTCGCGTTCCTTTTGCCATTTTCTGCTCCTTGATTCAGCCCTATGTTGGGCCTTATTGGTAGCAGAGTTTCCACTTAACGGCTTGTCCTAATTCCCGGCGCCACTTCTCAATAATGGGGAAGATGGCCTTCTTTTGTCAGCTTTACACCAAAAAACTAACTCAGACATAGCCGGACCTTGTATCTGATACAAGAGCAATCGCTTCTCGCTGACATTACCCCATATCCTCTTCCCGTCACCCCTTCCCTCCCAACGCCTCTCGAAGCTTTTGTAAACTTCATCTGGCTATTTTTTCAATATTTTAAAATAGGTTGACGACATTCATTTTCTTATACGGTATTCAGTAAATAGGGATATAATCGACTATCTAATAAGTGAAGTAATATTGGAAATACCTTGACCGGAGTTATGTTCGAAAGATGTTAACCAACAGAGAAGGAAATAAAGCGCAAGATAATCACAGCACGCTGATTTGCGCTGCCACCAAGTCGTTGGAGCGGACACTGGATCCTGGCCTGTGGTCTTAGCGTCCCACGCTTTTCTTACATGATCAATTGAAACGACCAGCCCTGCAACCCCAAAACAGGCTGCCTAATAGCCCACGAGAGAGATTGCGCTCACGAACTCGAATTCGAAGTGCAATACTGAGGAGATTCGTAGAACTATGGACCCAGCAATAAAAGACACTCTAACTCAACTTGACAATCTTTTGGCAGCAAGCAATCAATCGTGGCTATTCGGCGCGGGTATCAGTCTTGATGCCGGAATTCCTCTGATGTGGCCCTTGACCGAGCGTGTATTTACGAAAGCAGAAACCGAAGGAGAGCCGAATGACATCAGGGTTCTTAATTTCGTAAAGGATCAGCTTTCTGACGATTCGCACATCGAGCATATTCTGAGTCAACTCGGCGACCACCGTGCGATCGCCGACCGATCGAAGGACAAGACTGTCGAGTTCGACGGCATCAATCTCTCGGTGAATGACCTTGATGCGCTTCACCAAAGGATTCTGACATGGATTGCTGAGACAATTCGATGGGGATATAAGCCAGCAAAATTGGGCGGTCCTCCGGAGGAGATCGGGACGCATAAGAACCGGATTGTTGTTATAGAAAACCATTCATCGTTTGTTTCCGCCCTCTTTAATCGAAGCCAAGCAGGCATCGCAGATCGCCGGAGTGCAGTCCGACTGTTCACCACCAACTATGATACTCTCCTTGAAGATGCGCTAGCCCTCGGTGGCTTCTCCTATTGGGACGGGTTTTCAGGGGGCGCGCTCGCATACCGTAGCCATCGGTACGGTGACGATGAGCCAAACCTCAGATATCGTGCCCATGTAATCAAGCTCCATGGGTCGATCGACTGGCACTTGGGGGAAGATGATCGAGTCTGGCGAGTCCGGGACGGCGATCTCTATCCGAAGAAGATTTCGCGGGTTCTCATCTACCCGCAATCAACAAAGTACCTTGCAACTCAACGGGATCCTTTCGCTGCACAATTTGACTTATTTCGCCGATCGCTTGGGGCGAGGGAAGAGAATGTTCTCGCAACCTGTGGATACAGCTTTGGAGACGAACACATTAACCAAGAGATAGAACTGGCGCTTCAACGCCCAGAGAACAAGACGACGGTCCTTGCCTTCGCTCCAGAGCTTAATCGGACTCTTGAAAAGTGGCGGTCGGGACCGTGGGGAAAACGGGTTTATGTCATTTCGGGAGAAGGTTTGTATGTTGGCTCTGACGGGCCTCACGCGCCTCCAACTGCTGGGGCGAAGCGAGATTGGTGGACGTTCGCTGGCGTTGCCAAAATGTTGAGCTGTGGATCGGAGGCCTGCGCGCTATGAATACATTCGACCTTATTTCCGACCTGAAGATTGGGCACATCGTTGAGGTGTCTGGAACTACCATTCGGGTAGAGCTATCGGGAGATGTCACTGAGCTTACCAGGATTTACGAGGGGCGAGTCTATCCCATCGGGCAGATCGGCAGCATCGTAAAAGTCCATTTCGGAAGACGCCTTGTGTTCGGGTTCGTGACGCTTTTGCGAATGCGATCCGAGGAACTCCTTGAGATCGGGAAGCCCGTCCCACCCGATGCCGACCAGAGGCTCATGGAAATTGAGTTATTTGCCGAAGGAGTGTGGAACACCGTAGACCAAAAACTAAGGTTCGTTCGGGGCGTTACGACCTATCCGCTACCCCGCCAGAGCGTGCACCTGCTGACTCGAGAAGAGACTACGCAGATTTACTCGGCCGCCGAAGGGCAGCAGAATGACGGCGAATACAGCCCCCTCGTTCCATTCGCTCACTACGTCGGCGCAGACAATGCCGTCTGTCGGGCAAACGTGGACAAAATGTTAGGCATGCATTGCGCGGTACTCGGTTCAACGGGTTCGGGAAAGTCTGGTGCAGTTGCCGCCTTGCTTCACAGCATGCTGGACCACACCCCAAGTCCTGGTGCGGCCTGTCACCCACGAATTCTCATCATTGATCCCCATGGAGAATACGGCCACGCGTTCAAGGAACGTGCAATCGTTTACCGTGCTTACGACCCACTGGGGAACGAAGAGACTATCGGTTCACCGATTAGCCTGCCCTACTGGTTGATGTCGGCGGATGAATTTAGGACGCTAGTTATTGGGAAGACTGAACAGGAAGCAACCTCTCAGAATAATATTGTCTACAAGGCCATCACCTACGCTCGAATGGTTGCCGCCAACCTTGTTGATCCTTCCCCGACTGCACATGGCGGCACAGCTCCTAGTGATGGGCTAGACCATGATGCTCCGCGACCTAAAGGCGGAGTGACGTTCGAACAGCTTATTGAGTTCGATCACGACAAACCGCGACCGTTCAGCCTCCAGGAGTTCTACAACCACATTTTCTATTTGCAGGCAGCGCGTGTGCAGGGGGGCGTGCTTCAGAACGTTACACCTTCTGATTTCTCCACCAAATTTAAATCCATCTTGGACAAGCTCTCAGTTTTGCGGCGTGATCCACGGATTCGTTTCATGATGCGGGAGTGGAACAATCAGAGTCCTTCGCTTGAGCATATTATAGCCCAGTTGGTCGGTCAGATCCAAGACGAAGGGGGGGTCGATCAGGATATTCGGATTTTGGATATTTCTGGTCTTCCGAATGAAGTAGCCGGCCCTCTTGCTGCCATGCTGGCTCGCCTGTTGTTTCAGTACAAGGTTTACCAAACAACAGACGAAAGAAAGCGCGATCCGGTTGTCCTTGTTTGTGAAGAAGCTCACCGATACGTCCCCGACAGAGGCGAGGCTGAGTATGCAGCAGCTCAAACTGCCATCCGGAGGATAGCTCGAGAAGGGCGGAAATACGGTATTGGCCTGATGCTCGTTAGTCAGAGACCGGCCGACGTCGAAAGCACGGTGATCTCTCAGTGTGGGACGTGGCTTGTTCTGAGGCTTACGAATGCAGCGGATCAACAACATGTGTCTCGATTCTTGCCAGATGGCTTGTCCGGGATGACCAAGGCGTTGCCGAATCTCTCCCAGCAAGAGGCGATCTTTGTCGGTGAAGGTGCCTCGATGCCAGCGCGGGTTCGAATCCGTGATCTTACAGATGAACAACTTCCAAAGTCGGAAACTGCGAAGTTCGCTAAGGGCTGGACTCTTGATCGCCTAGCCGAGGTTGAAATTGCACTGGTCGCTAAGCGAATGGCCGGATAAGTCATGCGCTCCACGGAAAAGACATAAGCCTCCAAACTCCTTGATTTCGAAACCTTTGGTGTTATCCTGAAATCAAAGAGGAAGTCGGATATGCCGATTGAGGGCGAATTCGTGAGGCCGCCGAGTGCGTTGGTATCGCTAAGCGTCTCGTCGGCGGCGTTAGAGTTAAAATATCTCCTGTTTACCTTGATTGGAAATACCTTGACTACAAGCTCACCAAAAAGAAGTGTATTGCTTAAGCAAACTAAAAGGGCATCCGGATCAGATCATATACTTCTTGTTATTCAACAGATTCTAGGGAATCTTGAAAGTTAGCTCAGTAAGCCCCGGTAGCAGTCGCCGGCAATTTTTTTCATAAAGACCATGCTCTTCTGGCTTATTATCCGATCGGTTTTGCACCCTGGCGCCGCCTCGCTATGCGCTCGATGGCGTTCTTTTGCCATCTTGCCGCTTCCTGGGCGCACTTCACCTGCTTGTCGCCAGAAGCATCCCCATCCGGTCAATGTTGTACACCAGGTTGCGCAAACCGATCTTTGCTCGGGCTCGGGCTATGCCGATCGTGCGCAGCAGCAAATTCCCCGCTCGCTGCGCCTGCACGCCAAAAATATGCTCGACCCGCGAACGGATCTTGGATCTGGTCTTGTTGCCTTCCAGTTCTCTGGGCGTCAATGGACGATTGCGGCTCCCTTTGCGTTGGATGTGTTCGCGAAAACCGTCCTGCGCGAGCCGCTCCAGTCGTTCCGCCGAGCGGTAGGCCGAATCCGCCCAGACATCCTTGCTCGTGTTGTCGGCAAGGAGCTGCTCGAACACATTGCTGTCGTGCAGGGCCGCATCCGTCACTGCATAGCTTCGAATCAGTTTGTGCTTCACATCCACCGAGACGTGGTTCTTGTATCCGTAAAAAGACTTGCCGTTCTTCTTGGTCCAGCGGCGCATCCACATCTTTTCTTCGCCGCTTGTTCTCGGACCAGTCCTCAGGGATATCGCCCTCTTTTATCCGGGCGTTTTCCTCCCGGCTGTTCCGCTGCTTGGGCACACCCACGATGCTGGCATCCACGATCTGCCCTTTCATCGCCATGAAACCATTGGCTCGGAGATGCGCATCGAAGGTCGCAAACATCTCCTCCACGATACCGGCCTTGACGAGGTCTTCCCGAAAACGCCAGATGGTGGTGGCATCCGGGACTTTTTGGCTGATGTGCAGACCGAGAAAACGTCCGAAGGAGTGCCGGTCGAGGATCTGAAATTCGGTCGCGTCGTCCGACAGGTTGTACAGCGACTGCAGAATGAGAATTTTGAACAGCAAGATGACATCGTACCCCTTGGGACCAACATTGGATTGCCGGTTTTTGTCCCGAGCCTTTTCGAGCGCCGGACGAAACATCTCCCAGTTGACCGTCTCGTTGATCTTGGCAAGCGGGTCGCCGTTCTTGTCGATTTTGTGCAATCGGTCCTGCAGGTCAAAAAAGCCGGGCTGGATCATGGCTGGTCTCCATCGGGTTAGGTTGTCGGGCGGCCCCTTAAAACGATCGATACAGTAACATATTTACACAAAATCAACAACTTGATACTTAAATATGCCGCATGTTGCTGCATTTAATTTTCAAGAAACCCTCTAATGATATCAGGTTGATGAAAAAACACATATAACTGGTTTTGCGTTGTTAATATTTTGTGTGCTACTGAGAAACCTAATAATTCCTTGTTGAATAAGAGGAATTTCGTTACGGACTTCACCTATGTCTGAAATCTATTTCCAAAACATTGCGGCTCGCGGCGGGAGTGTAGAGAATGCCTTCGAAGAGCTATGTTGTCAGTTAGTTTCAAGAACACACCCGGCTGGGACAAAATTCGAAAGGTATCGCGGAGCCGGAGGCGACGGAGGCGTGGAGTGTAAGGTAGTCGATACGCATGGTTCCGTGACCGGATGGCAGACGAAATACGTTTTCACCATCGACGGCCTACTGAAGCAAGCCAACAAGTCTCTCCAAACAGCTCTATCTATTCACGCCGATCTCACCTGCTACGTGGTTTGTTTCCCTTTTGATCTTACTGGAAAGACCGCTCGCAAAGGGAAGAGTCAGACCGAAAAATTTGATAAGTGGGTTCGTGACGTGGAGGCCGATGCGAAGGTCCAAGGGAGGACGCTTACCATTGAGCGGTGGCCCGCTCACACGATTCAAGACCTGCTCCTTGCAAACGACCCTTCCGGCGGTATCCGCCACTACTTCTTCTCGAAGATGATTCTTCCCGATGAATGGTTCACGGACCATGTTGCCGCAGCAAAGCACACCGCAGGTCCACGTTACAATCGAGAAATCAGCATCGTAACTTCAATGTCTAGTTGGTTCTCATCTTTTGGAGAAAGTTCCAATTGCCATGCTCAGCTAGTGAAGCGCCTCGAAGCCTGTCGCAAGGAAACAGCGCGCATTGAGAAGCTCGTCAAGAATAATGGTGGTAATTCGATGCGGCCAGCATGGCCAGGAGCTACCTTTGAAAAGGCCTGCAAAGCTGTCGAGAAGGCTCAAAGCTTCTTCACGCGCGCAGAGGCGATCTGCACTGCACCTACCGAAAAAGGACTCGAGGAATTGAACGCCTCGCTCACTAGGCTCACTGATGGGCTAATCGAAATCCAGGACGAACTCGCAGCCGACCTGGAAGCAAAACATGGAGACGGCATCGCCGATTCAAAGCGATTTAGATCCTTCATGGCCGAATACATGGTTTCCTTCCCTGCTGCCAACTTCGATGCTGTACGCGATGCTCAGCAAGCTTGGCTCGCTGTTGCCGAATGGCTTTCGTCTCCTGCAGGCTTTCTTATTTTTCGACAGATCTTCCTCCTGAGCGGGATCGGCGGAGCGGGAAAAACTCACAGCTTATGCGACATCGCACAACAACGGCTGGCGGGCGGGGCCTACACGTGTATTGTCTTCGGGCATCAATTTAGTGGTGAACCCGATCCGTGGACTCGTTTTGCCGAGTCGCTCGGCGCCCCGCTCACACTTGGACGCGATGGCGTGCTCGACGCACTTAACGCGGCAGCCGAGTGTTCAGGCCACAAACTCTTAATATGTATAGATGCGGTGAATGAGACACAGCCGAGGAGCTATTGGTTCACTCGGTTTGCGGAGTTTGCGAGAGCTGTAATCTCCCGCCCAAACCTCAAACTTTGCGTCTCATGCCGGACGTCATTCCTGCCGGTCTGCCTTCCCAATAACATCGTGGTTGAAGCAGTCGAGCACAAGGGCTTCGTAGGAATGGAACGCGAAGCGTGCAACTCTTTCTTCTCTCATTATGGTTTAGAGCCACCACTCGGTCCGGTGCTGCAGCCTGAACTGGCAAATCCGCTTTACCTTAAGTTGGTTTGCGAGACATTACGGGCAAAGGGACTTAAGCAACTGCCAAAAGGATGGTTTGGCATCGCCCCGGTGATCCGCGCTTTTCTTTCTCACAAGGAAGAGCAGTTCGCAGTGGAAAACAGCGTATCCACAGGCGCAGCCATAGTTAGCGGCTCGTTGCGTGCCATTTCTGCTGCTATTGCAAAATCAGGGAACGTCACTCTCCGCTGGTCGGAAGCACAATCGATTATCGATGCGGTGAAGCCACAGGCAAAAGGTATCAATGTCCTCCAATGGCTTGTTACGGCAGACCTTCTTATCGAGGATGGTCCGTCAACGGATGCTCTCGGCGCGGAGAACGTCGTGCGACCAGCTTTCGAACGCTTTGGTGATTTTCTCGTCGCTTCGGAGATGCTCGAATCCGTCACGAGCACAAACATGAACCACGTCTTTCAGACTGGTGGTCACTATGCGCATATTCTTAACACGACGAAGGCCATCAAGGAAAATGCGGGGTTGCTTTCCGCCCTTTCCGTTCTCTTGCCGGAAAAAATACCTGGCACAGAGTTATCCGACCTAGTCTCAGACGATTCATTTCGGCACGAAATCGCCTCTATTGTAGTAAGCGCGCTTCCTTGGCGCACTGCGGAAACGTTCTGGCCGTCAACACAAGGCGTGTTACGAGCGCTGTTGAATAGCCGCGACGCGTACAAAGCAGTAGACGCAATGCTAGCGGTTTCTACGCAAGAATCGGAAATCGACGCCTATTGGCTCCATGATGTCATGGGGTGGCTACCATTTGCGAAGCGCGATGCTTTTTGGTGCGGGTATTTGAAGCTCGGCTACGAAAGGAATGGCTTAGTTCGTCGGATGATTGAGGCTGTAACGGACATTGACCTTGTGAAGTTGGACGTCGCAACTGCAGAGCGGTGGTGCATCATTCTTCTTTGGTTCACAGCAGCCGCTGACCGTCGGGTGAAAGATTCCGCTACGAGAGCCGCCACGACGATTCTCCGCTTTCATCTGGCACTTATCCCTAAGTTGGTCGACCTATTTTTTTCGACTGATGATGACGAGCTGCGAGAGCGTGTCTTACTTATTGCGTACGGGGTGTTAATTCTCACAAGAGATAAAGGACTGTTGAAGCAAATTGCCGAGAAATTGTTATCCGCTTACGGAGATCATCCGGAAGATTTCCAAAATGCTATGATTCGCGACCATATGCGGTGCATAGCGGAATTGGCGGCCCATTCGGGCTGTCTCGACAAGAAGTTCGACCCAACACTTCCAAATCACCGCAATTCGAAGACTCAATGTCCTAAGGCTCCAACCGAAGAAGATGCGAAAACGTGGGAGGACGATAAGGAAAGCGGCAATCGACTCCTCGTCCGAAGCTGCCTCGACGATGATTTTAACCATTATTCGATTAACTGCCTTGACGGGTGGAACCATGTGATGCCCAAACCGGCCATCGGAAGATGGATCGCGGAGAGAGTTTTAGACGATTTCGGATATCGCGGTTCTAATTGTAGTGGCTACGATGCCGCTGTGACTCACGAAACTGGGGGTGGGAGGGGGAAGCCGGCCTGGGCCGAGCGAATTGGGAAGAAATATCAGTGGGTTGCAATGTATCAGCTTGCATCGCGTCTTTATGATAGCGTGGAATGTGAGAAAAATCGGTACGAACGAACGACGGGTCGGCTCCCTCTCATTCTAAATGAAGAGCGTAAACTTGACCCTACGATTTCTCACACACAAAGGCCCGAACGGGAAACATCTGAATGTTGGTGGATCGGCGGAAACGTTGATTTGCCATCGACAGCGCACCTCGACTACGCCACATGGGTTGGTAGCAAAGATGACCTTCCGTCTTTTGAAGTACTGTTATCGCCCAAGATGAAAGGAGTTCAGAGATGGATTCCGCTAGTCTGTTATCCAACTTGGTCCGAGTATCGCAAAGACCGACCGTATGGTGAACCATACAGATCGACATGGATGCACATAATAGGCTATCTCGTTCCCGAAGCAAAATTTGAGAAGGCAGTAACAGCGCTCAATGGCAGGAATTTTTTCAACAGATGGATGCCCGAAGGAGCCCACTGGCTTTACGCATTTCTTGGGGAGTATCCTTGGGCTACGGTATGTAATGTTGAGACCGATGACTGGTTGGGTCTTAGAACTAAAGTTAAAGGCTCGTCACTCGAGTTTCTTCCGGTTGCCAACGAGGTATCCTGTGAGTGGGAATATGACGCCACACTACCGCAAAGCATTAATTTCTACGTTCCCGCTCGGGCATTTTTCAAAACAGGACCACTTTGGTGGAACGGTGAAGATGGATTCCAGACTCCAGAAAATAAAACGGTCTTTCGTGATCCCAGCGCATCGGAAGGCGGCCCACCCACTCTGTTGGCAGATCTGGATAACCTGCTGCCCAAGCTCGAAAAGCTAGGTTGCCGCCTTGTCTGGACGCTTCTTGGTGAAAAATATGTTTTGGGCGAGAAAGCTGAGGAAACGCCAAGTGTGACCTACTCGCAAACGGCATGGCTCAACAAGGATGGAACGATCAGTATTGGAGACCGCGTCTTTTTCGAGGACTATAGCAAGAATCAAGGATTAACAAAATAGCTCTGCCTCCCGCCAATGCACTACCTCGCGTTGCTGGTGGCTGGGGTAGAGTTAATATTACTCCTGTTCGCCTTGATTGGAACAATGTTGAACGAAGGAAGAAGGTGGTTTTACTCAGGCCCCAATAATCTTTTTCATGGGGGTTTTGAGTTGTAACAGCGTAGGATAACAAAATATTCGTGATGTTGTCCAGTTAGAAACTGGCTGCCAGATAACAGGCGCGGTGTCAGGATTATTTCAGACACCGTAGTTTTACCAAGAAAATTTAGGTCAACTTGGAAACGTGAATTTCAACTTATTTGGCCTTCACCGACCAGGTTCCCTCGCCCTTCTCCTTACCATCTGCTGCCCGCCACTTGCCCTGGCCGATGGTGGCATCGAGTTTTCCGGTGAAGGTGCCGGTGACCTCAGCGTAATCCTTGCCTCCCCGCACGGTGAGGTTGACACCGCCTTGGGTGTCGACAGTGCCTTCCAGTCGGCCGACCTCGAGATTTTCACAGATAACCCGGCCGGTTACCTTGCCACCACCTGCCGCCGAAGGAGTGACAGTGAGGTTGACCTCGGCAAAGCTGGTTAACTGCGGTGCCGAGAGCGAACCGCTGTATTTCCCGGCCAGGGTCATACCCTTGGCAGGTGGTTGTGGCGCTGTTGCCGGTGCGGGTGGGAGGGGCGGTACGGTTTGCGACACCGGTTTTGACATGGTCTGCCCGGTTGGGGGCGTTGTGGCCGTGGCAACCGGCTGATTCGTCTGGGAGCCAAGGGATTGCGGTCCCGGTGCGGTGGTCGGTTTGCCATGGATGACCTGCGGCAGAGACT
>Ga0074197_1003110_pt1 | contig 10477 bp, 11 predicted proteins | sample EPASupsiteSAE305_FD_64526 | JGI IMG/M metagenome (GOLD analysis project Ga0074197, IMG submission 64526) | Bioremediated contaminated groundwater microbial communities from EPA Superfund site, New Mexico - SAE3-05 reassembly with SPADES | ecosystem: Environmental > Aquatic > Deep subsurface >...
GAGAACTTTATCTTGTAAAAAGAGCTCATCCCCCGGTAGTGCGACACATCGTTTGACGTAGTGAAGCTGTGTATTGTTCGGATAGCGGAAAATAACGATATCACCACGTGCAGGTTCATCGCCATCAAGAATATGTCCGTCGGTTCCCGGAATGAGAGGGATTTCAAGAAACGGGATATGAGGGGTCGAAATCCCGTAGGCAAATTTTTTGGCAAACAGATGATCCCCCACCAAAAGAGAGTCTTTCATTGATCCGCTGGGGATACGAAACGCTTGTGCCACGAAGAAAATAATAAACAGAACAATGATAATCGTTCCTGTCCATGTATTGGAAAAACGGTAAGCGCTGTGCGCTGCAGTAAATATTTTTTTCTTCAAAATCAGTTCTCTTCTTGTGCGTGAATTTTGGCGGCTTTGAGGGTGTTGGAGAGGAGCATTGCAATCGTCATCGGTCCGACACCTCCCGGAACCGGTGTGATGTAGGATGTTTTAGGGGCGACGGTATCGTAATCAACATCACCGACGAGGCGGCCATCCGGGGCTCGGTTGATTCCGATATCGATAACGATAGCCTCAGGGCGCACCATATCTTCTTTAATCAGGTTGATAACACCTGCTCCTACGAGAATAACGTCAGCAGAGAGGGTATGCTTTTTCAAATCATCGGTAAAGATATGACAGATTTCAACCGTTGCATTGGCGTTTAGTAAAAGTGCCGCCATCGGTTTTCCGACGATGTTCGATGCACCGACGACGCAGCAGTTTTTGCCCTTTGGATCGATGTGGTATTCTGCCAAAAGCTCCATTACCCCTAGCGGTGTGCAGGGGACAAAACCGTCCAACCCTGTTGCAAGACGACCGACATTATAGGGGTGGAATCCGTCGACGTCTTTGGTCGGGGCGACTACTTCGAGGATTTTTGTGGTATCGATATGTTTTGGAAGGGGAAGTTGGATCAAAATTCCGTCAATATTGGGATTTAGATTCATCATTTCGATGGTTTTGACGATTGCATCTTGGGAAATGTCATCGGGCATTTCGTGGGTAACCGAATAAAATCCGGCACGGTCACAGGCTTTTTTCTTCATACCGACGTACGCTTGGCTCGCAGGATCATGACCGACCAAAATCACCGCTAAACCGGGAACTCTGCCTGTTTTAACTTTAAGTTCTTTGGCTCCGAGAGAGACTTTTTCTTCGATTTTCTGTGCGAGTGCTTTACCGTCGAGAATTTGCATTTAATCACCGTCAAATTGTTTTTAGGTATGATAGCGATAAAAGACTAATAAACGGTTAAAGGGATCAGGTGCGCGGGGTTATTCTATTATTTTTGGCATTCACATTCTCTCATGCTGAATCGTTTATTACGAAAGAGGAGTATGCTGCCGGGCTTTATCATAATCCCAGAGGGGTAGGGTGCCATTTGTGTCACGGAGAAAAGGGAGAGGGGAAACTGATCGCCCGCTATCGTGACAAAGGTGAAAATAAAATTTTTGCCGGCAAACCGATTCATAAACTCTCGTTTCGTGAGTTTTATGACAAAGTAAACAGCCGTATCGTCGGGATGCCCCGTTATTATCTCACGGATACTGAGATACAGACACTCTATTATTATCTCCATCGTGAGGAGTTTAAACGTGCCGCTCAACAACCCCGAAAATCTCAATAACCTTGTTGATTCAGAAGATATAACAGCCCTTAGAGCACTTGCAATTCCAGTCAAAAGAGAGCTGAACCGCTCCTTGTCGTTTCGATCCGCCATGATGGTTTCTACCCATAATATCAAACATCTTGCCAAAATTCCGGGCCTCGTGAGTGAGTGTTTAATGCTGAATCTTGAAGACGGTGTCAGCAGTGAACAAAAACCGTATGCATTAGCATTGTGTGCCATGGTGTTGGCCTCCAATCCCCAAAGCGATAAAAAGCTCATCGTTCGGGTTAATCCTCTGGATGAAGGGGGTGCTGAGGAGATATTGTTTCTCAACCCTTTTATGCCCGATGCGATCCGTGTCCCGAAAATACGGAGTGTAGCCGATGTGAAAAGGGTTTTAACGTTGGTGGATGAAGAGATTGAAATTCATCTCTCCATCGAAACCAAAGAGGCGTGGCTGGCATTAGCGGATCTCAATATTGATTCACGGATAAAAGCCTATTATTTAGGGATTTTGGATCTCTTTGCCGATTTGGGTCTCTCTCAGAGCCTTCTTACCCCTGACAACCCTACGGTTCACTATCTATTGTCCCATTTTTTGATAACGTGCCGAGCCTGTGAGATTAAACCGGTCTCTTTTGTCTATCAAGATTACAAAAACAGTGACGGATTGCGCAATTGGCTGGAGTTGGAAAAAATGATGGGATTTGATGCCAAGGGGTGTATTTCTCCTGCCCAAGTTACTCTTATTCATGAAGTTTTAGGGCACAGCGAAGCAGAGATAGCACGATGCCGTGAGATCGTTAGAGTGTTTGAAGAGCACTCTGCGCAGGGGATCAGCGGATTTGTCGATGAGCGGTACGGATTTATCGACGAGCCGATTTATAAGGGTGCGTTGGCGGTTTTAGCGCAACTTTGATCTTTTTATTGTCATTCCGTGCTACGACACGGAATCTAGCTTTTCATTTTGTCATTTACTCTCACACTTTTTCATAATTTTTGTATAATAAGAGTTATTTAGTAATTTGATATGAAAGTAACTTTTGTATGATAAGTCTCAGTGAAATTCGAACAACACCCTAAAAGTTTAAAATGAGTGAGAATAAAAAAATGAATAGAAAAATATTGATTCAAATTTCAGATGTGATGCATAAATCATGGCAATTTGATAATTTAGAAGTACTCAAATCATTTTTAAGGAACGAAAAACTTTTTTGGGCTAAGAGTAAAGAAGGAATTAGTAATCCTCATAATTTGTTTACACAAAATAACAATTTAGAAATTACTTTGCACACGATAGAGAATTGGTCGGAGAAAATTTCAAATTGGACTGATCAAGAATTTCAACATGAGATAAATAGTTTAAATCAAAACTATTTGAGACAATTTTCAACTCATTGGCTATGGAGTGGGCATGCTTTTGTTCCTACATGGGTTGAAACATACAGATTGTCCAATGAAATAGGTGCAGGTTTTCTTGAATTCATAAAAGATAAGCAAATGCGTAATCTTCAAAATCTTAACTTCTTTAAAGGTTATATGCTTGCATATGAATTTGAAATGCAAGATGAAACCACCCTTACAAAAAGACGTACAGCTGAAAGAACATCTTTTAATCAATTACGTAATCGTTTAGATGAAACAACAAATAAATTGATTCAAGAAGTTGATGAGTTTAAAAGTTCATATTTCGAATGGCATAAAGTTACCAATGAAACAATCACAAATCAGATAGAAATGCAAGCTGATGCTTTTGAAATGACTCAGACAAGTAAAGAAAATGAATTTATAAATTTGATGAATGAATCGAAAGAGAAAATAAAAGAATTAGAAAATACATATCATGAAAAATTGAGATTAGAAAAGCCAGCACAATATTGGAATACTAAAGCATCAGAGTATAAGTTGCACGCAGATAAATGGTCAAAAGGGCTTGCGGGTTTACTTGTAGGCGGCATAGTCCTTTTTGCAATATTGTTTTATTTTTGGTCGATTAGATTTGAATTTGGTATGGAATTAAAAAGTATGCAAGGTGCAATATTGTTTGTGACATTAATAACCATATATGCTATTGCAGTTCAAGCGGTTTCAAAAATGGTTTTTAGTTCATATCATCTTCAGCGTGATGCTGAGGAAAGAGAACAACTTGCATATGTCTATCTTGCTCTAACAAATGAACAAAATCATATTGATGAAGAGAGCCGAAAAATCGTTTTACAATCACTTTTTAGTCGTGCAGATACTGGATTACTAAAAGATTCAAGCCCAACCATGCCGGGTGTTGGAATTACTGAATTATTTAAAAATGTTAAATAATTTTTCACTCTGCCATATTTTCTCCCATTTTTCGAGCGACGGGGTACAATGAAGAAAACCATCAAAGGTGACCTATGAAAAAAGAGATCATAGCAACGTTACAGAGTGAGTTTAACGCTATCGGCAATATATTAGACGATGGACGAACCGAATACTGGTATGCACGGGATTTGCAAAAGTCTCTCGGTTACGATCGTTGGGAAAATTTTGCGAATGTTATCAATAAAGCAAAAATAGCCTGTGAAAATTCTAGTATTGATATATCAGACCATTTTCGTGACGTCACGAAAATGGTCACTATCGGCTCAAATGCACCAAGAAACATCGAAGATATAATGCTCACACGCTATGCGTGTTATCTCATCGCCCAAAACGGTGATAGCAGAAAAGAGCAAATCGCTTTTGCACAAACCTATTTTGCGATCCAAACACGTAAACAAGAGATTTTAGAACAACGCCTAGAGTTGGAAGATCGTTTGCAAGCACGCGCAAAACTTCGTGAGTCAGAAACCGAACTCTCAAAAAATATCTATGAACGGGGTGTGGATGATAAAGGGTTTGCTCGAATTCGTTCTAAAGGAGATAGTGCGCTGTTTGGAGGATACGCAACACAGGCGATGAAAGATAAACTCGAAGTACCCGATAACCGATCATTAGCGGATTTTCTTCCGACGATTACCATCACAGCGAAAAATCTTGCGACCGAAATCACCAATCATAATGTCAAGCAAAATGATCTCTATGGTGAAAATGCCATTACCAATGAGCATATTCAAAATAATGAAAGTATACGAGGATTATTGGTGGAACGTGGGATTAAACCCGAAGAATTACCGAGAGCGGAAGATTTGAAAAAACTCGAACGTAAAGTCAAATCCGATGAGAAAAAACTGATCAAAGAGAGTGCACTTCCCAAAGAGAAGAAGTGAGCGACTACAATGAAGAGCGATTCTAACTGTGGTGAATTCGCCATAGTTGAAGATAGTTCAGAAAAGAATTATAAAACTACATGGGGACAATTTGTCCCTAGGCACTGTAGGAATAGCGTGAATGACAAAACCTTTGTTACCTCCGAAAAGAAAGCATGACGTATTGTTATTTGATAATAATATAAACCCGAATACGGACGTGCGTCGGTTGGTCGGGTTTCGGATATTTGGGATGGGCGAGGTTGATGGTTTGGAGCGTTAGCTCATCGAGCGGTGTACCAATACGATTTTTTTCCAATGAAAGATCACTGATGCTTCCATCAGGGTTGAGGATGAACTCGACCACGTTATTATCCATCGGATCGACATCATCGGGGCGTTCACGCAGTAATCGTGTACCGACCATCTCATTGATTTTACGTATTTTTTGGAGATTATCGATGATATAGTGCTGTTCACCTGCACTCAGGGCGAAAAATTCATCACCGTAGTGGTGGAGGACAGAGAATGGAAGGCTCTCTCGGTCCGCTTCGGTTATATGTTTCAGTGAAATTTGGGATGAAGGTTCTTGCAGTTTTATAGGTGTAGTTGAAGCGCTCAGAGCCTTGGATGGTTCAGATTCGGTGATTTGTGTGGGTGATTGGCTCGCTGAGGGGATCGTATCCATAATTTCAGTCTCTTCACTGAGGGTGATACCAAAGCGCTTTTCTTTGTAAAATGGTTTTTGATCGGATATCTCTTCGTACAATACCAAAAACCAAAACAACCCCAATAACAGCGTATGAATAAAGATTGCAATGAAAAGCGCTAACAAAAATCGGTTTGCTTTCATACGTTGATTATAACCACTGAAGTTCCGATGTTATTAAAAACTTCACATTAGAAGAGAGATTTAATACCCTGTAAGATTGTAAAAAACACGGTAGCGAATCAGTGTTTTTTGTTGCGGTTTTGGATATTGGCCGTAGGCCAGTTCGATCACCTCTTTGGTTGTATCATCCAAAATGGAGAGTTGGCTGTTTTTGAGATAATGTATGTCAGAAATACTTCCATTGGGGTGGAGATAAAATTCGATCATATTGGTATCGTTTATGCGAATATTATCAGGAATACGAGATCGGCCGTAACGATCTAAGACTCCTTGGGTGATACGGCGCATCACTTCTTGGTTATCAAGGATATAGCGTTGTTCCCCTTCGGAGAGTTCATTAAATTTATCACCGTAGAGGCGTTGGATACTATCACTGATTTTGGTAAAACTCTTTGGGCGCTCTTGGGCTGATGAATCGGCTTTGGAGAGGATGTCGTACAGCCCTTGCTCTTTTTTTGGCTGCCGCTGAATTTCGGCAACCGGTTTGGCCACGTGCCGCTCGAATGCTTTTTTAGGCTCTACAATCGGTTCTGGAATCGGAGGTATTGGTTTGGTGGCAGGTGTTACCGGAGGTGTCGGCTTGATGGTTTGCGGCTTCGGTATGGGTTGGGTGTTTTTGATAAGCTGTTCACCGCGCGGGATGGGAAGGGTAGGGGAAATTTTAGGAATATCGTTTTTGACAATGGCTTCGGGTCTGTTGTTCGGCATCTCTTTGAGTGAGAGTCTAAAACGTTCCTCTTTAGGCTCTGGAGGCTTCGTTTCGGGCGGGATAGAAGGTTTCAATTGATTCATCATCATAAGTAACAATATGATAATAAGGTGCACCAGTAAAGCGATTAACAGTGCATAAAAAGAAAAAGATTGGGTTCGCTTCATAGTCTCAAAAAGTATTTAGATAAGGCACGAAGTGCACAATGAGGGAAATTGTACCTCGTATTAGCTAATGAAATGGAAAAGGCTAAGGAATACGTGACGGTTATTTACTTCTTGCAATAGTTGTTAAACAATTTGTGCTATGATATTTGAAGATGAAAGTGGAGAAAATAGATGCGGCGTATTGTCTATATTATACTTTTTGCCATTGTTGTTTTGATTTTTAAAGCATTTTTTTTGGATGATTATTTAAAAGAGCGTGCCAGTGAAAATAACGAAACAGCGCCGGTAGAAGAGGTCAAAACCGAAGAAACAATCAAAGATAAGCCCACAGTCACTAAGAGTGTTAAAGAGAAAAAAGTACAACATTCAAACAAAAATGAGGGTATGCCAATCGATCAGCTCGGTGATAGCATCGCTGAAAAACTGGACGATAAACTATAAGTTATTTTTGCCGAGAGAGAATTACTCCGCTAAGAACAATTAACACTCCCCCTCCAATCACCATTGGTGTCGGGAAGAGATCTCCCAACATCACTCCGAACAACGTGGCAAAAAGTACCACTGAATAGCTCACCGTACTAATAATCCCTGCTTTAGCGTAAAAATAGGCACGGGTCATGTAAATTTGCCCGTAAGCGGCAGCAACTCCCATCAATGCAATCCAAATCCAGTCATAGCCGGAAGGCTCAACAAACGGGGTTAGGGCAAAGGCGAAAAATTCTGACGTTATGTATTGCGCGGTAAACATCAAAAATACGGGGATAAGCACTCCCGATAGCATAAAAGAGAGGACAACGGTTCGTTCGTCATAGTAGGCTTTGAGGCTTCGGACACTGGTGTAAGCCAACGCCGAGAGAAAGCCGGTCAATATCCCCATAACATGAAGATACCCCAGATTCATTCCGCTGAGCATCGCTACACCGGCAAAACCTATGAATATAGCGAAAATAGCACCGGATTGAAGTTTTTCTCTAAGGAGTAAAAAGGCGAGTAAAGCGGTAAAAATCGGTTCGGTTTTCGCGTAAACGATAGCATTGGAGAGGGTAGTAGCGCTGATGGTATAAAAAAAGGTAAGGAGGGCTATGGTTCCGATAACACCGCGAAAAATAAGGGTGAAGGGTTTTCCGCCGATATTTCGGATGGGTTTGTTCAGGCTGAAAAAGGCTATAACGATCAATCCGATCGCATTACGCCAAAAGGTCACTTCGACCGAGCCCATCGAACCCGATAGAAGTTTTGCGAATAACATCGTAAGGGCAAATAAAAAAGAGGCCATCAACATATAAACTATGCCTCGGCGTGTATCGCTCAGGTGTGAAATCATGATGCGATTATAGTCTATGCTCCCTTTTTATGTCGATACATTGATTTATCTGCGGCCTCCACAACGTGGAGGACATCTGCACCACGGGTAAAGGGTGCCATTCCGTAGGCAAAACTGACTTTAAACGATTTATCCTCAACCTTGAAATGGATTTTTTCAAAATAGCGGAGAATATTTTCGATTTTTGCTTTAATAGCAGAGGTGGAAACTTTAGCATCAAAAACGACGATAAACTCATCTCCTCCATAGCGTACTACCCGTCCTCCGCTCTCTTTGAGTTTTGCTGTAACATGGATGAGCACTTTATCGCCGACGAGATGACCGTAGGTGTCATTGATCTCTTTAAATTTATTCAAATCAATCATCACGATTGTACCGCTGTCACGTAATGAGAGTTTATCCTGAGTCAAGATGGTGTCGTCGAACCATTTTCGATTATAACTTTTGGTCAGACCATCTTCGTAAACGATTTTTTGGAGTTCTTGGATCTCTTGTTGGAGTTGTTTGGTTTTCTCTAAAATGGAGGTTAAAAGCGATTTGTCTTCAGTCTCTATGGCTGTGATAGCGTGGTCGGCACATTCAGAGAGGGTGATAATGTGACGAACGATTTTTTCATCAAGCATCTCATAGGTTAACAGCTCATCCGGTTTGAGATGAATATCACGAGATTGTGAGGCTTCGTAGTAGAGTTTCCCATACTGAGCCGGAAATACAATGGGTACGTTATGAATAGCTTGTTTGACTTGATTCGTGATTTCAATGTGCTCTTGATGTAAATCAGCCATATTTTTCCATTTTAATATCAATTATAGTTAATGATTATACTTTTTACTCCCTGCCAGTATACTGAATTTTAGGATAATAATCACAATAAATTCAATCTCAGTAACAGCAGGCAGAACACGTTTTTGAAAGATTGTCTTTTAAGGTAAAAACAATTTTTCAATTGCTGTTATGGACAATGGTTTATGAAAATAGAACCCTTGTACGGAATCGACTCCATTTGTTTGTAGAAACTCAAGTTCTTCATAGGTTTCTACCCCTTCTGCAAGGACTTCCATCCCAAGTCCTTTTGCCAGAGCGATAATGGTTTTGACAATGGTTTGGTTTTTGGGTTCTGAGGTGATATTGCGAATAAACGAGATATCGATTTTAAGTTTGTCGATGGGAAGATGTTTGAGATAGGAGAGGGAGGAATATCCGGTTCCGAAATCATCGATAGAGATGTAAAATCCTTTGGATTTCAGGATTTCCAGTAATACGATCATCTTTTCAGGATTTTCGAGGATTGAACTTTCGGTAATTTCGAGTTCAATCCATGCGGGGTTACAGTGTGTCTCCATAATAATACGCTCCAGTGTCGCTAAGAAGTTCACATGCGTAAGCTGCCGTGCTGAGATATTGATCGCAATACGTCCTTGTAACAGATTGGCTTCTGACCATTTATGCGCAATTTGACACCCTTGATAGAGGACAAAATCACCGATCTCTTGTATCAAACCTGTCTCTTCGGCAATCGGAATAAAGATAGCCGGCGAAATACTTCCATCGGGGGTAAACCAACGAATAAGTGCTTCAACACCGATGATTTTAGAAGTATGAATATCGACTTGGGGTTGAAAGTAGAGCGCTAAGGCATCGTTGGAGAGCGCTTTTCTGAGACTGGTAGCGATTGTTGTACGGTACAGGGCACTTTCGGTCAGATGGGTACTGTAAAAACTAAAGGTATTTTTTCCCATTTTTTTGGCGTTGTACATTGCAGCATCGGCACGCTGCAGTAACTCTTCGGTTGTTTCTGCATCGGCTGGATACATCGCAATACCGACACTGGCAGTGATGTAAATATCAGTTGATTCGATGTGGAAAGGATTGTTGAGGATGGAAACCAGTTGATCCATGGTGGATTGAATAAGATTATGATCTTTTTGACACCCTAAAACAATGACAAACTCATCTCCTCCGGTACGGACGATAAAAGTTTTTGGCGGGAAAATATCTTGGAGAAGGGTTGCAAAATGGACGAGGAGTGTATCTCCAAATCGATGTCCGTAGGAGTCGTTTACCTCTTTAAATCCATCGAGATCGAGGAAAAAGAGGGCAAACGGGTGATCTTCCATCCCATCGGTTTTGATTTTTAGCGTCTCAATAAGGCTTAAACGGTTTGGTAATCCGGTTAGTGGATCGTGATGGGCTAATGCATCCAGATGTTCTTTGGCTTCTATAAGATTTTGCTGATGGATTTTACGTTCGGTAATATCACGTGATGAGGCATAAATGTAGGGTTTGTTATTGAGCATGATCCCTTTTGCATTGATCTCTACGTCGATTTGCGTTCCATCTTTTCGGGTATGGCGCGTTTCAAAGGTAATACGTTCTTGTGTGAGGTTATGCATCATCTCGTGGATTATTGCGGGATCGAAATAATGATCCCAGTCATATACACTCAGCTTCTCGGTTTCTTGTCGCGTATACCCCAGCATAAAGGCAAACGAATCGCTGACAAGGTGGAG
>Ga0074197_1003118_pt1 | contig 10452 bp, 7 predicted proteins | sample EPASupsiteSAE305_FD_64526 | JGI IMG/M metagenome (GOLD analysis project Ga0074197, IMG submission 64526) | Bioremediated contaminated groundwater microbial communities from EPA Superfund site, New Mexico - SAE3-05 reassembly with SPADES | ecosystem: Environmental > Aquatic > Deep subsurface >...
TGCCTGCCGACCCTGCACTGACTCCGATGCAAAACTCGCAAAAGTATTACAAGGAATATAAAAAATCATATACCGCTGAAAAGATGCTAAAAGAGCTTATAAAAAGTGGTGCAGAAGAACTAATATATATTGAAAGCGTTTTGTACTCACTAACCAGAGCTGACAGCGAGCGTGAACTCTCCGAAATTAGGCAGGAACTTTTTGAGGGTGGATATGTCCGCTTGAAAAAGCAGGGAAAGTTAAAACAGCCCGCTCCTCTACCCCCAATTTGCTTTTATTCCAGTGATGGATTTAAAATTCTGGTGGGCCGCAACAATGTTCAAAATGACAAGCTTTCATTAAAATCTGCTGAAAAAAGTGACATATGGCTACACACAAAGGATTTTCCAGGTGCTCATGTTATAATTATCGGTGACCAAAAGCTAATAAGTGACACCGCTATAAACGAAGCGTCAATCATAGCCGCTGTTTTCAGTAAGGCAAGTAATTCGTCACAAGTGCCTGTTGACTACACTCAGGTAAAAAATCTTAAAAAGCCAAATGGTGCAAAACCAGGCAAAGTTATTTACCATGTATATAACACACTGTATGTAACACCCGATGCGGCTCTTGCAGAAAAGTTAAAAGATAAATAATAAACACTACTTATTTGTTGTTTTTTTGCTAATACAAAATTTATTAGACCATGCAAAACACCATAAGACAAAGCCCATAGTTTTGCACTTGTAATTATTTGTTGACAGTTTAAAAAGACCTGCTCGAATGAACAGGTCTTTTTATATTAATCATATTTATCTTGACAATCCAAGGTATGGTGCTGGGTTTACTTGGTTACCGTTTATTCTTACTTCAAAGTGGAGATGAGGCCCAGTAGAGTTACCCGTGCTACCTACTCTTGCTATTGCATCACCTGCGTTGACATATTGACCAACACTTACCGAAAGCGAGCCATTTAAGCAGTGAGCATAAAGTGTAGACATTCCTCCACCATTATCAATAATAACTCTGTTGCCATAAGGGCCACCCCAGCCTGACGCTACTACTCTTCCACTTGCAGCAGCAACAACAATGTGTCCGCTTGCACTTGGGCCTGAAAGATCAATACCTCTATGGAAGCCACCGTTTCTTGGTCCATAAGGTGAGTTAACTCTGTAAAGTCCAATAATTGGCCAAACAAGTTTCCCAGATGTTGGAGTTACTGTGTAACTTCCACTACCTGAACTTTTTGAGATACTTGTTGACTTTATTCCAACATCTACAAGCTCATCAACAGGTTCCCTTACAGTTACTCTATTTATTTCCTCACAAGCCACTCTTATACCATCAACATATGTTACAAGCTGTGTAACCTGTGATGTTCCTGCAGAGCCCTTTCTTTTAACCTTTGTGGTTCCCTTAAACAAGCTTGAATTATCTGTCTTGATTGTCTGATATGGCATATCTTGATTTACAACCTCAGTCTTTACAACCTTAATACGCAGATAATTAACCTCATTTGAAACAAGGATCTGGTCTCCGATTTTAATAGTTTCAGTAACATTAGGATTTATTGCAAAAAGTTCTGAGGTTTTAATTCCATTTGCATTAGCGATTTGTGAAACTGTGTCGCCAGATTTAACTGTATAATATACTGCCTCTGCCTTTTTACCCTTTAATTTTTCAAGCAACTTTTGTGTATCCCAAATCGTTTCTTTATTATCCGGATAAAGTCCTTGAATATATTTTACATCTTCAACGAAACCAACAACATCGTTTTCATCAGATTTCTGATAATCATCAAGCATGCTGTTAAACAGTTGCATTGCGTCCATTTCATTTTTTATAGCACAAATAAACTGACCGTCAATATATATTCCGCACGCAGCTGTTATTTCATTATTTGTATTTTCAACTATTCTGTCGCTAATTGTCTGTGCATCTGTAAGCTCGTTTGGCTTAACAAGTGCAATTGAATAAATAGGTGTTCCAAGTACTTGTTGTGCTGTTTCTGTTGTGGTTTCTAGTCTTTCCTCAACAAGTTCCTGTGCAGTAAGGTATACAGATTCATCTGAAATATACCCAAGCTTTTGACCATTAGTTTCAACCTTAAGAGCAAATGTTACACCTTTCCAATAGCTTATAGTTGTGATAAGAACGATTGCAGCAGCTACTGGAATTACAATGTTAGATATACTCTTAAACATTGCAGGGTGCCTTTCAAATGCTTTTTTTACATAATGAATAAATATGCTACCTATAGATTGAGGAGACTCTTTAAAAGCTTTACGGATATTTTTTCGTGCTGACTTTACCTCTGTTCTAAAGTATGACCATTCCTGTGCAAACACACGCACAGAATCTATAAACATCTTGTCCAGCCATGCCCATAATTTTTTAATCAAAGTCCACAGTTTGCCTAAAGGCAACATAATAAAAAACGCAAAAAACGAGAAGAATCCAGAAACACCTTTACCAACTGTTTGACCAATTGAGCTTATATACTCATAATAGTCGAACTTCTCAGCCTGCTCTTCTTGTGAATTTTCAGGCAAAACCTCTTGCGGTTCTAACTTTTCCTCTTCCAAGGGTTCTATATTTTCTGTTTGCTCTTTATCCTGCAATATTTGACTTTCAGCCTGCTCTTCATTAATATCCTGCTGTGTAGTATATTTAAAAAATTGTTCTATATAATCCTGTGTCAATTGTGGCATAGGAATATCTTCTGTCTGTTCGGTCTGCTCATTGAACTGCTGTGCACTATTTTGCTCCAACTGCTCTAGCTGTGATTTCTCTGAACCAAGCTTATCTTGCTTTGACAATGTAGCAAACACCTCCTTAATAATTATTACAAATGATTTCACAAAAGTTACAATTTGTAATAATTATACCCTTTTTATCTACATAATTCAAGTTTTTATACAGATTTCGTCGTTGTGCATAAAAAACTTACAATTACTGTGAATATTTAAGCAACTCAACATCCCAATACTTCAAAATATTTGCCATTTTTGTTGCTTCTTCTTTTGCTGTTTCAAGGTCATGGTCTCTATAATTTCCACATTCTTCCTCTGATGCTCCAGGAATTTCACCCTCATACCCTGACGCAAATGCAAAAGCAGATTTTACAAGTTCTATTGCATTTTTATGCTCCAAATTTCTTGTTAACAAATAAAAACCCGTTCTGCAACCCATTGGTCCAAAATATATAATATTTTCCTTATACTGCGAATTCCTAACATACGTGGCAATAAGATGTTCAACCGTGTGGATTGCACCGTTTTGCATAACCTCTTCCTCATTTGGTCGTCTTGTTCTTAAATCATATGTCGTTATATCGCCATCCTGCCTTGATATATACATGCCGCAGGAAAGTTTTTTGTGATTTATTTCAAAGCTTGCTATTCTGTCCAATTTGTTTTCCTCCTAAAAATTAAATATCAGATGTAGTGGCAAACAGATCTTCAACCGCCCTCTTTAGACCTGCATTCTGCTCACTTTCCAATGTACTATCGTTTTTCAAAATTTCTCTTGCCAAATTACCTGTTTCGTGAAGAACTTCAACATCCTCCATCATATCTGCTATTTTAAGTTCTGGCAATCCGTGCTGTTTTGCTCCAAAAAAGTCACCAGGACCACGAAGCTTTAAATCTTCATCTGCTATTTTAAAGCCGTCGGAAGTTTTGCACAAAACCGAAAGACGCTGGTTTGTTTCCTGCCCCTGTGCATCTGAAATTAAAATACATGTAGATTTATATTGACCTCTGCCAACTCTGCCACGAAGCTGATGCAGCTGAGAAAGTCCAAACCGCTCTGCATTCTCAATCAGCATTATTACTGAATTAGGTACATCTACACCCACTTCAACAACAACAGTTGAAACAAGCAACTGAATTTCGCCGTTTGCAAAGGCTTTCATAGCCTCTTCCTTTTCACTTGGTTTCATCTGCCCGTGCAAAAGACCTACCTTGTAATTCTTGAACTCTTTTTTAGAAATTTTTTGTGCATACTCCTGTGCAGAGGCAAGATTAGTTTCGCTTTCCTCAACAAGCGGACAAATAATGTACCCTTGCCTGCCTTCGTCCAAATGTTTCTTTATATAGTTGTATACACGCTGACGAAGTTCACCTGTAACCTTATATGTTTCTATTGGTTGCCTGCCCTTTGGCAGTTCATTAATAATTGATATGTCTAAATCGCCATAAATGGCAAGAGCAAGCGTGCGTGGAATAGGTGTTGCAGACATTACAAGGGTGTTTGGATTATCTCCCTTGTCCGCAAGTGTTGCACGCTGTGAAACACCAAAACGGTGTTGTTCATCTGTTATTACAAGCCCAAGCCTGCTAAACTCTACATCGTTTTGAATAAGAGCGTGAGTTCCTATTATCACATTAGCTTGTCCGCTTTTTATACGCTCTTTTATTTCTTTTTTCTTTGACGATGTTGTTGAACCTGTAAGAAGCTCCAAGCTTATATTCGTATTTTCAAGAAAGTTTGACATTGTTTCAAAATGCTGTTTTGCCAAAATTTCTGTAGGTGCCATAATTGCTGTTTGCATACCATTCTTTGCTGTTGTGTAAGCAACTGCCGCCGCAACCGCAGTTTTTCCGCAACCAACATCACCCTGAACCAATCTACTCATTGGTTCATCCTTTTTCATATCTTCTATCGCATCATTCACTGAGTTCTTTTGGGCATCCGTTGGCTCAAATGGCAGATGGCTATAAAATTCCTGTGTAAAGTCTTGTGTGATTACTGCTGTTGTTTTGCTCCTGTTTCTGCCCTTTAACTGCAGCAGTCCAAGCTGGAGTAATAAAAGCTCTTCAAAGATTAATCTTTCCTTTGCCTTTGCAAGACTTTCTAAATCAGTTGGAAAATGAATTTGTGACAATGCCTGTTTAAGAGAATACAGATAATACTTCTCCCTGATATATTGTGGCAAGTTATCCAAAAGTGCCGAACCGTAAATACGTAGTGCATTACCAACGCAGGTTTCAATATATTTTGAAGTCATACCTTGAGTTTTTCTGTATATGGGTCTTATTCTTTCTCCGCCATGAACGGTTTCAATTTCTGGAGAATGCATTGTCCTTCTTCCTCTGTCCTCATCCACCTTGCCAAAAAATAAGTATTCGCTACCCTCTTTTAATTTTTGAGCAGCGTATTTATTGTTGAATATTAATATTTGCATAAGCCCTGTGCCGTCTGTTACCAAAGTTTCAAAAAGCGTTATCCCACTCTTTGCCTTACGACTTGTTGGGTTATATGTAACCGTTGCTTTTATACAACACTTTTGGTCAAAGGGAGCATCATTAATATTAACTATATTGCTCCAATCCTCATATGCACGAGGATAAAAATGCAACAAGGCGTCAACTGAATAAACGCCGAGCTTGTCAAACTGCTCCGCACGCTTTTCACCAACGCCTTTTAAAAATTTTATTTGTGTATTTTCAAACACGGCATTCACCTTACTCTATTGAAATTATAAAGTGATATACAGGTTGACCGCCTTCAATTGCCGACACCTCTAATGAAGGATACTTGTCTGAAAGCATTTTGCAAAGTTGGACAGCCTGCTCCTCTGTTGTATCGTTACCATATAATATTGTTATAACGCTTACATGCTTCTTCACCATACGTCTGGTTGCTTTATATGCAGTGCGGACAATATCATCATCAACTATGGTGATTTTGCCCTCCTCCATACCAAGAATTTGACCTTGCTTAATCTGTTGACCGTTTACAACACTATCTCTCGCAGCAAAAGTTACAGAAACTGTTGAAACCTCTTCAATAGCCTTTGCCATTGTCAAATGATTCTGTCTAACTTCAGCATCGGGGTCAAAGCGAAGCATAGCAGAGATACCCTGTGGTATAGTCTTTGTTTGAAGAACTATAACCTCTCTATCAGCAAGAGGAATAACCTGCTCTGCCGCCATAATTATGTTCTTATTGTTAGGCAAAACGAAAACAGTCTTTGCAGGTGTTGCCATTACTGCCTTTAATATGTCTTCTGTACTTGGATTCATTGTTTGGCCGCCACTAACAACAACATCAACGCCAATTTCTGAAAACAACTGAGCTATACCATCTCCTGCTGCAACAGCAACAAATCCGTACTCGTTCTCTGGCTCAGCTCTCGGAAACTGTGGCTCTGCAGGGACTTGTGAATCTGACGCCGCACCCCAAGACGCATTAACGTGCTGTTGACGCATATTTTCAATCTTTATATTAACGAGAGAACCAAATTTAAGTCCCTCCTGAATCGCATTACCCGGATCATTTGAATGAACGTGAACTTTTATAATACTCTCATCATCAACAACTACAACGCAGTCTCCAATAGATTCAAGATAAGCACGAAGGCTCATAGGCTCTGTTTGAACACGGCTGTCTCTATTAACTATAAACTCTGTACAATAACCAAACTTAATATCTGCATCAGCATTTGCAACTGCATCTTTACGAACAGGCTCTGAAACAGGAATTGCACCTTCGTCAAGACAAGAAATAATAACAGAGTCTTCAAAAAAGCTCTTCATGCCATCAAATATAAATACAAGACCTTGTCCGCCCGCATCAACGACACCTGCTTTTTTAAGTACAGGAAGCATTGATGGTGTTTTAGCAAGTGCGTCCTTTGCACTTTTGCAAATTGAATTCCAAACATCAATAGAACTTGCATCACCGTTTGCTGCAACTTCTGTCGACTGCTCTGCCGCCATTCTGACTACTGTAAGTATTGTGCCTTCAGTTGGCTTCATAACTGCTTTGTATGCCGCATCAACACCAAGTGTAAGTGCAGCTGCAATTGTGGCTCCATTTGCTTGATTACAGCCCTTGAGCCCCTTTGCTATTCCACGAAATATAAGAGAAAGTATAACGCCTGAATTACCTCTTGCACCCCTTAAAAGTGCAGAAGCAGTTACATCCGCAACCGTACTTACAGATGACGAATCATCAAGCCTTGCAACCTCTCTTGCAGCAGCTGACATAGTCATCGACATGTTTGTGCCTGTATCTCCATCTGGCACAGGAAAAACATTTAAAGCATCAACTGCTTTTCTATTATTACTAATATTATTGGATGCTGAAATAACAGCATCTCTTAACATCGCTCCAGTAATCACTTTCTTTTTGCACTCCTCTTGTCCATTGCTTTCAAAAATTATTTTATCATTGAATCAACATAGACATTTACATTTTTAACTTTAAGGTCTGTTGCTTCTTCAACGGTATATTTCACCTTATTGATGATACTTTGAACTATTGCAGAGATATTAACTCCATAGGTTACAATTATATGAAGATCTACAATTAATCCATCTCCATCGCTATGGACTTTAACTCCCTGATCAATATACTTTCTGTTCCTATAAAAGAACGAGCGAATACCTTGAATTTTAGTGCTGTTCGCCATACCTACAACACCAAAGCACGATGGAACAACATTGCCTATAAGTTGAGAAAAATATTCCTCTGTGATTTGAATTACACCAATAGGATTTTCAATTGTAATCATAAAGACTTGCACCTCTTCTCGCCCTGCGTAAATTGTTAAATTTTATGAAAAATTGATTTTATGCTAATTCCGATTATTATACTATATTGAGACACTATAATCAACTATATATTGTTAATATTAATCATTTTTTTAAGTACCATTCGCCAATATTCTGATATAAATCATTCTCACAGCTTTTTACTTCTACAGCTATACGGCGTGAAAATGCAAGTACTCCTCTGCGATAACCAATTGGTATAAATGGAAGCTCCGCATAAAAATTTTCAAGGAAATTTTGCATTGTTATTGTTCCCTCAAGTAACTGTGTATAATACCCATAACTTAAATCATCTGTCTTAAATAGTGGATATAAATTCATATTGTTTGTAAGTTTGACTTCTCCCAAATAAATATCATAATTTCCTGAGGCAACAGTAGCGTTATATGCATCCCATGGAAGCTCCGTTACAGTTACAGCAATTCCAGCAGACTGCAAAATCTGTAAAATTGTCTGTGCTGCAAGTTTTTTAAATTCATTGTCTGAATTTACCACAAGCTTTAAATTAAGTTTAGGGGCATTTTTTGCAATATAAAGTGCTGCATTACTACGATCGCTTTCCTTTCCTGGCTGTATGAGTGATTTTAGAGCATACCATTTTGGATTAAACGGAGTGTATGCCGTAGAAGCATATCCTTGGAACCCTTCATTTATTATTCTATCTCTGTCAAGCACAGCGCTGATAGACTGACGTAACACAGGGTCTGCAAGCTTTGTGCTGTATTTGTTTATGCCCAAAAACACAAAATTATTCATGACGACCTCTTGCGTACCCGCGTTTATTCTTTCATAAGAACCTCCTCCGAGGTCACAGAAAAGACTATCAATATTTCCAATTACAAGGCTATGAATTATTGCTTTACTGTCTGTAATATTTACAAGCTCAATTTTTGAAAAAAGTGGCGAATAGCCATCATATGTCTTGTTAACATTAAGATACTTCGTGTAGCCATCATCTTCCAGTGAATAACGACCGGATGCAACCGGCACCGCCTCTGTCCCGTCTATTGCAGTACCGTTTTTAACAATTGGAAAATCAAGGCAAGAAAGAGCATAAGCATCTTTTACTGCAAGAGTAAATACAACCTCTTGGCTTCCCTTTACCTGTGCTTTTGTTATATTAACCACCGACTGTGAATAATAAACTGATTGTTTAGCAAGATTAAAAGAATGAACAACATCCTGAGAAGATATATATGAGCCATTTGCAAATCGTTTGTTTGTTTTAAGCTGAACTGTTACTTCAAGCCCTGTTATTGTTCCGCTTTGTGCTACACTCGGCTGTACCTCATAAGAGCCATCAACAACATAAAGTGAATCATAAACAAGTGGCATAATGCTGCGATTTATTAAGCTTTTTGCAACATATGGATTTAAACTGTCCTCCTGTGAATATGGCAGTCTTATCTCTCTGTTTTCCTGTGAGCTTTGTGAATTTTTATCCTTACCGCTACTTTTTTTATCTTTATCATTGCAGGCACAAAGAGGAACAATAAACAAAATTGCCATTAAGATTGCTAATATTCTTATGTTTAACTTTCTCATTATACTTCCTCCCGCCTATCTTATATCAACCCGTTCAACCGATAAGGTTTTTCCAGTTCTGTTATCAATTTCAAAAATACATCCGCACATGGAGCACTCTCCGCTCTCATTATCAAACCTTGCAGGCATATTCGTTTTAAACTTTTCAATTATTATTTGTGGCTTTACTCCCAAAACAGATTGTATAACTCCACTCATTCCAATGTCTGTTATATAGCCTGTGCCATTTTGCAAAACCTGCTCGTCTGCCGTTTGCACGTGTGTGTGAGTACCAAATATAGCAGACACTCTACCGTCAATGTAAAATCCCATTGCTCGTTTTTCTGATGTTGCCTCTGCATGAAAATCCACAAGCTTTATTTTGCAATTTTTAATGTCATCTTGTAAAAGCAATCTATCAATACAATCGAACGGATTTTCAAGAGCGTCCAAATACATTACACCCATTAGATTTATCACTGCAATTTGAAAACTGCCCTTGTCAACAATATAATACCCTCTGCCTGGATTTTTTGAACTAAAATTTGCAGGTCTAACTACAGCACAATCCTCATCCATATACTCATACATTTCTTTTCTACGATATGCATGATTCCCTGTTGTTAAAACATCTGCACCGCTGTCAAAAAGATACTGTGCTGACGCTGGAGTGATACCATTACCGTCTGATGAATTCTCTCCATTTATTATGCACACATCAATACTTTTAAGCTTTTTAAACGCTGAAAGTCGGTTGCGTATATGCTCGCATCCTGCTGTTCCAACTACATCCCCTATTGTCAAAATATTCATAAAATTCACAGCATTTTATCTGTATCATATCGCTTATCACTACATAAAATAGCTAAAAATCTTTAATAAAAAATCTAAAGCAGAACTTTTATGTGTACAGCAAACCTATGCAACATATTTTTTATATGATGCTTATAGATATAATGTGCTGTGTACCACCTTTCTAAAATAAAGAGTAAAATAATTATTAAAATTGCCATAATGATATTTTTTCTATTTTAAATAATTTAATTCAATCGAATATATTTTTATGTATTTCTATAAATAAAGAATAAAGTTATTATTTATGATTGCATTTTGTGACACCAAAAATGTACTGCATAGAGGTCATTATATCATAAATTTCCAACTAATTAAACTGCATATAAATTAATCATTTAAACAAGTTAACACAATTTTATAATAAATACATTGGTTGAATTCAGTAAAAATGTACGATATGTATTTTCTGTTTTAAATATTAGAATTGTATTTTTATATATTATTAGATAAAAATATCAGTTTTTTTGTTGAATATATTGTTTTTTTGTTCAAATTGCGTTATAATTCATTATAGTAGATGTATAAATTTTTC